>Ga0187857_10002092_pt1 | contig 18558 bp, 19 predicted proteins | sample June2016WEW_8_10_FD_132984 | JGI IMG/M metagenome (GOLD analysis project Ga0187857, IMG submission 132984) | Peatland microbial communities from SPRUCE experiment site at the Marcell Experimental Forest, Minnesota, USA - June2016WEW_8_100 | ecosystem: Environmental > Terrestrial > Soil >...
ATAGCCTACGACCCTGCCGACGGCTACCTCTACGTCGCGAACTATGGTTCAGGCACCGTGTCTGTCATATCGACAGGGCCTCCTCCGCCGGCGCTTGCCTCCCTGCAGGTCTCCGCCAGCCCCACGACCGTGACTCGTACTTCTTCGTCATCGGGCTCCACCGTAACGGTGATGGCCCTAGACCAGAACGGCACCTCCTTGGCCGGCGTCAACATCACCTTCACGGCATCTAGCCCTGGCGTCCTGTCACCATCAACAGTCACGTCTGGCTCCAACGGCCAAGCCACATCCACCCTGACCCTCTCTGGGTCGATCACTTCGGCCACGGCCGTAAGCGTTTCGGCCACCTCTGGCGGCATCAGCAGCGAGTCCGTCCAGGTAACCTTCGTGCCTCCTCCCTCCTCTTCGACTACCGCCTTGGTGGGCGGTGCTGTCGTCGTCGCCCTGGTTGCCGTGGCAGGCGCGGCGTTCTTCGTCCTGAGAAGGAGGAAGCCTATCCCCATCATCGTCGGTTCGAAATGATAGGCCTCTAAGCTGGGATTGATCTTCTCCAGCGGAGCCCCCCCGCAGATACCCCGCCTTGTCGGCTGGCTCTGTGGGCGATCAAAGTGAGATTGAGGATATGGGTATTGGATATGCTGCCGCCTGGCTTCGTTGTGTATCTCGAAGGGGGAGGAGTGCACCCGCCGCATTGCGTGGTCTGCGCCCATGCGGCCCACTTCGAGGGATGGCTGATCTGCACGGAGTATGGGGCCTACGTCTCTCTCCATTCATCGTGCGGGTCCTTTGAGAGAGCAGAGAGGGGACAACCAATCGTTTCAGAGAAGGAGGTCGAAGCCAGATTCAAGTCTGGACTTGTAGATTTGAGGGGAGGGAAGAGATGAGCCAAGTCTAGCAATTCATAAACCGTCTTAGTAATTCTATACATTCTTGTAATTCAAGGCGGGGCTGAGCGGTCGAGGCACGTTCCCCTGTGCCCGCTCCTAGTATTTATCCGAAGACCTAGCCCACGCTCGTACCGGTAGCTCTCGGTCATGAGGCCATCTCTTCAAGCATCCTCAGCCCCCAAAGGAAGACGAGGACAGCAAGGACGCTGATGACGCCGAACCCCTCCACAATCTGGACGCTCTGAAAGTTGCCTGCGAACAAGTCACGAGTGGCATAGACCGCGTAGGAGAACGGGTTGACCTTCGCAAGGTCCTGAAGCCAGAGGGGAGCGAGCGTAAGAGGAAGGATTATTCCTGATAGGAGTGAAACTGGCAGCGTTATGGTATTCAGAGTGGGAGCTAGAGGGTCCTCGATCTTGTAGACGAGGGCGAACCCGTACGAAATGGACGCCATCGAAACTCCGATCAAGGCGTACAGCAACAAGGAGAGCAGGAATCCGCCCGCGTTCACGCTCAGCCCGAATGGGATGGCCACCAGCGTGATCAAGGAGCACTGGATGAGCAGGACAAGGGCATCCCTAAAGACCCTTCCCAGGAGGATCGACGTGCGCTTCACCGGAGTCACCAAGAACCGTTCTATGACCCCCGTCCTGATGTCGTCGATGAGCGAAAACCCCACGAACGCCGTGCCGAAGAGCGCCTGCAGGACCAAGAGCCCGGGTATGAAGACGTCCACGGTCTTGCCTGATGGCAATCCAGGTACTCCGCCGAGGCTGTTCAGGAGAGGCATGAAGAATAACAGGTACATAAGGGGCTGGAACATGCTTACGAAGACGAAGACCGGGCTTCTGAGGGTATGCCGCATGTTGCGAACGAACATCAACCTCGTGTCACGCAGGACACTCAATTCGTCCTCTCATCCTCCCTAAGCGAACGGCCCGTGTACTTCAGGAAGACATCATCCAGGCTGGGCCTGGACAATGTCACGCTTTGGGCGCCCAGGCTCTTCGAATCGAGCAGGCGCAGAAGGTCGGGCATCATCCTCTCCCCGTCTCTGATTGTCAGATGGACCGAGTTTTCCATGGTGTGAATCCCCTCTAGCTGAAAATTCTCCGTCAATAGCGTTTCGGCGTTGCGAGCGGTCTCATCTGATAGGAAGCTGAGGACAATCGCATCCCCGCCGACGTGACCTTTCAGCTCCCCTGGCGTTCCCGTCACCATTATCATTCCGTTGTCTATGATGGAGATCGTATCGCAGAGCTTGTCGGCTTCGTCCATATACTGAGTGGTCAGGAAAATGGTAATCCCTTCATCCTTCAGCTTCCTTATCTCCTGCCACAGGTACGCCCTGCTCTGTGGGTCGAGGCCAGTGGTCGGCTCATCGAGAAGGAGAAGTTTAGGATGGTGAATCATCCCGAGGGCGATGTCTAGACGCCGCTTTTGGCCGCCGGAGTAGGACCCGGCTGGTCTCTCTATGAACGAGCCCATCTGGAAACGCCCGACAAACTCTGCCGTGTAATTCTTAGCGGTGGCGGCGTCTAGACCGTAGAGCTGGGCCTGAAGGACCAGGTTCTCCATGCCCGTAGAAGCCAGGTCCGCTCCGCCCGTCTGGCTCACGCAGCCCACATTCCTCCTGATCTGCTCTTGCTGTTCCGCAAGGTCATATCCGAGGACCTTGGCCTCCCCGCCGGTCGGCCTCAGCAAAGTGGAGAGCATCTTCTGTGTGGTGGACTTGCCGGCGCCGTTCGGGCCGAGGAAACCGAAGATCTGTCCCTTTCTGACGGCGAGGTCTATACCCCTGACGGCCTCAACCTCCTTCTTCCCGCCCTTCTCCTTTGAGACGAAGGTCTTTCGAAGCCCCTTTGTCTCGATAACAAGGTCTCCGCTCATTCCGAATCAGATGAAACGAGGGGTGGACTCGCTTCTTTAGATACTTTTTGCGGACTCAGAGAGTACCTTCGACCTACCTAGACCGAAAATGGTTTTGACTTTCGCGAGCTACTAGGAGCCTGTTGAAGTAGCGGTTCTGCTGCTTCTGCGAAGTCTTCGACTACCTCACTGCCCATGAAAGGACTGTTCCTGTTTGCCTAAGCTACAGGTTGGGCAAACTGAGACTAGAAAAGGCCCATTTTCGCAGGTCCAAGCCTACGTCTGGCAATGACGGTCGTGGGTATCGCGCTTCTTGTCTAGCAACATGTTGGCACCATCTGGCAGCCGCGTTCTTCTATCGACCCTTCAGTGGTACGGTGAGCCCCATGTAGCCAGTTATCTCATTTCCTCGTTTGAGAGGGCGCACTGTCAGGACCGCCCTGAACCTCGACCCGTCCTTCCTCACCATTGTTACTTCCTCCTCGAACTTCCCTGACTCGGCAGCGGTCTTGAGGAGCCTTGGAACCAGCGATTGAACGGCTTCAGGCTCGTGGAATATCGTTACCATCTGCTTGCCGACGACTTCCTCTCTCGTCCAGCCGAAGAGCTTCTCCGCACCCTTGCCATAGGACGTTATGAGACCTGTCATGTCACATGCGATCCCCGAACGAGTTCTCTCCTCTTTCTCTGGCATGTCAGCAGTTGTCAGTGATGATATCATTGAACTAAAGGTTTTCGGATGGTCCGATTCCTGGATTGATGGAGGTCCTGGGCCGCGGCCCGCTGATAGCTCTCAAATCCACGCGGGTATTCGCCCCACCGATATTCGATGCCTCGGCTGATAGCCCCGTGGGGTTGATGATTATTGATTTCTTTTCCAGCGGCAATGGACATCCAAAACTCCCGTTCAGCATTCAAAACCCTCATGTATCTCCGCCTGCCTTATGGCTAATGACAACTCGGGCAACGAATTCGACTCATGGAAGGCTCCTTTCGGTCAGCCTTCATAGTGCAATAGCCTCAGTCGAAGCACGGTTGATCAAGTCCGAGCCACTCGCCCGACTCCTAGCCTATCCTCGACAAACTAGGAGGGGGTAATCATCAGCGAGAATTAGGTCTCGTTTTCGCCAAGGGTACCGCTTAAAGGTCCGGGGGACGGATCGCGTTGCCAAGGAAAGAATCTTGAGCGAACTCGATATCGCCTTCTTTTTCGTCACGGCCTTGATCGTGGTAACTTTAGATGACCTCTCGACTTGGTCATGCTTGATCCTCGCTTCAAAGCTCTATCGTGAGCCTTGGAAGGGAGAAGCCGGATTGTTCAGGTTTGCTGTCAGGCGCTTCGGCGTTCGCAGGCTGGCGTTTGCCTTGTGGTCGCCCGTCGAATTCGCATCCTTCTTTCTCGTAATGCTCCTCTTTGATGCTTCCTCCCAAACACTGGGACTTCCTCTTGGTTGGTTCATGGCCGGTTTCATATGGGGATTCGGGGCTTTCGTCGCTCGTAACAACTACTACATAGCGGGCAACATGCGGAACAAGCTCGCTGGGAAGCCCGACCCATATGCTCCAGATATCGAAATCAGGGACAACATCAAGAGTTGAGCACAAACCCCGATTCGCCAACGGTGAAAGATAAGAGGGATGCCAACAAAAGAGTCTGGCTTGGGATGACCGAGGACACCGTTCAACTGATGATGCGCGATGCAGCTGACAGGCGGCGGGATGTGCTTGATTCTCTTGCCCAGCGATTCTCCTCTTCACCGCTTGAACATCAACAAGAGCAGGGCCGACGAAAGGATGGCCAAGGAAGCCACTGTTCCAAATCCGACGGCGGGCGAAAGCACGGTCCAGAGCACCCCTATCATGGTGCTCGAGACGAAGTCCCCGACTCCGTTGACCGTCTGAAGCACGCCGAATCCTGTGCCTTTCAGAGCCGGGTCACCGATCAGGTCTGAGGCGTAGGCCCTCTCGACGGTATCTACGATTGCCGTCTGCAACCCCGCAAGGATGAAGATTGTGAGCAGGATTGCGACGTTGGTGGTTTCGAAGACCGAAGCAAAGCAAGCGAGGGCGAAGACAAAATAGCCGAGCGCTAGGAGGTTCCTCTTTGAAGTCCTGTCTGCGAAATAGCCGGCTGGGAACGAACCGAGCGCATAGGTGACGTTCAAGACCAGGTAGAGGGAGACGGCGAACTCCGAAGCAGCGCGGGCGCCCAGCGAAGGCAGGAGCACCTGCTCCGCTCTAAGAGTGAAGATGACGTTGGAGAAGTTGGCTACTCCAAAGAGGCCAACGCTCAATAGGAAGACCCTGAAGTTCTTGGGAAGGCTCATCACTGACGAGAAGAAGGATCTGCCTTCCCCTTCCCTGCTGGTCCTCCCTCCCCAGGAGCGCCTCCCTACATCCCTGACAAGGAATACGACGCACGCCATACAGACCACGCCCGGAATGAAGGAGACGAAGAAGATCTGCGACAAGGAGATGTAGGGAATAAGGAAGAGCGCGATGGCGGGCCCTATTACGGCTCCGACCGTGTCGAAGGTCCTCTCGAGGCCGAACGCCTTGCCCGTCGTGCCAGGTGGTATGGAGTCCACCAGCAGGGCATCCCTCGGAGGTCCTCTGGCGCCTCTTCCCATCCAGGCCCCCATCCGGAGGGCCAGCACTTCCACCCACGAAGTGACGAAGCCGATGGCGGGGATCAGGAGGGTTGTGAGCAGATAGCCCAAGTACATTATCGGAGTCCTCTTCCCGGACTTGTCGGAATAGTAGCCGGAATACGACTTCACGAGGCTGGAGGAACCGTAGGAGGCCCCCTCTACGAGTCCGACTGTGGCGGCATTCCCCCCGACGGCCAGGATAAAGAAAGGAAGGATGGAGGTAGCCATCTCGTGGCTCATGTCCGAGAACAGGCTTGTGAGGCTTATCCCTAACACGTTGTGATTGAGCCACGACGAAGGCGGCGGAGCGATGATCCCTTTGTCGTCCTCGTTGCCAGGCAAGTCCGGTCTTCTCACTCTACGACCGGCTTCCTTCGGAGCCGACTCGGGTTATAAACTTACGAAGCCTCCTTCGGGTACGGTTCAAGGCGCGTCGCACGCCTCGAGCAATCGTAGTAAGCGCCGCTTCAAGCTGAATAGGCCTCGTGCCTGAGATTGAAGATCCAACCTAATGAGCCTTGGTAATCCTGTACGCTTACGATTGTTCACAGCCCCTCGTCGTGATGATTATTGATTTCTTTTCCAGCAGCATCAGATGTCCAGGAAGGCACCTTACAGCGGGGTCAGGTCCCGAACGTGGAGAACCTCTTCGAAACGAGCCCGTAGACGGGGACCGCTATGAGGACAGAAACGATGGTGAGGAAGATCCATTCGAAGGGGTAGACCACGAATGCGAGCCTCCAGATGGCGGCCCAGTCACCGGACGATATGGATCCCTCGTAGGCGCCGAGGATCCCTTCGTACAGGACGTATGAACCAACAAGCTGCTGCAGGAGGAGGCCGACGAAGGCGATGGAGGCGGTCGTCAGGGTGAGCTGCCTCAACCCGGATGAAGGAGTGGGACGCGCCTTCGTCGCGAAAGTGTAGGCTATCAGCACCGCCAAGGCGATGAAGTGCAGCCAGGTCAGCGGGAAGGCGACCCTCAAGACCGGGATGTAGATGAAGGGAAGAGTCATCGGAGAGAGGTTGAAGGCGATGAGCAGCGCTGCGAAGGCCACTATGATCATCCAGAGGTGCTTCCTCCGGGCCATGAGGCTCATGGCCAGCACGGCCGTTACGGGCGTCAGGAAGTCCAGCCCTAGGAAGATCGGAGGGTGTCCGAAGAAATAGGCGATGACGGTGCCCAGGATTACGCTGATGGAGCCGGCGACGGGGCCCAGGAGGAGGGCGTAGGTGAGAGCGAGGGCATCGCTCAGTGGTATGAAGCCGCTCGACCCGATGAGCATGGAGATGGGGACCACCCTGAATATGACGTATGGGGCAGCGAAGGTCGCCGCGTAGGCGATCAGCTTCGTCCTAGGTCTGCTGAGCGCCATTCCAGGGTCGGAGGAACCTCTCTCTATGCTGATTAAAAGGCTGCCTTCTTGACGAGGGACGGGTGGAGGAACCTCTTCTTCATCCTCGTCTTGGCGGCGTCCCAGGAGGAGAGAATCGAGATGGCCTTGGAGCTGCCAATCAAGTCGTCGGAGAAGACACCCTTGAAGAACGGAATCAATTGAAGTCTGTCTTCTGGTTGCCCCTGTAGCCCAGGCTTCTCATGAAGACGCACTGGTCGACTGGGATTGCGAAGTCCTTCATCGTGTATCTATAGTCGCCCAAGAGCGAGGCGTCCAGCCCTCGGACCAGCACTATCGGAGTTGCCTCGGCTGCCTCTCCCATGACAAGTTGAGCGCCAGAGCAAAGGTCATCCGCGATGGCCTGTCGTGTTACCTTGAGAAGGTTACCGAATAGATCAGGTCTCCCTCGCATGTCGCGAACTGCTTGAAAGCCGACCGCGGCGAGAGCGACCCCCGTCGTGCCCATCCTGGTGGGCATCAGCCTGCTATCAGATACGACCACACCAATGCGAACGCCTCGGCGAGATCCCATCTCGTCGACAATATCGGCTGCAGATTTCAGCGGGTCCATCGGATACAGCACGACCCTTCCGTGTTCGATATTCGACTTGTCTATGCCTGCGTTCGGGGTCAGAAGGCCGCTTTTCAGTGTGAGAATGAACCCTGACACTCCCCCGATGATCTCATCCGACTCTCTTATGATAAGCTCACACAGCTCTGGCGGAACATCGTAATCCTTGGATAACTTTGTTGCGCGTTCTGTTGGGTTGACCGATTCCAAAGAGACAACCCTACCTTCCGATATGGCCATGAACTTGCTGGAGATCACAAGGACATCGCCGTCATGCAATTCCTTTCCAACTAGACCGTCGACAAGCTCCCTTATGTCAAAGGCGGAATTCTTCCTCTCTGCGCTGATCGGTGTGAATGTAATCATCATTGCGTCTCCGTTCTTCATGTAGATAAAGTCAAGCAAGCCCTTGAGCTCGTACGACGACGGAGCTGGCCACGATGGAACTGCAGCTGGGCAGGGCTTGTCATTATAGGGCTTGAAGTCTCGTGGCTAATTCCAGTCCGCTGACGGGTTCGTTAAATCGATGCCACTTCCGCATCCCGAAGCCGCCTTGCTAGCTCCGTGTCGATCACCATGGGCACGTCGGGGAAGAGGCGGACGAGGGCCTCGAAGGACCATCGGGAGGGTGCAAAACAACGGGTGGGCTCGATGGCGGTGACGTCGGTCGGTCGTGGCTCGCCTTCGAGCACGGCCATCTCGCCGAAGAAGTCTCCCCTGCCGAGCTCCGAGAGCACCCTTCCCTCCCTCCTCATCTGGACCTTCCCCTTCAGTATTATGAAGAGGACGATGCCTCCTTCGCCCGCTTCGACGATCTTCTCGCCCGGCCGGAAGGACAGCTCCTTGCCCAGCTTGACGACCGTCAGCAGGTCCTTCCGCCTCAAGCCTGTAAACAACGCCGTCGAGCCTAGAGCATCCACAAAATCGCCTGGCGGGTCTGCTTCCATCGTTTCTAATTCCTCCCCGGAGAGATTTAAGTCTCCCGCGCCATGGCTTGGAGAAACAGGGCTTGCGCCCCTTCCTCGAAGGCTTTCGGCCCTGCCGGACCGGGCCCATTCGCAGGTCCAAGCCTACGTATAACAAGACTAGGTTTGTCCAAGGAGCCACTTCAAGACCTCAAATAAGCGACTAGTACTGTTTGTCTAAACTATAGATTGGGCAAACTTAAACTTCTGAAATCCTGCCTACGTCTGCCCAAAGCTGCAAGTGAAGATACCAGTCAAGTGAGCATATTGGCGATTGATGAGCAGGCGGCCACCACCTCCTTGTAGTTCAGAGCCGTAAGAGAGACCACTGTCAGGAGCGGGATGAGAGCGTACGGATAGAACATCGTAGAAAGCCCTGTGCTGAAGACCATCTCCACGAACCCCGCGCCCATGCCGAAGAATAGGAGGGGAAGGTTGGAAACGAACAGGGTCGCGCCAAGGGAGACAGAGGCTGTCCGAATCCTCCTCCGGTTGTAAGCCACGAAGAGGGGAATCGCTACAAGCGCGAAACGGGGGTCGTAGAAAGTAAGCCCCAGGAGGGCGCCTGAAAGCACTGGCCTCCCTTTGCGGCCGGAGTAGAATGAGAGGAGCAGCAGGAAGGTCTCAAGCACCTTCGCCTGCCCTTCCTTCCACTGCCAGAAATACGGGATGGACAGTCCCCAGCCGAGAGCGGGCGATGGCAGTAGGAGTACGATGACGGCCACAAGCAGGATAGCCCAGATCCCCTTGTCCCTGACTAGCAGATAGACCAGGAGGCCCATCAATGGGAGGAGCAGGAACTGGATGACATCGAAAAAGATTATCGCCTGCTGATAGCTCATGAGAAGGAGCGGCGAAATAAGAAGGAGGAAGGACGGGAGATACTTGTACTGCCCCTGGACGGGATAGACATGGATCTCACCATCGGGGATGAAGCCACGCGTATACACTTGAGAAGGGTCGTTGAGCAGGCGATAGACGCCCACGTAATACGCGGAGAAGTCCTTGGAAATGGTCTTGTTCGCGCAGCATTCGCCCTCCACGTTCGCGACCTGGGGATATGCACCCAGGAAGGTAACCAGGTTCAGAAGGATCAGTCCGAACATGACTGTGAAGAGAACCCTCTTCCTTCTGCTGGTCAGCTCCGCCACGGGTGACATGGCCGGAGGGGGGAAATCAAAAGGTTGCGGTGAGCCAACCTACACCCGACTTGCTTACTGAGCATTTGGGTCACGGTCGCAAACCAATAAACAAACTTACTTTGCTATTAGACGGTTAAATTAGACATATCATTTGGCCGAAGTTCACGACCACTCCACCGTCTGGAAATGGTTGAGTTGCCTTCCGACATTGATATCTCTGAACGATCCTGCGACCGAGCGCTACCGGGGCCCCACCTCGGCATGGGCAACTTTGTCATCCGAAGTATTCGCTGGCCCGGCCAGCTCTCCCCGCTGAGCCGACGTCGGTGATCCTCTCCCGGCTCTGTAGCGTGAAAGTGCCGACGCGAGGACGGAGAGGGCCATCAGGGCGGCCAAGGCGATCTGCCCTGAGGAAATGGCATCCAAGGCCAGACGCGAGAACCCGTAGGTGACCAGCCCTCCCAGCTCGGGCTCCCCCGCCGCCAGCCACGTGAGGGAGTACATCGACAGGAGGGGGAGGACCATCAGGAGGTTCGCCCTCTCCCCGTCGAAGAGCCTCCTCAGGTCTCCCGAGCGCCACATCATGAACAACATCAGGAGAAGGGAGCCGGACTCGATCAGGGAGTCCGCCGCAGACGGCATCCCCAGCTCCAGCCCGACCCTGACGGTGGCCAAGGGAAGGAGGAGCGGAACGCTGCTCGCCAGGAAGTCCCCCACCAGGACGTGCTGCAGGACGCCGACGACGTAGGGGAGGGAGTCCCTCCTCCACCACACGACGGCGGCCGCCAGCGGAAGGAGGAGAAGGAGGGAGTGGGTGTAGGTGTGGTGGACCAGCCCCAGCCCCGAGAAGAAGATGTCGAAGTCCGGGAGGATCCCCGCCACGAGCGCCAGCCACAGGGTGAGCTTCTGGTGCCTCCACCTTGCCACCGCGGAGGCGAAGATGTAGCCCAGCGCCATGTGGCCTAGGAGGTACAATTGAAGGGGGGGTGGTCATCAGGGGGATTAAAGCTTGACCTCAGGGCCTCTGTCTCGGCCACGGCAGCCTCATGTAGCCCCAGTGAGTGCCATTTCAAAGAAGTACTACAGGATACGAATGCGACGGAAGCCGGCAAAAAGACAGTTGATCGCCGAAGGCCATCATCCTTTGCTTCATTTGTTGCTATTCATCGTCGACACACGGTTGACAATCTGCCGTCAATCAGTTATGCTAAGTGAGGTGCCTACGGATCAACCGGAACACGAGTCTAATAGGCTCGAGAAGTCCCTTAGCCTTAGTCCACCATGGACGAAGTAACAGACACCGAAGAGGCCCACGATTATGATGATGATAGCTGCGACTGCGGCCCCAGAAACAGCCTTGCATCCATGAGGCATACATTTCCTTAATCTCGAATTACTCATAAATCTTTGCCGGTGCGCGCGTACGCAAGGGTCATCTATGCCTCTGAGAGAGGCAGGGCCAACTTTTCAATGGATCTAATACCGACGTAGCTACGAATCCGCCCCGAATTGGTCGATGATACAAGGTGACCATTGCAACGGACAGGGACAAAGCACCCAGGTGAGAAGGTGGAGGATGCCCAGGCCTTCTCGAAGGAAGGGTTCTCTCGGCTCACCGGAAACTGTAAATCCGACGGCAGCCTGTAAACTTCCAGCGAAGTTCGACCGTGAAGCATCGATTTGGAGTCCTGCTGGTCCTTTTGGTCGTAGCCATCTGTCTGGGTTCATCCAGCGTGTGCGCGGTCGCTTCGGACTGGCCCATGTTCCGTTCTAACCTTGAGCACACGGGGACGACGACCGAAACGGTTGTGCCCCCGCTCACACAGGTCTGGAACTACACGACGGGCGGCGAGGTCTTCTCATCCCCTGCGGTCAGCGGCGGGATCGTCTACGTAGGCTCGGGTGGCGGTAACGTCTATGCCCTGAACGCCTCCACAGGAGCGAAGGTCTGGAGCTACACGACGGGCTCGTATGTCACTTCTTCCCCCGCGGTCAGCGGCGGGATCGTCTACGTAGGCTCAGATGACTACAACGTCTATGCCCTGAACGCCTCCACCGGAGCCAAGGTCTGGAACTACACGACAGGCAATCATGTCGAATCTTCCCCTGCGGTCAGCGGCGGGGTCGTCTTCATAGGCTCGTATGACGGCAGCTTCTATGCCCTGAACGCCTCCACCGGAGCCGAGCTCTAGAGCTACCCAACGGGCGGGTTCATCCAATCTTCCCCTGCGGTCAGCGGCGGGGTCGTCTTCATAGGCTCGAGTGACGGCAACTTCTACGCCTTGAACGCCTCCACAGGAGCGAAGATTTGGAGCTACGCGACGGGCGATATTGAACTTGCTTCCCCTGCGGTCAGCGGTGGGATCGTCTTCATAGGCTCAACGGACAACATTACCTATGCCTTGAACGCGACCACAGGAGCGACGGTCTGGAGCTACACGACGGGCAGCTTCGTCCATTCTTCCCCTGCGGTCAGCGGCGGGGTCGTCTTCATAGGCTCGGATGACAGCAACCTCTATGCCCTGAACGCCTCCACCGGAGCCAAGATCTGGAGCTACAAGACGGGTGGGGCGATTGTTTCTTCTCCAGCCATCAGTGGCGGCGTAGTCTACGTAGGCTCGTTTGACAGCATCTTCTATGCCCTGAACGCCTCCACCGGAGCCGAGGTCTGGAACTACACGGCGGGCTCGTATGTCCGTTCTTCCCCAGCTGTGAGCGGCGGAGTCGTATACGTAGGCTCGGGAGACGACATGGTACACGCCTTCGCTGGAACGCCAGGGACTTCGATACCGGAGTTCCCAGAGTCTCTCACATTCTTCACAATTCTGATTAGCGTGCTCATAGCCGTGCTCGTCGAGCGGAGTCTAGGGCGTCATCGGAGTTCTCGGGTTTAACCACCCTTCTAGGTGGGTAAGTCCCCCGCTCTAGTTGCTTGGCGGACTGAGCGATACAAGAATCAGGGCTTGAACCCAATTCGGTAAGGCTCCCCCCTGTAGAGCCGGCCAAAGTAGCGCTTGACGCCAACCTTAGGGTCGTCGTAGCCGGGGCTGCTTCGTCGAAGTCGTCGTAGAGCAGCCTCGACAGGTCAAAGCCCGGGCCGCTCCTTCTGCACGGAATGCGGAAGGCCCCTCAAGGCTGGGGCAAAGTTCTGTGGTTCCTGCGGTTCCCCCGTGTCCTAGCGGCATCTCGTCATCTCGGCAGCGTGGAGCTTGGGCCGAACGACAGGACAGGCTCCTCGACATGACCCGTCCGGGTTCTCTTTTGACGGAATTAGCCCTCTCGGCTGAAGGGATGGGCGTTCGGCGCTTTAGAACAGATGTTCGTTTGATTGAGCTTTAATCACCACACATCCTCCCCATAGCTCATGCAGAAGGCTTCGGCGAACCACACGTGGCGCAAGGACGCTGCGATCCTCGTCATAGGAATAGTGTGCACGGCGGGCCTGGTTGGCATGTTCTCCGTGCTGTCCCTGAACTATAACGTTCCGCCGGGCAACCCTCCGGCAAATGCGGTCGCGGAGGGGATAAGCTCCTTCCAGGGCTACCCTGGACTTCGGGCCTTCATCGATGCGAACGCCAAGAGCGCGCAGAGGTACGGCGCATTGGGCGGATTCGGCGGGATCTTCGTCGGCTTGCCGGTCATGGGCAACGGCGTTGCCGCCGTTCCGACCTACGCCGGCGCACTCACTTCTTCGGTCTCAACCCCCTCGTTCACGAGCACCAACGTCCAAGTCCAGGGCGTCGACGAGATAGACAGGGTGAAGACGGACGGGACGCACCTCTTCGTTTCGACGGCCGACGCCGTGACGATGATGAACGCCTACCCGCCGAACTCGACGGCCGTCCTTTCTACGATCTCCTTCAAGGGAGACAACGTGCTGGGGATAGAGGTCTATCAGGACCGCCTCTTCGTCGTCAGCCAGCGGCCCTCAGGCGACATGTACATCGACCTCCTCCTCTATGACGTTTCCAACCTCTCATCGCCAAGGCTGATGGAGAACTCCAGCATCCAAGGGAGCTACGTATCGGCGCGCATGGCACAGGGATACGCCTACGCCGTCGTCCAGCAGCCCTCCTACCAGTGGACCAACGGCAACGCGACGGCCGCGATGCCAGAAGTGTACGAGAACGGCAACATGGTGGTCCTCCCGCCGACCTCCATATTCTACGCGCAGAACGTGACGCTCATCAGCTACTACACGATGATCGTGAGCATGAGCATGTCCACGGGGACGAACAACGTCACCGCAGTCCTCACCGGGCCGTCCTCGACGATCTACGTGTCCACGGCTAACATCTACGTCGTTTACGCCAACTATCCAGTGTTCTACGCCGACGGCATCCCCGGGGACGTCTTCAACGGCGGCATCGCGACGCCGACCACGATGGTTCAATCGCAGAACAGCACCATATTCCGCGCTTCGTATTCGAACGGCGCCGTCAACGTGGCGGCCGTGGGCTCGGTGCCGGGGGCGGTCCTGAACCAGTTCTCGATGGACGAATACGATGGGTACTTTAGGGTGGCGACGAGCGGAACGGCCGTCATCAACGGGGTAGGGACGACGAGCGACGACGTCTACGTGCTCGACCAGAACATGAGCCAAGTGGCCGCCCTCAAGAACATCGCGCCAGGGGAGAACATCTATGCCGTTCGCTTCGTTGATGACATGGGCTACGTGGTCACATTCGAACAGATCGACCCGTTGTTCGCCATCTCCTTCAAGGACGTGACCAACCCCGTCATCCTCAGCGCCCTTAAGGTCACCGGCTTCTCTGATTACCTCCATCCTCTACCGAACGGGTACCTGATAGGCGTCGGGAAGGACGCGGTGCCATCATCCGACGGCGACTTCGCCTGGTACCTCGGGCTGAAGCTTTCCCTCTTCCAGGTCTTCGACAATGGGACGTCGACGCAGGTCTCAAAGTACCTAATAGGTGACCGCGGGACGGATTCCCCCGTGCTCAGCGACCATCTGGCGTTCACCTTCGATTCGACACGGAACATAATGGTGATCCCGGTCACGCTCGCGCAGGTGAGCGGGAACCAGACGGTTGACCCGAACAGCCCTCCGCCCTATGGCGACATCGTCTGGCAGGGCGTCTATGTCTTCAACGTGACGGACACAGGCTTCACGCTCCTCGGCAAGGTCTCCCAGTACCCCGCCAGCCAGAACTTCGGCGACTCGCCCAACAGCAGCCTGCAGATAGACAGGAGCGTCATCATAGGGAACTACCTCTACACCATATCGCAGGGCGAGGTCATGGTGAGCGACCTGTCCTCGTTCTCCACCCTCGCGACGGCCCCGCTTGCCTGAGGCAACCGAGTCCTCACGATGCCCAACAGGCTAAATTCATCTGTTTCGAACTGGGCTGGCTTGTCAACTGCCTTGTGGGCGACGATAAGGCATCTGTGTCTCTCGGTTTCGGTGTAGCCCCTTCTCAGAATGGTCCGATTTATCCTTTGGAGAACTCCAAAATACTTCTCCACAGAAAAGCTCGGGACCTCCCAAGGGATGGCCTTGAGATAATACACGAGAGCGCCCACATCGTAGAAGCGCTTAACCCCCAACTCTTCCCTCTGGTCTTCGACCGAGAATCCAGTCTCTTCCAGCTCTTCGACGGAGCTCTTCGACGGCCACCCTAGGCTTCCACCAGTGCATCGGGTGACGATAGTCGCAATTCGTGTCTGTCTAAGCTACGGGTTGGGCGAACTCGGGGATAGCCCATCAGGTCGAGAACTTCCTCTCGCTTGAATCCGACCAGACCAATACGTCAATCGATATTAGGAAGGTTGACTTGGATTTGGTCAACAGGTAGATTCTCCTTGGTCGATAGGTCACCCGCAACGAAGTTTCGATCCGGTACAGGTACTGCTGGCGCACTCCTGCTCCTCGCGGGGACCGTCAACATCATCTTCAACACGGTCTCTGAAGGGACTTACCCAGGTTACAACCTCGGCACCAATGCTCTCAGCGACATGGGCGCAATCGGCTCGCCAACTTCTCTCCTCTGGAATGGTCAGCTGCTGATTACCGGTGTTCTTTCATTCCTCGGGATCACGCTCTTCCTTCGAAGCTCGGCTCTCCGAATCCCCAACCCTAGAATTGCGTGGGTGCTGTACATCATGCCGCCGTTGGGAACAATCGTCGTTTCTTTAGTCCCTGAGAACTCGATTCTGGCCATCCATGCCATTGGTGCCTTCATGGTCTTCATCTTTGGAGGTCTTGGGTCCATCTATGCATACAGATTCACGAAGCCCCCGTTCAAGTATCTGTCAGTGCTCCTTGGAGCGGTGTCCCTGCTGGCTTTAGCGTTCTTCGGCATCCCTTCGGTCGTCGGCTTTGGCGTCGCAGAGCGCCTGGTCGTCTATCCGTTCAACATATGGGCCATTTCATTCGCAGGATACCTGATGTCAAGCGGCTGACCGCCTCCCGCAGAGGACGGCGTCCAATCAAGAGCCGATTAGGACGGATTAGGCTTTGCAGATGAGGTGAAAGCACGGTTGCACTAGACTTCCTTCTCGTACGTGAACAGTGCACGCCGAAGCAGGGGGATGCCGAAGACACCCCGGTATTGGTCGATCTAAATCGTAATAAAATTCGGCTACCGCGGCCCGCTATCTTTCTTTCTTCTCAGTGCTAGAAACCCAAGGAATCCACCGACTACTATTACAAGAATTGCAAGGAGATACGTCGGAGTGGAGAGAGCAATGGTCTGTGTAGTTGTGACTGGCACAGTTTGTGTCGTCGTAGCAGTTTGAGTGGTTGTTGCCGTCGTAGTAGAGACAGGAGGTACTGTTGTTGTTACCGTACTCGTAACGGTCGATGTCGCAGTTGAGGTCACAGACGAAGTCACGGTTGAAGTCACGGTTGAAGTCACGGTTGAAGTCCCAGTGGTGGAGGTCGTCGATACAAAAGGAGGAGCGAACTCGAAGACCTCGCCAACTTGGGGGTCAGCAACCCAGAGGTTGCCGGACGAGTCGAAGGTGACGTCGAAGGGTTCAGCGAGGCTGTTCGATATCGTCAGAGCGGGGGCCCCGGTGTAAGGCGAAGCGAACTCGAAGACCTCACCAGCCTGGGCATCAGCAACCCAGAGGTTGCCGGACGAGTCGAAGGTGACGGCGGCAGGACTTTGGAGGCTATTGGATATCGTCAGAGCGGGGGCCCCGGTGTAAGGCGGAGTGAACTCGAAGACCTCACCAGCCTGGACGTCGGCCACCCAGAGGTTTCCAGATTTGTCGAAGGCGATTCCCACAGGACTTTGGAGGCTATTGGATATCGTCAGAGCGGGGGCCCCGGTGTAAGGCGGAGTGAACTCGAAGACCTCGCCGACCTGGCCATCAGCAACCCAGAGGTTGCCGGACGAGTCGAAGGTGACGTCGAAGGGTTCAGCGAGGCTGTTCGATATCGTCAGAGCGGGGGCCCCGGTGTAAGGCGGAGTGAACTCGAAGACCTCACCAGTCTGGGCGTCGGCCACCCAGAGGTTGCCGGACTTGTCGAAGGTGACGGCGGAGGGTTCGGCGATGCTGTTCGATATCGTCAGAACTGGGCTGCCGGGGTTTGATGAGGAGTAGACCATCGTGGCCATGCTCGCCAAGAGGATAGCCACAACCAGCACTGAGAGCGCGAGCAAACGCAGCCGGGGGTTACCCAGGTGTTTGGAGGATTCGCCATCAAAGTGTGTATACCCTTTCACAAAAGCTTCAACGAACGGTTCACTGGCTTTCAAAGGAACCTTCTAGAACCCATCTGTGCCGGGATAATATCCGATTTATACATTACTGAAGTTTGGATGTGTTCCACGATTTGAGTTCGTCCTAAAGGGGTCTTCGCTCGACCGTGCTTGGAGATGCCATGCTCCCTCACCCATGTCCGACCGGAGTGAGATCAAGTAAGACAAGTAGTTTGAGGATATCGTAATCCTTTCCAGCGGCGATAGGTTTGCAGGATTGCCCTCGAAAGGGCCTTCTCCGTTTGTCCGACCTACAGGTTGAGCAAACTAAATATTGAATCAAGCCCATTCGCAGGTCCAAGCCTACGTCCAACATGGGCGGCCGATGACACCGGTTTCTTTCTGGCAGCAACAGGTAAGACGGGGTCGTTATCATTTGTTCAAACACGTCCCTGTCGGGAAGCGCAGCCGCGCTGAATCTTCCTCATGCCTTTAAGACTTCATCGTAGAGTTCGGCTTTTCTAGAACAGTTCGAAAGATGCGGGGGTAAATAGAGACCAGGGAAACCCTTCAGCAGTTCATGTCTCCACGGACGGAGCAGGGGATGTAGGCTGAGCATTTGCCCCGAAGGAGACTTCTGTACCTTCACGATGGGAAGAGCCTCTATGACCTCTTCTTCCTCAACTTCCTAAAGGGCCATTTCGACGTCGTCTTCGGCACCTTCAGCAGGAGCGGTGCCTCCTCTATAGCGCGCCAGACGGGGCTGAGGACGGTCTTCTTGGGAGGCCCCCCGCTGGAGCTACCTGTCCATGACATGGTCAAAGCCCTGCTCCTCTCCCCCCTCCGGACCTTCAGGCTGAAATTCCCTCCGGTCCCTCTGGACGCCGATCTGACCTTGGCCTGCTGGGCCACGACGTACGGCGTCTGCACGTACGCCGCCGGCATCCGCCCGTACGGTCTTGTGACCTGGGGTTCGGACGTGCTGATCCATCCTAGCTATCCCCCGCTGAGGGTGATGGCTTCTCAGGCCATCAAGGGCTCCAGCCGCATCTATGTCGACAGCCGGGCGGAGCTAAAGGCGGTCGTCGGATTGGGAGCTCAAGCTCGGAAGGTGGTCTCCTTTCCTCGATTCGATCTGGAGTATGTGAAGGGCCACATGGCCGCCAAGGAGGCCTGCAAGGAGAAACTGGGCCTCAAGGGCAGAGAGGTGGTCATCTTCGACCGAGCCCACGACCCTGTCCACGACCCGCTTACCATGATCGAGGCCATACCGGACATCGTATCCGGCCACCCCGACGTCGTCGTCCTCATCGCCGGGGCGGGGAGGCTCACCCGTGCCATGAAGTTCAGGGCATCCTCCCTGGCCGTCGCCGGCAGGACTATGTTCCTGGGCCATCTGACGAGGG
>Ga0187857_10002093_pt1 | contig 18548 bp, 15 predicted proteins | sample June2016WEW_8_10_FD_132984 | JGI IMG/M metagenome (GOLD analysis project Ga0187857, IMG submission 132984) | Peatland microbial communities from SPRUCE experiment site at the Marcell Experimental Forest, Minnesota, USA - June2016WEW_8_100 | ecosystem: Environmental > Terrestrial > Soil >...
AAGCTCTGGAACTACACGACCGGAAACGCCGTGCTCTCCTCCCCTGCCGTCGCCAACGGCGTCGTCTACGTAGGGAGTACTGACAACAACACCTACGCTCTCAACGCCACCACGGGGGCGAAGCTCTGGAGCTACACGACCGGAGGTCTCGTGGCCTCATCTCCCGCCGTCGCCAACGGCGTAGTCTACGTAGGAAGCGATGACAACAACCTCTACGCCCTCAACGCCACCACGGGGGCGAAGCTCTGGAGCTACACGACCGGAGGCTACGTGGACTCCTCCCCTTCAGTCGTCAAGGGGGTGGTCTACGTGGGGAGCGATGATGGCAACGTCTACGCCATCGGCAGCGCAGCTGCGGCCACAAGTCCGGGAACGCCCGGCTTCGAGGTCGTGCTCGCCTTTGTCGCACTCGTTTTTGTCGGACTCTTAATCGTCGCGTACGTAGTGAGGAGGAGTTAACCCCCCCACCCTCTTTTTCTTTACACTCAGGTGGCGCCTGAAACGCCTATGCACCGATAATGAGTGGGCGATCTCTGTTGGTTCAAAAATGATTTATTATTGCGCCGCTGGAGTTTAAGTTACCCTACGACGCCGGAAGCTCCGTGTACCGCGAGGCCTTCAGCCCAACCGTGAAGGTCACGGTCTACGTGTTCCTACGGCCCTATCCTTAATTTCTAGCTCAGATTTCTTTTTTGATTTTGAGCGATCTCCTGTCGCGAACTATTTTCTCCATGTCCTGTCCCGCCTTTTCCAGACAGGCCTAAAAAGAGCATGTGGGATCGGATGCGAGGCCGTTAGCCTTTGCGGTAAACGCGAACATTTAAGGGTTCACGCACGTTTCTACGGCTAAAGGTTTTGTGCGCTAGGGCGGCACAGAGCTAAAGCTGAACCTAGGAGGTGACATGTGGGCAACGCATTTTGGCTTGGGATAACTGGAGGAATCTCCGGTATCCTCGCCGTTGTACTCGCCGTTCAGCTCGGAGGAATGAGCGACGCGTTTAACGCAACTGGGGGGTTACCGCCCTACACGAACGCAGCAGGGGCAGCACTCATCTTCTCACTAGTTGGAATCGCCGGCGGCGTACTCGAAAACCGGAAAATCGTAGGCGCAACTCTAATGATTATCGGAGCGCTGGGGGCTCTGATATCGATCGGCCTTTTAAGTGGTCTTAGCGTTGTAGAATTCGTAGCGGGAGCCGTCCTCATTCCGCTCGGGGTTGTGATATCGTTTTTCGGCATTCTTACCTTCGTACTATTCCTGCTAGGGGGCATCCTTATTTTGACGCAAGCGCCGCATCCGCACTAGGCACTGGAATGCCTTATCCTGGCGTCGCTATTCCCGTTGCAGCTTACTCATTGCTGGCACTACCTTAGGAGCTCATCGCGCACTTTTGAAGGTGATGGTTACTTCGCAGCTATCGTTTTGGGCAGTGTGATTGAGCTGCTCTACGTTGCGCTCCTCTTAGGTCGTTGCGGACAATCGGTTGGTAGGCGTCAGTCACGATAAAAGCGGTCAGAGAGGCGGACAACACACCGATCACCTACGGAGCGGCGTTTGTGCGCACGATTCTGCTATAGATCGACGAGATTCAGCACGTCAGCCCTACCTGCTGCGTAATCCTCATTTGGACTCATAAGAAACAGCGTCTCGGCGATCGCGTTGCGCACAGCGTCGTGCTGAAAGCATAAAAGCTTCGTGCCCCATAACCTCAGCGATCAGTTTGGGACTTAAGTGGGCCAAACCTGTGAGGTATCACCCGTTATTTCTCAGCCGGTGCGCTAAACCACTCAGTTAATCGCGCTGCGGGGGGCGAAGCACGCTGTTCACGGCGTGGCCGAGGCGCTCTGCGCACTTGGTGCAGTTCGGATCGTTTGAGGTGTGAAGCAGCCGAAGTGTAGGCCATACCAGCAGACCCCGTTTTTTATGGTTGTTGCATTCGTAGCCATCACGTTCATCTCCAATCAGGACTACACGGAATGGTTTCATAAGGCCGCGTGAGACAGGGATTGTGTGGGAACTCGTGACAGCATCTTTGTGTGGGAACTCGTGACAGCATCTTTGTGTCACACCTAACGCCGGCTGCTTTCGCGGGAAGTGACCAGTAGTATCCTACGTCATCGGCAGCGTGTGACCTGCTAAGCTCGAAAATACCCAATTCCTTAATCGCCGCGAAGCAGTTTTGACAACTCCCCCGTTCTTCGAGCCATCAAACGATACCAGATGGGGCCCAGCTAACAACAACGTTTATACTATCTCGCCGCCTTTTTGGGCGACGCATATGATAAAAAAGTTATTAGCCATCATAGTGCTCGTGATGGTTGCCTCGTTATCAGTAGCGGGTTGCACATCATCAACTAATAGCAACCAAACGGCAAGCAGTGCATCACAAGCAGCATCGAGTACAGCATCGATGAAAGCAAAGACAGCAAATACTACGACTTCAGCGTCGGCAACGCGTGTGCCGGCACACTTGAAGGTGCTATTCTTCTATGAGACGAATTGTCCCTATTGCCAAGCGCTGGAGCCACACGTCACCCAGCTTCAAAAGAAGTATGCGGGGAAGGTCCCCGTGCAGTCGATCGTGAACTATGCGAGCCCGCTGGCCGATCAGTACAAGGTGCCGTCGGTCCCGACGCTGATCCTGCTAAACAACGGCCGTGAAGTCGGACATTGGATCGACGCCACGAATACCAAGGGGATTACAGCTCAAATTAATAGCTTACTCCGCGCGAGTTAGGATGAACGCGGCTTGATCTACGGCGCTTAGCGTCTCACTATTAAGCGAGATGGTTACGGGTTGCATAGCTGCCTACGTTGTTGGAGCGACAATAATGATTGCTATTTTGATCCCGTTAATTACTGCTTATGACGCTCATAAGAACGCATAAAGAGTGATTAACCAACCATTAATTAGGCATTAAGAAAAAGATGCGTCACGATGGCGATATTCGCATCAAAATGGCCCTTATTCGTCACTGCGAGCGTTTGGGAAACTGCGGCAGGTAAATGGCGCGCCGTAACTCGCCCAGCTATTACTAAAATGAGTCAGCGTTCGGAGTTAAAAACGACAACGATCTCTAAGATTCAGAGGACCCTGGACGCGAAGGGAATCTTTAGAATCAGATAGGCTGCCGCAAAACAGAGCGGAACCGTAATCACCGCTGCCAGACCGAACTTGAGCAGGTGCTCGAGAGAGAGTCCCATCAGCGCAACGGCAACGAATACGATGATCGGGGCCGAGATGACATAGACGGTGTACGAGTGCCGACTCAGGAATCGGCTGAAGCTGCCCGACCAGTTGAACCGGTCACGGAAGAGCGTGATCAGCCCGAGGGACATTCCCACCGCAACGGTCGAATCCCACAGCGCATAGACCGCAGACTGCCATGACCCGTAGCCCGCGAGATTTGTGATGCCTCCGCTGAGCGCAATGGGGAGGAGTGTGATCGTCGCGACCAGCACCAGAGCGAACCCCACCCTCCCCATCGATTTCGGAATGTTCCGTAGCCAATTGTGACGGACGGCAACGATACCGATGATGAAGAAACTGAGATACTGGGGGAGGTAGGACAGGGTCGGAAATCCGGCTACGTACTCACCTATCGGTATGACGATGCGAATCAAATAACTGGTTAAGGCCAGGACAAGGATGAACGCGGCTATGATCCGATAGCGGGGAGGCTCGTTGCTGCTCTCCTGCCGTGGCACATGGTTTCTTCTGATAGCCCACCAGATCGCGAAGCCGATGTCGAAGATGAGCAGCATTGCTAAAAACCAGGCGAGTCCAAAACCGACCAGTTGGGGGTAAGCTTGCCAGGACAGAGGCGTGGTGATGCCGCTCAGGGACGCTGGCATTGCGTACGAGCCGAGAGATGCGATCGGATTGAGCACGAAGAAGTACACGAGCAGAGGGATGCCCAAGCGGATCAGTCGATCCTTGACGAAGCGCCTCACCCCCTTACGCTCGAGCGATCCGGGCGAGAAGTATCCCGAAATCAGGAACAAGAGACCCATAAAGTAGGCTTGGTTGACGACTATAAAAATGACCAGCACGACGAGCGGCAGCGGGTAGCTGGGAGGCGGCTCCACTTAATAGAAGGCCCCCACCCCGGTGTAAACGATTGCCAGGTGGTGCAGCACCACCAGCGTGATCAGCCAGGTCCGCAGGTTGTCGGCGAAATAGAGGCGGTCGCGCAATTTTTTAGGCGGAGGGGGTGTTCCTTGTTCTCCCCCAACGACTCCCTTTACGTCCTCAGTAGGTGCTTGTCCTGACGCCATCGCCGAATCCTCTTTTAGCGAGAGCCCCTAAAACTCACCTACTAGGTTCAAGGAGGTTTAAACGTATTGATCTGCGTTCACGACTGCTCATATACCCGCCCGCATTCGCGGCTCTGAAGCAAACGCTCCTTATTTTTTTGATAATTCGTCGCAACTGCTGACGTGCGCTCTTGGATAGCCAGCCATCGTGCGCGCGGTCTTGCAGGTATTGATAGGCTTCCCAACTAGTCGAGCACTTCCACAAAAGTTTTTCGGCAGCCATATCGACATAGTCGTTTTTGTAGTCCGCGATTTCAAGGATGAGTTCATCGACCTCTACGCAATCGTTGTTCATCGGGCAAGATGGGAGGTCTATCAGGGTAATTATTAGCTAAAAGTCGAGCGAAAGTGTGGTAAAATTCAGAGGGCCCTCGTGCACGACGTTCGTAAGGCAGTCACACAACGACATTTGCATCAGCTCTTAAACGGAAGCCTCTGCGCCCGTTGATTGCCGATTTGCGTTAATCTCCTGTGCGCTGTCGTATAGTCAAAAGGAACACGCTAAGCTATCGACTTTTTTTAACAGAACTATGTTAATCACGATCTTTATGCAGATAGAAGCTAAGTCGTTTAGTGCTATGGGTGAAGCAACTTCGACAACTACCCCGCTAGGACATCGCATCAGACTGATGAACACGGAGAGAGGGTAGTTGTGGTTCCTACTCGCGAATATAAAGAAATGCTCGAGCGGCTAGAAGACGCGGAAGACATAGCTATCATAGACGAGCGGTGGAATGGCCCAACTGTGCCGTGGGAAGATATGAAAAAGCGGCTAAAGGCGAGTGGGTGCTTATAAACTCGTTATCCTGGCCGGACCTACTCAAAAATTGCTACGGCACTACTGCTTGGATTGCCCTTCTTCTCTTAGCACAAAAACGCCTAACGGGGCCCTAATTATTGTAAGAGCGATCTCAAGCCGTCGGTTTTGAAAAAAATAAAAACACACTCATTGGTGTGTTTTATATAGACTAGCAGCCTCGATTCAATGGGGTTTTGATACGGTCACTGCAGAGGAAGAAGCAATTCTCAGAAATCTCTTAGATAAATTAGCATCGCTCACTGATGAACTTGACGAAAACGCCAAGAGAACTGGCGACAAGAGCGCGTATTTGGTTTCAACTCTCATCAAGGCGTATGGTGCCGTCGAGAACCAAAAACTTATGATTGAATTGCAAAAGTTTGAGGCGCTTGACGAGATTAAGACAGCACTAAAAGATATGCAAAAAAGGGGGGTAATGAATATGGTAGAAAAGGATGTAAAAGCTATTAAATCGGCGATAGAGTCTATGAAGGCGTCTAGTTGGGAGAATAAGAATGAGATAATCAAGCAACTAGAGGAGAACCTCGACGCGCAGTATGACGAAATAACCGAGGGGAGTTATTCGACCGGCTATGAGGAGGCCCAGGGGTTGATTAAATCCTCTGACTGGGGCGAATCAGAAAAGGAGCGCGTGCTCAAGCTTTTGAGCGAGATTAATGAAGCTGAACAGGTCGAAGAGCGAGAAGGACAGAAGGCGAGAACAGCAGCGATTCAAAAGATGATAGCGAAAGACCCCTCTTTTTTTGCTATTGCCAAGCTTGCCCGTTCAACCGTGCGCGCCCTTAAGAGCGGAGTTATTTCAGAGGGGGACCCATACAAGTTATTATCGTATGCGCTGGAAACTGAGGGGTTGAAAAGTTAAAAACGCTGGAGCAGGCATGCAGGGAATATGATAATGAACACCCTTATCGTTTACAAGTCCTACCATCGCATGAACACCGAGAAGGTCGCAAAGGCCATGGCGGAGGCTATGGACGCTCAACTCTCAAAGGTCGAGGACGTCCGGCCGGAAGCGCTGACAGGATACGACCTCATCGGCTTTGGCTCGGGCATCTACGGGTTAAAGCACCACAAGGCGCTGATCAAACTGATCGAAGCCATGCCTGCTATGGACAAAGACGTATTCGTTTTTTCGACCTGCGGCAACGTTCGAGAGGTCAACCACAAGCAGATCAAGGAGAAGCTTACTGAGAAAGGTTGTCACATCGCCGGCGAGTTCACCTGCTTTGGCGAGTTCGCAGGCGCGCTGCGATTAAACAGAGACTGGAAAGGGGCGCTCGCGTTTATTGGCGGCAAGAACAAAGGACATCCGGACGAAAAGGATCTGGGGAACGCCCGTGTGTTTGCGAAGGGTCTTTTGAGTGTAGAACACGCCTGCTAGAGGCGGTCCGTTCTCATTTGCGATGCTCGTCGCCGCGTGACCGAATCCTCGCAACTCCCAACTTGATTGCCCAGTGTGCCTCACTAATTTTGAAATGACGAGCAATTTGTTTATCGTTTTCCAATGCTCGTTGTTGCTACGATTTTCAGCTTCATTTCGAACATCACGTTGATCAGCATTGTCCTAGCATACCCGCCAGACAATAGAGATCCACGGTTGTGCCACCTATCACGATAACGCCGTTACAATCAAGAGATGGCACAACCTATCATGTCGAGAAGCGTAACAGATGACTGAGACATGGGACCCCGCCGACTATTACGAGCACTCCTACCCACAGTACGCGCTCGCGCTTGGATTACTAGAAAGGCTTCGGCTTACCGGCAACGAGCGCATCTTGGACGTCGGCTGTGGCGACGGAAAAGTGACAGCCGAGCTTGCCACACGCGTGCCACGCGGCTCTGTGCTCGGCATTGATGCCTCTACCGACATGATCGGATTCGCCCGGATGATGTTCCCCCAATCGGCGCATCCGAACCTGTCATTTCGTTATGGAGATGCAGCGAAGCTCACGTTCCGCAACGAGTTTGACGTCGTCGTCGCGTTCGCGTCGCTCCACTGGGTTAAAGACCTGCCGATTGCGGTGCGCGGCATCAAGCAAAGCCTCACGCCTGGCGGGCGCTTTGCGGCTCAAATCGTGGCAAAACGACACGCCACAGCGCCGATCAGGTCGCCGCTGCACCTAGCGCGAAAAGAGGTTATGGACCGTCCGACGTGGAGAACGTATTTTGATGGATTCGAGCAGCACAGGGCGTATACTGCAGACGAATGCGAACAACTGCTTACGGATGCCGGCTTCGTGCTGCGGCGCTTCAAGTTCGTCAACGAAGAAGTAATGCACCGGGATGCCGACGCGCTCAAGGGATACGCACGATCGACGTGGCATCGATACACCGACCAGATTCCTGCGCAGAGGCGAGACGCCTTTCTTAACGAGGTCGTACAGCGGTGCATCGAGCTGTCACCCGCAGATCGAAGCGGGCAGATACGCTTGCACGCGTACATGCTCGAAGTCGAGGCAACGGCCGGAGCCGCATAACCGCCTTTGGAACGCGATATCAACATCGCAGCACACGACCTGTCGCGGCGCCGCGTCACAGGATCCGCAATTCCCAACTTGATTGCCCAGTGTGCCTCACTAGCTTAATTTTGAAATGACGAGCAATTTGTTTATCGTTTTCCAATTCCTCGTGGTTGCTGCCGTTTTCAGCTTCGTTTCGAACATCGCGTTGTTCAGCTTTGTCCTGGCATACCCATTCGGGCAATAGAGATACACTTCTGTGTCAACAATTACGAACGTCTCACCTTGGTCGAGTTTTATGTCTAGGGTTGACGTGACCGTTTCGTCGGGCGTGTCTGATAAAAAGGTGACATACAGCTTGTCGGGCCTTACGCCTGCGCTATCGATAAGCGGATTATTCTCGATGATAGTCTCGAGTTCACGCTGCGTCCTGATGAGCACGTTTGTCGAAAACCCAAAGGTTTCGTGTAACTTTTCTTCCACGCACGCGGCAATTTTTGCCTTTTCCGCACGCCTGCACTCAAAAATGACGTTGCCACTCTGAGCGTACGTTGTCACATTTTCAAAACTCAGCGATTCAAAAACCATTTTTACATCCGTCATTGGTGCGGTTTTTCGACCGCTGACGTTGATTCCGCGCAACAAAGCAATGCATCTCACCGCTTCACGCCCCCCTCTAGTTGTTTCGCTGCACGGCGAACAACGCCTGACGGTCATTCGTGCACTAGTGCGGCAGAGCCCCGCTCGTGCTGCCTTCGTCAGTTCTTCGCGCTAGTACTAACGCTGGTCCGCGTGGTGCATGGCCCACGGAACCCACACGAGGACCTCTATTACCCCCGCAACGGCGAACGATATCAGAACGACACCTATGTTTTGCAGAATGCTGAAGCTGCTTGCATAATAGAATAGCCATAGCGCTAGGAAAACGAGCCACACGAACGGCACGGCGATAGACTCGTATATCCTCCTCGGCTCTGGTTGTTGGTTGCTCATTTCTGAATCCCCTGGTTTTAACGCTGAATAGTTGCACGACATTGCCCCTCATTACTGTTTCTTTTTGATGGTCCACTTGTTTGCACGGGGGCACACGTTTCAGTGAGCAACCGTCGTTTTCAGAGGACCGCCCATGGCAAGACTTATTGAGACGCCTCACCTGTATGGCTGCAATGAAGGCACTATTGTTGCGCGTCGGTATCGATAAGGGGTGCGGAGGGACGCTTAGTCCTATATTTGACGATGGATCGTTCGAGTTCGTCCCAATTCCCGAGAGCTTTCCCGCGCCGGGCGCCGCGACGTATAACGACAGAATTGGGAGAAAAGGGAAGCGCCTTTCAGCCTACGTTCCGTCGAGCATCAAGAACGCGCCAATGCACGAAGACCCCGAATTTCTCACCTGCACCTACGGCGATCCGACACTGAAGCGCTATTACCTGCTGAAGCTCGTTAAAGGAGATCTGCTCGTATTCTACGCCGGCTTGCAGCCATTTGCAACTGCCAAATACAACGAAGCTCTGTACATCATCGGATATTTCGACGTGGACAACGTCATAGAGTTTAACAAGTTATCAGAAGCTGAGCTCACAGAAAGCCTTCAGCGGTACAGTCACAACGCACACGTGAAGCGCCGAAATTCCTTCCGCGATCTCGTCGTGGTAACAGGCGCCGGGGACAGCAAACTTTTAGACAAAGCGATACTGATCAGCCAAAAGAAACCAGATAGGAGAGGCCGACCAATGAACGCGCTTTCTCCTGAAATGGAAACATTGCTTGGAATCTCGGGGTTCATTCAACGCAGCATTCCGCCGCGATTTGTCGCCGAACAGCAAAACGTCCGCAATTTGGTGGCTCTGCTTGCGTCAGCGAGGCTGTAAAGAACAACGAGGCCGCGATTCTTCTGTTAATTTCTGCAGCTCTTTTGACCACCTTCAGGATTGAGCAATATATCGATAGCAGTTAAGTCGGGTTCGTCGTTCATCTGAAAATCTCGTTCCAGTCGTTTTTCATACTTACGATGGTGTAATCTTTTTCCTGAGCAATGGCGAATAGTTTTTCTGCTCCATTTTCATACGCATATTCGCGTTCCTCGTCGTCGTGGTGTATGAATAATCTGAATTTGGCAGATTCCAGCATTTCTATATCTACGTCACCATTTCCCGCTGCAAAAACAGGTAAGCGTCCAGTTTGGGCGAATATGTGCTCAACTTTTCCGGGACCTAGCGCAATTCCTCCAAGAGCTTTGTCAACCCTCGTTAACGTGCCCTTATTGTATTCATACTGGGAAGCGGTCCCTATGACGTTTTCCTTGAAGATGCCCCATATTTCCTCAGAGATCACACGCATGAAATCACGACCGCCGCCAGAGCACACAAACACCCGGTATTCGTACTTCTTCAGCAAGTCGAAAAGCTCTAATATAGGCTTGTACACCAGTTTGGTGAAATTAGCTGCGAATTTCTCCTGTTTTACAGTAGCAAAAAACTCTTTCACTTCAGCTTCAAACTCATCTGGAGTTTTTCCAGTCCACTCCCGTGCAAAAGCACCTTCAAGAGCCACAATAGCCTTATGGTCTTGTTCAATTGCCTTTTGAAAAAACGTCTCGTCTCTTTCGAGAATAGCCTTGTAGGGCTGCGCACTCGCCAAAGAAGGATTCTTCTGAGCTGTTGTGGCAAAGACTCTGAACAGGAAATCAAGAAAGGCCGGCATCGGCCGTTCTACCCACAGCGTCCCATCGTTATCGAACGTTGCGATGCGGTCTACAGGTTTAACATAGTTCGGACCTTCTTCTATGGACGATTTCAGAAAATTAAGGATGGATTGTTTTACTGGCCCATCATTCCAGCTTTTAAGTATATCGTCATTCGAAATTAACGCAACTCCCCCCAACTTTTCAATCTAAAGCATTTTTTTCTTAATTTCTTAAGGACTTTATTACTTGAAAATCAGATTCTACTTATAAGCTTAATTTGAATTTACAGCTTACTCTGAAAAGCGCCCCCCTAGACCTTTTCGACTGACATCAAACATGAGGCTCTGCACAGAACTATCGCCTATTCGCAGTTGTAAAGGCTGCAGTTGCGACAAGGGATAAATGAGCACCGCTTTTTGAGCGTGAATTTATGCCGCATAGGCGGTTACCTGACGATCAGGTCGCACCGGAGCCGAGTGTTTATGCGCTTCTCTCTCATCTGTGAACGGCATAAACCGCGAAACCTAAGAGCATCACGAGGCTGCCCACAATGACCGAGGCAAGGGGCAGCGTGAATGCAAGCACGAGACAGCTCAATAGTCCCAGTGTTGCGAGTTTCCTGCCAAACAGTCTCTCGTCAGGTTTCAGGGTGTACGCAGATGCGTTGGTAATCGCGTAATACAGTAACACGGTAAACGAGCTAAACCCAATCGCCGAACGAACGTCAACGAACAAGACAACGCTCACTAAGATTAGTCCCACCGTTACTTCAGCTAGATACGGCACTTTGTACATGGGGTGCACTCGTGCGAGATAGGACGGCATGGTGTGGTCCGCTGCCATCGCGAATAATGTGCGGCTCACGCCCGTCATCAGGGTGAGCAGTACGCCGAGCGTCGCAAACACTGCGCCGAGCGTCACGAGCCACTGCCACTGGGCAAAGCCAGCTTCGTGCACTGCCGTCACCAGCGGCGCGTTCGATTGCGCGAGCGTGGCGGGCCCTACGACCAGGAGTGTCGATACGACGACCGCGGCGTAGATCAGGAACGTCAGGGTTAAGCCGAGCAAGATTGCCCGCGGGATAGCCGTTTCGGGATTTCTCACTTCTTCGCCAAGCGTCGCAATCCGTGAGTAACCGGCAAACGCGAAGAACCAAATTCCTGCCGACTGCAATATGCCGTAGAGCCCACTCGAGCCAGACAGCGGTTGCAAGTTCGCAAAATTCGGATGCCCCTGCAGTATCAAGGCGACAATGGCGACGAGCGAAAGCACGACGATGGAGACGATGACCTTTGTCACGCTGGCAGTCTTTTTGATCCCGAAGGAGTTGAGCGCCATAAAGGCAATGACCGCCCCGGCGGCCAAGAATCGTGCATAGGCCGGAAAGAGGTAGTACCCAAACGTGAGCGCAACCGCGGCGCAGCTGGCGAGCTTGCCGACGATGAAGGCCCAGCCTGCTGCCCGCGCCCAGAAGTCGCTGAGCCTTTCTTTGGCATAGACGTAGGTCCCGCCCGACGTCGGATAGAGTCGCGCCAGTTGCGCTGATGAGCTGGCATTGAAGAACGCGACGCAAGCAGCTATAGCAAGACCGAAAAGCAAACCGGCTTGAGCAGCCGCCGCGGCCGGTGCAAGCGCGGCGAAGATGCCCGCCCCTATCATTGAGCCTAGTCCGATAAAAACGGCGTCTCGTGTCCCCAGCGAACGTGACAGCCTGTCTGTTTTTGCATTCACCGGGCGCTGTTATAGTGAAGCATATGTTTTAAGCTAAGCCTTGGAAACCTCGAATTGCAGCATCGACAAGGGCAATAAGGTGGATGATGCCAACGGAATGACCGCTAGTCGGTTCTCCTTTTGCGTCTGACAATCGTTGGGAGAAGTTTCAGTTGTGGCCTGTGGGTTTGCCCAAACTGCGGTATGAAACTGAAATACGAGCCAAAGAGAAAAACTGTGTGCCTAAGCAGCAAAAAACCTATCTTAAAGTCTCGTCTGGAGATAGAAGAGAAGTACGCATGACACAAGCTGAGGATAGTGAGCACCAACGGGCGATCAAACGAGAACTTGAGGGATTGTCCGAAGCGGACAGAAAGCGCTTTGAGCAGATCAGAGCAGCACACAGAGAGAGACATGGAAAAGAGACGCCCGAGCAGCTGCATAGCGTATTACACACGATTCGACGCAACATATACGAAAGGCAAGGATTGGAGGGCATCAAAGAGGGGAACTTCGCACGTTTCCGGGACGCTCGTCTAGGTCTGGCGCTGCTGCTAGAAGAAGAAGCCGAGAAAGACTCAGAAAAACTGAGAAAGGCGCTGGCTACGCATCTTGAAGTTTGTTATATAGACATGAACGGCCCACAAGAGAGCACAGCACGCGAACGAGAACGTGACAACACGCCTCCTTTTGAGCCACGCAAAAGCCTCCTGACAAGTGGCATTGTGAACACTGCAAACGTCTTCATAGAGCGACTAGGGTTGGCGAGAGCTGAGACGAAAGCCTTGTTTCATAAACACAATAGCAGACATCTCAGTCATCTAAACATGCCTCTGTCGGTAGATGAAGGCTGGAATCAATTGGAACCCAACCTGGTTTTCAAACGCGAATGATTGTCAAAGTCGTCCAGGTGATGCAACACTTCCACTCGCCTTTGTCGACGTTGTGCGGCTCCCTTCTCAACACAGGAGAACTTCTGCACGCACCGTGGTACCACTCTAGCGGGCTGGCCGACGATTTTCGATGGTAGCGGAATGGAGTACGTACTGTCCCGGCCTATCCGGTGCCTAAACAGCAAAAAGATCTGCGATTTTTTGGAAAAGCAATCTTGACGACGGCATACATTGAGAGCGTCGTAGCTGCCTGTTTCGTCTGCGTACCACGCCATCTATCGTTTCACAGAGAGGAGCGACATCGGTTAGCTTAAAGGCGATCAAGGCCGGCTGTTCGACTGGCCAGTGCTTCTAGCGCCTATAGGACGCAAAACCGATTCAGAACTAGAGACAGCAGGACCGGCGCTTATGCCTTGTTTACTCTTTTTGCGTTCCTCTGAACTGCTTCAAGCAGTATTCGTATCTCTCAGGGTTTTTTATTGAAGGGTGGTAGCGGGACTTTGAACACGGCGAAATAACACGTTTGAGAGGGACGCCTGTTCCTGGGTCCATTATAGGTTCATCACCAGTTATTCTTCCTCCTGTCGGGCAACCAGGGCAGATTTTTGGTTCGCTCATTTGTTTCTCACCTCGGATGCATTATTGGTTAGATGGTCTTTGAGTGATCTTTTTAGCCATTCGTGAGCCGCGAGAACCTCTTGACCGCCATCCGTGTTCTTTTAGAACTTTCTCTACTAATCTCTTTTTCGTAGTTAGTTCCCCCACCGCAGTCAGTCACTGTTCGAGTAGCTCTTCCGGGTAGCTGGATTTTGTAGGCTACCTGAATACGGCCAAACTTCTGCGCGAACTCCTTTATCTCAACAGGTGCATCTCAAAAATTATGCCCCTGCAGTGCAATATTGAAAGGTTGCTCATTGTTCAAATCTGAAATTAAGAGCTAAATCACTTTTTTAAGTGAGGGTACAGACTTCACAAGTTTACAAAAACAGATTGGCTCGAGGCGATTCGAACGCCCGACCTCCGCCGTGTAAAGGCGATGTCACAAATGGCCTAGTCCGAATCAGGAAGTGCATGCATAACTAATACCTGCTTAGACGATGCCTTTTTATACCAGCTTTTGGCTTAGCGCTGGTGCGCGTGAATAGAAAAGTAGAACCCACGCACATGAATTAGATTTACGAACTCGCTCATCAGAGATTTCGCGACCGCGTAACAATTGCTAACCCAATCAGAATCCAGATATAGCAACGCATAGCAGATACTGTCTGAGGCATGAAACAGCTGGACAGCACTCAGCGCCATTTAAGGCAACCGACATGGTAGGAAAAGACCTCCTCATCGAACTTTTTCAAGCGGCTGAAATGCGCCGCTGGAACGACAAGCTGTGTCCCATCCCCCTCACCGAACTCGATAAGCAAGGACACAAGATGGCCATCGCGTACGTGCTCGGCAAGTTCGCCGAACACACCAGCGACTTCAGCTGGATCGAGGTCATCGAGGGCGGCCTGTTTGAATACTTCGAGCGCCTCACCCTTACCGACTTAAAACCTCAGATCTTCGAAAGGATCAAGGCAAACGACGAAACGTATAACGAGCTGAAGACCGAGGTCTACACGCGCTTTACACCCCTCATTTCCGATCTAAATGGTCTCGACAAACGGTTTGAAGCGTATCTATTTCACCCGCAGGACACTACCAGCAGGAAGGTACTCGACGCGGCCCACTTCTACGCGACCAAGTGGGAGTTTGACATCATAGAACGCGAGAATGCGAGCGATTACGAGATTCACGAGATCCGGCGGGGATTGCAGAGCCGCCAGGAAGCACTCGCTGACGTCGAAGGGCTGCGCTACCTCGCCCTTTTCCCGACCTATCGGAGCTTTGTCGACTTGTGCGGGCGCCTGCGGTTTCAAGTACGATGGGGGCAGCTCTTCCGAGTGCCGCGAACCTCGGTGCTCGGCCACATGCTCATCGTGGCGATCCTCTCGTACCTGTTCTCGCTCGAGATAGGCGCGTGTCCGAAGCGCAGCGCCAACAACTACTTCACCGGGCTGTTCCACGACCTGCCCGAAGTCCTCACCAAGGACATCATCAGCCCCGTCAAAAGGGCGGCCACGGGCCTGGACCGCTTCGTGAAGGACTTCGAACGGGAAGAGATGGAACGCAGAATTTACGGACCAGAGCTCATCCCGAAGGCGTGGCAACCAGAGATGCGGATGTTTACTGAAGACGAGTTTGTCTCAAAGGTCACGATCGATGGCCACGTGCGCCACACCACCTCTGACGCGATAACCGCGTCGTACAACAATGACCGATATAACCCGGTCGACGGAGAGCTCGTCAAAGCAGCCGATGACCTCGCGGCGTTCATGGAGGCGTACTTGGCACTGCAAAACGGCATCTCGAACTCGCAATTGCAGACCGCCGTTCGAGAGAAGAAACGGCTCTATCGCGAAAAGACGATTGCTGGGATAAACTTCGGCAAGGTTTACAAGGGGTTTCACTAAATTTGGTGCGCACCAAACATATGTCATCCAGATCCATTATGCCCAGCTGGACCGTCATCCGAGATTGCTACGCATCCTTTTTCGGAGTACCTGCCGCGGCGATGCCAACGGGCCTCTGATCGTATCAACCAGCGATAGGGCAAAAGGGGGGTTGGTCCAGGCGGTCTGTCGCACTCCTGAAATCCCACGATGGGGACTATAAAGTAAGCACTGCCCGGATCCATGCGGTACGGTGCTCCCGCGGTATCACCCGCTGTTCGTGTCCGCGCTGCGGCACATGGCGCATAAACGCACTGCACGCTGCGCCCGCTTGAAGGGGCCGCACGTGGTATTCAGCTCGTTGAACCAACAGACGTCGATGAGGATGGCGCTTGACGCGAGTACCGCGAGAAACACACGCGGCCTCAATCAGTCCTTTGCCAAGTATTCAAGAGACGTTGTCATCGACTCGAGCAGTTTATCCAAGCATGCTTCGTCAACGCTAACCGACTCGTACTCCGGCAGCGCCTCCACGAACTCCAAGTGTTTTTCGGCGCTCTGCGCGCAAAAGTCCACTAACGCGGCGAAGTCTTTCTCCTGTTGGTCGCCGTTATTTGCCGTTTCCCCTACCCCTTCCCAGCGCTCAGTATCAGCCGGCAGCAAAGGCAATTTGACGGTGCCGACGCGCTCACGAAGGTCCTCTTCCCACTCGCTCATCAGGTCCTCAAAGGCGGTGAGGTGTACATCGTTTGCCTCCATGAACTCCCGCGCGCTTTCGATATTCGTCTTTACCTCAACCATAAGCTCCGTTGCCGAACCAATCAACTGCCGCGCGAGTGTCTCTCCCTGCTCAGCAACGGCGATATCAACAAAAAAGCGCCCGTCCTTGTCCCGCAGTCCGAAGACACCAAAGAGGCATGGCCAGCCGTCCCCCCCGAGTTTATGCAGCATCTGCTTGTCCTTCATCGTGCTGCTCAGCAAGTTCAAGTATTCCTCGACGAAGACGTGCTGTTTAAAGAGCAAGAACAGGCCGCCGAGATGCGCGAGCCGCTCGCGCAGCTGCAGGTATAACACCTTCGTATTCGAGATGTGGAAGCTCATCACGCGTTCTGCATCAAGCATCTTGTTGTAGCTGCGGCTTTCTTCCTTAGAGACAATGCTCCGTCGCAGACTCTGCACCTCGTCTAACGTGATGAGATTGGTCAAGTGCACTTCGAGGTGCGCCTTCGCGTTTGCCACCAAAAGCCCCTTCTCACGCCCAGAGGCCGTGTTCAGCGCGCGCTGGAGGCGCTTTGCGCTTCGTGCTGCCATATCGGTCCCTAGACCCCGTCAGTACCAAGGACGCGCTCGATGCGCTCGAGCCGCTCCTGCAGCTCGGCCTCGTCAATGGCCTTCAGAAGGGGGGCGAGCATCCCGACTCGCCGAATGGCGGTCGTGTCGTCTATCTCGCCTGCCACGTACGCGCGGTACGCCTCGAGCTGCAGATTCACGAGGTCGCGTGCCTTGACTTCGCCGTCTCCGGTGCCGACCTTCGGGCCGGATCCGCGCGTCTTATCACCCACGGCGCTTATCCGGTCCAACAGCTCGCGCACAGCGAGACGCCGTTGCACCTCGTCGTCGCTGCGCACGAGCGGTGGCATGACCTCCGCCTTCAGTTGAGCGCTCAGCTTAACCAAGAGGTCATACAGCTTCGGCGTCGACAGCTCGCTAAGATCGCGCGTTGCGAGCTCATTCCTCACGCGCCGCAGCTCCTCACCGAAGAGCTCGACTCTCGCCTGCGCGGTGAGGGCGTACTCCTCCTGCAAGGCTTCGTACTCGATCGCCTCCAAGTTCTCAATCTCTTCCCTGCACTCCCTGCCCCACGCGATGAGCGTCTTTTTCGTCACGCCGAGCTCACGCTCGATCGCCGCGTAGGAGTTGTTCTGGGCCCTGAGCACCATAAACCGCTCTCGCGCCTCTTTATCTCTCATAGTTCCTCTCATCTGCTGCATCATGCGAGCGAACAGCGCGAACGCCCGCTCGTCGGCAAGAGCCATACCTCACGCTAGAAATGGCCATCCCGATCGCTGCGACTAAGTCTTTTGCCATAGCGCCGGGATCGTGCGTAAGTCCGGGGTGAATATCAACGTCTTTATCACCGCCGTCATCTCGCAGTAATGCTAGTTTGCTACGTGTTGTTTCCATTTCGTCTCCTTAAGAGACGGAAAAACGACTAGGACCACACGCAGTAAACAGGACCCGACATTTTTTATACCGGGTGTCAGTAACAGTGTACCGCGTGCAGGCGGTCGCTACGCGCTTCAAGGTTCCCGCCGTTGGCGCTTGACCGTCTCCACATACTTTTGTTTCGCTTTCTAATTTTTTCGCTCTTCTATATGAACTTTTATCGATAAGACCGATTTAGACGGCCTTACGGCCGATTTAGACGGCCTCAGCACCACGTCTCATGTATTGTAAATCATCCCACATAAAACTAAGCGAAGCAGTGGCACGCGGGCGATGTTATAGAAATTACGCGTGATATTCCTATTTCAGCAAACAAGCGCATAGATTAGAAAAAGGATTTACCAACAAAATCGTAGCTGCGAGAAAGCTAACAAGATAAATTTAGTAATTAAAATAAAAATATGTTTATAATTTTACTGGACGATGGCGCGGGCAATTTAAGGCAAGCGGCGATGGCCTCGCTCAACAGCGTGTTAGCTTCCGCGTTGCGGTGTAGTTTTGGTGTAGTTTTGGTATAGTCGGCGCGAGCACCGTTGCAGTGCTACCGCATACGCGGCACACACGTTAGCTAATGGTGCCGCCCTTTTGGTGGAAGTAAAATAATGCGTTCGGGCTACTCGTTCGCCTTTTCGAGAAGCGCCCTCACGCAGTCGGGGGTCTCTGCCACAACCGCCCTAGGTCCAGCGCAGTTTATCGGTGTTCCAGTTTCCACCGTTGCTAAAGTTAACGATTGAATTGAATTGCCGATACACAAAGATGCCGCCGTTCAGCGGATCAAGCTTCACTGACGTATTGTGGCCAACGTCTGAAGCCGTATTTCCGAGGTTCGCGCCGCCTACTGCGTCGTTGTACCACGATCCGGTTCCGCTAAGAGCACCGCCGCTCTCGTCCCAACTCGTTTGAAGTACCGGAGCTTTTCCGTCCTCACCGATCCAGATCGTCGGATA
>Ga0187857_10002100_pt1 | contig 18529 bp, 8 predicted proteins | sample June2016WEW_8_10_FD_132984 | JGI IMG/M metagenome (GOLD analysis project Ga0187857, IMG submission 132984) | Peatland microbial communities from SPRUCE experiment site at the Marcell Experimental Forest, Minnesota, USA - June2016WEW_8_100 | ecosystem: Environmental > Terrestrial > Soil >...
CCGCCACTGCGCACGGCTTGTTCCCAGTGACTGCTGTGCTCCAGGGACGGGGCCGGGATCGGGGAGTGCGGCGCGTTCGGCCCGGAGGCTAGCTATGCGTTCATCGACTGGCTTAATGACCAGGTCGTAGCGGGCGAGAGTGATCTCGCCTCGTCCTAGGCGATCGGTGAGAGCTTCCGCCACCGCCTCAGCTTCAGCGATCTTGATGTCGAGTTGGACGGCTTCGCTGGCTGTCTCGTAGGCGGCGTGCTCGATCTCGTCGGTGTTGCGCGTGTCCGACAAGATCTCAACCACGAGCGCGCGTGCCGCTGAATCCAGTGCCCGCTGGTCCACTTCGGTCTTTCCGCACCCTCCGGCTGTGGGGTTGCACCAGTATGAACGGCTCACCGATCCATCCGGGTAGGGCTTGAGGCCGTTACGGGTCCGGCCGTGGAGGACATGGCCGCAGCCAGGCTGCCCGCAGACGGCGAAGGACGAGCAGAGGTAGTGCGGTGAACTCGGGCGGCCTCGCCGGCGCGCGGCGTAAATCGCGGTCGCCCGGTCGAAGTCCTCCTCGGAAACGATCGGATCACCTGGCAGGCGGCCAACGACGGACGCCAGGCCCGACGCGGGGTCAGTGTAGATGATCCTGCCGCAGTTCCGCTGGCGGGTGAGCAGCGTCTTCAGCGCCGTGGGCGTCCACGGCTTGCCCTGGCCCGTAGGGATCTGCCGCGCGTTCAGGTCCGCAACCAGCGCGTCAGGCAGCTCGCCGTCCAGCAGGCGCGTTGTCAGTTCCCGCAGGACGGCGGCCTCGTCCTCGCGCTGGGTGACGCGGTCGTCCTCGAAGCCGAAGGGTCGTGCTGAGCCGTTCGGCTCGCCCGCCATCGCCTTGAGCTTCTTCCCGCGGGCGCTCCTGGTTGACAGGCGGTCGGAGTAGTAGGCGGCGGCGTTGATCGCGTCGCGGAACGCCTTCTTGCCGTTCGGGGTCCGCAGGTCGTACTCGCTCTCGCTGTCCAGCACCAGGAGGCCGCGAGCGGCCACCCCGATCATCCGCTCGCCGTCCTTGGGCTGACGGGTGAACCGCTCCAGGTCGAACACGATGAACCCACCGGAAACGCCACGCTCTAGCCGTTCCATCAGCTCGTCCCATGCCGGACGCTGGATAGCGGGGTTCCACGCCGAGCGGCCAGGATCTACCAGGACCTTGCCTTCCGCAAGACCGAGGTCGATGAGGCGGACCCGGCATACCGACACTTGGCCGTCAGTCGACGGTTCGCGCTTCTCGTTGCGCTTGAGCTGACTGACACGGGCGTAGATGTCAATCGGCAGGTTTGAACTGACAATTTCGGCGGCCACGGTCTACCCCATCCTCTTGCGGCGCCAGGAGGAGATATTCGTGTAGTGCAGGTCCTCCCTGCGCAGCAGGGCCTTGCGCTCTCCCGGTGTCGCGTTCTCGTACTCGTCAAGGATGCGGCTCTTGCACTCTTCGGTGAAAAACCGCCGCTTCGACCATCTGGTGTCCGGCGCGCTAGGGGTAGACACGAGCCCGCCATGCTCGGCCCTCGCTGCGATCACGTCAGCGATCGTCATCGTCCCGTCTAGCAGGTCTTCGCCTTCCGCTGAGACGATCCTGATCCGGCGGGTGACATCTGACCGCTCAGCACGCTTAAGGCTGGCCGGGCCGACGACGAGGCGCCTGCCGCGCAAGGCCATTTTCAACAGCTCGCGTTTTTCTGCCGTGTCGGCTTCGTCCCACCGCCGCTGCCAGTGCTCCCGGCTTGGCTGCCGCGAAACGCCTGGAGCTGTGTCGCCCAGCGCTTCGCGTTCGGCCTTGAGCTTGGCTATGCGCTCATCCAGTGGCCGGTTAGCGATGTCATAGCGCGAGAGAGTCAGCTCTCCGCGCCCAAGGCGGTCGGCCAGCGCTTCTGCGACACGTTCAGCCTCGGCGATGGCCAAGTCCAGCCGCGCGGCTTCGCTCTCAAGCTCCCGGGTGACGGACTCGACCGCCTCGGCATGGCGAGAGTCAGACAGAATCTCCACAGCGATGGCTCCGGCCGCCTCATCCAAGCCACGCTGATCAACGCTGATCTTGCCACAGCCCCTGCCGTTAGCAGACGGGCCGCACCTGTAGTCACGGCGTACCGAACCGTCCTCGTACGGCTTCAGAGCCGGCGCTGGGTGACCGGTGAGCGGTTTGCCGCAGCCCGGACGGCCGCAGAAGGCTATACCCGTGCACAGGTAGGTATCCGAGCGCGGCTCGCTGCGCCGACGCGCGGCGTACATCGCGCATACCCGGTCGAAGTCCTCCTCGGAAACGATCGGCTCTCCAGGCAGACGGCCAGCAATAGACTTAACGTTCTTTTCCGTGTCGGTGTAAAGGATTCGTCCGCAGTTGCGCTCTCTGAGCAGAAGACGTTGCAAGGATGTCTCAGCCCAAGGGTTGTCGTGGCTGGTGAGGATGCCGCGTGCGTTGAGATCGCGCACCAGCGCGTTCTGCGATTCTCCCGCCAAGATTCGCCTGGTCAGCTCCCGGATGATCTCGGCTTCGGCTTCGCGCACGGTCACGAAATCGTCCTCGAAGCCGAATGGACGGGTTGTGGTGTTCGGCTCCCCCGACATTGCCTTGAGACGCTTGCCGCGCCGGGCTCTGGTGGACAGGCGGTCGGAGTAGTAGGCGGCAGCGTTGATCGCGTCGCGGAACGCCTTCTTGCCGTTCGGCGTGGTCAGGTCGTACTCGCTCTCGCTGTCCAACACCATCGTGCCGCGAGCGGCCAGCTCGATCATCCGCTCGCCGTCCTTCGGCTGCCGGGTGAACCGCTCCAGGTCGAACACAATGAACCCGCCGGACACGCCGCGCTCAAGCCGGTCCATCAGCTCGTCCCACGCCGGACGCCGGACAGTCGGGTCCCATGCCGAACGCCCCGGATCAACCAGAACCTTGCCCTCCGGAAGGTCAAGGTCGGCGAGCCTCAGGCGGCAGATCGCGAGCTGTCCGCCCGTGGACGGCTCGTTCTTCTTCTTGCTCTTGACTCGGCTGACTCTGGCGTAGATGTCGTAGGGCTTGGCTATCTGATCCGTGCCGTTCAGCATGGTTAAATGGTAGCAAATTACATATCGACCTGGGACGAGGTCATGGACGTGGTGAAGCGCGCCGTCGACGCCGTCGCCGCCCGGGCACCGCGGGTCAGCGTGACGCTGAAGGCTGATATCCGCCCTGGCGTCACCGGCGCGCTGTCCGCCAAGGTCGAGGCCATCGAGCAGCATCTCAGCAGCTAACCTCGTCATCTGCGGTGCACCCGGCCGCGAGCCAGGCCGGAGCGGCATCTCATGGCCGCCGCCGAGGCTCTTCAGAAGAACCGCAGAAGTCCGCGGGACAAGCTTCAGGTAGACGAAAGAAGCGATCCCGTGGAGGCTGACAATGAGCTGGTTCTGGCTGAACATCCCGCTCGCCGGACTATTTTTCCTGACCGCGACCCTGATCCCGCTCTGGCTGGTGGTCCGGCACCCGGACACCAGGACCCGGGCCTCCGGCACCGCCAGGCGCCCCGCCGATCCTGCCGTCGCCAGCTCGCTGCGCGGCCCGGCTGCCGGGCCAGCCGCGCCCCCGGCGGCCCGCGCCGCGCGGCAGCCCGAGCTGGTCGGCAGCTCCAGCCGCTGAGCTCAGCCGGTGCAGCGCGCCGGCTGACGGGGACCGCGCCTGAGGCGGGCCCGCTCGCCCAGGTGGCGTGAGCGCCTCGATACCGGTCGACCCGTCCCCGCGGACGGCTGCCCCCGAGCACATCGCCGGGTCGCACCCAGGACCCTGGCTGATGCCCCGCACCTTCCTGCGCGGTGAGGCTCGGTGGTTTCCCGAGGGCAGCCTGGCCGAGCTGCCGGACATCGAGGCAGACCGGGAATCCTTCGACATCCGGCGATTCGAGCTGCAGCCCGGCGACGCAGTCTTCTTCGATCACCCCCTGTTTCCCGTCGCCCGGGCGGCAGATGCCTAAGATGCGGCGTATGCAGTTCGCGATCGCGATCCCCCAGTTCTGCGCCGACGGCGAGTTCGACCCGGCGGCCTTTCGCCGCTACCTGGCACGAGCCGAGGAGCTGGGCTATCACAGCGCGTGGACGCAGGAGTCAGTTCTCGGCGCCGCGCCGCAGCTGGGCCCGATCGAGACCATGACCTACGCGGCCGCGTGCAGCCAGCGCATCCGGCTGGGCTGCGCGGTATTCGTGTCCACCCTGTACAGCCCTGTGCACCTGGCGAAGAGCCTGAGCACGCTGGACCAGCTCAGCCGCGGCCGCATCGAGATCGGTGTCGGCACCGGCGGCAGGGGACGGCCGTTCGCCGCCTTCGGAGTGAATCCGGACCGGTACGTCGCCCGGTTCGGCGAGGGAATCGCGCTGATGAAGGCGCTGTGGAGCGAACCTCGTGTCACCTTCGACGGGGAGTTCTGGCAGCTGAAGGATGCGGCGATGGAGCCCAAGCCGCTGCAGAAGCCGTTCCCGCCGATCTGGTTCGGCGGGAACAGCGAGGCGGCGCTGCGGCGGGCGGTCCGGCTGGGCAGCGGCTTCTTCGGGGCGGGATCCACCCCCACGGCCAAGTTCGCCAGCCAGGTCCAGATCGTGCGGCAGGCGCTCGCCGAGTCGGGCCGGCCAGGCAGGGAGTTCCCGATCGCCAAGCGCGTCTACATCGCGGTGGATGACGACGCCAGCCGCGGGCGGCAGCGGATCAATGCCGCGCTGCAGCGGCTCTACGGGCAGCTGCCGCCGGACGTCGCGGCAGCCGCGATCGCCGGTCCCCCGGCCGACTGCGTCCGCGAGCTGCGCGCGGTGGCCGACGCCGGCGCGGAGCTGATCTTGTTCACGGCGATGTTCGAGCAGGCCGAGCACGCGGAGCGGCTGGCCGCGGAGGTCATACCCGAGCTCGGCTAGCGGTTGCGGCGCTGAGCGCAGGGACGGGCTGCGACCGGGCGCGGGTGACCCGGCTAGCCAGGCGAGGCCCGCAGACGGGAGCCGACGGCCGCGCTGACCGGGCTGCGTGCCGCCGACTCCGCCATGGCGGGCAGGGCTGCCTAGACGGCAGGCAGCGCCTCGATCATGGCGGCCAGTCCGCTGGCGTCGAGCAGGTCGGCCGGCCGCACCGTCAGGTCGTCGCGCACGTAATAGAAAGCGGCCCGCACGTCGGTGACGGGCAAGCCGGCCAGCGCCGCCCAGGCCAGGCGGTAAGCAGCCAGCTGAACGGCGACCGCGTTGCGCTCGCCGTCGCTGCCCGGCGGCCTGCCCGTCTTCCAGTCCACGACGTCGAAGCGGCCATCGGGAGCGTCGGCGAACACCGCGTCAATGCGGCCGCTGACCATCCGGTCACCGATCACGGTCTCGAACGGTACCTCGACCTCAGCCGGCCATCGCCCGGCCCACTCGCTGGCCTCGAAGATCGTCTTGAGTTCTGTCAGTTCCAGATCCGCGCCGGGCGCGGCCGCGTCGTCGGCCGCGCCGGGCAGGTCATCGGCATCGATGAGTCGCTGCTGGCCGAACCGCTGCTCCAGCCAGCGGTGGAACTCCGTGCCGCGCAGGGCGCGGGGGGCCGGCGGCCGCGGCATCGGGCGGCGCACCTGCTCGGCCAGCTCGGCCGGATTCCTGGCCATCGTGACGAGGGACGACACCGGAATCCGCGGCGGCAGGGCGACACGGACCTGGCCGTCGCCGCGGCGCTGGAATCGCTCGGCGAGCAGCAGGTCGGCATCGCGAGCCCAGGCGGCGATCAGCGACTGATAGGGGCCGTGGGCACCGTCGTGACCGGCCGCCGCTGCGGCAGACTGCCCGGCCGTTCCCCCGGCCCCGGACGAAGCCGGTCCGGCCGCGGACGCCCCGGACGAAGCCGGTCCGGCTGCGGACGCCCTGGCTGCGGACGCCCCGGCTCCGGACCCCCCGGCTCCGGACGCCCCGGCTCCGGACCCCCCGGCTCCGGGCCCCCCGGCTCCGGGCCCCCCGGCTGCGGGCCCCCCGGCTCCGGGCCCCCCGGCTCCGGACCCCCCGGCTCCGGACCCCCTGGCTCCGGACCCCCTGGCGGAACGGGCAGCGGCGGCAATCGCCTCGTCCACGAGCGCGGCAGCCGAGCGCACCGCCGCATACCGCTCGTCCGCCGCTATCGCGGCCGGCCATGCAGCGGAGGCTGGCTCGGTCAGCGCCGGGTTGGCGGCCTCCGGTTCAGGCTCGGCGGCCCAGGCGGCCACGATTCCTGCCCCGGCCTCACAGGCCGCCCGGATCTCGGTCAGGAACTCCGACGGCCCGAGCCGCGACGCCCCCTCGCCCCACCAGTAGCCGCTGCACGCCAGCCAGAACGCGGCCCTCGTCGTGGCCACGTACGCGAGCCTGCGTTCCTCCGCCAGTTCTCGTGCTGCGCACGCCTCGGCGAAGTCAGCCAGCTGCCTCGCCTGCAGCCCGGCCAGCACAGGCAGGTCGATGGCGTCGCCGCGGAGGCTGAACGGCAGCAGCCGGGCATTCTCGGTCCACCGCGTCGTCACCTTGGGCCTGGCCGGGAAGACGTGCGCGTGCGCGCCCTCGGCCAGGCCTGGCACCACCACGGCCGCCCATTGCAGCCCCTTCGCCGCATGCACGGTCGCCAGCTTCACCGAGTCGGTCTCGCTGATCCGGCCGATGTCCAGGCCGAACTCCTCATCCTCGGCCGCCGCCAGGTAAGCGAGGAACGCGCCTAGCGTCGGCTCCTCCTGATCTCCGGCAAACGCGGCGGCCGCGTCAGTGAACGCGTCCAGGTCAGCGCGCGCGCTGGCCGGATCCACGGCCGGGCGCACCGCCACCTCGATGTCCAGGCCGAGCGTCCGCTCAACCTCGGTCACTACGTCGGGCAGCGGCCGGCCCACGTGCCCGCGCAGCACGCGCAGCTCGGCGGCCAGCGCGGACAGCCGGGCATGCCCATCCGGTGAGTAGGCGGCCGGGTTACCGAGATCGTCGAGCGCCTCAACCAGGCTGCCCGTGTCCCTGGTCAGATCGTTAATCGCCCGGCTCATCAGATCATCAGCCGCGGGGAGTCCGCGGCCGGCCGGGGCCGGACCATCAGACGCAGGCTGACCCCCGGCACCGGGCAGGGCAGCGGCGTCGCGGCGACCGCCAGCATCGGGCCGGGCGCCAGCCGCGGCGCCGGGCGCGGCGCCGGGCTGACTGCGGTCGCCCGCGGCGGCGAGCTCCCTGGCCCGGCGGCCCAGGGCCAGCAGGTCGGCCGGCCCGATCCGCCACCGCGGCGAGGTGAGCAGCCGGGCCAGCGCGTCGGCCGCGGCCGGGTCGTGCATGACGCGCAGCGTCGCCACGATGTCCGCCACCTCGGGCACCGCGAGCAGGCCGCCCAGGCCGACCACCTCGACCGGGATCCCCCGCGCCTCCAGCGCCGCCCGCAGCGCCGGGAACTGCGCGCGCTTGCGGCACAGCACGGCGACATCGGACGGACGCACGCCAGCTGCCCGGCCATCCGGCCAGGGCAGGCCGTCCGGCGCGGTACCAGGCTCCAGGCTGAGCAGCCCGGCGACCTGGTCCGCTACCCAGGCAGCCTCGGCCGCAGCCGACTCCAGCAGCCCGCTGATCACCACGCCCCGGCCGGCCCGGTCCGGCGGGGCTACCAGCACTGGCACCTCGGGAGCCGCTGCCCGCAGCCCGGCCTGCACAGCGCCCGCCGCGGCCAGCACCCGGCCGGCGTTACGGAAGCTGGTCGACAGCAGCCGTACCGGGGCCGGCTCGCCGCTGGGGCCGGGAAAGTCAGTGCTGAACCGGCGCAGGTTGCCGGCGCTCGCGCCGCGCCAGCCGTAAATGGACTGGCATGGATCGCCGACGGCGGTGACCGGGTGCCCGCCGCCGAACAGCGCCCGCAGCAGCACCAGCTGCGCGTGGCTGGTGTCCTGATACTCATCCAGGAGCACGACCTGATACCGGGCACGCTCCCCCGCGCCCACCTCCGGATGCGCGGACGCTATGCGCGCGGCGATGGCCATCTGGTCGCCGTAATCGATGACCTCCCTGGCTGCCTTGGCCGCCCCGTAGGCGGCGGTCAGAGGCAGCAGTTGCTCGCGAATCCGCTGGCAGGACGCCACGTCCCTGGCCGCCTTGGGCACCCGGCCGGTGAGCGCCGCCAGGCACTGGTCCAGCCACCGGCCCGTCTCGAGCACGTCGCGCGGGCCGCGCAAGTGCTCGGAGAGCTCCCCCGCCAGCTCCAGCATGGCCGCGGTCACCGTCGCGGGCGTCCAGCTGACCGAGTCCATCGGCCCGTCATAGGCCGCGACGACCCGGCTGGCCAGCTGCCAGGCGACGGCCGGGGTGATCAGACGCAGCGATGGCTCCAGGCCGACCCGCAGCGCGTGGTCGGTCACCAGCCGCCCGGCGTAGGCGTGATAGGTGGCGATCACCGGCTCACCCGGCAGCTCGTCCGCGTCCAGCCCGCGCTGGCCGGTCCCGTGCAGGCCACCGTGCTGGCCAGCCCGGCGCAGCCCATCGAGCCGGATCCGCACCCGGTCGGCCAGCTCGGCGGCGGCCTTCCTGGTGAAGGTCAGCCCGAGCACGCGCTCGGGCCGGACCAGTCGGTTGGCGACCAGCCAGACAAGCCGGGCGGCCATCGTCTCGCTCTTGCCCGATCCGGCGCCGGCAATCACGGTCATCGGCGCCAGCGGCGCCCCGATCACGGCAGCCTGCTCAGCCGTCGGCTCCGGCACGGCCAGCATCCGCGCCAGCTGCGCCGGGCTGTAGCGGGCGGATCCGCCGGGGCGCGGGCTCGCGGCCGCCGGTGCCGGGCTGCCCAGTCCCGGCAGCGGGTCCTGGCCAGCTGGCCGGGAGGCCGCCGGGATCCGGCGCGTCATGGTGTCACCTGCGCACCGCGTTCATCGGCCGGGCAGCACGCGGCGACCGGGCAGACCCGGCAGCCGGGATTCGCGGTCGCCCGGAACACCGGTCCGGCCATCCCGGCAGCCACCGCCTCGACCAGGTCCCCGGCCCAGCCCGGATCGGGATCCTCGGACAGCCCCCGCTGCCGCTGCACCCGGACCTTGGCCGCCAGGCTCGCCTTGCCCACCTGGACCAGCTCGGCTCCGCCCGGCTCGGTCAGCCCCAGCTGCTCGAACGCCCCCAGCAGCACGGCCAGCTGATAGACGCCAAGCTGCGGATTGCGGTCCAGCTCAGCGTCGGGCGCCCTGGTGGTGCCCGTCTTCAGGTCGACCACGATGGCGGCGCCGTCAGCATCCCGCTCCAGCCGGTCCACCTGGCCGGTGATCGTGACATCTCCGACGGTCACCCGCAGCGACTCCTCGACGGCGATCAGCTCTCTCGGGTTGCGCCGGTGCCAGTCGAGAAACTTGGCCACCATCCGATCCGCCTGGTCCCGCTGCTTGGCGCTGTACCAGGAGCTGCCGAAGTCCAGGTGCTGCCACAGCTCATCGATCCGCTTGGCGATGTCCCCGTCATCGGCGCCTTCGGCGGCCAGCGCGGCAGCCGCATGGATCACCGTGCCGAAGTGACGCGCCACGCTGGCGGACCTGACGCCGACCGCCGCCTCCAGCAGCCAGCGCAGGCCGCACTTGGTGAACGTCTCGACCTGCGACGGCGACAGCCGGACCGGGCCGCGCAGCGGCTGCATGGTGCCATCCGGCCCGGTGCCGGTCGGCTCAGTGAGCGCGTACCACTGTCGCGGGCTCGCTCCCCGCACGCCGGCGGCGGCGAGCCTGGCCAGCTGCGCGGCAGCGGCCCGGCGCACCGGCGCCGGCAGGCTGTCGTCGGCCGCGGCGCGGCGCAGGTCGGCGGTCAGCGCGGGCAGCGCCAGCCAGCGCCGCCCGGTGCCGGGCAGGTGCGAGATCTCGATCTCGTCACCGGCCAGCTCAGCCAGGAACCTGGACGGCCGTTCCTCGCTGTCCGAGCCGCCGACCGCGGTCACGACCAGCGTCCGCCGGGCGCGAGTGGCGGCAACATAGAACAGCCTGCGTTCCTCGTCGAGCAGCTTGGAGGCGAGCGCCGCAGCCGCCGCGTCGGCGCCCTGCCCCCGGCTGAGGGTGTCCTGGCCGGCATCGAGCCGGCCGTCTGCCAGGTCCACGAGCTCGTCCATGCCGAGCAGCGAGCCGCGCTGGCGGATATCCGGCCAGGTGCCTTCCTGAACTCCGGCGACCACCACCAGGTCCCATTCCAGGCCCTTGGCCCGGTGCGCGGTCAGCACGGCCACGGCGTCGCCATGCGGCGCCCGCTCGGCCAGCGTCTCGCCCGCGATCTCCTGCCCGGCCAGGCTGTCCAGGAACAGCCGAGACGAGCCCTGCGGCAGCCTGTCAGTGAAGCGGGCCGCCGCGTCGAACAGCGCCACCACGGCATCGAGGTCACTGTCGGCCGCGGCGCCGCGGCTGCCGCCGGCCGCGCTGGCCGCCTGCCACTGCTCAGCCAGCCCGGACCTTTCCCAGACGGCCCAGAGCACGTCATGCGCCGTCCCTTCCTCGGCGGCCTGCCGGGCGACAGCGATCAGCTCGGCGACCCGCCGGGCGGCGGCCAGGGCCGGCCTGAAGGCCCGCTCGGCTGGCTGTCCTGGAGCCGCGCCGCCTGCGCCAGCCGGCCAGCCCGCGGCCGTGAGCTCGCGCGGGTCGCGAAGCGCCGCGGCCAGCGGCTCATCCGTGACCGGCTCCCCCGCGGCCTGCGCAGCCGCCCGCAGGCCGCGGCGCAGCCGGCGCAGGCCGAGCGCGTCGGTGCCGCCGAGCGGGCCGGTGAGCAGCTCGGCGGCTGCTTCCTCATCCAGCGCCCCTGGCCGCAGCGCGCAGGCAAGCAGGCGCAGCAGCGGCCGCGACCCTGCCTCAGCGGTCAGCGGCAGGTCGTCGCCGGTCACCGACACCGGGACGCCGGCCGCGGCGAGCGCCCGGTGCAGGACCGGCACCTGCCGGGTGGCCGACCGGACCAGGACAGCCATCGACGACCAGGCGATCCCTTCCAGCAGGTGCGCGCGGCGCAGCGTGTCCGCGATGAGCGCTGCCTCCTGGCTGGCACTGGCGGCCGTCATGACCGCGACCGTGCCCGGCTCGGCAGCCGGCCGCGGGGTGAGGGCACGATGATCTCGCCTCGCCGCCATGCCCTGATGCCCCAGTGCGGCGGGCAGCCGGCTCGCGATCCGGCGGGATGCGGCCAGCAGCGTCTCGCCGGACCGGCGGCAGGTGCGCAGCGCGATCACCGCGGCGTCGCTGCCGTCCGGGCCGCGGAACCGCTGCGGAAAGCGCCTGATCGCGTCCACGTCAGCGCCGCGGAAGGCGTAGATGGACTGATCCGGGTCGCCCACCGCGATCAGCTCGCGGCCGTCACCGGCCAGCTCGTGCAGCAGTCGCTCCTGCGCGGGATCGGTGTCCTGGAACTCATCGACCAGGACCACGTCATAGGCCTGGCGCTCACGCGCCCTGGTAGCGGCGCGGCGCAGCAGCGCGCCCGCGATACGGATGATCTCCGCGTAGTCGTAAGCCGGTACCGGCGCCAGGTCGAACCTGGCCGCGTAGCTGTCGAGAAAGCGGCCGGCGGCCTCCCAGTCGTCCCGGCCGCGCTGCCTGCCCAGCTCAGCAAGGCCGCGGCCGTCGAGGCCGCGCTCCGCGGCACGCAGCAGGAAGTCTCGCAGCTCGGCGGCGAATCCCCTGGTGGCCAGGGCCGGGCGGAGCCGCTCCGGCCAGGCCGTGCCGCCATCGCTGGCCTCCCCGCGCAGCAGCCTGCGCACCTCCAGCAGCTGCTCGGGACCCGACAGCAGCGTCGGCGGCTCGTCGCCGGCCAGCACGAACTCGCGGCGCACCAGAGCGTAGGCGTAGCTGTGGAACGTCAGCGCGAGCGGCTGCCTGGTAGTACGGCCGAGCCGGAGCATGATCCGCTCCCTGAGCTCCTCCGCAGCCTTCCGGCTGAAAGTGAGGACCAGCACCCGATCCGGCGCGATGCCACGGCGGCTGATGCGGTGCACCACCGACTCGACGATGGCCGTGGTCTTGCCGGTGCCAGGCCCGGCCAGCACCAGCAGCGGGCCGCCGCAGTGCTCGACCACCTGACGCTGGGCGGGATCGAGATCCGGCGCTCCGAGGGCGGGCACAGGGCGGCGAACGAGGCGGTAGCCGGACGCGTTACGTTCCATCTCGCAACGCATTCCAGCAGAGACTGCCGACATTCGCAGGCCAGTTGGCCACGGCGCCGGCGCGGGTGCAGGCCGCCCTCTGCCTCAGATGAGCTCGGCATGTACGGTTTCCTCGGCGTGCGGGGTGAGGCGCAGGATGTACTGGTAGGCGAAGAGGGTGGGGCGGGCGCGGACCAGGGAGTGGTCGAGGGCGCGGGCGAGCCGCAGCCTGCTGCCGTCGGCGCCGGAGAGGGTGCCCAGCGGCAGGCCGGTGGCGTGTTCGGCGAGGATGTCGAAGCCGCTGGCGCGGACCAGCCGGCGCAGCGTCGCGCGGGTGAAGAACCGCAGGTGCGTCTCGTCCAGGATGCCCCGCCGGTCGTAGCCGAACAGGCCGGCGGCGACCCGCAGCCGCGGGTACCAGTGCGCGAAGTTCGGCACCGACACCAGCACCTGGCCGCCCGGCCGCAGCACCCGCCGGGCCTCGCGCAGCAGCTGGCCCGGCTGGGACAGGTGCTCGATCACGTCCGCCGCGATCACCACATCGAAGCCGTCGCCCGCCCCGGCCGGGATGCCGTCCTCCAGGCTGGCCTGAATGAAGTGATCGGTGCGCTCCCGCACGCCGGGGATCTCCGCGTAGTCCACGCCGGTCACCTCATGCCCGGCCGCGCGCGCCCGCGCCGCGAGCAGCCCGCCCGAGCAGCCCAGATCCAGCACCCGCCCGGCCGGCAGGCCCGCCAGCATGCCCAGGATCACCTCATGCGAGGATCCCTCGCCCTCCTTCAGCGCGTACCCCTCGGGCCCCGGCACCCACCCGGAGGTCCCCAGGCCCTTGCTCACCAGCCGGTACTCCAGCACGTCCCTGATCACGTCCCGGGCATACCGGATCCCGTTGACGTAGCAGATCTCATCCCCGTAATACGTCGGGATCGGGATCTCCGCGATCCGCTTCCCGGCGTGCAGCAGCTGGATGATGATCTGCGTGTCGAAATCAAAGTCATCCGTGTTGTGCTCAAACGGGATCGCCCGCAGCGCGCCGGCACTGTAGGCGCGGTACCCGGAATGAAACTCGCTCAGCGCCGACCCCAGCAGCGCATTCTCCGCCGCCGTCAGCACCCGGTTCCCGGCCAGCTTGTACAGCGGCATCCCGCCGCGGCGCGCCGCCCCCCGGTCCATCATCCGCGACCCCAGCACCGCATCGCACTCACCCCGCACGATCGGCGCCACCATCTGCGGCAGCAGCTCCGGCGCGTACTGGCCGTCCCCGTGCAGCAGCACCACGATGTCCAGCCCCCGCTCCAGGGCCAGCTTGTATCCCGCCTTCTGGTTGCCCCCGTAACCCAGGTTCTTGGTATGCCGCATCACCAGCGTGCTCGGGCTACCTGGCTGCTCGGCCCACGCCTGCCCCTGCGCGAAGGTAGCGTCGTGGCTGGCGTCATCCAGCACGATCACCTCAGCGATCCGCTCCCGGAAGTCACCCGGCACCCGGTCCAGCGTCGCCCGCAACGTCGACTCCGCGTTATAGGCCACCACCAGGATGCCGATACGCGGCCGAGCCACATCGCTACCGCTCACCGACCCAGGCACCTCGCTACTGTGACGCCCGACACGGGCCGCAGACCGGACGCGCGGAATTGTCGTGTCAGGCAATGCTGAACTCCCCAGAACATCCGAGCCGCGCCGCCGCAGCACGGCTACCGATCAGCGCCGCCACGCCAGCACGCGCCCGGCACTCATCGTAGGCGGCCCCGGCAGCCCGTTACCAGGAATTCGCCAGGGCCCTGGCCTTTCTGCCAGCATCCCGTGACGCATGAGGCTGAGCTAAACCTTTGTAGCGAGACGAGCCGGACTCACGACACAGCGACATTGGCCATGGCAGGAATGGCCTCCCCGGCGCGCGATGAGGAGCAGTGGCCTCCAGGCGAGCCCTCCGGCCGGCAGTGCTCCCGTGCGGCGCAATTAACCGCACCTCCAGAATTGATGGTGAACCTTTGATTAACGGAAATGATGACGAGGGCAGCGGTTGCGGTTCCATGCAGCATAGTCAGCGGTTCCGCCGCAGAAATGCCCGCAGATCGCGGGCCGGCCGGGGCCGTGGCGGTGCCGCCGGGCGCAGCTGCGCCCATGGCCTGTCCCGTCGGTGGCCCGGGTTAGCCTGAGCAGGTGCTGGAGACTTTTCATCCGGCTGTTCGGGCCTGGTTCGCCGGGCGGTTCCCGGCCGGGCCGACCGCGCCGCAGGCGGATGGCTGGGCAAAGATAGCGGCCGGCCGTCACACGCTGATCGCGGCGCCGACGGGGTCGGGCAAGACGCTGGCCGCCTTCCTGGTCTGCATCGACCGGATCTACCAGGCGCACGCGGCGGGCGCCGAGCCCGCGGCCGGGCCGCAGGTCGTGTACGTGTCGCCGCTGAAGGCGCTCGCGGTCGACATCTGGCAGAATCTGGAGCGCCCGCTGGCCGAGATCGCCGCGACGGCCGCGGACCTGGGGATGCCCGCACCGGATATCCGGGTGGCGGTGCGGACCGGTGACACGGCCGCCGCGGAGCGCACCGCGATGCTGAAGCGGCCGCCGGATTTCCTGATCACCACCCCGGAGTCGCTGTACCTGATGCTCACGGCCGAGCGGAGCCGGGCGATGCTGCGCGCCGCGCGCACGGTCATCGTGGATGAGATCCACGCCGTGGCGGGGAACAAGCGGGGCTCGCACCTGGCGCTGACGCTGGAGCGGCTGGCGCACCTGGCCGAGCAGCCGCTGCAGCGGATCGGCCTGTCCGCCACGCAGCGGCCGATCGAGGCCGTGGCCCGGCTGCTGGTCGGCGTCGGCCCGGACCGGTCCGAGGCGGACGGGTCGCCGCGCTGCGCGATCGCCGACTCCGGCCACCGGCGCGAGCTGGACCTGGCCCTGGAGCTGCCCTCCGATGAGCTCGGCGCCGTCGCCTCAGCCGAGCAGATGGACGAGATCCTGGACCTGATCGGCGGCCACGTGCAGCGGCACCGCACCACGCTGGTGTTCGTCAACACCCGGCGGCTGGCCGAGCGGGTCGCGCACCAGCTGGGCGAGCGGCTCGGCGAGGACGCGGTGGCCGCGCACCACGGCAGCCTGTCCAGGGACCGGCGGCACCGGGTCGAGTCACGGCTGCGCTCGGGTGACCTGCGGGCCCTGGTGGCGACCGCGTCGCTGGAGCTGGGCATCGACATCGGGCCGGTCGAGCTGGTATGCCAGATTGGCTCGCCGCGCAGTTTCGCCACCTTCCTGCAGCGCGTCGGAAGGTCCAATCACACCCGAAACGGCATTCCGGCCGGCCTCCTGTACCCCACCTCCCGGGATGAGCTGGTGGAATGTGCCGCGCTGCTGCGCGGCGCCCGGTCCGGCCGGCTCGACGCGCTGCTCGTCCCGTCCTGCCCGCTGGACATCCTGGCCCAGCAGGTGGTGGCCGAGTGCGCGGCGCAGGAGTGGGCGGAGGACGAGCTGCTGGCGCTGGTGCGCCGCGCGGCGCCGTTCGCGTCGGTGTCCGCGGAGGACTTCGCCGACGTGGCCGAGCTGATGTCCGAGGGCATCCGCACCGGCCGCGGCCGCCGCGCTGCCTACCTGCACCGGGACCAGGTCGGCGGCCAGCTGCGGGGCAGGCGCGGTGCCCGGCTGGCGGCGCTCACCTCCGGCGGCGCGATCCCAGAGCTGGGTGACTACCGGGTGCTGGCCGAGCCCGATGACGCGCTGGTCGGCACCGTGAACGAGGACTGGGCGATCGAGTCCATGGCCGGGGATGTGTTCCTGCTCGGCACCACCTCGTGGCGGATCCGCCGGGTGGAGCCGGGCGTCGTCCGGGTGGTGGACGCGCAGGGAGCGCCGCCGTCGGTGCCGTTCTGGCTCGGCGAGGCACCCGGCCGCACGGTGGAGCTGTCCGAGGAAGTCTGCGCGATCCGGTCAGCGGTCGGCGCACAGCTGGCGGCCGGCGGTCCGGAGGCGGCCGCGGCTTGGCTCCGCGCCGAGTGCGGCATCGGCGAGGCCGCGGCCGAGATGATCGCCGCCTACCTGACGGCGGGGCTGGCTCAGCTCGGCGTGCTGCCCACGATGGACACGATCGTGCTGGAGCGGTTCTTTGACGAGGCCGGCGGGATGCAGCTGGTCGGCCATGCGCCGTTCGGCGCCCGGCTGAACCGGGCGCTCGGGCTCGCGCTGCGGAAGCGGTTCTGCGTGACGTTCGACTTCGAGCTGCAGGCGGCAGCCAGCGACGATGCGATCCTGCTGTCCCTGGGGCCGCAGCACAGCTTCCCGCTGGAGCGGGTGCCGAAGTTCCTGGCCTCGCGCACCGTCGAGGAGGTGGTGCGCCAGGCGGTGCTCACCTCGCCGATGTTCGCCGCCCGGTGGCGGTGGAACCTGAACACCTCGCTGGCGGTGCTGCGGATGCGCGGCGGCAAGAAGAACCCGCCGGCCATCCAGCGGATGGAAGCCGACGACCTGATGGCCGCGGTGTTCCCGACCCTGGCGGCCTGCCAGGAGAACGTCGCGCCGGGACCGATGGAGATCCCCGATCACCTGCTGGTCCGCCAGACGATGACCGACTGCCTGCATGAGGCCATGGACATCGACGGCCTGCGCGGCCTGGTCGAGGGCATCGAGTCCGGCCGGGTCACCGTCGTCGTGCGGGACACCACCGAGCCGTCGGTGCTCGCGCACGAGATCCTGAACGGGCGGCCTTTCACCTACCTCGACGACGCGCCGCTGGAGGAGCGCCGCAGCCGGGCGGTGCCGCTGCGCCGCGGCCTGCCGGTGGAGCCGCACGAGCTGGGCCGGCTGGACCCGGCCGCGATCGAGCGCGTCGCCGAGCAGGTCCGGCCGGATCCGCGCGACGCCGACGAGCTGCATGACCTGCTGATGAGCCTGGTCGCGGTGCGCCCGGCGGACGAATGGCAGCCCTGGTTCAGCGCGCTGACGGCGGCCGGGCGGGCCGTGACGGTGCACGCCCCGGACGGGCCGCTGTGGGTGGCGGTGGAGCGCCGGCCGCAGATCGAGGCGCTGTTCCCCGGTACCGCGATCGAGCCGGATCACCGGCTGCCCCGGTCAGCTGGAGTGGCCGGCCCGGGTCAGGCCGATGCGGGTCCGGCCGATGCGGACCTGGCTGACGAGGACGCGGCTGACGAGGACATGGCGGCGGCCAGCCTGCTGCGCGGCCACCTGGACTGCCGTGGCCCGTCCACCGTGGCCGCGCTGGCGGGCGCGACCGGGCTAGCGGAATCGCTGATCGTGCGCGCGCTGGCGCAGCTGGAGGAGGAGGGCTTCGCGATCCGCGGCCATTTCACCGGGCCGGGCTCCGGGGACGAGTTCTGCGCCCGGCGGCTGCTGTCGCGCATCCACGTCTACACCCGGCAGCGGCAGCGGCGCGAGGTCGAGCCGGTGACAGCCCGGGACTTCATCCGGTTCCTGCTGCGCTGGCAGCATGCGGAGGCCGGGACCCGGCGGGAGGGCCGGTTCGGCGTGCTGGCCGTGATCGAGCAGCTGCAGGGCTATGAGCTGGCCGCCGGGGCGTGGGAGCACGCCGTGCTGGCCGCGCGGGTGGAGGGGTACCGCCGCGAGTGGCTCGATGAGCTCTGCATGTCCGGCCAGGTCACCTGGGGCCGGCTGTCGGTGCGGGACGCCGAGCCGGACCTGCCGGGGGGATCCGGGGGGTCGTCCCCGCGGGCCGGTACCGCGCCGCGGCGCAGTGGCATGACCCCGTCCCGCGCCACCCCGATCACCCTGGCGCTGCGCGACGACCTGCCCTGGCTGCTGCGGGCCGCCCGCGGCGAGCAGGCCCCGGCTGAGCCCGGGGCCGGCCGCACCCGCGACGTGCTGGATGCGCTCCGCCAGCACGGGGCGCTGTTCCGGCCCGACCTGGCGACGGTGACCGGCCGCCTCCCCGCCGAGGTCGAGGAGGCGCTGTGGGACGGCGTGGCCCGCGGACTGCTCACCGCGGACGGATTCCGCGCCGTCCGGTCGCTGCTGCGCCGTGGCAGCCGGGACCGGTCCTTCCCCTCCCGCGGGCTGCGCCGCGGCCTGCGCGGCAGCACGGGCGGCTCGGCCGGCCGGTGGTCGCTGCTGCCGCCTCCGATCGCCGCCGGTGACCGGGAAGAGCTGGCCGAGGCCGTCGCCGAGCAGCTGGCCGCCCGCTGGGGAGTGGTCTTCCGCGACCTGGTGGCCCGGGAGAACCTGGCGGTCGGATGGCGTGACCTGCAATGGGCGTTCCGCCGGATGGAGGCCAGGGGAACGATCCGCGGCGGCCGGTTCGTCACCGGCTTCAGCGGCGAGCAGTACGCCCACCCCGACGCCGTCGATGTGCTCAAGGCGGTCCGCCGCCTGCGTCGCACCGGCGAGGTCGTCCGGCTGTCCGCCGCCGACCCGCTCAACCTGGCCGGCATCATCCTGCCCGGCCCGCGCATTCCTGCCATCCCGGCCAACACCGTCACCTACATCGACGGCGCCCTCGCGCCC
>Ga0187857_10002119_pt1 | contig 18389 bp, 19 predicted proteins | sample June2016WEW_8_10_FD_132984 | JGI IMG/M metagenome (GOLD analysis project Ga0187857, IMG submission 132984) | Peatland microbial communities from SPRUCE experiment site at the Marcell Experimental Forest, Minnesota, USA - June2016WEW_8_100 | ecosystem: Environmental > Terrestrial > Soil >...
AGTCAGGCTGCTAAGGCTAGGAAGAGTTAGATTCATCGATATCTCTACCGTTCTTGATTCTGCTGGTCCATCTTATAAATACTAGCTCACTGGCTCGCAGTCGAGAAAGGTCTCACCTTGCCGTCAAGACGCGCCGGACGAGTTCCTCCACCGGCGCCGCCCCCGTGGGGGGTGGCGGGGAGAAGACTCACGACAACATAGCTACCTATCCCATGAACTTCGGACATTTGCATCCTTCGACCTCGCAACGCATGTCGCCGGAGTGTTGCTTCCGCGCATGGTTGCATCGCTTGCATGGTTTCAAGTAAAGAGTATAGACAGTAGCATCAGCAAGGAGGTTTCCGCTCATACAGTTACTCTGCCCCCTTTCACGTGCATAAGGTTTGGCAACTTCGCTTGCTTCGAGGGCGCGAAAGGGAATAATTCATCTTTCTGTAGGGTCTATCTCTTTGATTGATATGCGTCGCCATGGACGGCATCCGTCAACCCGTTCTCATAAATGACGGCCTGTCGGCTCTGATTGACATCGCGGAAGGTGCACTTTCGGCATCTGAGAGTCAGCGCCACCATCGGGGAACTATCCCCGCTGCAGCTTCGAGAAAGCTTTTATCTGAAAAGGGGCATTTGGAACTCTGTAGCAGGAATGGGGTCTGGTCTAGAAGACAGGGTCGGGCTGATTACCGGTGCTGGATCGGGGGTCGGAAGGGAGATGGCGAAGTTGTTTGCCGAACGTGGTTGCAAGGTCGTCGTCGTCGATGTCATCCCGGAGAGGGTGAACCAGGTAGTGTCGGAAATCGGCACGAGCGGAGGGAAAGCCACCGGAATGGTACTCGACCTTTCCCTCGAGTCTGAGGTGGAAAGGATGGTGGAAGATTCGTTCAGCGCCTATGGCAAAATCGACATACTCTGCAACAACGCCGGAATAATGGATGGCGTGAAACCCGTCGCAGAGACATCCGATGAGCTTTGGGAAGGCGTGCTGAACATCAACCTGAATGCGCCGTTCTGGGCAAGCAGGCGGGTTATCCCAATCATGCTCAAGCAAGGGAACGGTATCATACTAAACACAGCGTCCGTGGCTGGGGTCTTCGGAGGCAAGGCTGGAGCCGCCTACACGGTTTCAAAACATGGTCTCATCGGGCTCACAAAGAGCATCGCGGCATCCTATGGAGCCAAGGGGATAAGGTGCAATGCGATGGTTCTGGGCGCCGTTCAGACGGCCATCGGGGTGGGCAGCAAAGAGCCGAGCCCCCTCGGCATGGACATCCTCAACAAGACCGCGGCATTGATACCTAGGATGGCCGAGCCGAAGGAGATAGCAAAACTCGCTTTGTTTCTTGCCTCTGACGATTCGAGTTACCTGAATGGTTCGTGCGTCGTGGCCGATGGTGGATGGACTATCTACTAAGCGTCTCTCGTAGTCGTTTCTTTATCGACTCACAGGTTGTACGAAGTCGGAAGTTGTAGCCGATGGTGAGCTACGAATGGCGACCATGGTAACCCACCACCGATCCCGCGAGCCGCTCCAATCAGCTCGGCTTGCAATCCAGGGACGTTCGAGCCGTCGAAGTCTAGCTAGCAGGCAGGCCCCGAACGGTCCATGACGAGCGGCACTGATTGAGATCGTGCCCTTGAAACATGGGTCCTCCCGAAACATAGAAATGGAACGGAGGGTCACTTAGATTATGAGTGTGATATGGGCGAGGAATCGGAAGGAACGCGGTTCGAATTCAAGCTCCCGGAGAGGGACGCGAAGCTCGTGAAGGCGTTTAGGGCCGTCGCGGACGAGCTCATGGGCGAGGAGCTGGACGACGACGGCTACTTCGGCCTCCTCATCGCCCAAGGGATGAGCGACATGCTCAGGACGCTGCTCACCGGCGGGAGGGGGGTCGACTCGGAATCTTCGGGCGTCCTATGGTCGGGCGTGGAGAAGCTTTTCTACAGGTACCCTGAGGAGGTTGCCAACTTCATAGTCGAGAGCATGAAGGAAGAGGCAGCTCAGGAAACGGTCTCGAAGATGAGAGAAGACATCAAATTGAAAGACATGTACGACTGACGGGTCGTCAATAGAGCGGATTCGGCATCATCGGCTCGCTCCAGAGCAGCTTCAGGAGATGGACGTCCCGAGGATCCGCAAAACTTCGCCCTAGCCTTAAGGGTTTCCCGCAGGCGGTGCAGAATGAGCGGCCTACAGCCTCTGTCGAGGGAGATGCAAGGCTAATAGCGTCGAATCCCGTCAAGGTGAGCGTGTGCGATCGTGGAGCTCAGGCGTGACCTCTCCTACTTCGACCTGACGAACATAGTGGTAGGAGCCATAGTGGGCAGCGACATCTACATCGCGTCGGCTATAACCGCCGGCCTGGTGGGCCCCTTTTCGATCGTGGTCTGGGTGATCGCCGGCATCATGGCCACGGTGCTGGCCCTAGTCTTCGCCTACTCCAGCTACTACGTGCCCAAGGAAGGCGGCTCCTTCGCCTACGTCTCGACCGCCTTCAACGACTTCTTCGGCTTTCTGGCGGGATGGAGCATGTGGATCGCCGAGGTCCTCGCGCTTCCCGTCTTCGCGTTGACGTTTGCCAACTACTTGGGATACTTCGTCCACCTCGACTTCACCGAATCGCTCCTCGTCAAGGCGCTCTTCCTCTTCGGGCTGACCCTGGTGAACATCGTCGGCGTAAAGGCAGCCGGGAGGGTGAACGACGTCCTCACGGTCGCCAAGCTGTCGCCGCTCGTCCTGTTGGTGGTCGCCGGCCTAGTTTCGTTCGCATACAACCCGGGCCGCCTCTCAAACTACGCGCCTCTAGCTCCCCTAGGGCTGGGCAACTTCGGCTCCGCCCTGGTGCTCATCTTCTGGGCCTATGTCGGATTCGAGCTGGGCACCCTGCCATCGGCGGAAGTGAAGGACCCTAAGGCCACGGTCCCCAAGGCGATAATCACGGGCATGGCGATAGTCATGGCATTCTACCTCTCCACCAACTTCGTCATCTTCGGGACCTTGAACTGGGGCCGGCTTGCTGCGACCTCCGTTCCATTGGTCGTCGTCGGCTCCGTCCTGTTGGGGCGGTTTGGCGGCGGAATCATGAGCTTGGGGGCGCTGGTCTCCGTCTCCGGCTCAGACGAATCGGGCATACTGGGGACGGCAAGGCTTTCCTACGCCATGGCCGTGGACGGCCTCTTTCCAAGGTCGTTCGCCAGGATACATCCCAAGTTCAAGACGCCGTACGTGGCGCTGATAGTCCAGGCGGTCATCGCCCTGGTCCTCTCAACATACACGCAGCTGGCTAGCCTGATTTCGTTCTCGGTCTTCAACCTGGCCTTCTCCTTCCTCCTCGTCTGCCTGGCGTTCTTCCGATTGAAGAAAAAGGGGGAGGGAGGGCTGCACGGGCAGAACGTGGTGCCCGTCCTTGGGGTGGCCATCTGCCTTTACCTGCTCTACTCCATCTCCTCCGTGGACAAGCTCATAGGGACCGCCGTGATCGCGCTCGGAGTACCCCTCTATGTCTTCTTCTCGCCGAAGGTCGACATCCACGATTTGAAGGCGGAGTTGGTGTCTGAAGAGGCGATTCTGGCCGGAGCTCTCGAGAAGAGGAGCAGGTTCCTGGCGAACTCCCTCAGGGGCGCCCATGCGATCATCCGGTCTCTCAGGCGTCACCGGGACCCTCGATCTCCGCCGACTTGACGACAGGGTGGCCGGGAGAGTAGAAGACTCTCCTAGGTCACGAAGCTGCTGAAGAAGGTCCTGGACCCCAACGACAGAAACACCGTAGAAGTCTAGTATCTAGCGCCTGAACACACCTATAGTTGTCCAGGCCACCTAAGGAACGATTGTCCGCCCACATATGTGACCCTTATGCCATGGTCCTGCGTTCATTGTAACCGTGCCACCATCGGCTGTCAAGACGGTCAGGGACTTGATCTTCTGGCAGTACGCGAAAATCAAGGTCAAGCTCGTCACCGCCCCGAGTGCGAACCCACAACAAGTGGCCCTACCATAGCCCAGAGCCGAAGGTGGCCATAGAGTACTCAGGAGGAGCGCGTCCCGGTCGACGTGCTCGCTCATGAAGACCCCCTGCACGGGTTGGGAAGGGCCTTTCCGCCCGCGGAAACCGAGGAAAAGGAGAAGTAAGTCTCACACGTGAACCCTTGATGATTCGACTGCACTTTTCTCTAATAATATATGATACCTAGGCCATCCTTGATAATCGGTTAGGAAGAGTACATAAGAAAGCAGCTTCCTTATGATAATTGGATGGTTTGAATCCCAATTGAGCAGACCGAACTCAGTCAAGGGCCGCTACGGATGGGTGCCAGACATCCCGGATCAACGTGATTTCCTTTACAGCGCGATCAGGGTAGCGCCGCCAAAGCTTCCTCCGAAGGTCGATTTGAGACCCGCATGTCCGCCGGTTGCGAACCAGGGGCAGCTTGGAAGCTGCTCCGCCAACGCCCTCGCCGGGGATCTGGAGTTCCTTGAACTGAAGGACGGGCTTCCGCTGGTGTATCTCAGCAGGCTTTTCATCTACTACGATGAACGGGCCATCGAAAACACGGTGAACTCGGATTCCGGGGCGACGCTTCGTGACGGCATGAAGACGCTGGCGAAGCAGGGCGTGTGCTTGGAGAGCACCTGGCCGTACATCATCTCCAAGTTCCGCGTCAAGCCCAGCGCAGCCTCCTACAAGGAGGCGCAGAGGCACGAGATTACGTCGTATCACCGCATCCTCATCACCGACGACATGCGAGCGTGCCTGGCCGAGGGATACCCCTTCGTGTTCGGCTTCACGGCCTACCAGAGCTTCGAATCACAGCCGGTAGCAGACACAGGAGTCGTGCCGATGCCTCAGCCCGGGGAAAAGGTGGTGGGCGGGCATGCCGTGGTCGGGGTCGGCTACGATGATTCCCAGCAAAGGTTCATCGTCAGGAATTCTTGGGGGCCGAAATGGGGGATGAGCGGGTACTTCACGATCCCCTACGAATACCTAGGGGATCGCAATCTATCTGACGACTTCTGGACGGTTCGTCGCGGGGGAGAGATGTAGCCAGGCCGGCCTCTGCGTCTGGCCGAGTTCTGCCCATAACGGTTTTATGCGACTCACCTCTATTCATTCATGGTCCTTCCGTTGTTACAGGGAGAACGGAGGCTTGCCGCGATCATGTTCACCGACATCGTCGGCTACACGGCCCTCGCCCAGGCGAACGAGGACCACGCGCTCGCCTCCCTGGAGGAGAACCGGCGGATCCTGCGCTCCATCTTCCCGAGGTTCAACGGCAAGGAGATCAAGACGATGGGGGACGCCTTCCTGGTCGAGTTCCAGAGCGCCCTCGACGCGGTTCGCTGTTCGGTCGATATCCAGGAGGAGATGCACGCGAGGAACGTCTCCCTCCCGGAGGGGAAGAGGCTGGAGCTCCGCGTCGGGGTCCACCTGGGCGACGTGGTGGAGAGAGAGGGGGACATCCTCGGCGACGCGGTCAACATTTCCTCTCGCATCGGGCCGCTCGCGGCCCCCAGCGGCGTCTGCATATCTGAGCAGATCTACGACCAGGTCAGGAACAAGATGGAGCTCCCCTTGGAGAAGTTGGAGCAGAGGACGCTGAAGAACGTCAAGACGCCTATCGACGTCTACAGGATTGTGATGCCCTGGGAGGCCAGCTCGACGAAGGAGGAGGTCGAGCTTGACACGCGGAGGATCGCCGTGCTGCCTCTCCAGAACATGAGCCCCGACCCCAACGACGAGTACTTCGCCGACGGCATGACTGAGGAGCTCATCATGACGCTGGCGGGCGTCAGGGAGCTCACGGTCATCGCGAGGACCAGCGTGATGCAATACAAGAAGGCCCCCAAGAAGGTCTTGGATATCGGGCGCGAGCTGTCCGTGGGGACGGTGCTGGAGGGGAGCGTCAGGAAGGCCGGGAACAAGGTGAGGATAAGCGTCCAGCTCATCGACGCCCGGAACGACGGGCACATCTGGGCCCAGAACTACGACAGGGAACTTGACGACATCTTCGCGATCCAGAGCGAGATCGCCGAGAAGGTCGCCGAGGCGCTCAGAGTTCGGCTTCTGACAGGAGACAGGGAGAAGATACAGAAGGAACCGACGAAAGACATGGAAGCCCACACGCTGTATCTGAAAGGAAGGTACTACTGGAACGAAAGGAGCGAAGAGGGATTGAAGAAGGCGATCCAGTACTTCGAACACGCCATCGAAAAGGATCCCCTCTATGCCCTTGCTTACGTCGGGATCGCCGACGCCTGCATCGGGCTCGTAAGCTTTGAATACATGGGCTTGGCTGAGGGCCTCCCGAAAGCGGAGCAAAACGTGGCCAAGGCTCTGAAGATAGACGATGAGCTAGGCGAGGCTCACACGGCTTTCGGGGCCATCCTGATGGACAGGTGGGAATGGTCAAGGGCAGAGATGGAGTTCAGAAGGGCAATCGAGCTCAACCCGAGCTACGCGACCGCCCACCACTGGTACTCCATCCTCCTTTCAGCTCTGGGCAGGCTCGACGAATCTCTGATCGAAATCAGGAGAGCGCACGAGCTCGACCCGCTCTCACCGATGGTAATCACCTGCATGGGGGTCGTCTACCACTATAGGCGGGAGTACGACCGGGCGATTGAGGCGCATAAGAAGGCGCTCGAGATGGAGCCTGATTTCATAGCCGCATACTTCAATCTGGTAGAGGAGTACATTCAAGCATCCATGGTCAAGGAGGCGACAGCTCTCGTTCCTCGGCTCAAAGAACTATTCGGTGATGTCGTCGCGGCGAAAGGAGAGTGGGCACGGTTGTATGCATTCCTCGGGAGGGAGCAGGACGCGCGGAGGACATTGAAGGAAGCCGAATCAATCAGGGGCGAGCACTACATATCCCCCTCGGAGATGGCGGCTGCGCATATGTGCCTGGGTGAGATAGATGCAGCCTTTGAGTGGTTGGAGGTAGCCTATAGGGAGAGGTCGGAGGGGCTCCAGGATCTAAAGGTCGAACCCCGTTTCGACCCCATCCGGTCAGACCCGAGGTATACGGCATTGTTGAAGAAGATGGGACTAGGCGCCTGACTGCGTCGATCCCTTCGGAATCCGGCGGGTAACTTCGGCTCGAGAATACCCTCTAGATTTCCTCGTTCGACATCAGCCGAAGTAACGACCGGCGGTCCTAGCGGTTTATACGTGGAACCCCCGATTATTGAAGGCGATGAGCGAGACCCTGGAGAGACTTAACGAGCGACTGCAGAAAGTCAGCTACATCTACTCCTTGCTCTACGAGGACTGCAAAGGGCTTGTATGGGTTCAGGAGGGAGACAGGAGCGAGCCCGTTGGCACGATCGACCAAGCGGAGCTATATGTGAAGTTCATGGAAGAGAACTACCGGATGGTCGCCGTGATGTCGTAGCCCATTATATTCCTCATAAATGGCCTGCCGCAAGTCGCCAGAAGCCTACCATGTGTCAAGGTCAGGGTGGTCTACAGGCGGCTGACAATTGAGATGTTCACTGACGGGCTGGCCGACCCCTTGAGTGTAGTTTACCATTTCACTAACTTGCTATGCGCCGTTGTTCTTGCTGAGCGTCCGGCTGAGCTTAACGGCCAGGACGCCCGCTGGCACCCGTTCCAATCAGGCCCTATCTTCGCGCGGGTACAAGAAGGAAACCGTTAAAACCGTGAAGAGGCGACTCGTCTAAAGGTTCCGAGAGGATGAGTGCAGAAGCTTCCTTCCTGTCTAAAGATGGTCTCTGGATTAGGCTTACTATCGAAGAGAAAGCCTCGAAGACACTGGGAAAGGATTTCGTCTCGGGAGGGTCAATGGATTTCTTGGGCAAAACGAAATCGGGCTTCAGGTTGACCGTCAAGGCTCATAGGAACGCCGACCCCAAGAAGCTGACGGCAAGCATAAGGGCCACGATCATTGGATTGGTTGGGAATCCTCCAGTCGTCTTGCCCGCATCCTACGTATCCGGCTTCATCGAATTCGAATGGGAGGGTGGGCCAGTCACACCAGAAGCCATCCTCAATCCTCTTAGGGAGAAGCTCGAAGCTATGGATTTAGGCAAAGGAATCCTGTCCAAGGCTCTTCGTCGGTAGGCGCTATCTCCCAGAACATGTCATATCAACACGCAACGGGCAAAAGACAGACGCGGGACGACATTCAACAATGTCCGCAATGGTATGACGTCCCGAGCGCCAGATGCGGCCTATGGTTCGGCCATGAACTTGACGAACTCCTCGAGGGTGCGTTCCTTCAGTGTGTAGTTGGTTTTCATCTCCTCCCCAAGTGTGGAGGATGGTGTAGGGCCATAGTCGTGACCAGGATACACTTCCGTCTTGTCATCCAACCGTGCTATCTTGTGAAACAGGCTGTCATACATCTCTGAGGGGTCTCCTCCCGGCAGATCCGTCCTCCCACACTCCCCTACGAAGAGGGTGTCCCCGGTCATGAGTTTCCCGTCGGCAAGGATGCAGATGCTGTCAGGCGTGTGGCCCGGTGTGTGAATCACTTTAAGGCGAATCGATCCCACGCTGAGCACATCTCCGTCGACGACCGCCAGGTCCTTCTTGACGTCGCTAGCGCCGTGGGCGACCAGCAGGCCGCCTGCGGCCGACCTGAGCTCGTAGCTGTCGCCAAGATGATCGGGGTGATGATGCGTGAGCAGGACATACTTCAGTTTCAAGCCGCCCTCGGTCAGAAGGTGAGCTATCTCCTTGCCGTTCCGGCTCGGGTCGATCACGGCCGCCTCCTTGGTCAACTCATCCGCCACAACGTAGGAGAAGTTGTCTCCGGCCTTCTTGATCTGCTTGAAGAACATCTGGCGCACAGATGATCAGGCTCCTTCTTTCGGTCTCTGTCCGATGCGCATCTGAGGTTATATGGATTTGCAGACCGCCCTTGGCGTGGTCGACGTTGGGAACGTCCGGTCGTACGCCTGCGTCGCAGCTCTCCTTGGCTGGCCCTGTCAGGTTTGATGGCCGAAGATGAATGAATCTGTCTCTTAGATAGGTGCCGGGGATCATCAAAGCTTAAAGGTCAACCTGAGATTCGAACGAAGGAGAACCGGGAGAGTAGGCTGATGACCATGGTCGACACCAACCCCTACCAAGCCTTTGTGATTCCGGGGCTGATTCTCATAGTGATCGGGGTGATATTTCTCGCCGTCCCTCTGCTTGCAAGGTTCGTTCCATCGGTTGAGAAACTGCCACCCATAATCCTGTGGGTCTACAGGAGTGACGGCTTCTACTTCGCTACTTCGCCCATTCTCTTAGTCATCTCGATCGTGTCCATAGCCCTGTATCTCCTTAGGACACGCTCGTAGAATGACCATGATTGATGCGCAATTCCGACCGCCTTGCAGGCGTCTACGATGCCACCGGGGTCCGCCGCAAGATGTGACAGCGGCAACCGCCAATCAAGAACGAAGACTTCAGTGGACCTTCCGTGAACGCTGCCGTCCGTCCTTGGACTTCTCTATTCCCCAGCTGACGGAGACCCTCGGGGAGATACGAAAGTAGCTCCTCTTTCCGAAGATACCATCATGCTCCAGCTTCTCCGCCGTCCCCAGTACCTTGATTCCCCGCAGCCTCCAAGGGTCTATCGACTTCAGGTCGTCTATCACAAGCGCGACCTTCGCGTTCCCTCTGGTGATGTTTCTGTATCGCTGATTCTTGGAGAAGAAGGATTGGTCGTGGCTCCCGATCCAGAAATACGCGCCGTCAAACTCAAAGGCCACGGGTGAGACTTCAGGCTGGCCCTTCGGCGACACGGTGGCAACCCTCGCAAGGCGTTGGGTCTTCAGATATGCGACCTCTTCTACGGAAAACACGATCCGATGATTCAGCAAGTCGGATTTCTGCTTTGCTGCCCATCCGTTAGGGGACCCCGTCAGACCTCGGGTTCGCCTAGGCCTTGGGTCCCAGAATAGATACGTGACCCATCACATCCTGCCTTCGCACCCTTAAATGAGCGAGGATGTCAGAGATGCGCGTGACTGACAAGAACGTTAGAAGAAACGCGGCAACCAACGCACTCAGAACAGTGACGCCTGACAAGGCATTCTGTTTCTACAGAGAAGTCGGGCAACCTCTCGGTGTTGCCTCAGGGAGCCTGGACGAATTTGCCGCCGTCGTGGAAAGCGTCGACTCGTCCTCCATCAAGTTCCACGTCGAACGTGGAGACTTTGAAAGTTGGTTCAGGATGCTGGGAGATAGGTCGCTGGCGGACCAGGTCGCCGCGTTGCGCGGCAAGGACATCTCTCCCGGTGAGCTCAAGGGGATGTTAAGCTCGATGGTCAGGACGCGCGTCGACCGGTTGCATAAGTTCGCCTCTTCGAAGTAAAGAGGCACTGAAGTACATCCCCCCTATGGGGCTCGGTCCTGAGCCGGATAGAGGTCCTCATTCCCTTTTCCCCGAAAAGCATTGACCATGCTCACCGGTAGAACGCGGCCAGCTGTCCAGAGACGAGGCTGCCAGGGAGCTGAGATGAATCGGCCGGGCGCAAATCTGGACAGGAGGAAGTGGAAGGGACGCCCTTCTCTTTTCATCCTACTTAGTTTCCTCGAACTCGACGAGCCCGTCCCGGAACTCGATGTCCACGTGGGCGCGGTCGCAAAGGGGCTTGTTCATGGAGGCCCCGCAGCGGCAGAGCGTCACCCGGTTCCGCACCTCGTAAGGCTTTCCATTATGGGACTCGATCCTTATCCCACCGCGTACCCACAGGGGCCCGCTGAGGCTGAGCCCCGGGTCCTCGATCACGCCGATGGAGAGAGGGAGCGCCTCCTCGATCTCCTTCCCGGTCCTCCTGTCCTGCACGGCCAGCCGGCCCGCCGGGCAGTAGTTCGCCTCGCGGATGACGAGGTCGCGGGCCTTCGGGTCGTCGGTCTTCTTGGTCAGCCTCCAGATCCCCCCTTCCGCGTCACAGAAACGGGCTAGGGCGCAGAGCTCCTCCGCGTCGCTCAGGGTCAGTGTCGGCCCATCGAAGATCCTCGCCTGGTCAGCGAAGGGGAACCGGCTGGCCGTCTCCTTCCCGTTGAACTTGATCTTGGCGTGGGTGCCATCGCAGAAGGGCTCCTCTTTCGAGCCGCCGCACCGGCAGAGGGCGTACTCGTCTTCGGTGTCGAACGACCTCCCCTCCTTCCATTCCCACGAAATCCCGTCCCTGCCGGGGATGATGCTCCATATGGCGAGCGGGACGTTCCCTGAGACTATGAAGGGGCCGTTCCTTGTTACGACGATCTTCCTCTCCGACGGCTTGGTCACAACCCTTCATGACCGGAGGGAGCTATTAACGGTGGCGGAGAGAAGGAGGGCTACCGGGTCCTCCTGAAGCTAGTGAAGGAGGAAGGTTGAAACCCTCCGCCGGTGGGGTCGAATCATTCAAAAAGGTTCTCTTCGCATCATCTCATGAAGCGAAGTAGGTACCGTCGAACTGGAAGGTCGTGCTGGCCATGGCGGTCGCTCTCGCCCTTGTGGGGCTGCCATCCTGGTCCCTAGACCTGTTAGACGGAGGCCCAGCAGCTGGCACCCAAATCTACGTTATCTTCCCTTGGCTTTCGCCTCTTCCTCTAGCTTGAAGGCCTGAGTCTTCCGCCGAGTATCGCGTCGCCTTGAGACTTTGGAGAGGACCTTCATCTTCGCGTCTTTGAAGCCCTGCCTCATCCAGAAGGATTGAGCCGATTCGTTCTCCAGGGAGGTCATGAGTTCGACGTACTCGACTCCCTCGTCCGCCAGTCGATTGAGCGTGTCAGCAACCAGCGCCGACCCCACACCTCTCCTCCTGCGCTCCGGATTGACGACGAGCAAGAATATGGAAGCGTATGAGCCAGTGACCTCCGTCAGCGAGAAGCCCATTAACCCTCTACCGTTAGAGGCGACCAGGCAAGTTCTGGGATACAGTGCAAGGTCAAATTCGATCCTGTCTGAAATCACCATAAAGAAGCGAGGAAGCCCACGGCTTCAGTCGTGGGAGGAATCGCGGCAGAAAGTCTAAATATGCATTTATTGATAGGAAGTTTCAATGCTTCAGTCTCTCCTGATACGCCTCGAAACAAATGACCGGGAGAGGGAACTCCTGCTGAAGACCATGAGGCAATACAACGCCGCCGCCAACTCCTTAGCGGAGGAGGCATTCGAGCTGAAGGTGGCAAACAAATACGAACTCCAAAAATCATTCTACAGGGAGATAAGAGAGCAGTTCAATCTCAGCGCCCAGTTTGCCATCCGAGTCATAAGCAAGGTCGTAGAGGCGTACAAGCGAGACAAGAGCGTAAAACCATCGTTCAAGGAGTTGGGGGCGATACAGTACGACCAGCGAAACCTCTCGTGGAAGGGGATCGACAGGGTCTCCCTCATTACACTTGAGGGAAGGATCAAACTCTCCACCCGAATAGGAGACTACCAGCGAGCGAGAGCCGACAGGATTCGGGGCCAAGCCGACCTCATCTACAGGAAGGGCGTCTTCTATCTTGTCGCCGTCGTGGACGCTCCCGAAGAGAATGAATTTGAACCAAGAGGAATGCTCGGTGTCGACCTCGGGATAGAGAACATCGCCACCGATAGCGATGGGCAGGTCTTCAGCGGCAAGAAGGTAGAAGCCGTACGGAGCCGATACAACAGATTGAGGTCGTCGCTTCAGCAGACGGGAACCAAGTCTGCAAAGAGGCATCTGAAGAAGATGAGCGGAAGGGAAAGACGGTTCAAGCAAGACACGAACCATGTGATATCCAAAGCCATCGTCTCGAAGGCCAAAGGCACAACTAGGGCGATCGCCATCGAGGATTTGGGTGGGATTCGCTCCAGGGTAACGGTTTGGCATGGCCAGCGAGACAGGCACTCGAAGTGGGCGTTCCGCCAACTGAGGGAGTTCATTGAATATAAGGCGAAGAGAGAAGGCGTTCCCATGTCCGTCGTCGATCCAAGGAATACGTCGATAGAATGCCCGGAGTGCCATGTGGTCGATAAGAGGAATCGGCCAACGAGGAACGACTTTGAATGTATCTCGTGTGGATACAAGGAGATGGCCGACTACGTAGGCGCGAGGAACATCGCCGCTAGGGCTGTTGCCAACCAGCCCATTGTAGCCCAACTGGGAGTTACAAGCCCACACCCTTCAGGCGTGGGTAGTTGACTTGCGCCTATGGTGAAATGATACATATCTCTGAGCTCTCGAGCGGACAATCCTTCGAAGTCGTGAAGCCATGGTCGAGGCCGACGGCGTCGTCAGAGCAGCGCTACTCCTTCTTCTTGATCACCAAGACGAAGAGGGCTGTGACGGCGACGACCCAGACGACGGCGCTGGCTACGACCATGGTGGGCGTCAGGCCATACGTGCTAGACGTGAAAGAGCTCGAGCTGTTGAAGAAGGAGAGGCCCATTATCAGCGTGGCCACCCTGACCGGGTTGCAGAGGCTTATGAGGTTCTCGAAGGCCAGCCCGTAGGCGGAGTTGACGGCGCCCCCCGTGAGCAGGAGCGGAAGCGACGTAAGTATGCCGAAGACTATGCTGAAGAACACCCAGAGGAGGACGCCCCAGAGTATGGGGGCGGTGGTGCTCCTCCCGAAGAACCCGGTGATGGACTCGAAGAAGATGAAGATGAAGAGAAGGAAGAGCGTCCCCGCGAACGTGAGGGCGAGGTCGCCCAGGGTGAGGCTGATACCGATGTAGCGGGCGAAGAGGTAGAAGATGACCGACACGGCCAGGAAGTAGACGCCCATGGCGGCCAGGGCGCCCCCCGTCTTCCCCCAGTAGACCTTCCCCTTGGACACGGGCCTCGAAATGACCAGCTCGATGGCCCCCGTCACCTTCTCCCTCGCGAGGGCGTCGTATCCCGCGATGATCGCCGCGATGGGTACGAAGAAGGACAGGAAGCCCTGGCTCACTGACATCATGAGCACGTCGGCTGGTGGAAGCGAGTAATAGTTCTGAGATCTGTAGACCATCCCGACGCTCACGTTGGCCTCAGAGCCGTAGGATATCTCCACCTCGGCGCTGTCGACATCGTAGAATCCCTTGAAAGTGCCGTTGGAGAGGTCGCCCCTGTAGACTCCGCCCACATACACTTGGGCCGACAGGGGAGTGCCATCCTGGTTCATGCCCCACACCACTATTCCGGGGATCGAAGAGTTGCTGGGGGAGACGACGGACGCGGTCTCCACCGAGACGTTTTCAGGGAAGTGGAAGCCGCCTCCCAGGGAGCTCGAAGAGCTACTGCTGCCCGACCTCTGGACTATCATGATTTCATAACTGGGGAAGCTTCCGTTAGATGGGGGATTGAGCTCGGAGTAGCTCAGGTTGGTCCTGACGTATCCGAAGCCGTCGGAGCCCGTGTAGAGGTCGAAGCTCGCTATGGGCGTCGACTGGTACGGAGGCGTTTGCTGCATCTCGTCCTTCTCTACAGTGAGATGGACGGAGACCGGGTTGCCCACCCCGTCGACTACATACGCCCTGACACCGAGGAAGCCGGTGTCGTTGATGGCGACGGCCATGGGCTGGACTTGGTTGAACGAAGTCTGCTGAACGGAGACCGAGTAGGAGGCCGTGATTGAGATCAGAAGGGCGAGCATGAGGGCGACGACGACCAGGACCTTCCAGCTCTTCAGCTGCCTGACAAGCTCTGTCGTGAAGACGAGGAGGGCCTTGTTCAAGCTCCCATCCTCCTGTCGGCTTCACGCACCTTGTCCAGGAAGAGCTGCTCCAGGTTGAAGTCCACCCGCCTTATGCCTGTGACGGTGCGGCCGGCGCTCACAAGGTACCTGTTGACGCCCGAGACCACGGACTCGTCGGCGCTCTTCAGCTCGAGGGCCTTCCCGTCGTAGGAGACCTTCTCGCCGGAGAGCCGCCCAATTTCAAGGAGGTCAGCGTCGGCGAGCCCCTGGACTTCGAAGGTCACCGAGGCGCCGTAAGAGGACTGGAACTCCTGCTTGAGGTCGTCGAGGGTCTTCGTTTCGAAGGTCGTCCCTCTATGTATGAAGGAGACCCTGTCGGAGACTCCCGAGATCTCCGTCAGGACGTGGGACGAAAGGAGGACGGCTCCTCCCTTGTTCCTGAAGTCCCTCACGGTCTCCCTGAAGAAGTGCATCCCCTCCGGGTCAAGCCCGTTCATGGCTTCATCCATGAGCAGGAGCTGAGGCTCCTCGAGGAAGGCCTGAGCGAGGGCCAGCCTCCTCTTCATCCCCAGGGAATAGGCCTTCAACTTCACGCGCCCCTTGTCGCCAAGGCCCACCTTGGAGAGCGCCTCGTCCACCTGGGAGGCGGATACCTCCTTCGACCCGAACCTTGACACGTAGAGGAGCCAGTTCCTGGCGTTCGAGCCGAGGTCGAAGATGGGGTTCTCGGGGACCCAGGAGAAGAGCTCTGCGGCCTTCTCGTGGTTGTTGAAGGCGTCCAGGCCTTCGACGCGGACGGAGCCGGAGGTCGGCCGGATTACTCCGGCCACGATCCTTATGGTGGTGGTCTTCCCTGCGCCGTTGAGCCCCACGAAACCGACGATCTCCCCCTTGTTGACCTCGAGGTTCACCGACTTCAAGGCGGGGACCTTCTTGGTCGCCCCGAACTCCTTGGAAAGGCCCTCTATGGTCAGCACGCCATATGTCATTTTACCTGCTGAGCGATATACGTGTATCCTCTCTATGGCTCGACCAGCCCGATGGAGAAGTCATCTAGAGGAGGCGTTCACTGCCGATGCCGCAAAGGAGCTGAAGAACGGAGAGAGCTCCGACTGGGCCAGGAGACAGTCGAAGTAGGCCCTGGACCCCAAGGACAGGGACACCGTCGAAGTCTAGCATAGACAGCAAGGCCGCCACTGGAGAGTCTCATCTACTCTACTGACTCCGGCATCACCACACCATAGGCGGCTGTTGATACACTCACTTGCGGAAATATTGCCTGACGCCGGGTCGGGTGAGATAGTATATGATGGCCGCCTCGATGAGAAGGCCGACGATACCGCTCGGGAGCGCCACCAGACTCCCCAATGCTCCCAGTATCGAGAATATCAGGGTCGCCCACCAAGCCCAGCTCATGCCCTTCCAAAGGCCATACCCGAAAACAATCCCAATCAGACCTATGACCATGATGACCCCTCCTACTACCCCGATGGCCCCGGCTAGGTAGCCGTAGCCATAGGTCGAAAGGGTGGAGGTCATCCCGGCAACAGACACGGCCGCTATCCCGAGGAGGAAGACCAGGACCCCTCCGAGCATCTGAAGGATCGCCAGTATCGTAACGCCAGTGGGCCTCACCCTGGTCATCGGCATGGACATGGGCGGCGCGCCTCCAGGAAGGGGGACGCCTTGCCCAACCGACTGCATGTTGTATCCGCAACTGGGACAGAAGACGACGTTGGCGTCCACGGGCTTTCCGCAGGCGGGGCAGAATGGCATAATATGTATTTGGTCTCCCTGTCTATATAAACATGGGAGAGAAGCCTTTGAATCGCGGTTCATTTTGGAACGCTCATCTCCTCTGTCGAAGTTGGCCACCCTTCTTCGTTTCATCTGGGGCATCCCACCATCCCGCAGCATTCCTCACCATTTCCCGTGATGAACCGTGGCCCCGGTTCAAGTCGGTCATCACCCGAGGGGCGACGGGTGACGGCGGACATGGAACGGCAAGATTGCGGAGTCATCTCTCCCAAACTTAATTAAGCTCAGGCCGGACTTCGTATGCGCATTTCAGGTTGTCCAAGAAGCCCAGCGCCGCCCTAGGCGCCTTCTTTGTGGTTTCTCTTACGCTTCTACTCTTTCTCCTCAACGGGGACGCCAAAATGCTCACGATGGTATGGAACGCCCTCGGCCCTTACGTCGGCGTTATTCAGCAGATGATGGGTTATGTGGTAATAATCTGCTTCGGGGCCATTGCGATGAAATCCGAGGGCATTGCGTGGAGGGACCTCGGCCTGACGAAGAAGGACCTCCTCCTCGCTTCGCCCCTCTTCGTGGCCTTCATGGCCGGCATCGTCCTGTTAGTCTGGCTCGGAGGCGGCTGGTCGTCGACCTTCGTCGCCGTCACGCCCGGTCTCCCTCTCGCGGCCGTCGCCTTCAGCGTCGCGCTGGTCGCCTTCGCCGAAGAATACATCTTCAGGGGCTTCGTTCAGGTCGGCACCAGCAGGAGGTTCGGTGTCACTTCTGGGCTGCTGGTTTCCGCGGCCGTGTTTTCGCTCGTCCACGTCCCCACGGACCTCTCCTCCTTCAGCCCGTCGACGGGCCTGTACCGGATCGTCGAGCTCCTATCCATCTCCGCCATCAGCAGGTTCGCCTTTGGGGCGCTGGCCTTCTCGTATATGTATCAGCTCACCGGAAACATGTTCGTCACCATGTTCACGCACGCCTTCTATGATTTCACGTTGACCTATCTCGTCGTGGCCGGTGGCACGTTATCGATTGTGGTGCTATACCTCTTCCTACCATATGCGGTTATCCTGATAGTGTACTACGTGCTCCTCCAGGGCCTGTTAGGTCGTCCTGTCCGCTACGTCAGACCCACGAGCCCTGGCGGAAGCAGCGTCGGGTAACCATCTTCCAACGTTACGGCCAGGAGAGGCCACTCGGAGTCCCTGTGGTCCGCCCAGGGGAGGCAGGGTCAAAGCCGATCACCGTTGGGCGCAAACCCTCAACCCTACTTCCCTAATAGCCGCCTGAGTTACGAGGGAATTGACCTGCGGTGCACGGAAGGCGACCGAGCATGAGACGACCGGGTGTCACCAGGGTCGCCCAAGCGAGGCTGTGCTTATCAACGAAGGACGGGATTAGGATCATCCATGTTGAGACGCTAGCCATGTTATGTGACCAATTGTCAATAGAGAAGATAGGTGCACCTTTAAGGGAGGACCACGGATAAAGACTGATATGTCGTCCGTAGTCGAGGAGGACACGAAGGGGAAGAGGGTGGCCTACAAGGACATGCACACGCTCTACGAGGCAGAGCAGAAGAAGGCGGACAAGCTGTCCAGGGACGAAGCAGCCAAGGAGCTAGGAAATAGAGAGAACTCCGACTGGGTCACAAAGCAGCTGAAGAAGGCCCTGGACCCCAAGGACAGGGACACCGTCGAAGTCTAGAAGACAAGGTCGAGGCCGACGGCGTCATCAGCGCAGCGATACTCCTTCTTCTTGATCACCAAGATTAAGAGGATGTCGCCGCCGACAGCTCGAGTCTTGACTGGAGAACATATGGGAATGACAATCTTGAAGATGTGGCGATTCTTTCCAGCAGCGACAGATTTCCAAGAATATCATGAATCTACGACCACCCTATCATCCCATTCTACCCTTGATGTGCCTGAACGATTCTGCGACCCATATCAGAAAGACATAACTACAGCGCCACGACTTCATTTCCGAAGTTGTCCGATTACGCGCTGGAAGAAGAGAAACTGAGGAAGCTATACGACCAAGCGCGCACACAAGGAA
>Ga0187857_10002125_pt1 | contig 18358 bp, 9 predicted proteins | sample June2016WEW_8_10_FD_132984 | JGI IMG/M metagenome (GOLD analysis project Ga0187857, IMG submission 132984) | Peatland microbial communities from SPRUCE experiment site at the Marcell Experimental Forest, Minnesota, USA - June2016WEW_8_100 | ecosystem: Environmental > Terrestrial > Soil >...
CAGATTGGCCCCATACAGATCGGCCCCGGACAAATCGGCCTCGGACAAAATAGCCATGGACAGGCAGGCCCTGGACAGCTTGGCAAAGGACAGAGTGGCCCCGGTAAGATTGGCCCCATACAGATTGGCCCCGGTCAGATTGGCCCCATACAGATCGGCCCCGGACAGATAGGCCCCGGACAGATTGGACGAGGGCAGATTGGCCCCGGACAGATAGGCCCCGGACAGATTGGCCCCGGACAGATAGGCCCCGGACAGATTGGACGAGGGCAGATTGGCAAAGGATAGACTGGCCCCGGACAGATCGGCCCCGGATAGATAGGCCCCATACAGATTGGCCCCGGACAGATTGGCCCCGGTCAGAGTGGCCCCGGTCAGATTGGCCCCGGACAGATTGGCCCCGGTCAGATTGGCCCTGGACTTAATTTTTTGGTGGAGGGCTGCCTCAAGTGATTTAAAGTTGCCGTCAATTAGAACTTTTCCTGTAACTGATTTAATTTGTATTTTCATAAGGTTAAAAAGTTTGGGGAGGGGCGTGCTTTTCTGAGCATCGGGAGCGAAAAACACGCGCTGCCTCCCCGGTAGGATGGTTTACATTGTGGCGGTGAGTAAGGCAGCGCCGGTGCTCCGCACGGCTTCCAGTTCCAGGGGTTTCTGCGCCAGGGCGAAGAATTCCGACTTGACCGAAGCGCCTGTTTCAAACTCCGAGGATGCGAACTGGCGGAATTTATCTCCGCTCCGCACGCTCTCGTGTGTGTAGTAATCCGTTACCGCGCTGACCGCATCGGCCAGGGTCTCACCGCGATTGCCAGCGCCATGCAGGAACAACTCGACGAGGCGATCAGTCTTATTGACCGCGCGGGTGGAGAGACCCTCTTTAAGCTCGACGGGCGTAACAGGACGGCTGATAAGCCCGGCGAAAATCTCGCGGGCCTCCTGGGTGGAGACAGCAACCTTGTCAAATTTGTCGAATGCCTCTGCAAACTGAACCTGGGCACCGATTGCTTTACTCACCAGCCCGGCGATATTGGGGAACCGGAAGATCGCCTTCGGGGTGTGCCGTTGCCGGAGGGACACCTGGTGATCGCCCTCACGGCTTCTCCGCGCGTTTTCGACCGAGAAGAGATTCATGGAGAAGGTATTGTCACAAACCGTGCAGGTGTTGCTCGTATTGACCCACAGGACGCTCGACTTGTCGTTGCCGTGCCCGAAGTTCAAAAAGGCTTTGAAGTCGCGCCCGGCTGCTTTGAAACTGCCCGGATTATTGCCGCTAAACTCGATGGAGACGAACACGCGGCCCCGGTTGCGGACTGAGCCAACTGAGACGATTTTATGCCCGCTGCCGTTGATGCTGTCGCGGATAAGGCCGAGAAACTCCACATTGTTGATCGGGCGGAAGGTCTCGGAATTATAGGCCGTGCCGACTTCCAGGCCGGGCTTGTCCGTGCATTCGAGCACGCGATACTTGGAATCCTGCCCGTTCTTTTGCAGAATGACCGGAACGTAGTCCCATTGCGTCAGCCAGTTATCGTCCAGCGTGATCGAGTCGCGGACTTCGGTGAGACCGTGCCACGCTTGCGTGGTGCCCTGTTGCTTGTCATTATATTCAATCTGATGTGCCATATGTTTTCTTTCTTGAGACCCGCCTTACTGGGGCTTGCCTCTTCTGTGATAAGCTTACGGCAGCCCACAGAAAAGGTCAAGGGATTTTCAGAAAAAGAATCTGGATTTATTTCAGCCCTTTCGGGCAGGTTGGCATGGACTATGCTTTGCCTGGGAAGAGAGCAAGCTGGCCCGGCGTAGGAGCTTCGCCGGGGGCCTTGGCAGCCTTTGGAGCTTTGGGGGGAGGCCCTTTAAACAGCCTGGGGTTTATCGTGGTCTGGGGCATGTGCTGCATTACCTTATACGCCTTGGTGCCACCTTTGGCCGCTATCTCCCGCGATCTAAACCACGGTTTCAAAGCCTGCTCCATCGCCAGGGGCTTGGCGGGAGCACCGAGGCCGGTTCCCGGAATGACAATAGAATAGCTTGGATGCTCCGGGACACCGTGCTCTTCCGCTGTCCCCAGCGGCTTATTTTTATTGACTTGTATAATCTGGACGATTTGACCCTGCTGTTGGGCGGCATTCGGCTCATTAAACCTGTCCCGGACTTCCTCATAAGGAGGCACGCCAAACTTTTTGCTGTTGGTTGCGGAGCCGATATATTTCCAAATCTCAGAACGAGTCCAAAAAGGCAATCCTTGCGCGCCGCCCGTGCCCGCTTCATTTTTTGCCGATGAAAGCACCAAGTTTTTCAGATCATCAAAATTCTTGACACGAGTGAAATCCATTCCTGAAAGATTCATTTGGAAAGCATTGCCTTGGTCTTTAACTTTGCGCCCGGCTTCGCGCGCCAGCCTGTTTAAATTGCCGGGCTTGACCGATTTTGCTTTCAAAGCATCTTCCAACTCTTCCAAATAGGCCCGTGCAAAAGAGATCGAGCCTGAGGACATATCCGGGCTTCCGGCCACGACCGCGATGTAGTCCACATTTTTTAAAGCATTTGTGATGCGGGTCAGGTGATTAGGGGTCAAGGCCCATCCGGCTTTGCCCTGGGTTTCCGGCATATTAGGATAACCAGGGCCTCCCATCATCGGCACAGCGGTTTCCCTGCCGCTCGCGGTTTTGTAGTTTCCGCCAGAAGCCTGCTGGTCGGCCATAACAAACAGCATCTTCTTTCCGTTGAGAGCTTCCCACTCTTTTCCGCTCATGGCAGGCGGTGAGAACGTGCCAATGGCAATAGGTTGACCTGGCTCCTTATCGGCCAGTGAGACCGGCTTTCCAGAGGCGATGTCGGCTCCGGTCTTCTCCAAGGCAGCGGGCGAGAAAAGTGCCACACCCTGCGAGACGCTGGCCTTCATTTCCGGTGTGATTGGAAGCGTATGAATTTGAATTGACCTCATTGGCTTTGAAGGGTCATCATAACCCTCATCTGATGGAATGTTACCAAGAGTGCCCTCAGTGACGCGCGCCCCGAATTTCTTTCCAAACTTATTGGCGTAGTCCACCATGATTTTGTCGTAGAACCCGGACATACCCTCGCCGCCCACCTTCAAATCAACACCACTAAGAGTGTGTAAATCAGTGAGATTTTTATCCGGTTTGCTCGCCAGGAGCTTTTGAGCAACTTCTTTACCTACGTAATTTTCAAGCTTTTCCGGCGTTACACCGTCAGCTACAGGAATCCAATCCACTACACCTCCTATCTTGTGAGCACTTAAATTTCCAGTAGTCTCATTATATTGCAATGCAGTTACATGTTTCTCCAAACTATAGCGGTCAGCCTGCTGTTTTCCAGTTGTCCAACCAATCCAATCCTTGCCTTCCTCGGCTGCCATTTGCACAAGGCGGCGAAAGACGGTCTCCTGCCAAGTGTGCTTGAATGGAGCTTCGGGGACTTTCAAAGTTTCTTTACTGGCTTTTCTGGCTTCTTCGGCCTGCCTAAACTCTTCGGTTTGCTGCCGATATTTTACAAAGGCATCGACCAGAGGCTTGACTGCCGGGTCTTTGATCTCGAATTTACCGTCCAAGCCAAACTCAGAGTGTAAACCTGTAGGAGTTGCAAACGTAGCTGCCACAGTCTCTTTTCCATCCCGCGCCACGAAGTTTATGGTAGAATACTGGCCTTCTGAGTTGGTGCCGATTTTAGGTTGAATACCTTCCTTTATGAGATTTTTAATCTCACCATTATAATTTTCCTGTAGGGCAGCAAGTTGGTTTTCCGTAATTCCCTTTTCTTCATTCCCTGTTAGGTATCCGTATTTCTTACCCTGCTGGTGCCAATCAGATTGTATTTCCTCGGCAAAGAGGCCAGTCTTTCCCGCTGTATCGGTGCGGTCATCCACGCGCGCATGGGCGATGACACCCGTGCTTTCTTCGCCCCAGTGCTCGTGCTCCAAGTCTTCGGGCCTAGTCACCTGCTCCGGCGCGTGAAACAGAATCTCGCGGTAATTGGTTTTTTGGCCTTCAAGCACGTATCTTCCAAATGACGTTTCACCCCCATTTTGAGAAGGCTTATAGTATTCAAGACCGCTCTCTTTTGCAAAATCTAAAGTCTCAAAACGAGCTTTAGCTCCTGCGCTATACCCTACATAGAGCCTATATTGACTTTTTCCAGTTCCTAAGTTTGTTTCTTTTCTTATGCGGATACCGCCGTCAGCTACTTCTTCTCCCGTCTTTGAATTTACTAAAATCCACTCTGTAGGATTTTCTTCGTCATCAGGATACCACTCTGTATTTTGGTCAGGGGCAGTTTTAACGGTCTCTTGTGGAGTAAGATCATTCTGCTTGAGATACTCCTGGACTTCGGCTTTGGTGACGCGCTGCTTGCCTTTCAAAAAGTCGTCCAGGCCGCTCCACTTCAATTCATCGGACTTGACACCATTGCTGGGATTGCGGAGGATTGCGGACAACTGCGCTGCGGGCATCTTTTCGCCGGAGAATTTGGCGTCCACGACCCGCCCTAATTGACTGTAGAAAGTCGGCTCTTTCTCTTCCTCGGCAGCCGCAGAGAACTGCCCGGCTTGTAGTCCAAGTTTCTTGTCCCATTTAGCGTTGACAGCCTCGACCGCAGGCCCGATTTCCGGCTGCAATTTATCGAGCACGGCCTGGGCCTCTGGGCCTAGGGCTTTGATCTTGTCCGCAAACGGGGTGCCCTCGTGTCCTGTTTCATAGAAGCTGTGCGGACTCTCCGGCTCAAAGTTACCGGGGCTGGTTTCCTTGAATCCCGCCGCTACGGCCTCCTGGTCGGCAAAATGGCCGTGGAGCAGCCCAAAGAGCTTGGCGTCAGCGGCAGGAAGATCGACATTAGTGACTGGATTGTGCTCGGTCTCACCCGCGCTGTTTTTATAGGTGCCTTTTATGATCTCGCCCGGCTTGACTTTGAAATGATCAAAAAGGGGCTGCATCGCCTTTAGCATGTCCTGTTGATAAGCCAGCTTTGTGTCGTAGGGTGCCGATTGCAGGCCGGGCAATTTGCCGCTGGCCTTACCGGGGGCCATTTCCATCGGATAGCGGAGAGTTTCCTTGTTTTCGCTTTCGTCGGCTGCTGGGGAGTAAGTCCCTCCTTCTTTCGGCGGCTTAGTCCAAACGCCTTTCTTATTGACATATCCATACTGGATGGGATAGCCGGAAGGCTTCTCCGGGTGGTCTTCATCCACATCGACCCAATCGTCCAGGCTCAAGACGCCCTTATTTCGCAGCTTGTCGAATTCAGTAGCACCGGGCATTTTATCCAACTGCTCCGACGTGTAAATCTTTCCTTTCCACTTGATTGCGGACTGCAAACCAGCCGGAGGAACAGCCTCCTTGACCGGTGCGACTGGGGGCCTATTCGGGTTCTGCTCGTTGAACCGCTCGGATGTCAGGCCGTAGGTGGTGCCGGGCTTAAAACCAGCGGCGGCAAGGACGGCGCTATTCGGCACGCGGTCGCTCTCGCCCGGCTGATACTGCTTGGCTTCCACAGCGCGCGCAAACGCTTTATCCCGGTCGAGAAACTCACCGGGCGTGTTGGTCGTATAACCATCAATCAAGTCGCCGGAATACTTCGGAGATTTCATCCGGGCCAAGTAGTGAGACGCGCCTTCGTAAATGCGGCCAGTCTTTTCATCCTTTACGGCGGCACTCTTAATTGCGTGCGGGTCATCACTGGCAGAAAATTTCAGCGGCTCATTTCGTATCTCTTTCCACAGTTCATCCGGGACTTTGTAGCCGAGTTTCGCCAGCGAGTGCGCGTAAGTAGTGGAATTCGCGGCGGTCGCGCCGGGCAAGTCAACTTTGGGCGTGATTTGCAGCCAAGGCGGCATTCCAGGAAGTGTTTCCTGCACACCATCAAACGATGCTGGATATTTCTTACCATCCGGGCCGGTCAATTCGATGTTGCGTTTGCCTTCTGAGGCTGGACTGAAATTTGCCTTTACTTTTTCCCAGTTTGCCACTTTCGCTTCCGATGGTTCTGGCGTCATGCCTTCTCTCCTGTCTAACCGAAAGCTCCGAAATGTCTTTGTCAACAGTTTATTGAGAATATCCCTCTTAACTGTTCCAAGGCCGTTTGCGTCACCAGGCAAGCCCGCAGCATGATTGTTTTTCAGTGTGTCAAGATCGGCTTTAGCCTTCGCCATGTCACCACCCCACAAACCAAGGCCACCTTTAGTCTTCATTTGCGCGAGTAATTGATCTTCCGCTTCTTCACTCTGCATCCGGTCTATGAAATTGCCTTTACTGGTTTTCTCAATTCCCCTCGACCAAGCGCGTTGGTAAGAAACAGGCACATTACCCAGGTCGCGGGAAGCGCGCTTTGCAAAGCTTAGACGATCAACAGCACTCTTACCCCCCGCTATACCGTGGTTCCAGAAAGAAATCTTCTCACCGCTGGCGATGGAATCAAAAGTGGTTTTAATAGACTGCTTTGTCCAGGGAGTTATAGCCGGGTCTTCCATCAATCCAGCAGGCATTTTCGTCACCAGCGTTTTATCTGGAAAATACTTGGCTAATGCGGTTTCTTCGGCGTTTGTTCTGCGCCGCAACTCGCCAGGCGGATAAAACTTGATGCTTTCTTTTCCAGTCTGCCTATCAACAACTCGCTCACCCCACGGATTGATTGCTTTTGGCTGCCCGTTTTTATCGGTCACATTATACCAGGGGGCTTTCGGGCCTCCCATATCGGCGGCTGTCAACTTTACTTCGGGAGCTTCTCCCGGCGCTTTGTTAAACACCATATCCCGTTGCGCTTTAAGCAATCTGTAAGTAAGCTGCCGTAGATTAGGGTCATTAAAAGAACCTTTGAAGTCGGGAAAGATTGTGCCGTTATCATGGACTTTAGTGAGATCAACTCCCTGGTCACTGAGCCAGCCTTTAACGCCCGCTAATGCTGTTTGTGTCGCAGATTGCTGGACATCTTTGCCCTGCATGGCTTGCAAAAGGTCTTTGCCATCAAGAGCGTGTGAAGCCGCCTCAGAAAGCATTTCAGAATATCCCCAATCAGGGTCTATAGCATCCTCTCTTTTTATGTAATTTGCAGCGGCATAGGGGTCGCCGTGAGAAACCCGATTTGCATAATCGAGTTTGAAATGGTCAATTGTTTTACCCTCTGGCCCCGCGCTGACGTCTCTCTTTAAAGCCTGGTCAAGTGTGGCTTTAATATCGGGATGCTGGGCAACTAATTCGTCAAAAATCGGGTGGAATGCTTCGTGAATAAGTGTGCCGCCCGGCGCGCGCTTGGTTGGGTCAATCCATAGTGTCTTATTAGCCTTGTCATACCAACCTGCCTGGCCTACTGCCTTTCCACCCGGAGCAAATGCGCTTCCCGCATCCTGGTCAGTTGCAAATTTAATTGTGCGGTCGGGAAGAACTTTTTTTAAAGTCGCGGCTGTTAGAATATCACTGGCAGGAACAAGGCGTAAAGTGGCCGCACTCCCCCCATTCGCAAAATGATCAGCAACAACTTTTGCGGCTCCGCCTATATTAGCGTCAAAAATCTTTGCCTGGCCAGCGGACATCATTCCATGCGGAACGCCTAGAATCGCCATTTGTCCCGCGCTCTCGCCTATTTCCTGCGCGTTTCCCCCGGAAACAACGCCGATGCCCGCGCCTAAAGCCGAGCTTATGGCGACATTTTTAGCAACATTTGCGCCAAGAGTCCCGGAATCAATCACCACTTTAACAGCGGGATTTTTAACCAAAGCTTTCATCCAATGACCAGCAGGCGCATTCTCAGCCGCATTTGCCCATATACCCTCCGGGTCGGTTCTATCAGCAGTGGCGAGACGCTCCATTAAATCGCCCAAGCCTTCGGCGAGAGCGCCCCCCTTTTCCAAACCTTTTACGATGCCCACTGCACCAGCCACAACAGGGCCTAAAATTGGGACGTGGCTTGTGATATAGTATTTAATCCAAGGAGCTACTCCGGCGCTCTCCACGTCCCCTTTTCCTCCCGCCCAGTTCAGAAACTTGGAAAGGGGCTTCGAGGCAGCCGTCATTTTAGCGCCCGCGCCGGAGATCGCTGACCCCAGCGTCTCCGTAGCAGCGGCAATTGGGCCAGCGGCAGCCGCTTTACCGGCTACTGATGGCGGTATAACTGGCGGAATAGTCGGCGGTGTTGGCGGTATAACCGGCGGTATTTCTCCGGGTGCCGCTGGAACGGTTCCAGTCACCCCGGCTTCTTTAAGCGCCTCATTCACCGAGGCTTTCGCGGCAGCAGCGCCCGGAATAGCCTCAGCCCCCGCCGGGGCGGCTTTCTCCATCGCTGCAAGCATGGTGTTTTTAAGCTTCGCAGCATTAGCGGCAGCACCCCCTGTAGCGGCTTCCGCTGCACCCCCAAACGGAATCATCATGGAAGCAGTGGAAATCGCATTAACAAGCGCCGGGTCAGGAGTGCCCAGCCCTGCCGTAAGCGGCGCATTTGTGATTGAATTACCCACAGGCTGCGCGTAACCCGGCGTCGGGTATTTATTGACATGATCGAGTTTCCAGTCTTGAAATTTCTGTTCTTTCTGCGCGGGGGTGAGCTTCGCTCCTGTGGCCTTATCATAAAGCCAATTTGCAGCCGCCACCGAAGAGGTTAGTGGGTATGTAAGCGCCTCAGCACCAGCTTTGGCAAGTCCCGTTGGAAGTTGATAAGCAGCCTCCGCAATACTTGGCAAAACAGATTCATCAGAGGGTAACGCACCAGGAGCTACGGCAGAGACAACGCCAGCGGCCCCAGGTGTCATAATTTTTGCCAGTGCAGGGAGATTTTTAGCAGTGTTCCAAGCTTCGCTTAAATAGCCAAGTCCGGCTTTACCAGCTTTCTGAGGGAGGGTCTCGGCCTGCTCTATGGCATACATTTCCGCCAGCCTGTTTTCGGTGTCAGCCTGTGTGGGGGCAGCCCGGAAGCCAGCGGCGGCAAGATCGGGGTCGATGTCGGGGGCCTGCGCGGCACCCGGCTTAAAACCAGCGGCAGAAAGGTCGGGGTCGATGTCGGGGGCCTGCGCGGCACCAGGCTTAAAACCAGCGGCGGCAAGATCGGGGTCGATGTCGGAGGCTTGCGCGGGGGCAGCAGGCTTAAAACCAGCGGCGGCAAGATCGGGGTCGATGTCAGGGACAGCGGTAGCCATTCAATGAAGGATACCTTAAAAAGGGGGTTTTTGCAAGGTCATTTTACGCAGCATAAAGTGTGCCAAAGCTCCTAAATAAATCTGCTCAAAAACGCTTGACCGGGGGCTAAACCGGGCCGATAATGGGGTATGAAGATTGAGCAAATAGAAAGTTGAAAATATGAAATATGCAGCGTTAATTTTAAGCAGTTTAATCATGCTATTTTGCTGCGGTGTGGCGGCGATCTTTGGATATTGCTGCTGGGACTGCTCTTCTCCCGCCAGTGACCCCGACCTTGCCGCCGCTGGCTTCCGGGCTGTTCCCACCATAGGCGATCATTTGCTGCACGCTGTAATGGCATCAGGCATTACCTTTGTAGTGCTTTTAGTATTGATGACCGTGATTGCCCTAATTTGGCTCGCTTTTTTAAACTGCCTGCGCGGAATTTCCAGCGCAGTGCGAGGGGACGAATAATTATCGGTTAACCGGCTTGCCGTTCACAATCACCGTGCCGCGCCAACTTGGCGGCAAAGCCAACGCCTGCTCTTTTGTCATGGTTGGAGGGCCAGCGGCAGGAGCACCCGCAGCACCAGGAGCACCCGCAGCACCAGGAGCACCCGCAGCACCAGGAGCAGCCGCAGCGCCAGGAGCAGCCGTAGCCGCAGCGGCAGATGATCTGGCAACGTTCTCGGCTACAGATGGAAGTCCGGTAGCCTTTCTGCCCGTCTGCCTCTCAAATTCATCCATCACAGTTTGCTGATGCGCGCTTAGGATTTTAACAAGAGTTTGGTCAATATATTGATTGAAGGCTTCGGGAGACCGCATCGCTTGGGGCAAACCTTCATTGATTTTCTTAACCTCTTGATCGGTGACGCGGCCAACATGCAGCGTGCTTAAACTTTCAAGAAACTGTTTGCTCAAGAACCGCTTTACCAGGTCGCTTGCGGCTTGGGGAGACGCTGTTCCCACTCTTCCGCCTGATATATTTGCAGCCGCAGCCTCAAGCCATCGCCATGCATCCCCTGCTCCCGCGCCTGTGACAACTCCAAGGGTGGAAGGATAGTTGGAAACAGCCGCCCTAACATTACTGATTTGTTGAAAGACTTGATTGACATTGTTTAAATCTTCCTGTGTTTCCGCCACTGCTTTGGGAGAAGTTTGAGCAGCAGCCGCAGTGGCTTCCGGGGTAAGAGAAGCCGCTCCAGTTTCAGGGTTAATATCCCATCTATTAACTCCACCACCACTTTGTTCTCTGGTAGCTGCCGCAAGCGCCTGAATTCCAGAAAGATTGACAACGTTAGCCTTACCCCCACCTGGAAGAGGAACTTCACCTGTAGTCTGAACCGTATTAGGCGGAACCTGGCCAACAGGCACCGCGGCTAATTGCTGATTATTCCAATCTCTTACTGCCTGTGCGGGATTTGATAAATATCCGAATCCGGCTTTAGTAAGATTTACTCCACTACGCCGAAGAATTTCAGCAGCCGCCGCAGGGTCTTCTTTAAAGATTTGCTGATAAGGCTTGCCGGTATGCTGAGCCAAAATATCGCCTGGCGTTCCCATGGAAGCAGGCGAAGGGGCGGCTTCACGCGGAGAACCTGATGTCCCAGGCGGAGGCGTTGCTGTTGCTCCCGGTTGTCCCGCTGTCCCTGCCTGAGAAGCAACGGGTGTCCCTGTGGCTGCGCCTGTCCCTGCTGTCGAGGATAGAGGCGAGGCTAAAGGCGGCGTTAGAGTCCCTGGCGGAAGAACAGAAATACCGTTCGACCCAAGTTTGTCAAGGTCTTCATCATTAAGAGGAAACTTATATGTAGGCGACCCAGGGCCTTGAGTATTTACGGAATCAGTAGCAGGCACCGGGTTAGGTCGTGGTGTGTAAGGAGCTTGATCTGTCATTGCAGATGCAGAAGCCGGGCCAGAATTGCCGTCTCCTGCCGCGCCGGTGACTTTGGATGTAGTGCTCCCTAATCCAGACTTGTCAGGAGGAACATCAGTTGGTCGTGCTCCATTATCTCTCTGAGTGCTGTCTGGAATTTGCAAAACATCATTATAGTTACCCGGCCCAACAGGAGGCAATGAAGGAGGATTGACCTGGGGAGACTTACCCGAATCTGTAGGACGAAATTGACCCTGCTGTTCTACACCAAATTTCGCCTGCTGCATCTGCCAGGCTTGAGCAGCTATTTGTTGTTGCGTGAGTTGTGTTCCTGCTTGTATGGCAGATGTCTGCGCTTGAGCCTCTGGTCTTTGAACCAAAAATTGATACAACAAATTTCCGACATTTCCCATTGCTCGCCCTGCATTAGCAGAAGCGGCAGCATTTGGGTCTGTAAAAGGTTCTAGTGGCATAAATTATTGAGGGGCACAAAATCCTCCGGCAGCAGGCGCAGCAGTATTTCCGGCAGCAGGTGCAGCAGCAGCATCATTTCCGGCAGCATTCAGCGCCATGCCCCCAGCACCAGAACCACCAAGACTAGTCGGCGCTACAGTTCCAGCCGGGGGAGAACAAAACCCTTGCTTACCCATTACTTGAGCTAATCCCGATAAATCAGGGCTTTTAGCTGTAGGAGATTGCGGAGGCATTGTCGTCCCCCCAGTAGGTGAATTGCCCAAATAACTTAATGTAGTGGGTAGATTTTGCATAGATTAAAACGATGGAACGGTGTTTAGAATTCCAGATTCAACGCTTGGACTCATAACTCCGCTGGTGTAATCTCCACTCCCAGCACTGTAAAGTTGACCACCAGAGCCAAGGCCGCTGATAATCGGCGCGGCAGCCCCGGCACCGCCAGCATACGCGCCAGGCACTCCGCTAAGATAACTCAACGGGGCAGCATAGGCTTGCGCTAACTGCCCACCAGCCTGATTTTGCGCGCCGCGCTCGGCCTGATAGTTCTGCAAATATGAGAGGGCATTCTGTTGAGCCGCTGCCTCGTTGCCCTGAGCCGTCGCCGCCTGCTGCACCTGCTGCTGGCCGGTGCCCCAGGCCATGCCACTCTTAGCCATTTCAGATCGCGCGCGCGCTGCCGCGTCAGCGGCCCCCGCACCCTGGACAGCCTCGTTTTGGGCCAGCGCGCGGTTCAACTGAGGGCTGCCGGAGAGATAATCGCCCGCCGCTGTATTGGCTGCATTTGTTTGGGCTGCCCCAAAGCCAGGATTGGCCGCTGCTGACTGCAAAGCCGACGCAGAAGCCTGACCAGCGGCATTCATGGCTGGCATATTGCCACCAAGATAAGAGAGGGCCTGCTGGCCAAGCTGGGAAGCTCCCGAAGGGGTAAAAATAGGCTTACCATTCGGCCCAATGGACGACGGCCCCAGCGGATTGGCCCACTGGTTATTGTTCCATTGATTCCCACCTTGAGTTTGTCCGCCGCTGCAAAAGCTCATTTTTAGATCATACCCCTTTCCTTAATTCTGACCGATTTTCCCTGATTTTGCAAGCCTAAACTACGCCTCCGTAGGTGCTTTGGAATCAAAGGAATACATACGATATTTACGGCTCATGGCTACGGCATGGTCAAAGCCACCCCGTAGGAGCGCCACGGCATAAAAAATGTCCTGATATTGGCTCTTGAGCACCTGAGCCGTGATCTGCTCCAAAACTTCCGATTTTTTGCGAAAATCTTCCGATGCAACCCAGGCCAGCGCGCTCATGTGGAGCACGGGCAAGAGAAAATCCTGGTGCTTCTGGAAAAACTCGTTTTTGGCGAAGGCACTCAAAAGCGCGAGATCGAAGCATACGGAAGTCTCCGCCGCGACGGGCTTATCCCCGTCGAAAAGATCGTCCTGCTTGTGAACCCAGCAATAAAACTGCCCCATAAACGCCTCGGCAGCTTTGTCGCCGCGCGCGATGTCCGCAAACGCTTCTTTTGGTGTCCAGGACATAAATTTAGTCAAGTTGAAAGTTCAATTCCGCCGCTCGACTCTTTAAAAGTGCCCTGTCGGCTTCCACAAGGTCTTCCTGCCACGCAAGTCTGGCAGTCTCATCAAAATCTTTGAGCACATTTCCGGGACGTGAGTTTAGACTGTAGTGATCGTGAAAAACTTTCGCCTCTTCGCACCATACATACTTTCCAGCTTTTTTACAGCGGGCCGAAAGCTCGTTGTCGCATCCGACATGATGGTATCCAGTATGAAAAAACTCCCCTCCAAGCATAGGGAGCAACTTTTTGCTGGCCAGCCAATGCGGATTCTCTTTTCCGCAGGAGTATTCATCATTGAAGCTGACAAAACCGTCCAGATCAGGGAAATTCTTCTGCATGGCCTCGACCGCGAGCCGCAGCCAGCCTGGTTTCGGAATGCAATCGTTTCCAAGGAAGGCTACAAGCTCTCCTTTAGACGAATCCACCATCTTTTTTAGAAGTTTAGGCACCCCGGCCCGATTTGTGAAACTGTCGTGCTCCACAACTACGTCATAATTGGAATACTCCGCAGTTTTGTGCAGCAAATCGAGCATGTTCTTTAACTTCTCTTCTCGGCCCAATGTTGGAATACAGACAGTGACATGCGGCTGGCTACTTTTTCCAAAATAGAGCCGCTCCAACACTTCTCTAGGGGCCTGCACGGTGCGCGTCTCACCAACAAAAAGAGGGTCAAAGGCACTCCCCGCGTCGATGCACGTAATATCAGATCGAACTTTAAGAAGCTCGGCAATCAAAATCTTGCTCATCATCCCGGTTGAGAAAACAAAAAGAGCATCCCGTTTGCAGTAATTAAAAAGCTCCTTCTTAACGCGCTCAAAATCACTGAAAGCGTTTTTTAACGGAACCTCGACAAACCGGGCCTTGAGCAACTCTGCTGCTTGCCGTAACCTGGATGGGCCAACAAAGACTTTAACCCCAGTCCTGGCGGAAACTGCATCCCAAAACGATTTCACTTCGAGAAGATTATTGTCCGTCCGATGCAAAAGCATATTGAAAGTCTTTTGATTTCGGAAACCTACAACGTGGACACTCCCTGACAAATAAGCAAATGCCTGGATTAACGCGCGGGCTAATTCCGGGCTGTAGGTATGCCCATCGCAGTTCTCCCCCTTCACTCCGTCGATGCAGGCGCGCTCCCCGTCCCCCAATTTCACAAAGCTAAATGGCTCCCGCGCTATGACCGCCTTTTTAAACTCATCCAGCGATAAGCCGGGCTTGAGGTAGAACTGACCATCACTCAGGTATTTCTCGTTGAACGGCTGATAACTTACTGCCTGCCGCCAGTGAAAACCGCTGCCTGCTCTATCCCCCATCCACCATAGCGCCCAATATAGTAACTCGTGGGGCTGCTGACGGTAATGATTTTCATCGTTTGCGTAGAAGTCCGTGTTCGGAAGAGCGAGCGCCGCAGAGGCGTAGGCCGCTGTTTTGTGATGGTCGTTTTTCTCAAAAAAGTAGCAGGCAAGGCGCATCAGCGGTTCCCGCCTGTGACCATCAGCAAGAAAAGCCCGGTTCCACCAATCCAAAGCTTCTTCCGGCTGGTTTAGAGACTTGTAACAATCCCCGATAAAAACCATGCTTTGCGCGCGCTCGGCTGCCCAACCATTCATGGTGATATGCCGTTTAAGCTCACGTATGGCCGACTGATACCGGCCTTTATACATAAGCTCTCTCCCAAAATAATGAGAGTTTCGATCATTTTTCGGATGCAGAAAACAATCCAGCGCGAGGCCGACAAGATAACCGCTGCGATTAGTCGTGAGATTCTGCCAATGCTCTATCTTCACGACTTCCGGCCCAAGGTAAATCGACTCAGACGGTGTAATATCGGTGAGAACCTCATGCACAATGCACTCTGAATTCCACTTCGATTTGAGGCGATTGTAGAATCTGGCGTGCCTGAATTGGATTATAGGGTCTCCAAACGAATCGTGAGCGTAAACAAAATCATGTTCGATTCGCCCCAAGTTTGGCATCGACATAACGCTATCAACTGCATCGAGATCAAGCTTCGTAAAAGCCTCATCACAATCCAGAATGCACACCCAATCTCTGCTCGCCAGGCTCACCACAGAATTTCGCGCGGCGCTGAAATCAAACAGCCTGTCTCCTTCCTTCACAATAGGCTGCTCTCCCCCAACTACAAACTTGTCGTTTATCCCTCTTGCGATTTCGGCGTCCAGCACGTGGATAAAACGTTCCCCCTCTTCAAAAACAATGCAGCCAAGATCAGCCGCGACTTTAGGCGTTCCATCCGTGGAGCCTGTATCCGCCAAAATTATTTCTCCGCCGCGCTCCTTAAATTCAGCCAAAGAAGCGATTAGACGAGGGAGAGTCTTAGACTCGTTTTTTGCAATCAGAGCAACTGAGAATAAGGGAGTTTTCATATATTTGTTGGAGTAAACTTCTGCAATCCATGCGCGATCTCAAACATTTTTCGATCAGCAATAGCAGTCCCTATATGCCCACACTGAATATCACAATCTAACACGGCTCGAACACCCATGCGGTGAAGCCGCCTAAAGAAAAACACATCTTCGCCCAAATACGCTTCTTTATTCACCCCAGCGGCGGCTTCAATGTTGTTCTGAAACCACCATTCGTCCCCAAACTCTTCCGCCATCCGGTTGAGTAACTCACAGTCCACCAAAAGGCAACCTCCACCAGTTCCACCCGCTGTAAAAAGGCCGCTGGCTGGTATATCTTGGCAGAAAGTAAACGGGTCGAAATTATAGGCTACAGGAAGAAGCCCTTTTGTATAGTAAACCCCTCCAACCACGGGAAAATCGCGGGAAGCAAGTTTTGCAATCCCGCCCGGCGGGATTAAAACATCATCATCCACCATCCACAGATGTGTTATCTCCCCTTTTTTCCACAAATCAACGGCAGTCCTGCACATCGCATTGCGTGCCATTGTAACATACATATTGGCCTCGATCTCAAGGCGCTTTATTAGCCCTGAATTCACAGAATCCAGCAGCATCCCCATTTGATAAGCAAATCCCTCCGCGCATACAGACTTGTAAGTTGGAATTCCCAAAAGGATTTTCTTTGTCATACTAGGGATTCCCAGGCGACTAACGCTGAATTAGCATAAACGGTTATCGTCGAAAGCGTGCTCCCAGCTTCAACCGCAGGATAAACGGTGCAAGCTCCGCCATTTGTTGCTGTAATAACGCCAGAAATTCTTACCATGCCTGTCGTCGTCGTAAAAGCAATTAAAGATATACTGTTGGCTGTGTTTGTTGCAGAAATAACCCCCTGAGTAAACGCTTGAGCAGATGTTGCGCATCCAAATAACGGAGCTAACACAGTTGGGGAACCTGCGGACACCGTAATTCCAAATTTACAAGCAGTGGCCGCAATATTTCCTACTGTCATAATCCAGTCAAACACCCAAGTCTGAGAATTGCCAATGGCAAAACCAAGACCAGTGACGTTAGACAGAGCCGTGGTTGTGGTAAAAGTGAGATTTCCAGATAATACAATTGCTGTTGAATTCACACCTGGGCCGGTATATCCCGTGGGGCCAGTTGGCCCGGTATATCCAGTGTATCCCGTGGGGCCGATTGGCCCGGTGTAGCCGGTTGGGCCAAACCCTGTATATCCAGTCGGGCCGATTGGCCCGGTGTAACCCGTAGGGCCAGTAAACCCGCTATTAGGCCCAGTGTATCCAGTATATCCAGTGTATCCAGTTCGCCCGGTATATCCAGTTGGGCCAAACCCTGTATATCCAGTGTAACCAGTCGGGCCGGTTACGGTCGAGTTCGCGCCCGCTGCCCCGGTGTATCCGGTGTAACCAGTCGGGCCGGTATAGCCCGTCGCCCCGGCAGCCCCAGCGCCTCCGGTGTAACCCGTGGGGCCGGTGTAACCCGTGGGGCCGTGTGAAAGAGTGCAAACTACACTGTCTCCCGCTGTTATATTGCCCTCAGAAGTAAGAATAGCAGAAGACCACCCAGTCCCCCATCCTGTCTGGGTTCCTACAAAGCTTACTTGGACTCTAGTAATTACCACGGCAGGGTAATTCCAAGTTGTAGCTGTAGTTCCAAGAAGAATGCAATTTTTCCCGGCTGTTGCATCATACGATAATCTTACTTCCGAAAATGGGGGATTGCCAGTTATAGCGGCAGTGCAGTCCGCCCATGTATCTGAGCCTCCCCCGAAGCTGTAACCTCCTATTAAAACTGACCAAGCTCCTGTTGCGCTTGTATAGTCATACCCGACTATTTCTATGGCGAGCATGACATCATCCCATGCGTAAGGCATTATAAATTCTAGTGTTCCAGTAGGCGTAATATTGCTGCTATAAGAATAAACATCAAAATAAGTAAATATGCCTCCTGCGCCTGTAAGACCGGGAGCGCCAATTGGGCCAGTATAACCAGTGTAACCAGTCGGCCCGGTAGCCCCAGCGGCCCCCGCACTGCCCGTGTATCCAGTATATCCAGTTCGCCCGGTATATCCCGTGTAGCCAGTTGGGCCAAACCCTGTATATCCAGTCGGGCCGATAGGCCCGGTGTATCCCGTGGGGCCAAACCCTGTATATCCAGTCGGGCCGATTGGCCCGGTGTATCCGGTGGGGCCGGTTGCGCCCAATGGGCCTGTGTAGCCAGTCGGGCCAGTATATCCAGTTGGCCCATAATTTAACGGGCAAACAACGCTATACCCTGAAGTTATATTTGTCTCAGCAGACAAAAGAGCCGCTGACCACCCAGTTCCCCAACCAGTCAAAGCTTCAAAAGCAGTCTGGACTCTGGTGATGACCACGGCAGGATTACTCCATGATGTGGCCGTTGTTCCGAGAAGGATGCAGCATTTTGAAGCCACATTATCCCAGGACAACCTGACTTCTGAAAACGGAGGGGAACCACTGATTATGGCATTGTAGTCCTGCCAAAATGAACCTGATTGATAGTTAAAACCTCCAATTAAAACAGACCAAGCTCCATCAGAACTGTAATCATACCCGGTTATCGTGATGGCAAGCTCAGTGCTTGACCATGTTTTAGGCATGATAAACTCAAGCGTTCCCGTAACCGTTCCGCCAGTATTGTCATACGAAATGACATCATTGTAAGTATAAACAGTTCCGGTTAATCCGGGCGAACCATAAGGGCCAGTATAGCCAGTCGGCCCGGTGGCCCCAGCGGCCCCAGCGCCGCCCGTGTAACCAGTCGGCCCGGTCGCCCCAGCGGCCCCAGCGCCGCCCGTGTAACCAGTCGGCCCTGTCGCCCCAGCGGCCCCAGCGGCCCCAGCGCCGCCCGTGTAACCAGTCGGCCCGGTCGCCCCAGCGGCCCCAGCGCCGCCCGTGTAACCAGTCGGCCC
>Ga0187857_10002165_pt1 | contig 18056 bp, 17 predicted proteins | sample June2016WEW_8_10_FD_132984 | JGI IMG/M metagenome (GOLD analysis project Ga0187857, IMG submission 132984) | Peatland microbial communities from SPRUCE experiment site at the Marcell Experimental Forest, Minnesota, USA - June2016WEW_8_100 | ecosystem: Environmental > Terrestrial > Soil >...
CCCTTCCATTGGGGGCCTGGTTTCGTCGCTCTGCCGCCCGGGCCTGGGCGGCAACCCCTTCTGAAAAACCTGGTCAGGATCTTTCTCAAAACCGTCCGCCATTTCTTCCCGGAGCTGCCCGGCTGGCTGGACCAATTGCCCGACACCCGCTTCGAACCCATGGTCCAGTATCGCCGCCGCTTTCTCGGCTGGTGATAGGTCGTAGAGCACTGCCCAGTAATCGCCGGTGGCCTCCATCACCACGGTGTGTCTACCCGGCACTCCACCAGCAGGTCGGCCATTCGGTTCAACTCGGCCGTGCAGCAACCAAAGGCCTGAACGCTCTGCGCCGCCCGCCCCGCAGGCACGCATACCCAGTGCTCCGAACAACCGATGTCGATGGCTGCCGCATTGGGATTGGCCACCTGCAGACCCTCGGTGGGATCTTTTCTCCGTTTGCGGGCTTTGGCCTTGCCAAGCCTGCCAACTTTACGGACCGGCTCGGGTGGTACCGGCCACTTTATACCCGCATTTTCAGCTAATTGAGGCATAGACTTTGATCGGATAAACGCGCGGCTCGGCCTGGCAGCGGAGGACTGTGAAGACTCTCTAACGGGGTCGAGCCGCGTTGGCTGCAACGCAACTGCCACCAAACAACTAACCGCTAAGGCGCCAGGACCACGCTCCAAATCGGGCATAACGCACCAGAGTACGAACGGTCTTAACTGCCGAGCCACGCTTCCGAAATATAGGCGCGCGTCCGAGCACAGGAAAGTTTCCAGCCCAACTAATATCCGCCGCGCGCAAAGGATGCGACGAAGGCAGCGACGACCTCAATCCTCCGGCAACGGTTGGCCTTGAGTCGCGGCTGGGAGGCAGGCAGGATGCCTGCTCCACGTTTGCCCTCAATCCTCCGGCAGTGGCTGTCCTTTGGTCTCGGGCGCCCAATAGAGGGCGACGATGCCCAGGAGGTAAATCGAGCACATCATCACGGCGACGGTGCGGAAGGGCAGCAAGGTGCTCAGCCAGCCCAGCAGAAACGGAAACGGCGCGGTGAGGTAGCGCACGGTGTTGTAACACAACCCGACACCCGTCCCGCGCAGCCGGGTCGGAAACAGTTCCGGGAAGTAGATCGAATAGCCGGCGAAGACCGAGAGGGTGCCAAAGCCCATCAGCGGGAGCATCCAGTAGATATCGGTGGCCGACTTGAGCGAATAAAAGACGAAGGCAACCGCCCCGAGGCAGAGCAGAAAAGCCCCCAGAAAGGCCGCGCGCCGGCCGAAATACGACGCTGCAAACGTGAAGGTCAGCATCCCCAGCACCGCCCCCAGGTCCTGCAACATCGTCCCCCCGCTCCGCATCGAGTCAATGGTCTTTTGCAGCTCCAAAATGGCCCCGGGAAAGAGCTGTTCCACCAATTGTCGATCCAGGAATATCTGGTCCTCCGGCGCATGGGTCTTCTCGGCCAGCTTGACCAGGTTCCGCGTCGCCTTCTTGAGAGCGACCGATTGGAAGGCCTGCGCCTCGTAAAGCCGGCCGCCCTGGATTGCCCGATTCAACTCCCGCCGCAAGACCTCGACCGTGCCGGCCGGAATCTCCCCCGCGCCCCGCAACGCCCCCAATCGGCCGGCTGCCTCCGGGGACAGTTCTGCCTTCAGGCGGGCGATGGCCGGGTTGGCGGGCGCGTTCAAGGCGGCGCAAACTTCGGCCGGCTTTACGATTTCTGCGGTCTGCAACGGGCGATTTTTCAATGCGGTCGTTATCAGCTCCGGCGAGAAAAACGCGATACCCCACAGGCCGACCATGCCGGCCACGCCCAGGCAAACACCCACGAGCATCCCCTTGCGCCAGCGCGGGTGTGTGAAGAGGTCGGCCATGGACCCAACCGACTTGGCCCGGCCTTGGGTGGCGGCCAGGGCCTTGGCCTTCTTCCAGGTCTCAGGTTCTTTGAGGATCAGGCCCATCGGCACCGCCAGGATGGCCGGGCATACCCCCGCAAAACATAAAACCTGCCACCCGCTGAAATGGCCCCAGAAATTCTCCTGCCCGGGGATGATCTTGAGGCTCAAGGCCGAGCCGAGCATGGTCCCGCCTGCCGAAAGGGATTGCATCAGCCCGAGCGCCAGGGTGCGCGCCCGCTGGGGCACGCTCTCGGCCACCAGGGTCGTCGCGGAGCCAAACATCCCTCCCACGCCCAGGCCGAACAAAAACCGATAAACCAGGAACTCCGTGCCGTTGCGGGCAAAACCCGCCAACCCCGAAAACACGGTGTAGGCCAGCAGCGTGCTCAGCATCGCCTTGACCCGCCCCCAGCGGTCGCTCATCAGCCCAAAAACAATCCCTCCCGTCGCCCAGCCGCCCATCATCATCGACGTGGCCAGCCCGCTCCAGCGCCTGACCGTGTCGTCGGACACCGTCGCGCCGAGCAGTTCCCTGAGCGCCGGCTCGCGGGAAATCACGAAAATCCGCTGTCCCATGCAGTCGAAGAGCCAGCCGCAAGTTGCCAGGATAACCACCAGCCAATGGTAAGTCGTGATGCAGTCTCCAACGTTCGGCACAGCCGAAACCTGAGCATGGGGCGATTCCGATCCTCTGCTGTCCGGCGGCGCTTGCATCGCCGCCCATACTCCGCGACATGGACAGCGCTTGTCAAGGTGAGGCCGCGCGCCGGTCTTCAAAGGGGCGCACCTTGACTGTACCACCACGGGGCAAGAACCGTAGAAGGGGACGTCGGGTCTGCCAGGGCTCATCCCGGTGGGATCAAAGAAGGTAGCAGGGGGTCGAAGCGTGGCGAGACCCTGCTCTTACCCCACTTCTCCGCTTGGTTAGCAAGGCTCCGCCCCAGACCGCCTCTGCGATGGAATGTGCTGGGTCAGGCCCATTGAGAATTGAGTATTGAGAATTGGTCGTTGGTGATTGAGTCCCCAACCGGCACCCGGGTCCTTCCCTTGAGCTTCGCTGTGGCGACCGGCTTTCCGAGTGTGCGGGTGTCACGGAGCGGGGCAGCGATTTCGCATGAGCTTTCGAAAATCCCCAGTCGGACCAGTGTTTTCAGTGCCCTGAGCACTTTCGCATTCTGACCGCATTTTCTTTTTTGTTGACGTTCGCCGCGTTTTGTATATCCTCTCCCTATATATGGCTAGGCTTTACGACACCGCCAAATCCACCCTCGCCTTGCGCCAGCGCAAGCGCTTCCTCCTTTCCCAGCTCAAAATCCTCCCCGACTCCCTGCGCGCCTCGCTGGTCGAGCGTTTCTCCCGGTGCGGCAAAACCAATTGCCATTGCCACCACGGCGGTGACAAGCACGGCCCCTTTTATTACCTGACCCAGTGCCTGGCCGTCGGCAAGGTCAACAAGTTCCTCCTCAAGGCCACCGCCCAGCAGCAAGCCGCCCGAACCGGCATTGATCATTACCGCCAATTGCAGGAGCAGTTGGAGGAGCTGTCCCAGATCAATGCCGAGTTGCTACGGCGGCAGGAAAACCTGGGGCATGACTAACGCCCAGTTCAAGGACTTGGACGGTTTTGTCTCCTGCTCGGAGAAGCACTCCGATTTGCCGTTGCTGGCGGGCTGTTTCGCCGATGGCCGGGCCGATCCGGATGTTCCCTCCCGGGCGGCGGGGCTGAGCTTGCTCCTGGGCGAAGTGGCTCAGATCCCCGGCTTGCTGCAGTTAGAGGAAGAAACCAAGTCCGACCCGCTTCGGGTGGTCCGTGTGCGAGAGCGCTGGACAGAGCGAAAGCGTCAGGGCAAGGAGTGGAAGACCGTGGAAAAAGAACAGACCTGGATGCGCTTGCTGGTTCTCGGCCACGGTGCTGGGCATTTCCGTGGCTCTATGGGTGGAGTTCTGCCTCGCCCGCCATGCCTTCTATGAAAGGCGAAAAGACCGCAAAAACTACTACGAACTGCTATGCGGAGCCGCCGACGCCTAAGCCTGACGCGAATGAGCCGCGCCGCAACCAGGCTGCCGCCAAGGTCATGCCGAACTGGGGCCAAGGGGCTTTGGGCATCGGCACGTCGAAAAGCTCAACCAACCCGAACCCAGCCTGCCGGATGTCCTCCTGCCGCGCCCGGACGAACCACGCGTTTGCCAGAGAAAGGAACACGACGTTATCGGCAACTTCCATGGACTTGACCAAGAATTGGCGGAATTGTGAGCAGGGGGGATTTGTCACGATCCAATCCCAATGGCCTTTGGCCTCCAGGAAATCCCGCCCCTTCTGAATCTCACACGATCCGCATTCGCAATTCTTCGGAAAGGCGCGCAGAAATGCGCCACCGCCGCGACACGGCTCCAGGATCCTTCCGCACGGCATGAAATGTGCAACGATGGCCTTTGCCAACCAATCGGGTGTGGCGACGCAGTCCTCGCCTCCATCAGGAATCAGCTTGCTGTTGGTGGACCTTGCGGCACCCAGTTCGATGGCCGCCTCTCGGATCAACTTCGCGCTTCAGGGCTTTCCGTCGGCCTTCTCCGCAGCCAACCGCATTACCTCGACGCGCCTCTCCTCTAATATTGCCGCCAATTCGCGCGCCTGACTTTCGTTTTCCGGCAGCGGAATGTCTCCATTGGGAGACAATTTTTGCAACTCGATCACGGCGGCTTGAACGAAAAAACCATGTTGCACCGAGGTGCAGATCCGCTCACCTGGCCGAGGCGACCCAATCCCCAACGCTCACGTTCATGCTCGCGGCCTGGGGCGGGGTTCGAGTCGAGGAAGCTTGCTCCATTCGCCAGGCCATCGAACCACCCAGTCCAAGGTCCGCGCCGAGGATAGCGACGACGGCCAGGAAACTCAGAAAGGGGCGGAGTCGCACGATTTGGCGGGCAGTGTGATTTGTTTTCATGGCCCCACTATACTCCTTTGCCGGTCGGAGGTGTTGATCGAGAGAATTCCATTGGTCATCGGTTTGGGGAAATGATGGCGTTCGTCCGATCTTTGTTTGTATGCGGGTCAACACCGTGAGCGGCTGTGTGGGAACCGTTTTGCGCGCGGGTTTGGGCTGTTGGCGCTGGTGTCAACCAGCACCCTTGCTGCATTGGGCATCCCTTGTGGCTGCCAGCTTCCAGGCCTGGTCGCCGCTAGACGGTTCGGTTCCAGTGCGCTAACCTAGCGCCCATCTATGACAAGCGGGTCCTATCGATTACTGACGCCTTGGCTGCTTCTGTCGGTCTTGGCTCCTGTCCTGTGTTGCCCAACCGCACTGGGCGAGGAGCCGGTCAAAGCCGCCCCGACTCCCCCGAAACGATTTACCCTCGACCACCTCAACCAAATCGTCCGTCTCTCCGATCCACAAATCGCGCCGGATGGCAAAGCCATCGCTTTGATCGTCGAGCAGGCCGAAACGGACACGAACCGCTGGGACAGCGAGCTGGTTCTGGTGGATGTCGCCACCGGGGAGCATCGAGCTTTGACACAGCAGCGGAAGTCCGTAGGACATCCCCGTTGGTCTCCGTCAGGGGATCGGCTGGCCTTTCTGGCTCGTCACGGTTCCGGCAAAGAGGCCGTGATGCAGATCTTCACGCTGCCCATGAACGGCGGCGAGGCCCAACCGCTTACCAAATCACCTGCGGACGTTCAACATTTCGCCTGGCGTCCAGACGGTAATGAGCTCGCCTTCGCGACCGCCGACGAACCGGCCAACAAGAAAGAGATGGAAAAGGGTGACGACGCCTTCGAGGTGGGCAATGACGATCTATTCACCAAGGCCGCCCCTATGCCGGTCCACATTTGGCTGATCCCCGCCACCGGAGGCGACGCCAAGCGCCTGACCTCCGGGACCTGGACCTTGCCGGTGGCACTCCCGCCGAGTTCACCGGCATCGCCCCTTTCCTGGTCGCCGGACGGTAAGCGCCTTGCGTTTGTGCGACAGGAAACGCCCCATACCGGGGATGCCGACAAGAGCGCAGTACAAATCATCGACATTTCCACGGGTGCCATCCAGTCGCTTACCGGCCAGACCCAGTTCGAGAGCTTTCCTTGCTTCTCACCCGACGGAACCAGAATCGCTTATTGGTGCAACCGGGACCGCGACCCGTTCAATGTGAATGACCTGTTCATCGCCCCGGCGTCGGGCGGCGCGGGCACAAATCTCACCCAGCCACTGGATCGCTGCTTCCTTCAATGCCTCTGGATGCCAGACGGCAAATCGGTGCTTGCGGGAGGACACGATGGAACTCGAGTAGCCCTGTGGCTGGTGCCCTTGGAAGGCAGGGCTCAGCGGCTCGATTCGGGGGCCGCAAACCCAGCGTGGTCCTATTGGGTCGATGTAACTGTAGGCAAGGACGGCAGTCTGGCGTTCACGGGCAGCGAGCCCAACCATCCGGCAGAGCTTTATTACGCGCCGAGTCCAAATGCGCTGCCTCGACGGCTGACGGACTTCAATCATGCGATCGCCGCGCTCGAACTAGGAGAGGTCGAGGCGCTGGAGTGGCCGGGACCGGACGGCTTCCGCGAGGATGGCATCCTGGTATATCCGCCCGGTTACCAGCCGGTGAAGAAGCTGCCGCTGGTGCTATTGATACACGGAGGGCCGCAAGCGGCCTCCACGACCAGCTTCTCTGCGTTCGCCCAACTCCTGGCCTCCCGCGGATACCTGGTCTTTTCGCCCAACTACCGGGGCAGCGACAATCTCGGCAATGCCTACCAACATGCGATTTTCAACGATGCCGGCGCGGGTCCGGACCGCGATGTCATGGCGGGCCTGGCAGCGGTAGAGGCAAAGGGGATCGTGGACGCGAGCCGCATCGCGGTTACCGGCTGGTCCTACGGCGGCTACATGACGAGCTGGCTCATCGGCCACCACTCCCTCTGGAGGGCTGCAGTAGCGGGTGCAGCCGTGACCGATCTGACCGACGAGTTCTCCTTTTCAGACGGCAATGTTCAATGGCGCTTCGGCTTTCCCCAAGCCGCCACGCCCTGGACGCCAGAGGGCGAGAAACTCTATCGAGAGCAGTCGCCCATCACTTACGCGACGAATGCGAGGACTCCCACGCTAATCCTATGCACAACCGGCGACGCGCGCGTGCCACCGACAGAGTCGTACCGGCTCTATCATGCGCTCAAAGATCAGGGCGTGCCCGTGTCCATGGTCGCCTATCCTGTGCCCGGCCACTTCCCGGGCGACCCGATCCGCTCGCGCGACGTCTATCGACGCTGGGCTGAGTGGCTGGACAAGTACCTGGGCGCCGAGGCCGCTAAGGAATGAACTGATACCCGGCGCAACTGGCCGGAATGGTGCACCCAACAAGCGGTCCACCCGGATCCACTCCGGCCGGTGCTCCGGCGCCACCAGATACCCCGCCAGGCCACTCCAGGCACGGGCTAGCAACCGCTGTTGGGCTCCCCAACCAGATAAAAGCGATTGCACAGAAAAGAATCCCCATCCGTGCATATCCCCGCCGCCTTGACGCGCACCAACACGTCCCGAGGGCCAATTTCCGGCACCGGAACGGCCTGCTGCTCGAGCGGGCAGCCCGGCTCGACCAATCGCACCGTTTTCATCATCGGCCCCGCAATTGTGAGCAGCCTGCCACCCGTGGGCAAGCACAAGACGGCCTGGCAGAACGTGCGGCGACGCTCGCCATGGTGGGCAGCTCCGCGAAGGTCTCGCCGAGCTTCCGCAACTCCGGCTCCAGGCCATTCCCGTCCGTCGGAATGCTGCGGAACCCGCGGCACAACTCCTGGACGTCTTGCGCCGTCAGCGAGGTCTTTCCAACGTGTCCTGACCGAAGAAGCCAACCCCCGGCGACTCGTGGGCCAGGAACCGTATCAGGCGAAGCTGCTGATCCAGCTCCCGCCTCGTCCTGGTCGTGATGGTCGTGTGCTTGCTTCTGTGCTTGCTTTTGCAAAATCATCGGGCATCTCGGCAAACACGGCCTGAAATGCACTTTGACTCGGTAAACATTGGTCGGGGTTATGTTCTTGGTGTGCGCGGTGAATCGCCGGGATACGCGGTAAAACCCCCTCAAAACGGTTTATCAGTCCTCTGCTCTACCCCTGAGCTGCTCTGGCAACCCTGTGGAAACAGGCGATTGCCGATATTGGACTGGCCAGGTTCGCCTGCAGGCCGACTTCACCGCCGTGCCTAAGCTCATCGAGAACTGCGGCGATCTGGTTTGCACCGACGCCACCAGCGAAGGCTTGAACCTGCACACGGCCAGCGCCCTTATCGAATACGACCAAGCCTCGAACGCCAGGCGTGGCCAAAAGGGCGCGTTTCATAAGCCGTCCTCAATTCCCGGCTCCAAGTCCGGCAACGCTCAGGCCCAGCAATCGCTTCACGACGGGCTATTGCGCTGTGAATACCGGCAGGGGTGGACGCTCTAGGTTCAAGGCCGACATGGATCACCGCGGAAAGGATCACGAACCCGGAATTGCGAGCAGGCTGTGCTGGGTGGGAACGTAGAGCACGCCATCAGCCGCAGTGAGAGTGATCGGACTGGTTTTGAGGCGGGTTTTGGAGAGGACCTGCAACTGTTCGCCTGCCTTCAAGACCCAAAGAGTTCCTGTTTCCGTGCCGATGTACACCTTGTCATCGGCCACGAAGGACGAACCATAGCAGGTTGTGGCGCCCAAAGGGTGGACCCAATATCGCTGGCCTGTGTCGGTGTCAAAACAGTGGAGATTGCCAGTGGTATCCGGGATGTAGAGGAGACCCTCGGCGAGCGATGGTGTCGCCAGGGATCGCTCGACCAGTTCTGAGGTCCAGACTTTGGTTCCCGTGTCGGCATCAACGCAAGAGAGGCAGCCGCGTCCGTTACCGTGAAGGGGGCTCTGGCCAATGGCCACATACACGCGGCCCTGGTAGAGCACCGGGGCCCCGATGATCTCGCTCGGGCCATCCGGCCGGTTCTTGGTGCTCTTTGAGTACGGGACCGGTTGGCCGTCGCGCACCCGGAAGTCTGGCGGATTGCAGTCGTAGGACCAGACCTTGTGGAGAATCCGGACCTGCGAGTCCGTGCGAGCCGCCGGGGGCTCGAAAGCGTAGAGGATGCCGTCACCGCCTCCGAAGAAGATCAAGGTTCGGCCATTGACCCGTCCGGGCGAGGGGGACGACCAATTGCAGTGCAACAAGCGCCGGCCGATTTTCTCATCGTCTCTGGCCACCAGCCGGCCGGTCTGCTTATCGAGGACGATCAAGCTCGGCGCATCGAGCTTGGGAACCTTCTCGTGCCGGTCATCGATGCCGTTGGAGGTGCAGGCGTAGAGGAGGTCACCGTGGACCAGGAGCGTGCTGCCGCAAACGTCGTGCAGGACCACGTCCAACTCGGGGATGAGGTCGTATTTCCAGATGATGTCGCCGTCCGTCGGTTCCAGTTTGGCATCCGGCGCGTTGGCGATGCCCATGTAAGCCAGTTCATCCTGGAAAGGGCCGTCATTGCCATTGGCCTGACCTTCCCGGTCCAGGCACAGGATCTCGCCCCGGCTGCCGATCACATAAACACGGTCTCCGTCGACCACCGGGCCCGAGCAGATGCCGCAATTCCACTGGTCGAAGTGATAGGGCGGCTTGACTCCGGCGAAGTAGCGCGGACTGGGCAACTGCCAGATCAATCTGCCGGTGGCCTGATCCACACACATCAGAACTCCGCCGCCAGTGGGCTTGTAGCCCGTCCGTCGGACTCCGGCATCATTAGAGCCGATGTAAATCCGGCCCCGATCAATCGTGGGAATGGAGTATGTGTGCGAACCCAGCGTCAATTCCCATAAAGGGGCGACACTGCCAGGATCGGCCGGCAAACGCTTCGCCTTGCTGGCCATGTTGGGACTCGAACCGCCACCCCACTGGAACGGGAGGTCTGTTTCTTCCTGCCCTGCGGCGCCACAGACCATGACTGCGGCCAGCGCCAAGGCGAGGCTGATAACGAGGAGGGATAAACCGCCGGCGACAAAACGAAAGGCTGCCGACCGCATTGAATTGTGGAAGCCGTTCACGGTCGTGAAGCTTGCGCTGGCGGGCGTTGAGAAGTCAAGAGGACGAACGCCGGAGCTTTCAGCGGCAATTTAGCCTTGGGCTGCCTCGCAGGACTACAAGGTTGGCGATTTGACTGGCCCCAATCTTCAAAAGAATGGAACATAAACAGAACAAAATATGAACCGCCGAAGATTCCTCCAAACGAGCGGACTCGGATGTGCCGCGATCGCCCTGACAAAGTTCCCAGCGTTTTCCGCTGAACTGGCCGACCAGAAAAAAAGGGTCGGACTGATCGGCAGCGGTTGGTATGGCAAAGTGGATTTGTTGCGTCTGATCCAGGTCGCCCCCGTCGAGGTGGTCTCGTTATGCGACGTGGACAAACGGATGTTGGCCGAGGCCGCTGACATCGTGGCCGAACGGCAGTTGTCGAAGAAAAAGCCGCGCACCTACGGCGATTACCGTGAAATGCTCAAAGAGAAGGACCTGGACGTGGTGCTGATCGCCACGCCCGATCACTGGCATGCGTTGCCGATGATCGCCGCCGCGCAGGCGGGCGCCGACATCTATGTGCAGAAACCGATTGGTGTGGATGTGGTGGAATGCCAGGCCATGGTGGCCGCGGCGCGCAAGCACGGCCGCGTGGTCCAGGTGGGCACGCAACGCCGCAGCACGCCGCATTTGTTCGAGGCGCGCGAGCTGATCCAGGAGGGCCGCCTCGGCCGGATTGGGCTCGTCGAGACCTATTGCTACGGCCGGCGCGGCATCGCCAACCCGCCCGACCAACCGCCACCGGAGACCCTGGATTACGAAATGTGGACGGGCCCGGCGCCGATGCGCCCGTTCAACCCTGGCATCCATCCCCGTAGCTGGCGCAATTACATGGAATATGGCAATGGCACGATCGGGGATATGGGCATTCACATGGTTGACCTGGTGCGCTGGATGATGGACCTGGGCTGGCCCAAGTGGATTTCCTCTACCGGCGGCAACTATTTCCACAAGGAGGGCAAACCGAATATTCCCGACATGCAGAACGCCACTTTCGATTACGGCGACTTGCAGGTTACCTGGCAGCATCGCCACTTCGGGGCGAACCCGGATCCGAAATACTGGTGGGGAGCCAATTTCTATGGAGAAAAGGCGACGCTCAAAGCGAGCGTGTTCATGTTTGACTATATCCCGCTGGACGGGGGAACTCCCATTCATCGCGAGTGGAATGACCCCAAAGCCAAATACCCGGTCGATAGCGATAAGTATCCGGAAGACAAAACGGAGAAGGGCATTGAGTATCATGTCGCCCCGGCCATCCGCGAACATATGAAAGACCTCCTGCAATGCACCGCCAGCCGAAGCCGTCCCCGGGCGGATATCGCCCAGGGGAGCACGTCCACGAGCATGTGCGTGCTCGCGAACCTCTCGCTGCAGTTGAAGCGGACCCTGACGTGGGATGAAGCCAAAGGCCGGGTAATGGGTGACGATGACGCCAATCAGTTATTGGCGCGCCGCTATCGAGCCCCCTGGCGCCATCCAACGCCGGATGCGGCCTAATGCCAAAACCCCGTGGATTTCAAGGTGCCGGAAACGCCGGATTCGCCCTGGCAAGCGGTCGATCCCAAGGCCGGGGCCCCACGACGGGTGCCCACCCGATTTCCGGCTTCCCAGCATTGCTGAAAACACGCGCAAGCCCCCGCCGTTTGGCAATGGGCCGCTCTTGCCCGAAGGGATCCAGGATTCGCCTGGAAGGCTAGTGACGCCACAAAGCCTCTGCCTGGCGCAACTGGCGGAGCGCCTCGGTCCGCAGGCCGTGAAGCGCATTGGGTACTAGGCAAGAGAACCTCCGGTCGCTATCCTGCCTTGACGTAGCCATGCAAAAGCTCTTCCGCGGAACATTGATTCTCGTGGGCGGTTCTCGGCCTGTGCTGTTGTGCAGCATCGTGCTCCTGGCCGCGGGCATGGCCGGCGTGGGGGCGCCCTTGGAACGGCCGGCGCTCCGGCTCGGCCCAAAGCCAGCCGACGGCGCCCTCGAGCGGCGCGCCCGTCCGCAGCCAACGGTGCCAGACGGCGTCAAGGAGATCCCTTTCGACGAGACCGCTCCCGAGCCGGCCCTCACCGAGCCGGAAAAGGAGCGGGGGTATCTCCTCTTCCAGCGTCCCCTCACGGAAAGCATTTATCCCAACACCCGGCCCCTGGCCCACGAGCGGATCGACTCCCTGGTTGCGTTCGCCACCCCCGGCGAGTTCGAGCCCATCACGTTTGCCCTTTATCCCTTGCGCTCCCTCCAAAACCTGAAGGTCAGGGTCTCGTCGCTCACCTCCTCCTCAGGCGAGATCCCGGCTGGCAGCATTGATGCGCGCCTGGCCACCTACTGGAACGTCGGATACCCGGCATACACCACCCTCAGCACATATCGCCGGGTGCCCGAGCTTCTCGAGCGGGTAACGGTTCACTCCTCGCCCGCGGGCGAGTGCCAGTGCTACTGGCTGACGGTCCATGTCCCCGATGACGCAAAGCCCGGGCTATACCGAGGGACGGTGAGCGTCTGGGACGTTGGCTTTGGGCAGGCGGTCGAGATCCCGGTGGCCCTCCGGGTCCTGGGTTTCCGGCTCCAGAAGGACCCGCGCAAGCACTTCTCGGCCTACTTCTACGTGCGGAACCGGGCCCTCTACAAAGGCCGGGACGAGGCCTTCATCCGCCGGGCGGCCGACAAGGACTACCAGGCGATGGTTCAGTATGGACTGGATATGCTGCCGACGCTCTACCTGGGCTGCCCAGAGGGCAAGCGCATCGTCCTGGCAGAGTCGGGCGAACTCGAGCGGATGCTGGCGGCGGGTTTGCAGGGGCCGGCGCCGGTCACTGCCGACAACGTCATTGCCCGGATCTACCGCGACACGACGCCCGGCGGGAAGCGGGAGAACCACTGGCGGATCGACCCGCTGCCTGGGCCGGCGTTCTACGAGCGCGTCACCGAACTGTTCCGAGCGTTCGAAGCAGAGCGTAAGGCGAAGGGTTGGCCGGAGTTCATCTGCTGCCCTATCGACGAGGTGGACGCCTCCTGCAAGGAATTTGGCGCCAAGGTCTATGCCGCTGTGAAGGCTGCCGGCCTCCGGACGTACGCCACCAAGGACCCGATCGGAGCCGACGCCGCGGATTACGCTCCGTATCTGGATGTCTGGTGCTCCCAGCCTTACTCGGTGCCCTACGACCGCATCGTCTCTCAGAACCGGTACGAGTACTGGTGCTACCCGAACCATAACGCTGGCGAGATCAAGGACCGCCGCACGATGTGCAAAGGCGGGCGGATGACCTACGGCTTCGGCTTTTGGCGCAGCGGATATACCACGCTGATCCCCTGGCACTGGTGTTGGCCATCTGAGCCGGATCCCTTCGATTACCTCCGTGGCCGATACTCCGGTTGCGGCCAACGTGTGGACGACGACGGCGAAGTCATCCCTGCGGTTTATTGGGCCTGCTTCCGGCAGGGGTATGACGATGCGCGCCATCTCTACACCCTCCAACAGGCCATCGTCGAGCGCGAAGGGTCGAAAAATCCAGCCTGCGTTGCGGCAGTCGGCGAGGGACGACGGCTTCTTCAGGAGACGTGGGACGCCATCCTCGTCCAGCCGAAGTATCTGGCTGATGGCATGTGGCCGTCGGAAGAGTTTGACGCCGTGCGGTGGCGCCTGGCGGCCCAGACGGCGCGGTTGCTCGAATACCCCGCCGCAGCCAAGGCGATTGCCCCGTCAGTTCTACTGGCCGGATCCCCTCGGAAGCAGCCCGCCGCGGAAACCCCGTCGCCCTACGAAGCAGCAGCCCGCGCGGGGTGCCTTGAGACCCTCGACCTCGGTGGCGGTTTCGCGGGCTGGAAGAACGGAACCGCGGAGGGGAGGACCGAGATAACAGAAGCAGCGCGGCACCTGGGCAAGACCGGACTGCGATGGACGGTCGGGATCGATCACCTCCACGACGGCGGCGAAGGTGGCAATTACCCAGTGGGCTGGCCTCGAGTGGCGCGGGACTTCAAGCCAGACGAACTCGACCTGAGCCGGTACGACACCCTCGAGTTCTGGCTCCGGATCGACTCCAACCGCGATGAGATGGCCGACGACCACACTCGCGTCGGGTTGGTCATCTCGTCGCACGCCAGGAAGAAGGCGCTCTATGAGAAGACTGTGGACTTGGGTGGCGAGCAGCGGGTGTGGATCCCCCTGCGTTTTCCCGTGAAGCAGATGCTGGCGGCGGCAGAAGCGGGAGCGGAGCCGTGGAAGGCAATTAGCCGCCTGCAGCTCTACGTCTCCGAGAGCGACTACCGGCACGGGACGCGGCTCATCTTCGACGTGGGAGAAGTGTCACTCCTGCGGCTTACGGCGCCGGTGATCGCAGGAATGGACGCGCCCCGCCAACTGCTGCTGCCCCGGAGCACGCTGGCCTTCACTTTCGATGTGATCGGGACCGCCGCCGTCGCGAAGGGGAGCCACACGGTCGTAGCGTCATGGGAGGAAGCCCCGGGCGCCGTGTGCGTCCAGACCCGGCAGGACTTAGCGGACCCACACCGGATGGCCCTGCCTCTGACGGCGACCCAGCCGGGGACCTATACGTTACGGCTGACGATTAACGATGCCATGGGCAAGCAGTGTTCTGAGTGGGCACAGCCTGTCACGATGCACGCCGGGCCGCTCTACTGAGAGGAGAACTCACCTATGCGTCGAAGAACATTCCTGGCAACGCCAAGCAGCTTCCGTGGAGCTCGAAGCTGCGAAACGGCGAAGCCCTCCGCAAAGCCTATGGCGACAAGGTCGGCTTTCACTATTACGAAGACGAGGATTGCGCCATCTTCTGGTCCAACGATCCCCAGACAACGATCGGCCAAATGGTGCGGTCGATTGGCGTGCTGGAACTCGAGGAGGAAATGGCGCGCGTACGGCAGTTCTACCGGAGTGCGGGAGTGCGGATATAGCTGCACCGAGGCGCGAGCGAAACTGACGCTCGGCGCCCACACGCGACGATCAGGCCGGCCCCAAAGCGACACAAGGACGGCGGATAAACGCCGCGGGCCTCGACCTCGACCGGCCCGGTGCGCTCGGTCCCGTTCCCCCACTGGGCAATATCGTTGAGGTGCGTTCCCCAGTTGGTGATGAGGTCCTCGCAGTACTCCCGCCGCCGCATCCAGCCAGGCCGGCCCTTGAGGTCGTGACGGGGGTGGACCCGGTTGAGCGTGTAGGGCGCTTTGGGTGCTGGTCCGAGCCAGGCATCATAGTCCAACTCCTCGGGCGCCTCCATGTCCGGCTGCGGGCCGCAGGCCACGCCGGTCCTGGGGACCCCGGTGCGGATGGTATGGACTTTGCCGATCCGCCCGTTGTCGAGCGGGAAAAACTCGGGAATGCTCACGAGCGCCGTCTTTTCCTGCGCGTCCGATACCGGGGTTAGGCCAGGCACGGCAAGCAGGCTAATGCTCATGAGCACGCGAGACAGAGCTATCCGACCGCGAGCGCGCCTGAAGGCGCCTTCTTGGGCCACGTTGGAACCGACATTCATAAAACGCCTCGATGCCGTCGACAGAATAGTGACGTTGTCGTCATAACAGACCTACGGCCGATGCTCAAGAGCGTGCGTGGGGGCCGCCTTGCCAGCCGTGACGACCACCCGGCGATAGCGCGTCAGCGGTGGCTGGCCGCTGTCGGTGACAGTCAGAATGACGTGTATGGTCTGGCCGGAAGCATCGTCGGGGACACGCACGGTGGCAAGCTCGGCATTGGTCCCCAGGATGGCCACTGGCCCGCGATAGGTGCCCGGCTCCGGATAGACAAACCACTCGTAGCTCAGACGGTCCCCGTCGGGGTCGCGCGTAGCTCGGGCATCGAGCTTGAGTTCCGCGCCGGCGTCCGCCTGGAGCCGAAGACTCTCCCTGCCTTCGACCCCGTTCACGACCAAATGGGGCGGATGATTCGCCTCCTCGACGGGCTTCACGCACCAATCCAGTCGCGCCCGGAAGTCATTCTGGAGGTGAGCCGCCCAGCGCTTGAGTGTGTTGTCCCGGTTCGTCGTGCCTTGCCATGCGTCGGCCTGGTTCGCCCAATAGTAGTTTTTGCCGGCCGAGTCCTCGCGAAGCCCATACCGCCCTGCCCAACTCCCCCAGCCCGGCTCCTCGGGGTCGCCCAGACCGTTCGGAACGAGATACAGAAACGTCATCGTGTCGCCTTCCTTTTGCCAATGGGTGGTGTTGGTGGGATAGAGTGCACCCAGCGGGCCATGACCAGTCCGCGCGTCCCGCTCCAGATCGAAGCCGGCGGCATGGGCGGTCAAAGCGGAAAAGCGGCGATACCAACGTTTGCCCGCCCATTCCGGCCGGTAGGTGTCCACCCAAAACGTCCAGGGCGGGGCCAGGGCGGCAGTGTGCTCGCCGAACGCATCCGCCGAGTTGAGCCGCAGTTTTTCCTTGAACCGAACGTAACCGGCCTGGCCTCGCTCGCGCCGCACGCGCTCGAGCGCGCGTTTGAGGCAACTGGGCGCCGAGCCATGGTCGGTGCCCCAGTTGGAAAACCAAACCGGGCGTAAGTCCGCCCGGTCCACGGCCTTGATGATGAGGTCCACGCCGGCTTCTGTATCCTCATAGCCGGGCACGGTGACCTCGAGCAGCCGTTCCGGGCTTGGATAGCGCGGGTCGTGCCGCACGAGGTTGGGATAGCACTGTCCGTAGGCGCGGATCATCCGGCGGAGGATGCCCAGGCCCGTGCGCTCGGGATTGAGGTTCTCGCCGTCTCGCGCCTGGGCGCGATTCGCGATGATACCCTCGACCTCCCACTCGTTGGCATACAGCAGAAAGCGCACGAATGACTGCTCGTCATCCGGATCGCCGCCGGCGTCCGTTTCGATGATATAGCGGATGCGGCCGTCGGACCTTGGGGCCCCGCCGTCGGCAGCGAACGTAGCCAGGGCCAGGAAGAGCGCTGAGGCAACGCAGAAGACAGGGTTCCTTTTCATTTTGAGGTCACGAAAATGTCTGTCCAACAGCCCTGGATTATCATACACGCATACTCCATGAAAGGCAGAATTGAGGCATTGATCCTGGCCCTCCTGGCGGCGCCTATCTATCGCCCTCTGCAATGAGAATCCCCTTCACTCCGGTCGTTTATGAACACGCCGCCCGTTTCGTTGGGCGCACGCCGTGGGAAGTCTCGCGCGACGCGGAGCTCATGTTCGAGGGCCATCGCCGCGCTTACCTCGAGTACCATCAGCAGGTCATCGCCGTCGGCATCGACCGGGTGTTGGGCATTGCGGGCGGTCGTCCGAACTGCGTCATAGGTACCGGCGCGATGCCCTATGAAACGCCACTCGAGAATATCCGTCTGATCAGAGAATACGTGGCACAATGAACCTGATGGCTGCTCCGCGGCGCAAGATCCAGGCGCCGGCTTCGGCCTCCAGCCGGGCTGCGCCGGCCTCCGCGGTCACCTCCACGTCGAACGCCCCGGCAGCCCCCGCGCGTTCAGCCCGCCAGTGGCCGGGGGTCAGGTCGGTTACGAGCGCCCGGCATGGATTCGGCCCCGAAACCCGGAATTGCACCTCCTGGCTGGAGCGGGTGGCGTCGCGACGCAACAGCACCAACCAGGACGACGCCGGACCAGCGATGAGGCAACCGGTTCGTCCTTCGGTCTCCATTTTGCTCACCGGCCAGCGCGCTCCGCTTTCGCGGTCGGTCACCTGCATTACGTTGAGGATGAGGTCCTCCGCTGCGGCCTGCCTGGGGGAGACTTCCAGCCGCCAGGCTCCGGGTTCCATCGAACTACGCTCCAGTCTCGTTGGCTCCACGTTGTTCTCGTAATTGGTCCCGAATACCCAGAATTCTTTGCCGGGTCCACCGACTTTAGAAAGCGTGAGGTTGTCGGCGCTGGGCAGCAGGACATCCAGGTTGAGAGGTCCCCGGGCGCCGTGCAGTGTGCAATCCACCACCGCCGTGCTGGCTCCGACCTTCGGTTCCTCGAGGCAATGGAGCAGCCAATATTTCTGAAAGGCCGGATCGGCGCTGGCCACGCGGTCCAACACCACCAGCGCAGCGGGCACCTGTTGGTCCCGCAGGTTGAGGAACACGAACGAGCGCGTCACCTGCTTGACCTTCCTGCTGTAGGCCTCGGTGATATCGCCCTGCAGCAGCGTGTAGTCCGGCG
>Ga0187857_10002170_pt1 | contig 18023 bp, 14 predicted proteins | sample June2016WEW_8_10_FD_132984 | JGI IMG/M metagenome (GOLD analysis project Ga0187857, IMG submission 132984) | Peatland microbial communities from SPRUCE experiment site at the Marcell Experimental Forest, Minnesota, USA - June2016WEW_8_100 | ecosystem: Environmental > Terrestrial > Soil >...
CCTCGATCATTATAAGAACTCGCCACAGCCTGTGCTTTATGCTCTGCTGCGATATAATGCCGGCGAAGCAAGGGCCAACAACTGGCTCCGGCATGCTTCAGGCACGCCTTCCCCAGCCGGCACTTCCCAAGAGACCTATTATCTGTCGTTAGTCGATTTTCCAAAGACCCGGGCATACGTACGCCGAATTCTGCAACGCTCCCGCAGTCACAATTTCTGGTTCTAGGAGCCTCTTGATTATTCTGCAAGATTTGGCTTTAGAAGAACTCTTTTCCCAATTGACAATGGTTATGCTCAGGCCTAGTATAAGTTTATGGCCTGTTCAAGGCAGGCCATTTTTTTATCGCCCATATATGCTCATTATGAGCATATAGAAAGGTTGTTGCGGTGCCTTTAGAACTTTTGGACAAGCTGACCGGTGACCCACTGGCGCTAACCCGGGAGATAATCCAACAAACTGCTCCGATTTACGAGAAGGTGCGGCATATCATTCCTGAAATCGAATGGCCTGTTCATGCGCCATACATTTCCGCAATTCTGAGGCTCAAAGTCGAGCGGAAAGCGGTCATTTTGGCTCACAACTACCAGACGCCAGAGATTTTTCACGGAATCGCAGATTTAACGGGGGATTCCCTTGCCCTTGCCCGTGAAGCCGCCAAAACCAACGCCGATATCATCGTTCTGTGTGGCGTGCATTTTATGGCGGAGACAGCCAAATTGCTGAATCCGGCTAAAACTGTTTTGATCCCCGACCTAAACGCCGGCTGTTCGCTCGCTTCATCCATAAACGCAGCGGACATAAAGCTCCTGCGCGAACAGTATCCGGCAACTCCTGTTGTCAGCTATGTCAACACTTCGGCCGAAGTAAAGGCGGAGTCGGACATCTGCTGCACTTCGGCAAACGCTGTCCGTGTCGTTGAATCGCTCGACTCCGATCAGGTTATTTTCCTGCCCGACGAATTCCTGGGCCGCTACGTTGCCAGCCAGACCAAGAAGAAAATCATACTCTGGAAAGGGCACTGTGAAGTTCATGAAAAATTCACGGCGAAAGATCTCCGAGTATACAAAGAACAGTTCCCGGACATCGTTATTCTGGCGCACCCTGAATGCCCTCCAGACGTACTGGCCGAAGCGGATTTCGTCGGGTCAACCGCCGGGATGATTCGCGAAGTCGCAGGCAGAAGGCCGCGCCGGGTGCTGATGGTCACAGAGTGTTCCATGAGTGACAACGTCGCAGTGGAGTTTCCTCAAACTGAGTTTGTCCGTCCCTGCAACCTCTGTCCGCACATGAAGCTAATCACTCTGGCCAAAATTCTGGATTCGCTTCGATCGATGAAACATGTGGTGGAAGTGGATCCTTTTGTTGCCGAACGTGCAAGAAACGCCGTGCAACGGATGCTTGATCTCGGGTCGTAACCTTCTGAAGATATGCTGAAAGACAATTATCATACCCCCGATCTTCCACCACTCTATCCGATTCTCTACGAGCGATCCGTCCGCCAAGCTTTGTCAGAAGACCTGGGAAGAGCCGGAGACATAACGACGGATGCTACTGTCTCAATCGAGGATACCGCAACGGCACTGATTATCTCACGATCACCGGGGCGCGTCGCCGGGATCGAAGTGGCCGGTTATGCATTCCATTGCCTGGATTCTCGACTGACCTTCGAAACCAGGATTCGGGATGGAATGGAGGCTGAACCGGGAGAAACGCTGGCGGTAATCCGCGGAGCGGCTCGACCGATACTTTCGGCCGAACGCACAGCTCTGAATTTCCTTGCGCATCTTTCAGGGATCGCCACCGCAACCCGGGACATCGTTGCGCTGGTCGCAGCATATCCTGTACGCGTGGTCTGCACGCGAAAGACAACACCCGGATTGAGGGCTCTGGAAAAATATGCGGTCCGTGCAGGCGGGGGCTCGAACCATCGGTTTGGACTGGATGACGCCGTATTGATCAAAGACAACCATATTCTTGTCGCAGGCGGGATATCAGAAGCAATTCAGCGAGTGCGTCGCCAGGTCGGACACATGGTCAAAATCGAAGTTGAAGTTGAAACACTCGAACAGCTACAATCCGCCCTGAGTGAAAAGGTGGATGCCGTCCTGCTGGATAACATGCCGATAGAAATGCTGTCCCAAGCTGTCCGGATGACAAACAAAAAAGCCATGACAGAAGCCTCCGGCGGTGTTACTGCCCAAAATGCCGAAGCTGTTGCCGCAACGGGAGTCGACTTGCTTTCTATTGGATGGATTACCCACAGTGCGCCTTCTCTGAATGTCTCGCTTGACCTAGCCGTTAAACTATAGGTCAAAGTTCCAGACTGACTAAGGCTTACCCGCCCTGAATCTCGAATCAAAAAGGAGCATCGCAATGGATCGTAAGCCGCTACCGCAGAAAGCAGGATCGCAGACGCTTGGATTCATACGGGATCTAATATATGCCTTTCTCGCAGTCCTTGTGATTAACAGCTTTGTTCTGGCATCGTTTGAGGTTCCGACGGGATCAATGGAGGATACGGTAAAAGCGGGTGATCGTCTGTTTGTCGACAAGTTCATCTATGGAGGCTCGACCCCTTACACGATTCCGTTTACGTCAATTCGCATTCCCCATTTTCGGGTCCCTGGATTCCGCAGTGTTAAACGGGGAGACGTAATTGTTTTTGACTGGCCTGGATCCAGAGATCAAGTCCAGAAGCCGATCCAAACATGGTATCTGAAACGCTGTATCGGTCTGCCCGGGGATATTGTTCAAATCCGCAAGCGGGTCGTATCGGTAAATGGAAAAGAAGTGCAGGTTCCCGTTCATGGCAAGTTCCTGCGCGCGGAGCCGGAACCGGAAGACTATCGCAATCCTTATATTTTTCCTCGAGGATCCAATTTCAATGAGGACAATTACGGCCCAATAACCGTTCCCTACAAAGGGATGGAACTGCCTCTCAATGCGCAGACCTTTCCTTCATGGCAGGTCTTTATCGAACGGGAGGGACATACTGCCGAGATCGTAAAGGACAAAGCCTGGATTGACGGAAAAGAAGCCTCCCATTACGCCGTAGGCAAAGATTACTTGTTTGCCATGGGGGATAACCGCGACAACAGCCTCGATAGCCGGTTCTGGGGATTTGTCCCATTGGAGGACATAATCGGCACTCCGATTCTGGTTTACTGGTCATGGGATCCCCAGATTTCTGTTTTTGACCTCTTCTCAAAAGTCGCTTCTGTGAAGCTGGATCGGATCGGAACGATTGTCTGGTAAAGGGAGGCACAGCCTCTGGAGTACGCAACCTTGTTTGCGCCTTCAAGTGGAGACGATCCCCTTTTGCACAAGGAGAGCCATCCTATCGGCGAGACGCAAAGAATTTTTTTATAAGATCCGCGCATTCGTCCTGGAGAATTCCCGACGACACCTGAAAGATATGGTTCAGCCGGTGCCAGTCTTCCACCTGAAACTGCGAGCGGATTGCCCCGGCTTTCGGGTCCTCTGCCCCATAGACAACCGCTTCCACTCTGGCTTGTATCATCGCTCCAACACACATAATACACGGTTCGATTGTGACGATCAGGACCGAACCTGAGAGCCTGTAATTCGTGCTATTTCGCGCTGCCTGGCGCAAGGCAAGGATCTCGGCATGAGCAGTTGGATCGTTTAATCGGATTGGGCTGTTGTGTCCCCGCCCTACAATCTTTTCATTCAACAGGAGGATTGCCCCGACGGGAACCTCTCCCTCAGATTCGGCTTTCCGTGCCTCTATAATGGCCTCCTGCATCCAGATTTCAGCGGCTGCAAGGTTCATAACTCTCTCCATTAGAAATTTGATGTTCTATCAGTTTACCACTACATTCACTTTGCTGGGCTCCTCCAGGAACTGGTATCTTTTGTTATGAATCATGCGATGAAAGACTGAAGTCCGCGACAGGGACAGGATTGGGTTCAAGTGTCCCCTCCGCAGCTCTGTGCTGTGCTGATCGCCTTAACTGAAGTACAATGCGCATTATGAAAACACCCGGGTTGCCGGCAGAAAGTCTGAAGTCTTTCGCGACAATGCTTCCCGTTATCATGGATCTGCCAATACATCCAGATTCAATTGCAAGATCAAATCCTTTAGTTCTTGAGGGGGATGCAATTAAACCAGATGCAGCTGAACATCGAATTCCTCAACAGAATGATGTAATCTAAACAGATGGGTTCATTATGAATAATTCAAGTGAAGAGCGTTTAAAAATAGCGGTTTTCATCGATTTCGACAATATAGCCATTGGCGTCAAGCAATCGCTAGGCCGAAATTTCGACGTCGGGACCGTCCTGGAAGCCATCAAGGAAAAGGGACAGGTCATCTCCAAGATTGCGTATGGCGACTGGAAACGCGCCGAGGATTATAGCCGGGCGATGACTCAGCACGCAGTTCAAATGGTGCAGCGAAATCTTACGCCCAGAGGGGACAAGAACGGAGCGGACATTGCGCTGGCGTTGGATGCTTTGGAGATGGCTTTTACCCGTGACCACATCAACGCTTTCGTCATAGTCGGAGGGGACAGCGATTTTATCGCTCTGGTGGAAAAACTGAAGCAGTATGACAAAACGGTTTTTGTAGTCGGAGGACGCGCTTTTACCAGCGTTATTCTGCAGAAGAATTGCCATGAGTTTATCTCCTATGAAAACCTGTTGGGCATTCAATCGGCACCCGCAAAAAAGACCGTCGGGAAAGCGCAGATCACAAGCCCCTCCGCGCTGGAGAACGCTTTGCCGATTCTCCGCCGGGCGCTCAAAGTCCTCTCGGATCGAGAGGTATCGCCTCAACTCGGCCTTTTGAAGAGCACTCTGCTTCAACTGGACTCGACGTTTTCTGAAAGAGATTACAGAGTAAGCAGCTTTCGTGACTTCATTCAAAAGCTGGCAGATGCAGGGTATGTCAAACTCAAGCAGGTTGACCGAAGCCTTTTGGTCGAGTTGAAGGAGGGAAAAGAAGAAAGCACCGGCGAGATTCAGGAAGCTCCCGGTGCGACCTCTGAACCGGCCCCGGAGATCGCTTCACCGGAGCAGCCGGGACCTCAGCCGGGATCTCTGCCTTCGGAAGCCATAAAGGCGTTGGAGGAGCTTCTTCGCAATTCGAAGGTAAAGCCTCATTGGCCGATGTACCTCCGCACGTTCAAGCAATTCCTGCGTTCACTCCAACCCCAGTTCGATGAGCGACAGTTTGGGTTTTCGAGCACCTATGAGCTGGCGCGTCAGGCTCATCGAGACGGATTGCTTCGCGTAGAACGGAACCGGCAAGGGATCCTGCGCATTTATCCTGCGGAGCGCTTCCCCCGAATCGCACCCGAACAGCCGATCGAAGAGCCGGCGCCCATTGAAGCTGCGGAGCCGGGAATAGAGATTCTATCTCCCGAACCTGCAATCCCAGAATCTGTGCCCGAACAACTTTCGCCGCCGGAGAGTGCGGCGCCGTTTGCAGAAATTCAGGTTGAAATTGCTGAGCCGGCTTCGGAACCTGAAGAGACTGCTGGTGCCGTTCAGCCGGAAGTTATTGCGGAAATTATCGGGGAACAGGCGGCTCCAAAACAGAAACCGAAACGGGGGAAAAGAACTTCATCCCATAGAACCAAACGGCCCGGAAAGAGCAGGGCAAGATCTACAAAGGAATAATCTAAAGAAGAGGGGATTTCCAAAGCTTCCTCGAATTAATGTATACTGCAGGCACTTAGAATTGCCAGAACCAGCGGTCAGAAACCTGAACAATCTCTAAAGCCTTCTGGCTTCTCTGATAGGTGCCTTATGATCTGGGAATGGATTGAGGCAAAGAGCTCGAGCTTGATGGCGTTCGTCGTCGGGATCGGATTTATTGGAGTTTCATTTCTACACAGTCAGTATCGCTACTTTCATCTCTGCATCGCGCTTATCGCTTTCATTTATGGATATAGACAACTGAGAAGGCACGACACGCCTTTTCAAAAGCACGAGCGGGAACTGCGCAGAAAAAGTCTTTAGCTGTAGAATCTGATCCCTGGAGCGCCGGCGTCTCGCCGGCTCTTTGCAGCGTCCCGAAGCCACACTGCTCGCTATACACTTTTAAAAGAGCCGGCGAGACGCCGGCGCTCCCGGTATTTATTTCGTCCGCCGATTGATGATGACCAGCATGCCCTTCACGCTTTCCAACTTGTCCGCGTCTTTCCCTTTTTCCGCGTATTTGGTCAGTAACTCCTTAGTCCGCCGGTCATTTTCTTTGCCGTCTGAGTAATACATCTGACCAAGGTCGAAAGCAGCATCGATGTTCTCCGGATTGGTTTTGAGAACCCGTTCCAATGCTACTTCGGAACATTTGGGTTGCTTATCTTTCCAGTTCTTTACAAAGGCCTGCAAGTTCAGCTCCGGGTTCGCGGACTTGGGATCTGTGGAGAAATCAACCGCTTCATCGCATTTTTTTGCATCCATGTAATACAGGACAAGGGAATCCCGGTAATCCTTTACTTTATCGGCTGGCGCCAGTTCGATTGCTTTCTTAAAAGACTCCACCGCCTCCGGCTGGTTCAATTTGGCTTGAGCTTTGCCAATCTGTCTCCATATCGGGGCCTGTTTATCCGGTGCCACCATGCTCTTGGCTTGCTGGAGCTTCTGTAATGCACCCGCAGCATCTCCGTCTTGAAGAAGTTTGTTCCCCTCCGCAAATACGGCCTGCGCTTTATCTATTTCTGCTTTTTCCTTCATTGCCGCGATGCTGTTCTTGTATCCCGTATAAGTATCCGACGGCTTAAGCTGAATCGCCCTATCAATGGCAGCTAAGGCTTCATCATATTTCTGGGAATAGGCCAATGCGATTGCCAGGTTTGCATGGAAGTCGGGTTCGTTTGGATTGGATTGGATTGCCTCGGTGAATCCTTTCACCGCCAGAGCATAATTCTTTTGCTGCAGCGCCCATCCAGCTTTCAATCCGGGCAGATTCTTTTTCATCTGTTGCACGTTTTGAATTATCTGCTGATAGGGGTTCTGTCCGGAACCTTGCGGCGCGGTCAACCAGATGCTTGCGATGTCTGATGCCTTATCCAACGCTTGAACCGCTTCGTCAAATTTCCCCTGCTGAATGAACCCCAATCCGAGATAGAAGAGAGCTTCCGCAAAAGGGGGTTTAATAGCAAGCGCTTCCTGCAATATCTTAATACCCTCATCCACCTTGTTTGCTTTAGCGGTCTCAACTCCCTGTTGAAGCAGAGTTTTTGCCTTTTGTTCTTCCGCAGGGTCCTCGAACCAGAGCTTCTTGTCAGCGCCAGCCGTGAACCTCAGGGTGACCGACTCCTGGGATCCCTTCAGTACGGCGAATTCAAGAAGTGCAGGCATCAAACCGTCTTTTCGCCCAAAAACACGGTAGGCGCCGTCATCCACTTTTGCGAATTCCGCCACACCCTGGTCATCGGATTTCTTGTCTTTTATTTTTTGCAGGGCTTTGACGGGAGCAATCGTCACCTTAACGGCCGGAACCGGCGCGCCTGATGAGTCTACGCATTTCACCTGCAACGTGCTTTCGGCAAAGACCGGCAGTGAGGAAAAGAAAATAGACGCAGCAGCAAAACAAAAGAATATTGATTTCCAGCAGTTCGTTTTCATGGCAATCTCAAATTTGTAATTGAAACCATACCTTTTTTGCATCCGGAGATCATTCATCACCTCAGATTCTTGCGGAGGATACACCGGATTAACCCCAAGACCATACACGCAAGAGCCAAATCTTGCAACTAATAGTCCTCTTTACAGCCTGCGAAAAAAACCTCGCCTAACCACGAAACATACCGATTTTTTCGTGATTTTCGTGTGTTTCGTGGTTTAGGTTTTTTAAGGTATTTTGACGAGAAGCTTGGCAGTGCCGGTATTTCCGTTGGCGTCGCTGGCTCGAATTCCGATGAGGTGCTCACCCATCGGAAGCTCCGGCGTTGTGATTTTATAGTCTTCCTGGGCAGAATCTGCAATTCCGTCTACCGGAAAAACGAGATTCCACTCACCGCCGTCGATCGAAAATTCGGCCGTGCCGATCCGACCGGTAGCAACAACGGCCCGAAACTGCGCTTCCACCCTTTTCCCGCTCACCTTATTTCCGGTGATTTCCAGCTTGGGAGAAGTATTGGCAATTGCAAATGGGGCCGAGATCAGCTCCCCTATCAGAAACCTGTCGTATGGATTGCTCGGCGCATCGCTGGCAACCACCTTTACCCTGTAGACGCCGTCGGGAAGAGAGGCGGCATTCAGCGTATAAAAGGTGTCGGTAAGCTTCTTCTCCAGCAGTTTCCAATCGGCCTCACCATCACCTTTGAAATAGAGTGAGTACTCCAGCGTGTCGTCATTGTCATCTGCGGCCTTCCAGGTGAACGATTGAGCACCCGGCTGAAGAACCTGGCGCGGGGCAAGTGGCTGGTGGTCCCTTCCTCGTTCCCGGGGCGAGTTCAGCGATCGACCGTCGGACGTGGTGGCTGGAGTAACAAGCGTCAAGCCCACGCTCAATGAAGGTTGCTTCTGAAGCTCTATACCATACGGCAGAACATCGATGCTGGTGACTTGAGGCCTCAGGTTCTGCTGCAAATAGGGGATCTGGACTTTTTCAAGGACATCCGCTGCGGCGCCTGAAGCGGATCCGGATCCTCCTTTAAAAACCGCGCGCCACTGCAGGTAGCGGGCTCGAGGACTCGTTAATTGCTGGCCCGGAGCCGAGTAGGGAGGGCTCCAATCGCTCCAGGAACTATCGGCTTTATCGGTATTCCCGGTTCTGGTTGAAAGCTCTATGTTCGTATCGCCGGGATTTGAAACGCGCCAGGATATCTTCCCCCAGGAAGAGACAATCTTGGCGTCGAGGGCATTGGATTCGAAAGTCCCGGTTTGAGCCCTTTGAGGCAAAAGTTTGTATACCTTCCCTTGATTGCTTGCGCCGGCATAAATCGTATCGCCGGCGGCCACCAAGCAGGTCAGTTCCTCTTCGGGCGTATCCGTAACAACAGTAACCTGTTTTGCAGCGTCGATTGAAAGGAGACGCCCCTTGGGACCAGTTGCGACTAATAGCGATCCATCTCCACGCAGGATTGCGTTGTACACCAGTTGTTCGGTGGAACTATAAATGGTCTCCGCATTTCCTTCTCTGGTAATGGCATATACGGCTGACTTGGCTCCGGCCGATTCCTTTTCCCCGCCCGGAGCCGTTACGGCCTTTGTGTCTTTCGTCTTTTCCAGCAACCCGACAATCGATTCGATGTTGATAGTAGCCGTGGCAGCGCCGGCGGCCGTCCCTGTGGAGGGAGCTGCAGGCTTCGAGGGAGATATTGCTCCCAAGCCTTTCCCGGATGAGGCCAGCGCGTATATGGTGCCGAAGCGATCGATGGTTAGCGAGTGCACTTCTTCCAACGGCGTGTCCACCAGGGCAAATCCCTTCCCTTCCGGGGTGACTTCAACGACCAGACCTGCCGGCGACGTTCCCGCCAGTATGTTGTTGCTATTCTCCCGAGCGAGGCACACCACGTGATTGTCGCTGCAGGTATAAAAGGGCGCTTTCTTCCCGCTCTTATCGACCTTGTAAATAGTCCCATTTGCACCGGTCCCTATGTAGAGATTCCCTGCGTCGTCGAAAAGCATTGACCAGATATATTTGGTTTCCGGATTGCAGAATTCGGTGGCCTGGTTTGCGCCGGTCACTCTGTACACTTTCCCATCGGGCGACGTGCCCACATACAGCGTATCGGAACTGTCGAGAGCTAGAGCGAATATATCTAATTCCTTGGATTGGAAGTACAGGCTTCCCTTCCCCTGCGGATCTATTTTGAAAACTTTTCCTTCGTCCCCGGTACCCACATAAAGATTGCCGCCTTTATCGCGGACCATGGAAAAAATGTAAGGTTGGCCGGTGTCATATACGACCTCGAAGGCGGAGGCGAGAAAAAGCCTTCCCTCCGGGGTAAGAGACACGTGATCGAGTCTGCCCTTCAGCAATTCCTCTTGAGAAAAATTTTCCCAAAACTGAGGAGCAACAGCCCAGGCAGTGATCGAGAGGGCAAAAAGAATTGTCAGCAGCGCGAATCCTCGGTGTCGCATCGAAACTCCAATAATATTTTCAAGCCGCGGATTTCTGAGTATTTTCGCGGATTGTACTCCGCCTGAATCTCCGGAAATCCGCGGTTTCCATTTCTGAAATCGTCAAGGACTGACTGTCAGCTTCAGAATTTTTGCACCTGTAACCATGTAATCGCCCGGCGGTAATTCGTATTCCATCAGCGCGGATGTGTGAATCGGAGTTACGGCGCCCACCTTGCGCTCCGATTTGAGAATCGAAAGTATGGATGGAGGCAGTCCCGGCAATCCTTCCCCCTTCACCATTGCCCCAGGTTCCTGGCGGAAGAACCGCACATACAGGTGGTCATTTTTCCGAAGATTATTGATGAACTTTATCAGCTGCGTAAGGTCACGAGGAATCAGATCTTCCCCTTCCTCCTGCTCATCCAGCGTCATCAGCGTCGCGCCGTCTGAAACCAGCATTGTCAGGGCTCCGGGAGATGCATTCGCCGGAATTTTCACCGGGTACTGCTCCTGTATCGCTTCTCCATTGGCTTTCCTCCAGGAAAGCTCAAGGTTCAGAGATTCCCCGGCTTTCACTTCCGTGCGGCTGAAACGGATGGAATCCAAAACCGCCGTCCGGTCACTCTCCTGAGACGAAATTTCCAGGTCGATCTTTTGGAGATCCAGGTTTTTATAACCTCCAGCCATCAGGTAGTTGACAGGCACCGCAATTGAGAGAGATGCGGACCTGGAAGCGTCGCTGTCCGAGGAAAAACGGTTTTCGACGACAACGTCTTCTTCTCCTTTAATGTTGATCTTTCCCTTGACCTTGAGAGTAACCGACCCCTGCGCACGTTCAGACGCAATGATCGTATTGTATACAGTGAGGTTGACCAGAAGCGGAGTCAGGAAGGGATCGCGCGCCAACTCGTACCGCAACTCTTTTTTGAGTCCTCTGCTCGTTGTCAGATGCACGTTGAGGGGCACCATGCGCGGCTTTTCCCCTATGACGCCGAATATTCCCGTGCCTCTGTCCTGGCGAATGGCGCCTGCCAATTCGCCGGTCTCGAGAATTTTGAAAGAACTTTCGAGACTGGGAAAGACCGTGATCGCTCTGCCTTTGTACATGGGCAGTTCCGTAAATCCCAACTCAAGCATGCTGTGGCCAAAGGCATAGAGCCGGTTTCCGTCGATATAGGTGACAGTGCCGCCGGCGGAAAGATCGAGATCTCCCCTGACCAGCGGGACGACCAGATTGGAACCGGGCTCGAGTGGAGAGTCGTCAATTCCCTGCGCCCCGCCTTTGTCCGGGCCCACACCCCCTACGCCCTGCAATAAGGACATGCCGATCGCCCGGAATTCTGGAGCAAAAACCTTCAAGGTTTCGGATTCAAACCCGGCAAGGCTAAGCGGCGTTGCAATCGGAATGAGCGCATGCCCTCCGAATTCAGGCAGGACCGATGATTTATTGACCTCGCCGGAAGTGAAAGCAGATGGTTTGGAGCTTCCCTGATCTCCAGGCAAGCTGAAGTTCCAAAGACTGCTCTTTTTGAAAGCCACTCTGCTGCCTGAAGAAATAGTCGCCGGCTGTTCAAAAGCTTCGACCATTTGCGCGATCGGAGTAATCCCGCCAATTGCCTCCTTGGCGAATGAATAAGAAAAAGCGACTGCACCCAGAAGCTTTCCGTCAATGAATACAGGGCTGCCGCTCATGCCTTCAAATATCCCCGTTTTGTCGAGAAATTCTCCGCTGAATTTCGCCAGCACGGCACTTGCCCCGGGATTGATTCCATGCAGGACGCCAAGAATCTCCACCTGAAATTCCTCCGGCTTGGTTCCGCGGAAACATGTTTTCCCCATGCCCTTCATACCGGGCCGCACGTCTTCCACCCTGAAGAAATCGGTATTTGCCGGAAGACCTGACGAAGCCTGCACAAGCACCAGCGCAACTAGAGCCGCTGTGAGCCATGTTCTTTTCATTCATTCACCTTCCAAAAGCGTCAAGTATACCACGCGTAAAGGCGTTTACGCGTTTACGGGTTCACGCGTTCACGCGTTCACGCGTTAGAGCTGTACTTGGCAAAATGGCGGTAAACCATAAATCTAAACGCATCAACGCGTGAACCTGTAAACGCGTAAACGCCCAAACGCTTTCTCTTGATCTTTACCTATCCAATAGCCTAACTTTTTCCCATGGACTCCACTGATGTGTGCGCCGTGATTCTTGCAGGGGGGCGAAGCCGCAGGATGGGTTTCAACAAAGCCTTGCTGGATATCGGAGGGCAACCCCTGATCCAGTTGCTGATCGAGCGCATACGTCCGGTAACCGACCGAATCCTGATCTCATCCAACGATTGTCTGAGCTACAACTTCCTTGATTTTCCGGTGATTCCCGATCATTTCGCGGGTCATGGTCCTCTGGGAGGCTTTCATTCGGCCATGCTCCACAATGTCTGTTCTCTGTATATTGTGCTCGCCTGCGACCTCCCAAATCTAAAAACTCCGCTCATAAAAAACCTGGTCTCAATGGCAGAAGGTTTTGACGCTGCTATCCCACGCACCCGCGACGGGGTTGTCCATCCATTGTGTGCCGTGTATCGCAGGACGTGCCTCCCGTCCGTTGAGGGCGCTTTGAAGCGAGGAGCGAATAAGGTAATCAAAACCTTTCTTGACGACTCCCTTGCGATAAGGTGGGTCAGTCCTGACGAAGGCAAGTTTAAAGATGCGGATCTGGCTAATATCAACACACCAGACGATTTACGAAGATTCAAGACTGTCCTGAGGTCGAGACACGGCCTCAATATGTAGTGGTCAAGAGCCAATCACCCCCGATATATTGTGATTTTTTTTGGTTCTTCAGGTCTGCCTGTGCTATATTGAGCCACGTATTCATTGGCTGCTCACAAGCGCGGAGTATCAAAAAATCGTTGGTTGCAGGCCGGTTTGTACTAGTTGACCGGGATGTTGTATTAGCTGCCAAGCTCTCCTGGACGTAGCTTTTAGGAGGCTGATTTGAAGCGGTCTCTTGCGGCAAGAGTTCACGTAGGAAGGTTTTTTTGGATGGTGCTTCCGGCTTTCACCATTTTGCTGGGCGGCGTCGTTGTGATTCTGGGAGTGCTGGTATACAAAATTTCTTATCCCGAGAGGGCACAGGAAGCTGTGGATCCCTCGCATTATCTATTGCCTTCCCTGGAAGTGGGGATTCCGACCAAGGATCGGATTGAAATGCCAGGGTGGTGGATTCCGGGATTGAAGGGTGCTCCAGGAATCATCCTTGCCCCGGGCTATGGAATGAGCAGGTCGGATGCCCTGAGTCTGGCCGCCGCTCTACACGAAAATGGATTCAACCTCTTGGTTTACGACCAGCGGGGCAGCGGGGCTACTCCCCAGGGGGCAAGCACTCTGGGACTGTTGGAATCCCAAGACATGCTGCAGGCAGTTCAGTTTCTGCAGAACCGGCCTGAAAGCAACCGATCCCGCGTAGGCATCTGGGGCGTCGATGTGGGTGCGTACGCAGCGCTCAGGGCAGCCGCAGCCTGTATCGAAGTCCGCGCAATCGTGGTGGACGGCGCTTTTGAATCGATCGCGGACTTTATAGGTTATAGAATTGCGGAAGACTTCGGGTTGGAAAACAGTCTCGTGCAATTTGGCTGCTTCGAGATATTCAGGCTGGTTCACATCCGGGACGGTTCTCTCTCGAACCAACAACTCCCTTTGCAGGCGATTTCCGATCGAACGATCCTTTTCATCAAGGGTGAAAACCGGCGGGAATTGGGGTATCTGACTACGGCGATCTACGACAGGATCCAACCCCAAAAGGAAATGATTTCATTCAAGACTTCACGCACTCACCTGATGAACGGGGAGGATCTCAAGAGCTATGACAGGCAGGTGGCCAACTTCTTTCATTTGAACTTGCAGTAAGGAAGCGGAAGGGCGGCCGGCTGGTCGCCCGCGATGAATTCATCTCGTACTTAACGGGGGTAATGAGCCTCAATGAACCAAATCAGGAAACTGGAACTTGTCGGATTCAAGTCCTTTTGCGATCGCACTCACATCCCTTTTAATGAAGGGGTCACGGCAATTGTCGGCCCGAACGGCTGCGGCAAAAGCAATATCGCCGATGCCATCAGCTGGGTTGTTGGGGAACAAAGCGCCAAGTCACTGCGCACGGACAAAATGGAAGGGATCATTTTCAATGGAACTCAGGCGCGCAAACCCACCGGGTATGCCGAGGTGGTCCTTACGATGGCTCTGGCGAACCCCCTGTAAATTCCCGGCGTTCCCAACCTTAATCCCGAAGGATTCACAGTCGGCCGGAGGCTGTATCGTTCAGGCGAGAGCGAATACTACCTGGACGGTCATCGCTGCCGTCTCAAAGACATCCAAACCCTATTCGAAGGCACGGGGCTCGGGCCGAATTCCTATGCAATTCTGGAGCAGGGGAGAATCGGCCAGATTCTGAGCTCAAAACCTGCGGAACGGCGCGCCCTCATCGAGGAAGCGGCAAGAATCACATTATTCAAAAGCCGCCGCTATTCCGCAGAAATGAAACTTGAACTGGCGCAGCAGAACCTGGTGCGCGCGCAGGATATAATTCGGGAAGTGGTCCGTCAGCTAAATTCTCTTCGAAGGCAGGCAGCCAAGGCGCGCCGTTACAGCAGGCTGCGCGAGGAGCTGCGTTCCATCCAGCGCTTAAAGGTTGGGATGGAAGAACGGCAACTCCGTGGAAGGTTATCCGAATGCTCCTCCCGTTTCGTTGCTGCCCAGGAACAGGAGCGGACAATTCTATCCGAACTTGCGGCTGCCGAGAGTGCGCGAGAGGCGTCGTGGAGGTCCTGCAGCACCAAGGAGGAAGAAGTCAACAGTACCCGGGAACAGCTGGCCGGCCTGAAAATTGAGGCGGGAAATGCCCAGAACACATTGGAGAATCAGGAAACTCAAAAGTTGGGCCTGCTGGCGCGCGGCGGAGAACTGGACAGGGAGCAAAAGGCGATCGAGGAACGCAAGGAACTCATCCAGCGTGAAATCGAGCGAATCGGCAATTCCTCGAAAGCCCTTGTGGAGGAAATTTCTCGCGAGCGGGAAATCCTGGACTCGGAACAGGCAAAGAGCGAGGTATTGCAGGATGCCATCCATCAAACCGAAACCAAAATCGATGACCTGAGATCGTTTTTGCTGACGGGAGCTGGAAGGCTTTCGGACCTGAAAAACCTGCAGGCACGGTACCAGGAAAGCATCGAGCGCATATCGGCCCGGACCAGCCGGCTCGAAAATGAGGTTCAAGTTACCGTCCAAGAACGCGCCGGGCGGGCCGCCGAAGTGGAACAGGTGCGCAAGGACTTTTCCGAAAAGGAAAGGCGGCAGAAGGAGCTGGCAGAGAATTGCGCCGATTGCGAGGCCAGAGCGGCACAGCTTGCGGCTCGCGTGGAACAGGTATCCGGGGAGCTTTCGGAACAGGTCAACGAGCACGGCCTGATGCAGCACAGGTACTCGTCGCTTGAAGAAGTTGAGCGCCGCCGCAGCAATTATTCCGAAGGGGTCCAGAAATTTTTATCGGCGCGCGTCCCGGGCGAAGAAAACTTCCAGGCGAAAACTCTCGCAGATCATATTGAAACCGATCCGGCGTATGAAGCCGCGATGGAGGATTACCTCAACGACCCGCTGCAGTACATACTCGTGGAAAGCAGGGACGATGCGGTGCACAGTATCGATCGCCTGAAGCGGATCGGTGCAGGCAAATGCACCTTCATGACGCTTCGCAATGGGCACACGAAACACGAAGCATCGGAGCGGCCCCAGGTCAGCGGGGAAGGAGTCGTCGGCTATCTCGACAATCTCCTGCATATGAGCCCGGAAATAAAGGATGCCTTTGAACGGGCGCTCCCTGAATATGCTTCGACCATCATGGTCTCGGACTTGAACACGGCTTTCCATGTGGCGGAAAGTTTCTCCGGTGCAAATTTCCTGACGTTGTCGGGGGAATCCTACTCTCCGCGCGGGACCCTTTCCGCCGTGGGCGAACGGAAATCGATGGCCGGCTTCCTTGCTTTGAAGCGGGAAAAACGCGAGCTGGGCAAAAAATTGAACGCCTATCAGGAAAAGATCCAAGCGACGAAAGCAGAGGTTGCCAATCTGAAGCAGGAGCAGACCTCCGCAGCCGAATTTCTGAAAGTCCTGACGGCGGAATCGCGCAAACTCGAGGTAGAGACCGCTCTCACCAAACATGAAATGTCCAGGCTGGAAGGGGAACTGGAAAAAATCGGTCAGGCGGAAAACGTAGCCAATTCCGAGCTTTCGCAACTGGCCGCCGAAAAAGAAGCTCTGGAATCCCGCCTGATGGAAGCGGCAACGCAAATCAAAGAAATCGAGGAACGGAGCGGAACGGGATCCGAGGAGTTGCGCGAACTCAATGCGCGCCTGCAGTCTTTGAGATCTGAGAGCGCCGCGCTTTCGAAGGATCTGGGGATTTTGATCTCTGCCCACGCTGTCAAGCAGGAGCGCAAGTCCGCAATGGATTCCGATCTGCGGCGCCTTTCATCGGAACTGCAGGAAGTTCGTAACCGCGCAGAGGTCAACCGCTCGGAAGCGGCTCTGGCCGTAACAAGAATAGAAGAACTCACAATCGCTCAACAGGAGGTTCGAGACAGAATTGCCGAATGCGACCGGCGGATTCAGCAGGCGGGTGCGGCGCTCGAAGCCAGGCAACGCGAGCTTGCCGCCCTTCGAGGCGCGCTGGAAAAATTCGAAGAACAGCTTCGAGATCTCCACGGCAGGCGGGAAGAAGCGATGGGGATACGCAGCAAGATCGAAATAGAAAAGACGCGGCTGGAAAGCGATCTCGAGCACCTGGAGCGCAGTTGCCAGGAGGAATTCCATCGGTCCATTTCCGAGATTTGCTCCGAAATTCAGGACTCCGATTGGGAGCGGGAATATGAGGAAGTCTTGCAGGCTCACGATCGGCTGCGGGAGATTATCGAAAACTTCGGCGCCATCAATATGCGCGCTCTTGAGGAATACAAGGAACTGGATCAACGCTATCAATTCCTGAACGGACAGCGACTTGATATCGAAAAATCGATCGCCGACACCCAGAAAGCGATTGCAGAAATCAACCGCCGATCGGTGGAGCAGTTCGAAGAAGCCTTCAAATGCATTCGCCAGAATTTCAAAGAAGTCTTTCAAATCCTGTTCGGAGGGGGACAGTGCGATCTCCGGCTTCTCGACGAGGGGGATCCTTTGGAAAGCGGCATCGATGTGATCGCTCAGCCGCCCGGAAAACGTTTGCAGAACGTTCTGCTTCTTTCAGGCGGCGAGAAGGCGCTGACCGCTCTTGCCCTTCTGATTGCCATTTTCCGTTATCGTCCAAGTCCCGTTTGCGTCCTGGATGAAGTGGACGCCCCACTGGATGATGCCAACGTGGTTCGGTTCACACGGTTAATATCGGAGTTGAGCCGGAACACACAGTTCATCATAATCACACACAACAAGAACACCATGGAGATGGCCCAGACGCTTTATGGTGTGACGATGGAAGAAGCGGGTGTTTCCAAGATTATTGGGGTGGATTTCCGGCATCATCAGGAAGCCCTAGCATCGTAATTACGAATTACGAATTGAAACATATGCTGTGGCGATCCATAAGGTATCATTTCAAATCGCATTTCATTCGTAATTCGTCATTCGTAATTCGTAATTTGAAACGGGGGTAGCATGTCAGAAGTCATCAGCCAGACAGACCTGAGCGGATTTAAATTGTTGCGGAGGGGAAAAGTCCGGGACATCTATGAATATGGCGACAAGCTCCTGTTGGTTGCAACCGACAGGATTTCCGCATTCGATGTTATTCTCCCCACGGCCATTCCGATGAAGGGAGCCGTCTTGACTCAGTTGTCTCAGTTTTGGTTTGAAATGATGCGCGATATCGTCCCCAATCACCTGATCGGTACCGATGTGGACAAGTTCCCGGAGGATCTGCAGAGGTTCAGGGAAGTCTTGCGGC
>Ga0187857_10002172_pt1 | contig 18013 bp, 3 predicted proteins | sample June2016WEW_8_10_FD_132984 | JGI IMG/M metagenome (GOLD analysis project Ga0187857, IMG submission 132984) | Peatland microbial communities from SPRUCE experiment site at the Marcell Experimental Forest, Minnesota, USA - June2016WEW_8_100 | ecosystem: Environmental > Terrestrial > Soil >...
AACCCCAACGGCTCGCTCGACCCTTCGTTTGTTGCCCCCACCCTCACCGGCAATACCATCGACGCCATCGCCTTTTACAACGGCCAGGTCTATATCGGTGGGGACTTTGCCGTTACCAATGCCGGGGTGGGCCTGGTGAACAACCTGGCCCGGCTCAACTCCAACGGGACCCTGGACCGAGCCTACGCCAGCGCCTTGGGCGTGGGGGTCGACGGCATTGTCCATGCCTTGAGCATCGATGCGTCCGGCAATCTGTTGGCGGGGGGCGAATTCCTTACCGTGGACCGGCTCTCTCGTCCGCGCATCGCGCGTTTCACCCCCAGCGGTGCTTTGGACAGCACCTTCGATCCGGGCACCGGCACCGACAGTACCATCTTTACCATCCTCCCCCAGACCGATGGCACTATCTACGTCGGCGGTGCGTTCACTGCCTTCAACGGCACCCATCGCATGGGCTTCACCCGGCTCTTCTCCAACGGGAACGTCGATACGACGTTTCTGGACACCGCCTACAACCAGTTCGCCGGCCTCCACCGGGAGCGGTTCGTCGATCCGGTTGGGGTCGTCTATGCCGCCGGCGTTCAGAGCGATGGCAAAACCCTGCTCGGCGGCAGCTTTCAGCAGGTGGGCGGCGGCCAGGCCGACCCCACCATCCGCATCGATCCCAATGATTTTTTTGGCCCTTACAACCAGAACGTCGATGGTCAGCCCAAGACCCGCACGGGCCTCCGCAACCGCTCCAACTTCTGCCGTCTCATCGGCGGGGCTACGCCGGGTCCTGGCAACATCTCCCTCAGCCCCCCCCCGCCGACCTACAGCTACAGCGTCGGCAACAACGAAGCCTCCGCCACCATCTCGCTGGTCCGCACCAATGGCACGTTGGGCTATCTCTCGGCCAACCTGAGCGTCCCTTCCGGCGTCGCCCTAAGCGGCGTTGATTACGCCTACAGCGGGTCTGTCCCCACCTATCTCACTGCCTGGCGCCTCTACGACTATTTGCCCGCCGCACCGCCGGGGGCCCTGACGCGGTGCTTCAGCGATGGCATCTTCGGCTCCAGCGCCACCCCAACCGACATTTACGGTTCCACCTTCTTCGATTATACCGCCAACCGCATCGTCATCAGCGTCCTCAGGAACAACACCCCGGGCGACCGCGCCGCCTCGATCCAGCTCGCCAACCCCTCTTGCGCCGACCAATTCTATCTGGGCGGCCAGACCGTGCCCGTCTGTGGCGCCCTGGGCATCTCCCTCGCCCCCTTCACGATTGTGGATGACACCCACCATCCGGGCGTCTTCGGCTTCGCCTCCGCAACTTACTCCGTCAACGAAAACCAAACCAACGGCGTCGCCTTGGTCACTGTCATCCGCACCAACGGCGCTTATGGGAACTTTTCGTTGCACTACGCCACCACCGCCGCCGGCAACGCCGTCGTCGGCCAGGATTATTGGCCGACCAACGGGAATCTCTCCTTCAACGCCGGCGTGACTAACGCCACCTTTGCCGTCCCCATCATCAATAATACCAACATCCAGCCCCAGGACCGCATCGTCGGTTTGGGCCTCTCCCCCGTGGGCGGCGTCAGCTTCGGCCTGACCAACGCCAGCCTTTACATCATCGATGACAGCTACCCCATCGGCTACGTCAACTTCACTCAGAGCAGCTACGCCACCAATGCAACCGCCGGCGCCCTGGTCCTGACCCTCAACCGCACCGGCGGCACCCGCGGCGCCATCTCCGTCCTGTGCTCCACCACCAACACGGGCACGGCTGTGCCCGGCATCAACTATGCCAGCGTTTCCACCAACCTCCTCTGGAACAGTGGCGACTCCTCCCCGCGGTTTGTCGTCGTCCCCTTGCTCGACACTGGCCTGGTCGGGCCCAATACGACTTTCCAGGTCAAACTCTCCAACCCCGTCGCTTATGGCACCAATGCAGCCACCATGCTCGCCGGCTCGCGCGTCACTGCCAACGCCACCATTGTCGACGACAATCAATACGGCAATCTCCAGTTCAGCGCCCCAATTTACTACGTCAACGAAAACGGCGGCTACGCCACCATCACCGTCATCCGCACCGGCGGCGCCGCCCAAACCCTCACTGTCAATTTCGCTACCGCCGACGGCACCGTCTTCTCCACCGGCCCCCAGTCCTCTCGCAATTACGCTGCCACCAACGGCACGCTCGCCTTCGCCCCGGGCCAAATCGCCGCCAGCTTCACTGTGCCCGTCTATGATGTTGGTCTCCCCGGTCTCACCAACAACTTCTTCACGGTCGGCCTCAGCAACGCCACCCCGCAGGGCGCCGTGCTGGGTTTCCCGTCCACTGCCAAGGTCAGCATCATTAATGCCGAGGCCGTCAGCGCCCCGGCCGGCACGCCTGACCCCAACTTCCCCGCCAATCCCGGCTTCAATGGCGATGTCCTCTCCGTTGCCAATCAGGCCAACGGCCAAATCCTCGCCGCCGGCGCCTTCACTTCCGTCAATGGCGGCGCCATCGGCCACATCGCCCGCCTCAATACCGACGCGAGCGTGGACGCCGCCTTCCTCTACAACTCGGCCGGCGCCAACGCCGCCATTAACCAAGTCGTCATCCAAACCGACGGCAGCATCGTCATCGGCGGCGCTTTCACGACCTTCAACGGCGTCGATCGCTACCATATCGCCCGCCTCCTCGGTGATGGCTCCATCGATAGCTCCTTCAGCCCTGGTTCCGGTGCCGATGCCAATGTCTTCGCCCTGGCTGAAACCTTCCCGCCGGGCGGCACGAACCGGTCCCTCCTCGTCGGCGGCAATTTCACTCACATGAACGGCGCCTCCGTCTCCGGCCTCGCCCGTCTCAATAACGACGGCACCATCGACCCCGCCTTTGCCCCGCTCTTCAATTCGGGCAGCACGATTTACGCCTTGGCAGTCTATCCTACCAACGCGCCCCACGCCGGCCAGATCCTCATCGGAGGCGATTTCAGCGCCGTCAATGGCGTCAGCCGCAACGGCGTCGCCCGCCTCAACCCCGACGGCTCGCTCGACTTGACCTTCAACCCTGGCCAGGGCGCCACCAACGCCGTCCGCGCCATCGCCATCCAACTGGACGGCAACATCGTTGTCGGCGGCTCGTTCACCAATTTCAATGGCACGCCTCTGAACTATATGGCCCGCCTGAACCCCGATGGCTCCCTGGACTCCAACTTCACAGCCAATGTCGGCCCCGGCGCCGATGACACCGTCGATGCCATCCTCCTCCAACCCGACACGCGCATCGTCCTGGTCGGCGCTTTCACCCATGCCAACGGCGTCAGCCGCGGCGGCATCACCCGCCTCCTGCCCGATGGCACGGTCGACCCCTCGATTAACTTCGGCTACGGCGCCGACGGCTACGTCAACACCGTTGCCATCCAGCCCAACGCCATGCTCGTTATCGGCGGCGGCTTCTCCTCCTTCGACCAGCAGCCCCGCTCCCACGTCGCCCGCATCTTCGGCGGCGCCATGAGCGGCGCCGGCGCCTTGACCTTTACCAGCCCCACCTTCGACGCCGACGAGAACTCCACCAACGTCCTCATCAGCGTCCGCCGCGCCGGCGGCACCGCCGGGGCCGTCGCGATCGACTTCTCCACCGCCGACAACACCGCCCTCGCCGGCGTCAACTACTCCAACGTCGTTTCCGCGCTGGCCTTCCCCAACGGCGAGACCTTCCAGTCGGTTCTTGTCCCGCTCATCGACGACGGTCAGATCACCCCGGACCTCACGGTCAATCTCTCCTTGAGCACCCCCCAGGGCGGGGCTGCCCTGGGCGATCAATACGTGGCGCGCCTTATCATCATCAACGATGACAGCTCCGTCAGTTTCTCCTCCACCAACTACTCTGTCCTGCAGAATGTCCCCACCGGCCTGGCCCAAATCACCCTCGCCCGCAGCGGCGGCACCCGCTTTCCGGCCTCCGTCGATTTCTTCACCATCACCAATGGCACCGCCCTGCCCGGCCTTGACTACCTGGCCGTTTCCAATACCGTCACCTTCCCCGTCGGCCAGTCCAACGTCGTTGCCTTTGTGCCGATCCGCAACAATCCAGCCATGCGCAACAACACTCTGGTCGACCTCTTGTTGACCAATGCCTCCGGCACTTTCTTGTTCAATCCCTCCGCGGCTTTCCTGACCATCCTGAGCACCAACACCAGCCCGGGCCAATTCCTCCTGGCCCAGACCAATTACGTCGTGCCCGGAACCAACGGCGCCGTCGCCCCGCTCTCCGTCCTGCGCACCAACGGCCATACCGGCTCGGTCACCGTCAACTTCGCCACCTCCTCCCTCGCCAACGGCACCGGCGCCGTCCCGGGTGTCAATTACGCCGCCACCAACGGCACCCTCACCTTCGCCGATGGCGAACTGAGCAAGACCATCTACATCCCCATCTTCCTCGACAACGTGGTCCATCCTAATCTCTCGTTCTCGCTCACGCTCTCCAATCCGTCGCCCGGTACCTCTATCCTCCCCCCCGCCTCCGCCTCCGTCACCATCCTCGATACCGTCCAGGGCGTCGGCTTCCGGGTCGGCACCTACGTCACCAACGAAATCGCCTCCGCCATCGTCCTGCTCATCGACCGCCTGCTCACCAACGGCATGACCACCGTCCAGTACGCCACCGCCGACGGCACCGCTGTGGCCGGCATCAATTATGTCGCTCAGAGCGGCGCCCTGACTTTCGTCCCTGGCGAAACCGAGAAGTCCCTCAGCATCCCCCTGATCGATGACCCGCGTATCACCGGCAGCCTCCAGTTCCGCGTGAACCTCGCCAATCCGTCGGCTCCCGCCACGCTCTATCCTTTCGCCTCAGCCCTGGTCAACCTCCTGGATGACAACACGGGCGTCTCCTTCACCACCAACTCATTCGGCGTCCTCAAGAACGGCACCAACGTCCTCATCACTGTCACCCGCACCAACGCCAATACCGGCCTGGCCACCGTCAACTTCGGCACCCGCGACCTTACTGCCCTGGCCAATGTCGATTACTATCCTACCAACGGCATCCTCACCTTCAGCAACGGCATCGTCTTTCAGTCCTTTGCCGTGCCTATCATCAACAACCGCACCCTCGAAGGGGACCGCGCCTTCGAAGTCGTTCTCTCTACCAATGCCACCACCCTGGGCGGCACCCAGTTGCTCCCGCCCACCACTGCCGCGGTCACCATCACCGATGACATCGCCGGCTTGAGCTTCTCCAGCCCAGCCTACACGGTCGATGCCAACGCTGGCCAGGCCGTCATCAGTGTCATCCGCACCGGCTTCACCAACTGCTCTCTCACCGTCGGCTTCGCCACCGCCTCCGGCACCAACAGCGGTTCGGCCCAGCCCTACGTCAACTACATGCCCACCAACGGCTCCCTCCTCTTTACCAACGGCGTAACCAGCCAGAGCTTTGCTGTCCCGGTGATCGACGATAACCGCGCCGACGGCGCGCACACGGTCCAAATCAGTCTTTCCAGCCCCACCGTTGTCAACGGCACCCTCGGCTTCGCCGTCCTGACCGCCACCAATGCCGCCACTCTCACCGTCCTCCAGCCCCAGGGCACCGTCATCCTGGCCGCCGGCGCCGCCCTCACCTTCACCCGTTCCTTCACCAATGCCGCCACCATCAGCCTGGCTACCGCCACTGGAGCCGGTTCCCTTTACCCGTCGGTCATCGCCGTCAGCAACATCGCCAGCCAGGTCGAGAACGTCGCCGTCCGTCTCCCCAGTGCCTCTATCTCCGCCGCTAACGACCTGGCCGCCTTGCTCGCCGGCCCCTCGGGCGCCACTACCCTGTTGATGGCCAACGCCGGCGGCCCTGGTCCGCTTTCCGGAACTTACCTGGCCTTTGACGATATGGCTACCAACATGCTCCCCGCCACTGGACCTCTTACGAACGGCATTTACGCGCCCACAGCCTACGACGCCCCGTTGCCCCTCTTCCCCCGGGGCGCTCCTGCCCCGCCTTACGGCGCCAACTTCGCCCCCTTTGTCGATTCCAACCCCAATGGCAACTGGTCGCTTTACGCCCTGGATAGCACCGCCCCTTTCTCCGGCTCTCTCGCCAACGGTTGGGCCCTCGATTTGACCTGCCTCGAAACCAATGCCGCCCGCGTCATCCAGCCCAACGAAACCGTCACCATGCTCTTTGCCTTCCGCAACGCCGGCTCTAATGTCGCCAACCTCATCGCCGCCTTGGTCCCCACCAACGGTGTCACCAATGTCTCCGCCCCCCAAACCTATGGCCCCATGCCCTCCAACGGTCCATCGGCCTCCCGGCTCTTCACCTTCACGGCGGCCGGCACCAACGGACAAGTCATCTCGCCCACCTTCCAACTCCAGGACGGCCCCATTCCGCTCACCAACCTGGTATTCAATTTCGTCCTCGGCGCCTCGACCACTACCTACTCCAACAACGCCCCGATCATCATTCCCGAGTATGGCGCCGCCTCCCCTTATCCCTCCACCCTCAATGTCAGCGGTTTCGGCAACCTCGTTACCAAAACCACCGTCACCTTGACCAATCTCGCCCATACCTATCCCAAGGACATCGATATCCTCCTCGTCGCGCCCACCGGTCAAAAATCCTATCTCATGTCCAAGTGCGGCAGCAACTTCGCCATTACCAACGTCACTCTGACCTTTGACGGTACGGTCACCAACCTCCTCCCCCTGAACGCCCAAATCGTCTCCGGCGCCTGCGCCCCCACCGCCTATCCCGTGGCCCCGCCCCCGTTCCCACCAACTTCCACGCCCCCGCCCCCCTACAACACCAACATGTCCGTCTTCAACGGCATCAATCCCAACGGCGCCTGGTCCCTCTTCGTCTTTGATGACACCCACCTCAATTCCGGCATCATTTCCAACGGCTGGTTGCTCCACCTCACTACCGCCGCCCCAGTCCTGCCCGTCGCCGATGTCGGCCTGCTCATGTCGGCCCTGTCCAACAGCGTCATCCTGACCAGTAACCTCACCTTCACTCTCGACGCAACCAATTACGGGCCCGGCATCGCCAGCAACGTCATGGTCACCGATCTCCTCCCCAACGGCTCCGTCTTTTCCAGCTCGGAGCCTCCGGGCGAGCTGTCCACCAATAGCGCCGGTTCGTTGATCTTGACCTGGAACTTCGGCACCCTCCTCAAAGGCGCCGGGACCAACATGGTCCTCACCGTCCAACCCGGCCTCGTCGGCACCGCCTCGAACTTCGCCTCCGTTTCCACCACCACCAGCGACCTCAACCCGTCCGACGCCTCCGCTGCCGCCCTCGCCGATGTCGTCGGCCCCACCGCCGACCTCGTCTTGAACCTCGTCAGCACCCCCAACTCCGTCGCCCTGGGCGGCACTTATACGCTCACGGCCACCGTCACCAACCTCGGCCCTGCCAGCGCCCCAGGCATGGCTGTCGTTCTCTATCTGGACCCGACTGCCAGCTTCGTCTCCGCTTCGCCCCCCGGCTCGTTGGACACCACCGACAACATCGTCACCTTCACCAACCTCCCCATCCTGGGCAGCAGCCAAGGCCTCTCCGTCTCGGCCGTCGTCCAGCCCACCATCCTGTCCGAGAATCTCACCTACGCCACCTGCTACGCGGCCCCGAGCGTCACCGAGACCAACAAGAGCGACGCCGACGGCAGCGTCAAGACTGTCGTCGTCTCCCCACTCCGGCTGCAAGTGCTCACGCCCTCTCCCAACAGCCTGCTTCTGGCTTGGCCTGCCGGTCAGGGCGTCTATAATGTCCAGGTGGCCACCAATTTGACCCCGCCCATTAACTGGACCACCGTGACTAATCCCGCGCCCAGCCTGGTGGGTGGTCAATACATCTTCACCAACTCCATCGGCCCCGGAAATCTGTTCTTCCGCCTCAACCTCGCCGCGCCGTGACCGGCCCATCCACCTCGGCCGCCAACATCCTAATCCTAATCTTAATCTTAATCCTAATCCACACCCCGTGACCTGCCCATCCCCCTCGGCCACCAACTCCGGACCACTTATGCGGTTTCACATTTTGGAATGAACCTGACCATGAAGCCATTTACAGTCTCGTCCCCGACTATCCCCTGTCCGCCGCCCCGGCCACTTGCCCCATTCGGATTTCGGATTTCGACTTCCGCTCTCCTCTTCGCCTTCGCCCTGCACGCCTCGGCCGCCCTCGCTGCCGACAGACAGGTTGTGCGCGGCCATCTGCCCTCAGCCGTTGCGGCCCTCCAACCGCTCAACCGCCTCCCCGCTTCCCAGCGCTTGGCCCTGGCCATCGGGCTGCCCTTGCGCAACCAGGCCGAGCTCACCGCCTTCCTGCGGGACCTCTACGACCCTGCCAGCCCCAATTACCGCAGCTACCTCACCCCGCAGCAATTCACCGAGCGTTTCGGCCCCAGCCAGCAAGACTATCAGTCCCTGATTGATTTCGCCAAAGCCAGCGGTTTCACCATCAAGACCCATCCCAATCGCGTCATCCTCAATGTCGACGCTGCAGTGGCCGATATCGAAAAGGCATTCCACCTCACCATGCGGGTTTACCAGCACCCGGTCGAGGCCCGCACCTTCTACGCCCCTGACACCGAACCAGCCCTCGATCTCTCCGCCAGTGTGCTTCACATCTCCGGATTGGACAATTTCACCCTCCCACACCCCAAAAACTTGAAGCGCCAGCCGCCTCCCAGACCTGATGACATCACCCCCAAGAACGGCGCCGGCCCCGGCGGAACTTACATGGGCAGCGACTTCCGCGCGGCCTACGTCCCGGGCACGTCTCTCACCGGGGCCGGACAAGTTCTCGGCTTGCTGGAATTCGACGGCTTTTTTCCGGGCGATATCGCGACTTACGAGAGTATCGCCGGCCTTCCCAGTGTCCCCCTGCAGGTCGTCTTGCTGGATGGCTTCAATGGCGCGCCGGGCCCGGGCAACGTTGAAGTCGCCTTGGACATTGAAGTCGCCATCGCCATGGCCCCGGGCCTCTCGCAGATTATCCTCTACGAGGGGTCTCTTCCCGAAACCGTCTTCAATCAAATGGCCAATGACAACCTTGCCAGCCAGGTAAGCTGCTCCTGGGGCTGGGGCGGCGGACCCAGCCGCCTCCTTGACCAAATCTTCCAACAAATGGCCGCCCAGGGACAGTCTGTCTTCGACGCCTCCGGCGACGTCGATGCCTTTCCGCCCGGTGCCGTGGACGACCCTACCAGGTCCGATGCCCCCTCCGATGATCCTTATATCACGCAAGTCGGCGGAACGACCTTGACAACCTCCGGACCCGGCGGGGCTTGGGTGTCCGAAACGGTCTGGCAACGGGGAGGCGGCGTCGGCAGCAGCGGCGGCATCAGCTCCTATTACCCCATTCCCTTCTGGCAGCAAGGTGTCAATATGTCCACCAACGGCGGTTCCACCTCCTTCCGCAACCTCCCCGATGTCGCCTTGACCGCCGAGAACATCCTGGTCATCGCCGATAATGGCGTGGTCGAGCCCAGTGGCGGCACCAGTTGCGCCTCCCCGCTCTGGGCTGCCTATATCGCCCTGGCCAATCAGCAGGCCGTGGACAACGGCCAAACCCCGGTCGGTTTCATCAATCCCGCCATCTATTTCTTCGCCGAGTCACCGCTCTACAATTCCTACTTCCACGACATCGTCACGGGCAACAACACCAATGCCATAGTGACCAATGCGTTCCTCGCCGTTCCCGGCTTCGACCTCTGCACCGGCTGGGGAACGCCCAATGGCACCAATCTTATCAACCGCCTCGCTCCTCCCATCGGCCAGGTGCCCTTGCTGAGCTACGTCACCAATTACATCTCCGGCGGCAACGGCAACGGCTCCATCGACCCCGATGAGTGCAATAACCTCAATGTCGTGCTCACCAACTTCGGCGGCGTTAACGCGACGGGCGTGCGGGTTACCCTCGCTTCTCCCACTCCCGGCATTATCATCGTCCAGCCTGTCTCCCCTTATGGCACCATCCTCACTAACTCCGCTGCCACCAACCTCGTGGCTTTCGAGGTCAGCACCGCCCCCACTTTCCACTGTGGCACCCCCGTCCAGTTCATCCTCACCGTCACCTCCGACCAGTCCGTCAGGCAGGTCTCCCCGCGCTTCCAGGTCTCCACGGGCGTCCCTGGCATCCCTTTGCGCTATGATAATTCCTCTGACACCCCCATCCCTGACATGGGCCATGTGGATTCCCCGGTCGTCGTCTCCAACTTCCCTTCCGCTCTCATCAAGGCCACCGTCAGCCTCTTTGCCAGCGATACTTACGATTCCTTCCTGGTCTTGGAACTTATCGCCCCGGACGGCACCACCGTCACTCTCTCCGCCAACAACGGCGGCTCCGGCCAGAATTATGGCCAAGGCTGCACTCCCGATGACGCCCGCACTACCTTCGACGACGATGCCCCGGTGCCCGTCTCAACTGGCTTTGCCCCCTTCGTCGGCACTTTCAGCCCGGACAAGCCGCTCTCCCTCTTCATCGGCAAAACCGGAACCAATGTCAACGGCATCTGGAAACTCCGCGCCATCGATCAGTACCCTCAAAACGCCGGCGTCCTCCACTGCTGGTCCCTGTTCCTCACCCCTGCCGATTGCCCCCCGGGGGGCGGTGAATGCGTCGGCGCCGATATGGCCGTCTCCATGGCCGCCGCCCCCGACCCCGTCATTATTGGCAACCTCTTCACCTATACCGCCTTCGTGACCAATAACGGCCCCAGTTCCACCAAGAGCACCGTCGTCACTCACCCCATCCCCTCCGGCATCCAGTTCGTCACCGCCAGTCCCTCCCAAGGCTCCTGGAGCTTCTCCGGCGGCATCGCCACTTTCGTCCTCGGCCCCATGGCCGCCCTCTCCTCCGCCACCATCACCAACCTCTGCCAGGCCATCGCCTCCGGCAATTGGACTAATACCGCCACCGTCACCTCCGACAAGCCTGATTTCAATCCCGTCAACAATACTGCCACCGTCATTAACCACGTGCTCCGGCTTACCTCCGATCTGGCCGTCAGCATCTCTGCCTTTCCCACTGCTCCTTTGGTCGGCGGCCCCCTGACCTATACGGTCACCGCCGTCAATAATGGGCCCAGTCCCGCCTCCGGCGTGGTGCTCACCAACCTCTTGCCCGACAATACTGCCTGGCTTTCCACGGTCGTCTCCCAGGGCTCTGCCGCCAACGGCGACAACGTCGTCGTCTGGGACTTGGGCACGAACCTAGCCAACTCCGCCTCCGCTACGGCTACCATCAATGTCACCACCCTCGCCGCGGGCTTCGCGGTGGACTTTGCCTCCATCTCCGGCGAGCAACTCGACCCCAACCTCGCCAACAACACCGCCACTCTCACAACCGCAGTCGGCCCCGCAGCCGACCTCTCCGTCACTGTCATCCCGTCTCAAAACCCGGTCGTCCTGTTCAGCAACCTGACCTACTTCATTGCCGTTTCCAACGCCGGCCCCAGCATAGCTACAAGCGTCGTGCTCAGCGAGGTCATGGACCCGTCTCTTTCCTTCGTCTCCATGACCACCTCTCAAGGCTCGATCTCCCGGTCCGGAAACAATGTCACCGCAAATATCGGCACCCTCGCCGGCAATGCCAGCGCCCTCATCACCGTCCAGGTGATCCCCACCATCCAGGGCCCCGCCAAAACCTTTTCCTCCGTAGTGGGCGCCCAACCCGACCCTGACCCGTCCAATAGCTCGGTGACCACCTCCGTCCTGGTCGCGCCGCCTTTCATCAACATCGTCCCCGCAGGCGCTATCCTGGTTAGCGAAGGCTTCACTCCTCCGGATGGCGCCATCGACAACGGCGAAACCGTCACCGTGAGCCTCCGCCTCCGAAACGCCGGCAATGTCAGCAACACCAACCTCCAGGCCACCCTTCTCGCCACCAACGGCGTCATACCGGTCCCCCCCAATAGTCCCCAGGACTACGGCATCCTGCCCCCGGGCAGCTCTTTCGCCGCTCAACAATTCTCCTTTACTGCCGCCGGCGCCCCCGGCTCCACTATCAGCGCCGTGCTCCAGCTCCAGGACGGACCAAACCTGTTGACCAATACCGTCTCTTACGACTTTACGCTCCCAACCCTCCTGACCTTTTCCAATACCAACCTCATCCTCATCCTCAGTGCCAGCACCTCAGCCCCTTACCCGTCCACCATTAATGTCTCCGGTTTGACCGGCGTCCTCAGCAAGGCCACCGCCACGCTCTCCAGCTTCACCCATACCTATCCCAGAGACCTCGATGTGCTCCTGGCCGCCCCTGCCGGCGCCAACACCCTCCTCATGCACAATGCCGCCAACCAGGCCGCAACCAACCTCGACCTGACCTTCGACGACGACGCCTCCTCGAAGATGCCTCGCTTTGGCTCGCTCTCCTCCGGAGCCTACCAACCCACAGCCTTCACCCCGCCGCCGGTGCCCGTCTTCTCCAAGCCCGCCCCGGCCGGGCCTTACACCACTAACCTCTCCAGCCTCAACGGCATCAACGCCAACGGAGTCTGGTCCCTCTTCGTACAAGATGATAGCACCGGCGATTTCGGCGCCATCTCCAACGGTTGGAGCCTCACCCTCACCGCCGTCACGCCCGTCAACCCGCTCGCCGACCTTGCCTTGATTGCCTCTGCCCCTCCGTCCCCGGCCCTTATCTCGGATAATTTGACCTTTTCCTTCATCGTGACCAATGGCGGCCCCACTCCCGCCTCCAACGTCATCTTCACCAACCCCGTGCCACCCAATATCGTGTTTGTCTCCGCCTCTTCCTCCCAGGGCGACATCGGCCTGAGCGGCAATGCCGTCATCGGCAACCTGGGCTCCATCAATGCAGGCTCTACGGCCGCAGTCGCTGTGGTCTTTGCTCCCACATCCGCCGCCAAAGGCGCCCTGGTCGATACCGCCAGCGTCGGCGCCACCGAAATTGACCTTAACCCCGCCAATAACACTGTTTCCACCACGACTAGCCTGGTGCTGCCCGTGGCTGACCTCGTCGTCTCCCAGACATTCGCTCCGAACCCCGTCGTGGTCGGCTACCCCCTCACCAACACCATCGCCATTACCAACGCCGGCCCCGGCGTGGCCATCGATGTCGTCCTCACCGACCTGTTGCCCACCAACACGGCCTTCGTCTCCGCGACCTCCACTGCCGGTTCCTGCACTGCCAACGACGGCCTCCTGACCTGCGCCCTGGGCAACCTCGGCCCCAATGCCGGCGCTTCCGTCTCCCTCATCCTCACCCCGCTGGTTGTCTCTCCTGTGACTTCTGTTCCCGTTGCGTCCACCGCCTCCGCTGAGCCCGGCCTCTCCAACAACAGCGTGACCAACTCCGTCACGGTAGATAACCCGGCTCCGGTCCTCTTGTCCGCCGGTGCCGTTATCCTCTCCGGAAACGGCCCCCTCAACGGGAACGTTAACCCCGGCGAGACCGTCACCGTCTCTCTCTACCTGACCAACGCCGGCACCGCCGACACCACGACCAATCTCACCGCCACCTTGCTCAATTCCGGCGGCGTCATCCCCGCGGCCAACGCCCAAGAGGTCTATGGCGTCATCGTCCACGGCGGCCCCGCCGTCGCCCAACCCTTTACCTTTATAGCCACCAACTTCGGGTTCGCTACCTCCTCCCAGGGCGGCTCTATCACCGCCACCCTCCTGCTCCAGGATGTGCAAACCCTCGACAATAATCTCCAGGCCACCAATTACTACACCAATTCCTTCGTCTTCATTCTGCCCGTGCGATCGACCTTCGCAAGCCAACAATCCATTATGATTCCGACTTACGGTATTGGCGCGCCTTACCCATCCACTCTCACTGTTTCCGGTGTAACCGGCGTTGTCAGCGAGGCCACCGTCTATTTCTTTGGCCTCTCCCATACCTTCCCGAGCGACATCAATGCTCTCCTGGTCAGCCCTGCCGGCACTAACGTTCTCCTTATGGCTCACGCCGGCACCAATTACTCGATCACCAACCTGACCCTCTTTTTTGATGACACCGGCATGCCCTTGCCCCAGTCCTCCCCAATCTACCCTGGGACCAACCGGCCTACGGCCTACAACGCCCGTACCCTGCCGTCCCCCGCGCCCCCGGGCCCTTATGCCACCATTCTCGCCAATCTCAATGGCTGGAACCCGAACGGCGCCTGGTCGTTGTACATTCTCGATGACAAGCCGGGCGACTCCGGCCTGCTCAACGGCTGGGGCCTCATTCTCACCATTGTCGATCCCCTCAATCCTGTTTGCTCCGATGTCGGCCTGACCGCCTCTGCCCCCAGCACTGTCCTCCCGGGCAGCAATCTGACCTATTCCATTAGCATCTTCAACCGCGGCCCTTCCACTGCTACCGGCGCCACGCTGACCGATGTCCTGCCTGGTAGGGTCAGCCTTGAATCTGCGGTCTCCTCCCAGGGCAGCAACTCCCTGACCGATGGCGCCGTCACCTTCGACCTTGGCACCCTGAGCGTCGGCGCTTCCGCCACCGTCTCTCTCTCCCTGATGCCCCCGCAGTCCGGCCTCCTGACCAACACCGTCACTGTCGCCAGCCAGCAGACCGATCTCAACCTGGCCAATAACTCGGCCCAGTTCGTCACTGCCGTCCTTGCCGCTGGGCTGAGCATCCTTCCGGTCGCCAATGGCCAATACCAATTGACGGTTGCAGGCGCCCCCGGCCAGACTTACGTTATCCAGTCTTCCCACGACCTGTCATCCTGGACGCCCATCTCGACCAACACTGCTGCGGCAGGCAGCCCTATCGTCTTCCCCATCAGCCCCCAAAGCGCCAGCCACGCCTTCTATCGCGTCGTCCTGGCAGCCCCTTGAGTTTTCGTTCCCAACGATTCTGCTTGCGCCGCGGGTCGCCGGCCGGTAGCTTTCAGCACCTTAGTAGTGCGCACCCATAGCTCAATTGGATAGAGCATCTGACTACGGATCAGAAGGTTGTAGGTTCAACTCCTACTGGGTGCGCCAAATCCCTAGGAAAACAAGGGCTTCCAGCGAATTCCCGCAGGCTTGACACCGCCCTAGTAACACGTTATACGCATTCGCAGAGCATCTGTATGGGCACATTTCATCTCTACACCGACCGGCGGGGGCGCAAGGAGCCGGGCATCTACGAGGACGCCGAGGGGCGGAAATACCTCCGCATCAAGGAAGCGGGCCGGAAGTTCTACTCCTACATCAGCCTGAAGACGAAGTCACTGGAGGCCGCAAAGGAGGCCCGGGACGCGAGGCAGGCGGCCAGGGTCGCGAGCAAGCTCGGTCTGGCCGTCCAGAACCCCGACCGGGCTGCCAAGGAGGCCAGGGCCACCGTCCCCGCCGTCATCGCCCGCTACGTTAAGGACGGATACCCGGACAAGAAGGGCGTGCCGCGGGCCGGGAAGAGGCACCGGAAGGCTGAGGAGGGCTACTGCAAGACCCTGCTCTCCTACGCCTGGGGCAAACCGGCACCGGACCTGGCGCAGCACGACCTCGACGAGTACCACGCCTGGCGCGTCGCCCAGGTGGCCGCGGGCAACAGGGCCCGGGACGGGCACCGCACGACGGACCTGGAGCTGAACACCCTGAACAACGCGATGCGATGGGCCGTGCGCAAGGAAATGTTCAAGCACAACCCCATCGCGGCCAGGGCCCGCTACCACACCGCCAAGGATGCAACGCACTGCCGCGAATACTCGTTCGCCTCCGCGGACGGCTTGCACGCGGCCGCCGGTGCCTTGATGTCCTCGCGGCGGAGCGAGGTGCTCGGCTGGCAACTCCTCTTCGAGGGCCTTTCGGGCCTGCGGACCGAGGAGGTGTTGCGCCTGCGCTTGGACGCCAAACACGACGAGCCGGGGTTCGTCGAGGGCGACTTCCTGCACGTTCGCCGGGCGATGAAGGCGAGCAAGGATAACCCCTGCGTCCTCATCAACGACGGGCTGAAGGAGACCATGCGGGCGCACCGGATATGGCACGCCGCCCGATACCCCCAGTCGCCTTGGTTCTTCCCCGGCCGAGACAGGAAAGCGGGGAAGCCGGTCGACAAGGGCATCCTGACGAAGGCCCTCGATCGCCTGCACCGGTCGGGGAAGCTGAAGGAGAAGCACACGTCGCACGGGGCGCGGGCGTTCTACGTCAAGGTCCGCAGGAGCCAGAGGGCCAGCGACACGCAGATCGCGTTCGAGATCAACCACACGGGCGGCGTCGGCACCATCGAGCAGGTCTACGGCACGGCCCCAGAGGGATGGAAGAGCGGCAAAAACACGCCCATGTCCTGGATTCCGACGGGGGCACCGGCATGGTCGAAGACCAAGGGCGTCGACTTCTCCAAGACCCAGGCGCCGGTTGTCCCGAGCTTCGATATATAGATTCGGCGAGCGTCCGGCTGTTTCCCCTAGCGCTGTCCGCCCGGGCGGAGGGCAACCCGGCATCCTCGTCCCGGCGGACAACGCCGCCGAGGTGGCCGTGGTCGCCGGCCTGCGCGTGATCTCGACTCGTAATCTGCGCCGGGCCACGAGCTTCCTCGAAGGCCAAACCGACATCGCCCCGGCCCAGGTGGAATTGCCCGGATCTTCGACCAGCAGCCCAACGATGAGACCGATTTCGCCAAGGCCAAAGGGCATGAATCGTTCAGGCGCGCCCTGGAAATCGCCGCCGGTGGCGGCCACAACATCCTCATGTTGTGAGCATTTAACTTACACGGTGCATTACGGGTTATAGGAGGCCACCCGAATGGTGGTTTTCCAGGGTGCCGCCGTCACGGAGTGTCGGCACCGGCGCTCGAAGGGCAATGCGCGACAACCGCAGCGCGCGATTGCTCCGCGAGGCGGCCTTTAGGTCGAGTTCATGTGATTCGGAGTCTGGTCTCTGGCCAAGTTCGGGCTGTGGGCTGGTGGCGTCATCGGATCGGGCCAGAACCATGCTGATCTTTACACGCTTCATGATGGCAACGGTAAGCCACCACCGATGCCCTAAGGGGGACAAGATGAACGAGTCGTGGGTGTCCCGGTTTCCACGGACATGCCCGCGGGCCAGATTTCAGATGGCCGGGCCGTGGTAAGTGGCCTTCTTGAAGGGGATGAAGTGCAGTTGGCCGTGCCGCATTTCCAGGTCGCGGATGGCGCGGGGTTTGGCCGGAATGAGGCCGATGCGTTGCTAGGTTTTCTTGATGCGGGCGCGTTCCGCGTCTAACCGGCCGGCCGGCAGCAGTTTTTTCCACCAGAACCAATAGCACAGCTTCGCCATGGCCAAGTCGCTAAAGAAGCAAAGACTGTGCGTAGCCCCCTGCGGGCCAGGCGGGTCCTCGATCCAATTTCGGAGCAGAAACTCGGTTTGTTGCCAGTCGGAGTTTTTCTCCCGTGGGGCCTCTTGCTTCTACAGCGCAAGCAGTTTTCGCAGGTGTTTGGCGAGTTGTGCATCATCCTGATGACTGCTGGCAAGGGCGGAAACCGTTTCGCGCAGTGTGGGATTGCCAAGGCGCCTGCGAAATTCGCGGTAGGTTATCGGGTCGCCCCCTATTTCGACCGAACCTCTACCGACGAATATGGCCAGCGGACGCCCGGTCCGCCGGCCCGGTTGTGGTTTAGGCGGCCGGCTGAGCTTTGGGCTGAGCCTTCCCCAGGATGAAGTCGACGGCGCGCTGGGCATGGGCGGCGGCGTCCCGTCGGTGCCGGGCCAATTGCCACCGGATTGGTGGCATCAGATGCCACCACCACCGGAGCAACCTTTGGATTTGGAGGCTGCCCGGTCGAAGCTCAGCAGGCGCAGCTTCTGTGAGGGGGCGCAGTCCGCGATAATTGGGTTTCAGCGCGGGGAGCACCTCGGTCGCCCGGCTATCCTCGCCAGCGACCTTGGTTTTCTTTATGACTCCGCCGATGCCCACCGACCTTGGCCCGTAGCGGTTGATCTTAGCTCGGAGGCAGGCGGACTCGGAGCTCTCGTCAGCGACGTTGACGGATGCCGCGACCGCAATCACGAGGTGGTGGAGATTATGGCCATGTTCGCAACCGAGCACCACTACGCGGCTGTCATGCGTCGCCTCTTTCCCAAGCACGAATAGATGCCGACGGGGGAGCTTGAG
>Ga0187857_10002174_pt1 | contig 17993 bp, 14 predicted proteins | sample June2016WEW_8_10_FD_132984 | JGI IMG/M metagenome (GOLD analysis project Ga0187857, IMG submission 132984) | Peatland microbial communities from SPRUCE experiment site at the Marcell Experimental Forest, Minnesota, USA - June2016WEW_8_100 | ecosystem: Environmental > Terrestrial > Soil >...
ACCAGGCAATAGGGTTTGTAATAACCCTCATACCTGAAATTGGTGCTGTTGTCCTCCTCGTCAGTCTCGGCGCTGTACACCACGAATACGACCCGGGGCCGGTAGCGCGCAAACTCCATCTCGAGCAGCAGGAACTCCTGGTCGGTGCCATAGCCGCTGACACCCAGGTTATAGACGTTCCATTCAGGATGCCGCGCCTGGAGCTTGTCCGTAAAGCGTTCGGCCGCCTCGACATCATACCCCCAAACAAAGGAATCCCCCAAAAACATCAGGCCGGGATGGTCGTTGGTGGCCGGCTCGGGCGCCCGGAAACCCAAGCGGTTGTTGACCACCGTAATCGCTCGGAAACCCACAAACCGGTTGCTGCTGTTGGCGACGGGGCGCCAGCCGAGGACCTCGTCGTAACGGTACAACATGGTGCGTTCGTCCCGAGCGACTTCCAGACTCTGGCGGCAGAAGACCCTCAAGCCAAGCTCCGCAAGGCCAGTCAGAATCAGGAGCGACACCACCAGCAGCAGCAGGCCAACGCCAAGGGCGCCTGGCTTAACCTGCTCTCCCTCGCTGCTGGCTCGGTCAATTCGGGCGCGCGGTCGCACAATCCAAACCTCTACTGTCCCCGCCAGTATGCATCCCAAACCGATATGCGACAAGCAGAAATGGCTCCGGTTCCTTAGAACGGGCGCATCTCAGGTTCCTCCGGGGCGCCGACCCGGGCTGCATCCAGTTCGCCCGCCGGTTCGATTCTGTCCCGGAAGGACACTTGAGAATAGCCCAACGCTTCAGCGTTGGGATCGCCGCTAATAAAGAGCCGATGAGTCCCGAAGGGACGGCTGAAACACGCTGCACTTCAGCCGTCCCTTCGGGACGAAATTGACGCTTAATGGCCGTCACCCAACGCTGAAGCGTTGGGCTATTGTCGGATGTCCCTTCGGGACAAGGCACTTCTGCCCGCGGTCTGGGTGCAGCTCTGGGCCCGGACAGTGTCCTCTGCTTTGGGTTCACGACCGGCCGAATGCGGACAACATGATCCGCGCTCCATTCCTACAGGTCGTCGACGTTGGAAAAATCTGAGATGCGCGCCGCTAGGGCTTCACGTGTGCTGCCGCCGGCAGCGGAACATAGCCGCTGGCTTCGACAACTCTTTGGCCGGCATCGGATAGAATCCAGTCGATATACGCTTTGGCCGCGCCTTGGGGCTCGCCCAAGGTGTAGACTTGAAGCGACCGGGCAAGCGGGTACGTTTTGGCCAAAGTAGTGGCTACGGTGGGCTCGTATGCGGGGTCGCTAGCCGTCGCTTTGACTTTGAGCATCTTCACGGCCGGCGTGGCGTAGCCCATGCCGCTATAACCGATGGCCGTGGGCGTGGAGGCGACCAGTTCGACGACTTCCTTTGAGCCGTCCATATCGAGCGAGCCGAGCTTGAAGTCCTTCTTATTCAACACGTGCTCGCGCAGGAACTCGTAGGTGCCGGAATTCGATTGGCGGCTGACGCGGACGATCTTATCGCTGTCAGTGCCCGGAATTTTCACGCCCAGGTCGGACCATCTGGTGATGGTCCCGCCCTCGGCGTATATCTGGGCAATCTCCTCCAGAGTGATCTCGTTCAGGGGGTTGCTCTTGTGAACATAGATCGTCACGGCGTCATAGCCGACGAGGATCTCTTTAGGCTCCTTGCCCGTGTTTTTCCTGGCCAGTCCAATCTCCTCCGGTCGCATCTTGCGGCTGGCATTGTAGAGGTCGATCGTGCCCTTGACCAGGGAGGCAACGCCCACCCCCGAACCCCCGCCCGAGACCTCCACCTCCACGTCCGGCGCGACCTTCTTGTATTCCTCGGCCCAACCCTGGGCGAGGTTGACCATGGTGTCCGATCCCTTGGTCTGGAGGGTGGCTTTTCGAACCGAGCCGCTTGGGTTGCAACCCGTGGGCAGAAGGCAGAAGGCGAGGCAGGCCCAGACCGTGCCCAGCCGGAGAACGAATGAATATCGCGTGCGATCGTTCATCGCCGCAGAGTGACACGTTTTGGTTGAGACTCAAGCCGGAACTTGTAACTGGTCAGGTGTGGGGCAGACCTCCGGTCTGCCAGTTCGCGGAGCCTCCGGCTCCGTGAACCTGGGGTGATCGGAACGCCGGGCCAGAGGCCCGGCTGACCGGCAGACCAGAGGTCTGCCCCACCCTCCCACCTGAAAAGTCACCGGAACTTTAAATGCCGTGACAGAAAGAACCCAAGTTGCGTAAGCTGCCGGCCGTTATGTTTTCGCTGCAAAAGCTTTTCAGCAGGGACGACCAATTCTTCGAACTTCTCGAAGCCAGCGCGGAGGAATGCCGCGCCAGTGTCCAGGCGCTGAAGCGCGCCATCGCGAACCACTCACGCACCCTCACCCTGGATGAGTTTATCGGTCCACGGCGCAAAGAAAAACAGATCAGCGCCGAGCTCACCGAACTACTGGCCCGGGTGTCAGTAACGGGGCTGGAACGGGAGGACATCGAGGCCCTGTCCAATGCCTTCTACAAAATTCCCAAGACGCTCGAGAAATTTGCCCAGCGATACATTCTAGCCGTGGGCGAGCTTCGGGACGTTGATTTTTCGAAGAATGTGAAGCTCCTGGAACAAGCGACCGACATCACCGTGCAGATGCTCAAGGAGCTTCGACGCGGCTTCAACATGGAGAAGATCTCCGAGCAAAATGCCAATCTTCAGCGCATCGAAGGCGAAGCCGACGCGTTGATCCTGGATTTGCTGAGGACAGAACTCTACAGCCGCAAGCACGACCCGCTGAAGGTCATTATTCTGAAAGACCTCTACGAGCTGCTGGAGAAAGTCGTGGACCGCTGCCGGGACGCGGGCAACGTGATCTCCCAAATCGTCCTGAAAAACACCTGACGCAATGCCGGTTCCGATTTTTGTTTTCCTGGCGTTGGCCATGGTGCTGGTGTTCACCTACACTAACGGTTTTCACGACGCCGCCAACGCCATTGCGACGGTCGTGGCGACGAAGGTCATGACGCCCCGGCAGGCGGTCATTTGGGGCGCCTTCTGGAATCTCGTCGGCGCGCTCGGAGGCACCGCGGTGGCCACAACGGTGGGAGCAGGTTTGGTGGACACCAGCTACGTCACGTTGGCGACCATCTTCTGTGCGATGACCGCCGGGGCCGTCTGGAATGTCACGACGTGGTATTTCGGCTTGCCAGCCAGTTCCAGCCATTCGCTCATCGGAGGGTTGTTCGGTGCTGCCCTGGCTTCCGCCAGAAGTTGGAAGGTGCTAAAATGGTCGGTCGCGGATACCGATCCCAAGACGGGCCAGGTCGTGATGGACGGTATCTATCACAAAGTCGTCATTCCCATGATCTCGTCGCCCATCGCCGGGTTCGTCGGAGGTTTTCTCGTCATGGGCCTCCTGTTTTTGCTCATTCGTCCGCTGCGGCGCGCGCTCGTCAACGCCTTGTTTGGAAAACTCCAGGTACTCAGTTGCACCTACATGGCTTGGTCGCACGGATTCGCTGACGGCCAGAAAACGATGGGCGTGATGGCTCTGGCGGTCTTCGCGGCGACCCAGGCGGGGCAGCTCGAGCACCTCCCACCCTGGCTGCAATTCCTGCGCACGCCAAGGTTTGAAATCGCCACCTGGGTCAAATGGTCGTGCGGCCTGGCCATGGCACTCGGCACTTATATCGGTGGTTGGAAGATTATCAAGACCCTCGGCCACAAATTGGTGAGCTTGAGACCAGTCAACGGCTTCGCCGCCGAAACGACCGGGGCCACGATTCTGCTGGTGACCGGAGTCTTGGGCCTGCCCGTCTCCACCACGCATTCGATTACCACGGCCATCATGGGCGTCGGCTGCGCCAGGAGTTTTGGGGCCCTCGATTGGGTCATCACAGAACGCATCATGTGGGCCTGGGTCATGACCATTCCAGCCGCCGGCGCAATTGCCTATTTGTTGGTGCGCCTCTTGGCCGCCTTGGGGATGCACTGAGAAGGTCATCCTCCCACTTTGGTTTCCAAGCCAAGGTCCTGGAAGATGGCCAGGGCGGCGGCCATGGCCTCTGCGGAAGGCGGCTGGACTTGGGCCAAGGGGCTGGCCTGGCCCAGGCGCAGGAGTTTGGGCAGGCCGGTTCGGTGGAAAGGCAGGAGGTTCACCTGGCGCACGGCGGGAATGGCGGCCGCAAAACGGGCAATGGCTTGCAGACCCGGCGCATCGTCATTGATGCCGGGGATGAGCGGAACCCGCAACCAGATTTGGCGGTGGACTGCGCCGAGGGCCCGCAGGTTGTCGAGGATGACACCGTTAGGCGCGCCGGTGAACTGCTCGTGCCTGGCCGGGTCCATCAATTTCAGGTCGTAGAGGAAGAGGTCGGCCAGAGGGGCGAGCGCCAGCAACTGCTCGGGGCGGGCCAGGCCGCAGGTGTCCACGGCAGTGCGCAGGCCGCGCGCGCGGCAGGCCCCGAGGCAGGCGCGCAGGAACTCGAATTGCAGCAGCGGTTCGCCCCCGGAGAAAGTGACGCCCCCGCCCGATTCGTCATAGAAGATACGGTCTCGCCAGACGGCCTCGAGGACCTGGGCCACGGACATTTGCTCACCGACCCACCGGCGCGCCGCGGCCGGGCAGGCAGCCACGCATGAGCCGCACAACCGGCAGCGTTCGTGGCGAGCCGGCAGGGCGCCCCGGCCTGGGATGGATGTCCCCAAGGAGCAGGCGCGCCGGCATTCGCCGCAGCCGAAACAGCGGCCCTCCAGAACGATGAGTTCGCGCCGGGGCGAAATCCCTTCCGGGTTGTGGCACCAGGCGCACCGGAGGGGGCAGCCCTTGAGGAATACGGTCGCGCGAATCCCCGGCCCGTCGTGGAGCGAGTACTTCTGGATGTCGAAGACCAGACCGTTTTGCATGATCAACCCGTGCTGCCGGGCAGTGTATCATAGGAGTTGGGGAGATCGAAGTCGTCGTGGAAAAGCTCGGCGTAACTGGCCGCGCCGGTGATATAGAGCCGTCGTTCCACAATGTCCTTCCAGGCGTTCAGGCAGGCCTCGAGGATTTTGGGGTCGCCGATTGTGCGGTAGTATTCGAGGGCGCCGTTAAGGCAGGAAAGCATCTCGTAGGCCTTGCCGTTGCCGACCTTATCGACCCGCTTCACGGAAAGGAGGGTCGAGATGATTTTCGGTCCATTGGGGTGTTCCCAAGCCCCCAGGATGTATTGGCAGAACTCGAGATAGCGTTTCTCTCCGGTCAACCGGCAGAGCAAGACCATGGGCTCAAGCACGCTGGTGGGGGCCAAGCCAATGTGCTCGCGGGCCTTGATAAGGTCGCGTTTGCCAGGTTCATCGCCGAAGGTGTTGCACAAAAGGTCACCCATGCGGCGGCAGGCGGGCAGGGGCTCCATATTGCCGGTGTAGAGCATATAGGTAATCAGGCCGCGGCCAATGAGAGGGGCGAAGGCCCAAGCCTCCGCCCCGTCTCGAGACAACCCAACCCAGGCCACACTGCATCATCACTGCTGCGTCCGATAAAAGGCGCTGCCTTTCGGGTTGGTGATGATCAGCGGACTGACCGCCCCAGTGACATTCGTCCAAGTGCCCGAAAGAGAGCCCGCCGCTTGCAGGGTGCCGGTAAACGTAATTGTCAGGCCGCCCGGACCGCGGCCGAGGCTGATGGTGGGCCGGAAAGGCGCATTGGCCAGGGCACTGACGTCGCCGGCGGACAAGGCGCGATTGTAGATGCGAACATCGTCGATCAAGCCGTGAAAGTATTCATACGCGCCATTTCCATCATCTGCGCCGCCGATCCAAAGATCTCCGGTGCCGGTGTTGGGCAGTGGCGAGTTGAAAGGAACCTTTAGATTAACACCGTCCAGGTACACCAGGTAGGTTCCGGCGCTGCCATCCTGGACAATCGCGGCGTGATGCCAAACACCATCGGACAAGACGGATTCGGTCGGCGGCCAGGTCTCCGCGCTGCCGGTGAAAAGATTAGGACCGGCGGGATCGCGCCAGATACCCCACCAGGCGCCAATATTGCGGCTCTTATCCACGATGCCGCCCCAGTTATTATTGGGCTGTGCCTGGAACCACACGGTCACGCTGTAACTGTTGGCAGCGCCAAACCGCATATAGGGGACATCCGGGACGACAATGTGCCCGCTGAGACCGTCCACCTGCAACGCGCCGCTGCCCACGCGACTGCTGGCGCTGAACGAGGCCCCGCCAACTGGCGTGCCGGGATTGAGGCCAACGGCAGAAGAATCAGCCCCGAGGTTAGCCGGATTGTCAAAGGTGTAGTAAGCGATCAGGCCGTCAACCGGTTCCTTGACCGTCACCTGAACCACTCGGCTGGTGACGGAGCCTGAACTCCCGGTAAAGACGACAGAGTACGTGGAACCATTATCGGCGGCCGTTAAGGGAGCGGTGGTGAAGGAGGCGTTCGCTCCCCCGCCGGTAACCGGAGCGGGAGCACTGGCTCCGATGGGAGAGGTTCCTTTGTACCATTGAAAGGTCAGACCGAAGTTGTTCGCCAACGCTGTGAACGTCACCGCCTGCCCGGTGATGGTCGCCACATCCGCCGGCTGCTGCACGACCGCCAAGGGCAGGGTCGTGGATGGAACTGGCGCGTTGTAAAGCTGCGCGATTTCCGCATCACTCAAGGCCCGCTTGTAGAGTCGCACGTCGTCGATCGCGCCGTTGAAAAACTCACCCACGTTGTCCGCGCCCATCCACAGAGCACCGGGGCCATTGACGTTCACGATGCCGCCGGTGTTGACCACGGCGCCGTCCACATACAGGGCGCTGGTGCCCGCGACCCCGTCCTGCTTGATAGCCACGTGATGCCACTGCGGAACCAGGGCGCCGCCCGCGTCCACAGGCAAACCGGTCCCCTCCAGATTAAGCGGGTCGCCAAAGTCCCAGTTGTTAGCGGGATCGATCCAGATGCCGTACCAGGGCGCCACACTCCGGCTCTTGCTAACGATACAGGTCCAGGCTCCCGGCAGCGTCACGGGATAAGCCCAGACCGCCAGCGTAAAGCTTTGCGCGGCTACAAAGCGAAGCGCGGGGTTGTCCGCCGCTTCGAGGTAGCCATCCACACCGTTCACGAATACAGCGCCCGGGCCGACGCGGCCGCCGCCAAAGGAGTAGGCGCCCCCCGCCACCACCGCGGTATTGGTCGAGGCCGAGTCCGCGCCCAGGTTGGCCGGATCGTCGAACGTCCAGTGGGCCACCAGGCCGGAGTCAATGTTGGTCACAGTCCCCACGGTGATGGTGGCCACCCGGCTCGTGATCGAGCCGGCGGCGCCATTGAAAACAACATAATATTTGGCGCCGTTATCGGCGGGATAGGACAGCGCGCCAGTCTCGAGCACGACCTCGCCCGCCAGGGCTGAACCCGTGGCTCCAACCGGAATGTCGTTGCTGTACCATTGACTGGTATAGCCGATGGAGTTCACCATCGCGGTCAACACCCCCTGCTCGCCAACGAAAAGGGAGTTGTCCTGCGGCTGGATGAGGAGCGCCAAGGGCAGGCTATTGGATGGAGCCGGCGCGTTGTAGAGCTGTGCGACTTCCGCCGCACTCAAGGTCCGGTTGTAGAGTCGCACGTCGTCGATCGCGCCGTTGAAAAACTCACTCTCGCCATACGAGCCTCCCATCCACAGAGGACCGGTGCCATTACAAGAGGTGGCAGCGCCGGTGTTGGCCAGGGAGCCGTCCACATAGAGGCTGGTCGTGCCCGCAACCCCATCCTGCATGACCGTTATGTGATGCCACCCCCCAACCAGGGCGCCGCCCGCATCCACAGGCAAACCCGGCCCAAACTCATTATTATTAACCGTTAGGCCAAAGAGCCATTGGTTGGCGGGGTCAATCCAGATGCCGTACCAGGGCGAAGGGTTCCGGCTCACGGTAACGACTCCTGCCCAGGTTCCCGGCAGCGTCGTGGGATAAGCCCAGGCCGCAAGCGTAAAGCTTTGCGCGGCGGTGAAGTCAAACGCGGGGGTGTTCGCCACTTGCAGGTAGCTCCCCGCACCGTCCACGTATAAAGCGCCCGGGCCGACGCGGCCGACAAAGGAGTAGGCTCCCCCAAACACGACTGCGTTATTCGTCGAGGCCGAGTCCGCGCCCAGGTTGGCCGGATCGTCGAACGTCCAGTGGCCCACCAGGTCGGAGTCAATGCCGACCGCGCTGCTGCTCACGGTGATGGTGGCCACCCGGCTCGTGATCGAACCCGCGGTGCCACTGAAAACAACATAAAATTGGGCGCCGTTATCGGCGGGATATGACAGCACACCAGTGCTGAGAACGGCATTGCCAACCGTGGCTGAAGCCGCGGCTCCAACCGGAGACTTGTTCTTGTACCATTGGCTCGTATAGCCGACGGCGTTCACTTGTGCCTTCAACGTAACCTGCTGGCCGTTAAAAATGGAGGCATCCTGCGGTTGGATGAGGAGCGCCAAGGGCAGGGTCGTGGAGGGAACCGGCGCGTTGTAAAGCTGTGCGACTTCCGCAGCGCTCAAGGGCCGGTTGTAGATTCGCACGTCGTCGACCACACCCTTAAAGTACTCACCCACGGTGCTCGCGCCAATGGTCAGAGGACCGGTGCCATCACACTCGGTGGCAGGGCCGGTGTTGGTAAGGACGCCGTCCACATAGAGGCTGGTCGTGCCCGCAACCCCATCCTGCATAACCGCTACGTGATGCCACCCCGCGATAAGGTCGCCGCTGGCGTCCACAGGCAAACCCGGCCCAAACTCATTGTTGCTGGCCGTTACGCCAAAGAGCCATTGGTTGGCGGGGTTAATCCAGATCCCGTACCAGGGCGAAGGGGTCCGGCTCTTGGCAACGACACATGACCAGTTTCCCGGCAACGTCGCAGGATAGGCCCAGGCCGCAAGCGTAAAGCTGTTACTGGCGGAAAAATCGAGGTCGGTGTTGTCCGGCACTGTGATGTAACCATCTGTCCCGTCGCAGTATAAGGCACCCGGGCCGACGCGGCCGCCAAAGGGGTAGGCCCCGCCCACCACCACGCCGCTGTTGGGCCCCACCGAATCCTGGCCCAAATTGGCGGGATTGTCAAAAGTCCATTCAGAAACCAAGCCGTTGGTGAGGCTGTTTTGCCCGTAAGCCCCCTGTGCCAGCACCAGGCACAGGAGCATCCATACAGAGTAAAAGACCTTCATATATCGGCAGTGAACGGCACATGAGGGGACAGGAGGATCGTTGGTGGTTACTTTGGTTTTTTTCATAGCTTTTCGCTCTCGACAGTTGGCACGTTAATTGCTGCCGCGCCCGTTGCCGGACACCGTAGGTCCAGCCGGTCCAGACCGGCACGGGCATACGGCAACCACGAGGGAAAACGGCGGGAGGGAGCGCGGATTTTCATACTGGCGACGGATTGTAAACGATTTCGCAATGCCGTCAACAAGTTTTTTTGAATACTGTACAAGTATTTACACTACAGTGGCTTATACACTGGTAATGGATTACTTGCAGGAGACGCTTGCGCGCGTCGCTCCGTTTGACTTGGCGAGGAACGACTCGATTTCCTTCCGTTCCGGCGCTGAAGGCTGGGCCCCAAGCCGGGTTACGGAAATCGCTGCGGCGGCATTGGCAAAGCGCACGGCCTCGAGCAGCGGTCGACCCTCGCCCAGCGCGACAGCCAGCGCCCCGTTGAAAACGTCTCCGGCCGCGGTGCTATCCACGGCCTTTACCCGGAAGCCGGAAACCAGTTCTTCCGTGGAGGCTGTAGCCACGAATGCGCCACGGGCGCCCAGGGTAAGAATGACCGTTTCCACGCCCCGGGCGCGAAGCTCCGCCGCTGCCCGCGCCGCCGTGGCCTCGTCAGTGACCGAGATGCCGGTGAGCAACGCGGCCTCGGTTTCGTTTGGGGTAAGGATCGAAACCAGCTTGAGCAGTTGGTCGGGCAAGACCCGCGCCGGGGCCGGATTCAGTATCACGGGAACCTCCGCCCGGGCCGCAAGTTCGGCGGCGGCCTGGACGGTCGCCACCGGCGTTTCAAGCTGCATCAGCACGGCACTGGCGCCGGCGATGGCTCCCTTGGCCTTATTCACCTCGGCCGGGGAAAGCCGGCCGTTGGCGCCGCCCGCCACGGCGATGCTGTTCTCGCCATCCTTGGCAACGAAGATGAGCGCCACGCCCGAGGGCGCGGCCGGGTCACGAGTGACGTATTGGACATGGATGCCAGCCTGGATAAATCCGGCGAGGGCTTTCTCTCCGAACATGTCCTGGCCGACACGCGCGACGAGGGTGACGTCGCCGCCCGCGCGGGCGGCGGCAACGGCCTGGTTGGCGCCCTTGCCCCCGGCGGCGGTGGCAAACTCGCCGCCCAGGATCGTTTCGCCCGGCTGCGGAATGCGGTCGAGCTTGATGATCATGTCGGTATTCGAGCTGCCGATGACGAGGATTTTGGGTCTGGCTATAGATTTGAGTTTCACGATTGAAATTGGGTGTTTTGTTCGAGAGCCATTGCCTCAGGAGTTGATCTTGGAGAGGATCAACACCGCCAAGCCGATGAGATAGAACAGGAACATCGCCGCCAACAGGCCGTTGGTGCCCTTGGGCGCGCCTTTGAATTCCTTCCAGATGAACACGCCCCAGCAGGCGCCGATCATCGTCGCCCCCTGGCCCAGTCCGTAGGAGAGAGCGGCGCCAGCCTTGGTGCTGGCGATGATGCTGAAGGACATGCCGACGTTCCAGATCATCCCGCCCAGGAGCCCGACCAGGTGAAGCCGAAGGTTGCCTTTGGTAAAGTAGTCGCCAAAGGGCACCGGCGAGCCAGTGAAGGGCTTGATCATCATGAGGCTGTTCCACAGGAAATTGGAGAGCAATAGCCCGGCGCTGAACAGCACAATGGCCGTGTAGGGACTGAGTTTGCCGGCTGCGAGCGTTTTGGCGGCGGGATCGATCTGTCCCATCGCCTGGGCAACATACTTGTAGAAAAAGCCCATGAGCACGCCCGCCGCGATGGAGATAACAATGCCCTTGACCGGGGTTTTCTGGCCCCCGCTGGCCAGACGCTTGTAGGCCAGGGCATCCAGGACGATGGCCACCATGACCGCCGCCACACCAAGGCCCAGCATCGGCACATTACCCACGTTGGTGGAAAGGTAGGTAGTAACGACTCCGAGGACCAACGCGAGCCCGACGCCAACCGGAAACGCGACCGCCATGCCGGCAATGTCAATGGCCGCGACCAGCAGGATGTTCGATAGATTGAAGATCACTCCGCCCAGAAACGCGCTTTCGAGCCATTGGCTGTCCGCTTGCTGAAGGTCGGTCAGAAAGCCCCGGCCGCCGGCGCCGCTGCTGCCCAGGGTGAAGGCGAGCAGCAGCGCCAACAAGAACACGCCGATGGCGTAGTCCCAATAAAAGAGCTGGAAGCGCCATTCCTTGCTGGCGAGCTTCTGGGTGTTGGCCCAGGAACCCCAGCAAAGCATGGTGATCAAACACATGGCGATGGCGAGAGGGTAGGATTCGACGATGAACATAGTGGTATCGGTCTCTGGTTAGAGGATTTGAGCGGCCCGCCAGCCTCAGGACGATGTTATCTTAACCGGCAAACATGGGTTGGTCTGCCTCGGAGCGCCTCCCGTCTCCGTCGGAGGCGCATCTCCCGGCGGCTCAGTCAGCAGAGCGGTGCGAGCCCCACACGAAGCCCGCACCATCAAGCGCGTTGGCAAAACCACTTGCCTGACTAGTCTTTTGGGGTCCTTAAGCCGTTCCAGCAAGAGTTGGGCCGCCGTCCGCCCCAGTTCCTCGGTCGGTTGGGCCACCGCGGTAAGTGGCGGACGAAGAGAGGTCGCCCAAGGCATGTCATCGAAGCACACCACCGCCAACTCCTCAGGAATGCGGATGCCTCGCTCATGAATCGCCTGAAGTGCTCCCAAGGTCATCAGGTTGTTGGCGACCACTACCGCCCTGGGCGGCATCGCCAGATCCAGCAACCGCGGCATCGCCAGATAACCGCCCTCTTGCCGGAAATCGCTGTGGATAATGAACGACTGCCGCACAGCTTTGCCGGCGTTCCGGAGTGCGTCCTGATACCCGCCCAGACGCTCCTGGGTGACGTTGATTCCTTCAGGCCCGTTCAGCAGGGCAATTTCCTCGTAACCCAGAGAGAGCAAGTGATTCACCGCCTGGCGCATTCCCTCCCGGTTGGTCGAGCAAACCAAATCCACCTCCAGTGCGCCCGGCGAGCGGTCGACGGCCACCACCGGGATCTCCCAGGTTCGAATCGACTCATAGTTGGCCCCAGGCTGGTTTCCTGGTATGAACACCAAGCCGGCAACCCCCTCGCCTCGCAGCACGCTCAACTGCTCTTGTTCGCGCTCTGCGAGTCCGTCTGAATGGGCGAGCAACAGGGTATAGCCCGCCGCATAAAGTTCCGCCTCAACTCCGTGGACCACCCCGGTGAAAAACGGATTCTGCAAGTCCGGTATGATCACCCCGATCACTTTTCGGTGACCGAGGCGCAGGCCTCGCGCGAGGCGGTTTGGGTGGTAATTGAGTTGAGCAACGGCGCGAGTGACGCGATCGCGCGCTTGAGCCGCGACCCCATTCAGACCCGCCAGCACCCGCGACACCGTCGCCGTCGAAACACCCGCTTGGGCGGCCACTTCCTTGATGGTTATTGCACCACTCGGATTGGGCGGCTGGATTCGTGCCGGCGGTTTCATGCTGGGTGGGGTTGTAAACGGTTACAGGAAAAACTGCAAGCGGAATTTTCCGTGGGAGAGTCGAGGACCCCCCTTCTTGAGTCGTAGGTCATTGTGATGCAGTCAGTTGCATCTGCACGACCCATTCGGCGGCTCGCAGCTCTCGCGAGGAGGCAAAAAAACCTGCTTGACAGGGTTTATGCAAACGTTTACAAGGGCATCCAGCGTATTGGTTATCATGAAAACGAATCCGAGATTCCCGCGCGAAGGACCTGCTTTCACCCTCATCGAGTTGCTTGTCGTTGTCGCCATCATCGCGATCCTGGCGGCCATGCTTCTGCCCGCATTGTCAAAGTCCAAGGAACGGGCCAGGCGCGCCCGGTGTGCCAGCAACCTGAACCAAATCGGCATCGCGATGCATATTTACGCGGGCGACAACCGGGACCGGTTGCCGGCGGTCAATACGGCTATCTGCTACTGGCCGTGGGATATGGATGATGCGACGGTCACCAACCTGCTCCGGACGGGCATGCTGCGGGATGTGTTTTATTGCCCTTCGGCCCAGACGCAGGATAATGACACGCTCTGGGCCTACTGGGCCTCGAACTACGGGTACCATGTCCTGGGCTACAGCTTCTGGATGAAGGGGGTGGCTGGGGTCGATCCCCAATACGCCCAGGAAATGTTGAGTGTCGGGCTGCACACCAATGTTGCGCAGGCAGTCCTTACGGCCGATGCCACCATTTCGGACAACGCCCGCGCGGTATATGGGGTGTACGTCGGCGGCGGCACATTCACCGACGTTATCGGTGGTTGGGCCGAACCCCACCGGACCAGCCATCTCCAGAATTGGGGCGCTGCCAGGGGGGGTCAACCTTCTTCCGGGGCGCTGCCAGCGGGGGGCAACCTGCTCTTCCTCGATGGCCATATCACCTGGCAGAGGTTCCCCTTGATGAGAATCAGGACCCCTGCGGGATTCGAACCGCAGTTCTGGTGGTGACCGACCCCGGCGTTGGGCGCGCAAGAAAACTCCATGAGAACTCCTCTACTGCTGGCCATAGCGCTCACGATTCTTCTCGGAGGCTGCAACCGAAAAAAGGCCGAATCGAAGGTCCTTGAGCCCCCAGCCGGCCAGGCTGCCGCCGAACCCGCGGCCCCGGCGGCCCAAGGCGAGGCCCGTGCGCCGGATGCAGGAGTCATGCCCCAACCCTCCAAGGAGGGGCTGAAAGGCCTCTGCGCAGACCCGAGTCCCTACATCAGTAACATCGCCAAGCATGCGCTGTCATCATGGGAGGCGAAGGACTACAGTGCGGCCGTCACCGGGATGCGAAAGATAATAAGTCTCTGCCGATCGACGGCCCAGCAGGATGCGGCGTTGTCCGGCCTGGCCCAGCTTAAGCTTGAAATTGACAAGGCCGCGGCGAACGGGAACGCAAACGCCAAAGCAGCCGCCGCGCAATTGGCACAAGCTGGTTCGCCCTGATCCGGCCGACTGGTCCATCATTAGGGTTCATATAGCCGCCCTTAAAGCAATGCCAACACGCGCCTGGGTCCGCCGGTGCAGCCGGCAGCGGGCAGGCAAAGCCGGGGGTTGACGGTTTTATGGGAATATGGGAAAGTGGCTTATATGAAAACGACGTTGGAAATCCCAGATGAACTCTTCCGCGAGGCCAAGTCCCGGGCAGCGTTGACGGGAACAAAGATCAAGGATCTTGTCGCTGGCGGGTTGCGATTAGCGTTGAGCGGCAGCGTTGGGCACAGCCCCCCGAGGCGAGTGCGATTTCCCATCATCAAGGCCAAGCCAGGAGCACCCATCATCACCAAGCGGACCGTGGACGAGGCGGAGCGGCAGATGGCGAGGCAGGAGGCTGAGCAACATGCCAAGCTTATGCGGCGTTAGCTTTCTCCTGCCCCTGTGCCACGGGCAGCACGAGCATCACCGGCCGGCCAAGGAGCACCTGGAGACCGTCTCAGCCAACGGGGAACTGGTGGTTTGCCGCAACGGCCAATTGGGATTGCTCCGGCTGCTGTCCAACCCGGCGGTCATGCAATCCAGCGTATGCACGACGGACCAGGCGTGGAAGGTGTATGACACGATGATGTCGGACGACCGGTTTGGTTTTCGCGGCGAGCCACCAGGCATGGAAACCAAACTCCGGGAACTGACGCACCGGTTCACCGTCTCTCCAAAACTCTGGCAGGATGCCTACCTGGCGGCGTTTGCCGTCACAGCCGGACTCCGGCTGGTGACGTTCGACCGCGGTTTCCGGAGGTTCAAAGGCTTGGATTCTCTGGTCCTCACGCCAAAAGAGTGAGAACCATGAGCACCAACGACCAACTCCAACCGACGGTCTTCGTGATTTTTGGCGGAGCCGGCGACTTGACCTGGCGGAAACTTGTGCCCGCGTTGTTCGACCTCTACCAGGGCCGAAGCATGCCCGCTCACTTCTCGGTCATGGCGGTGGATCGGGTTGACTTGAGCGACGAGAAGCTGCGCCGGCGTCTCCACGAAGGCGTCAAGCGGTTCTCGCGCCAGGCAACGGTGAAAACCACCGACTGGGGCGAGTTCGCCGGCCATATCCGCTACCAGCAGGGCGATTTCAAGAAGCTGCAAACTTATACGGCCCTGGGCGAGCAATGCGCGAAACTGGAAAAGGAATGGGGCGCCAAAGTCCACCGCATCTTTTACATGGCCACGCCGCCGAGCATGTTCGGGGACATCCCCAAGTACCTCGGCCAGGCCGGACTGGCGCGCGACCGGAACTGGGCGCGGATCGTGATCGAGAAACCGATCGGCTACGACCTGGAATCCGCCCGCGCCCTCAATGCCATCCTCGCCGCCCATTTCGAGGAATCCCAGATCTTCCGCATCGACCATTATCTGGGCAAGGAAACGGTGCAGAACATTTTGGCCTTCCGCTTTGCCAATCCCCTCTTCGAGCCGATCTGGAACCGGCGTTATGTGGATTATGTCACCATCACCGCCGTCGAGGCGGTGGGTGTCGAACATCGAGGCGGCTACTATGACCACGCCGGGGCCCTGCGTGACATGGTGCAGAATCACCTCATGCAACTGCTCTGTCTGGTCGCGATGGAACCGATGGTCTCCTTCGAGGCCGACGAGATTCGCAACAAGAAAGCGGACGTCCTCCACGCCGTTCGCCTGATCCAGCGGGACGCCGTCCACCAATGCGTCGTGCGCGGGCAGTACGGCGAGGGTTGGGTCGGCGGCAAGAAAGTTCCTGGTTACCGCCAAGAGCACGGGGTCGCCCCGGATTCCCAGACCGAGACGTTTGTCGCCCTCAGGCTCTTCCTGGACAACTGGCGCTGGCAGGGCGTGCCGTTCTACCTCCGCACCGGGAAGCGGCTCACACGGCAGGCCTCCGAAATTACGATCCAGTTCCGCGGAGTGCCGCATCAGTCCTTTCCGGCTGAGTCCACCCTGGATTGGCAGTCGTCCCGGCTGGTGATGTCCATCCAACCCGACGAAGGCATCGTGCTGCGCTTTCAGGCCAAACACCCCGGGCCCAAGATGCACCTGCGCTCGGTGGAGATGCAGTTCAATTACCAGGACGCCTTTGCCGCCCGGTCGCCTGACGCCTATGAAACGCTCCTCTGGGACGTAATGAGGAACGATGCCACGTTGTTCATGCGCGCCGACCAGGTGGAGGCGGCCTGGCGGTTGTTGATGCCGGTGCTCGAGGTCTGGGCGGCGGCCCCGCCCAGCGATTTCCCCAATTACGCCGCCGGCACCTGGGGACCGGAAGATACTCAGGGGCTGCTGGCCCACGGACACAGTTGGCCGCTGCCTGCCGAACTGGCGGGAAAGCGCAAGAGAAAGGACCAGAGAGGGTGTGAGACAAAAAAGTAACCACGTCGTGGAGAGACCAGCGGGGCGTCGGTTCTCCTGCTGCACGATTGTATCTCTATAGATACAAGCTTGCGGTCCTGTCCCGGAGGGACATCTGAGAATAGCCCAACGTTTTCAACGTTGGGATCGCGATGGCAGGTGAGCGCAAGTCCCGAAGGGACGGCTGACACTCACTCCCATGAATGGGAACTGACGTAAGACATGCCGTTCATTCAGCCGTCCCTTCGGGACTTAGGCAACGCGGAACTTGCGTCCCAACGTTGAAACGCTTGTCATTACCCACATCGCCGGCCTCGCTCATTGAGGGGAACTGATGGCATCCGTTGCTCTCAGGCCAAAGGCCTGATTCATACCAGCCCTCAAACGGAGATCGCCAGGCCCCCATCCCTCAGGACAATGAACCGCGCTTTCAGCGCTCACGATGGTCTTTGGCCGCGAAACCCAGGGCGCTGCCCTGGGCTGGTGTAAGTGACGCCGTTGGCGTCGAAAACAGGCCCGCAGTGCCGCTCGGCTGCTGCCTCTCGCGGAGTTCTGTCGTGCGCCCAGAAGGGGAACTGCTATGACCGGCAAAAAGATGTGGGTAATGACAGGCGTTGGAACGTTGGGCTATTCTCAGAATGTCCCTCCGGGACAAAGACATACCCGAGCTTTCAAAGGTGTCAAGCCCAGCTAATGGTTACTATTTTGTCCCACCTCCGCTGCCTGTCATAGTTTCGACGCAGCGCGGAAACCCACGGCTTCCCGCTGCTGCGCGGCGCTCCCAGTCCCATCCGCGCTGCCAGACCTGCCCGCCAGGCCGACCGGGGTCGTCACCACGCCCGCGGGGTCACTTTGCGGATCGTATTGTTCTTGGTGTCCGCCACATATAGGTTGCCCGCGCTGTCAACCGCCACGCCGCCAGGACCATTAAACCGAGCTTCTTCGACCTCCGACTGCCTGTGCTTGCTCAACGCCGCAGCCTTTTCGGGCTGGCCTGCAGCTCGATAAAGCAGCGCCAGGCAACCACGGGCCATAGGTTCGGCCTCGGTGAATTTGCCTTCATCCAGCAGATTGGCCGCCAAGTCAGCCAGCGCCTGGGCCAAGGCGGGGTCATCAGCCGGCAGGGCCGAGCGAAGACCCGAGAGCGATTCACGAAACAGAATCTCCGCTTCCGCCCGTTTGCCTTGACGGGCAAGAGCCTGTGCCTCCCCTCTCTGCTGCAGCGCCCTCTGAGTGGCTGAAATCCGCTGCGCATACTCAGCGTTGGCCGACCGATCCAGTGCCGCCACCGCAATGAGTTTCCCCCGGGTTCGAAAGAAGAGCGACCCGTCGGAAATGGCGGGCGTGGAGAGACACGTTTCGCGGAGGTCATTGGTGGCGGCGAGAGAGAATTTGTCGGCCGCGGCGACCACGAAGACAACCCCCATTTCGCTGGTGAAGTAGAGATGCCGTCCGTCCGAGACAGGCGAGGCGGTGAAACCCTGGCCGG
>Ga0187857_10002178_pt1 | contig 17972 bp, 17 predicted proteins | sample June2016WEW_8_10_FD_132984 | JGI IMG/M metagenome (GOLD analysis project Ga0187857, IMG submission 132984) | Peatland microbial communities from SPRUCE experiment site at the Marcell Experimental Forest, Minnesota, USA - June2016WEW_8_100 | ecosystem: Environmental > Terrestrial > Soil >...
ATTGCAGACAGGTCCAGGGCCCTATGCGATGATTCTCGGCGGAGGAATCATGCTGACGGGGTACCTGTTGAGCCGCAAAGGTATTCTGGAGGTGCCCGCTGATTGAGGATCCCCAATCAGCTGCTTCATCCATAGAAGGATACCGTTACGTTCACGGACAATCCCCCCGTAACGTTACCGTTCTGAACCCATACAACTATCTGCCCTGCATCAAGATTGTAGATAAGTGGCGTCCCCGATGGAAGAGTTGTCCAGCCAAACGTCGAGCAGAGGCCGCCTGTGCAATAATCCACTTCAATAGTCGCCGTGTCGTTACTCGACCCGTAGACGAATAGAAAGACTGGCGTGGAGGTCGTGAAGTTGGCCAGCATGACCTGCGACGCGCAGGAAAACGACTCTCCGTTGAAGCTATTAAAACCGCAATTGGGAGTGGCGGGGGGAAGTGTCACATTCGAGTTGTTCCCGTAAGCCAACAGTAGGCCCAACACCTGCGAGAGGTCCGCTTGGCTGCTCTGCAGCTGGGCGACCTCCTGCTCCAGGTTCGATAGCTGGGATGCGTTGACTTGGTTGGATTGGAGTTGTTTCAACAGGTTCTGAATCGTGTCTTGCTGCGTGCGAACTTGCCCCTGAAGGGACTGCTGGGTCAAGACGGTGAAGGAACCGAGAACAATCAGCACGACCAAGGAGATCGCCAGCACGCCCGTAAGGAGATTCATCCTCTCGACTCGGGCTGCTGACGGCCGTGCTACCGATCGAACGGTAAGGCGAATGGCCTCTCTGCCATCGTCTGTGAGCTGATAGAGCCCGTCCGAATTGGTCATCACCAGTCCGTCCAGCTTCTCAAGATGGTGTGTCAGATGGCCGCTGCTGGTGACGTTCACCTTCCTCTTCAGATCAGAGAAGCCAAGGGGCGAATCGGAAAGAGCGTGCAATATCTCCATCCTGATGGGATGACTTAGCGCCTCAAAGAGGTCGGCCCTCTCCTTGCTGAACTCGTCGTCTGACTGATCGCCGCTCAACGGTCATCTCTAGGAACACTGCTGTATTTAGTTCCTATTATCTGGACAGCCCCGAAGTTGCCCTGCCCTCATGGTCTCGGAATGTAGACCAGCCATAGAATCCTGATGATGGCCGACCAATGGGCGGCATACAGCATCTACAGTAGCGGGACGACATTGCCCATGCCCCGCCTTGGATATTGCCTGGTTTGAATATTCCATCTGCCACAAGAGTCTAGGGAAGGCATGACCATAGGCCAGCGTCAAATGACGAAGCTCCCCTTCAGCTTGGAGGATACGGAGTTTGTAGTGAAAGGCAACGATGGAACACACTTCATACCTGACCCTATGGTGATGGAGGTGGCCGCAAAGGGGCTGACCTGGGCGATTGGCTTCCCACGTACATGCGAAGGCCCAGTACACATGGGCATACTTACTTGGTACACGTGGATGGAGCACGAACGGTCATCACGTAATCATCACGAAGAGTGGGTGGGAGGAGCCTTCGGCCCACAGCATGTCATGACGGAGGTCAAATGACCTGATTCGAGCTAATCCTGTAGGCGCTCGGCCAGAGGCCAAGTAGGTCTTCCCACGGCCGCATGGAGGGTCTGTGACTGGTATTCCACTTGCGAGCAAGGACTTGTCTCCTTCCCTTCTGGCTGAGAGGATGACATCTCTTACCCTAGCACTCTTTGGAACTCTTGCAAGGCATCGTCTGGTGTCTGGCCTGCGTGGTATCTTTCATCAGCGTGGCGTAACCCATGTCCCCGGATGCCTCAGCATTGGCTCTCCCTCCTCAATGGAAGGCATCAGGATAGAAACTCTGGGCTTCTCATCTGTGCTGCAGATTGCGGATGCTCCGCGGCGCCCCATAATCTTGCCGGGGGCGTGCGTTGAGTCGAGGCACAGGTTCATTCGGATGCCTAGAGTGGCCCAGGAGAAAGGGGTCGAGATGAAAGGTGAAAAGAGGCCGGATGAATGGAGACGAAATCAAAGCCCAGGAGATCTGAGAAGACGATCCCGGAATAATACGCGAAGCCGAGACGGGAAATGCGAGCAGAGATGGGCTTCGAGAGGTCCTACGGATGAGTGAAGCAAGATCCGACGGATGGCTGCCGTGCCATCAATACTGCAAATCATGGCTCCAAAGGGAATCAAGAGGGGGGAGCTGATCGACGACAGCTAGGTCATGGGTTGGGTGATTGACTAGCACAGCTGCAAGTTGGGGAAAGTTATGGACATCGAATGATACGGCTAGAGCAGAGGTTGGAGGGCCATGACAGAAGGGTGCGTTGCGGTGCAGTGACGAGCAGCGCGGTGCAGCCATCATCCATGACCTACAGAAGCTGCAGAACATTGCTGAGCGATTCTCTGCAAGCCTTCTCCGACGCTGAATCGTCATCGACGAGCATCAGAGGCGTCGTTATCCCACCAAGCTTCTTCAGCTCGTCAACCGGAGTGACCTTCGCCCATATCCTTCCGTTTGCCAGGTTCTGAACAAACAAGATCAGGGGAAGGCCGTACTTCATCGCCACCTTGGTCTCTGCCAGCATCTTCCTCTTCGGTATCCATCTCTGCTTCGTCGCGTCCTCTGACAGGGTCAGGGCCTTGAACGCGCTCACGTACTTCAGCGCACGAGTGTTTGGATCATGGAAGACATAGTCGGGCTCTCCCTCCTTCAGACTGCATGTATGCAACTTCGCCGCGCTTCTCAGCACCGTCTCGGAGAACTGGAGCTGGGCGCGATTGCCCTTCTCCCTGTTCGCCATTCCGGCCTCTCTTGTCAGCTTCCCTCTGGTCGGCGGCACTCCGGCCCCCGTAGGTGGTTCCGGTCCGGTTCGGGCTGATGCCTGCGTCGTGCCCTCCTTCTCCCGTCCTCGTCCGTCCTCCTCGGAAAGAAGCTCAAGGTACTCGTCAACCTCCTCGGAAAGTATGCCGAACCTCTCCAGCACGTTTTCAGCACCGCTTATGAGCTTCGAGATGACCTCCTGGTCTTTCCTGTGCTCATCGTACCACTTGTTGTATCCATCGATCACCTTGTTGAACTGCTCCCTTCTCAACTCTACGCTCTCGTTGATCGATGCCACCGTCCGAGTCTGAAGCTCGATCGCCTTGGCTTGGGCCTCCACAGCTGAGGCTAGTTTGCTGGCCTTCTCTTCGAGGGCGTCGACCTTGCGTGATAGGCCTGAGCCCGAGACCTGTAACGCTGTAACCTCGCTTGTCAGCGGCTTGAGGGAAGCGTCAAGCTGCTTGAAGCTGTAGTCAACCATGTTCATCTTCTCTTCATCGTTGAGCCTTGAATGCAACGATGCCTTGTGGTAGATTGTCCACGCTCCGAGAAGAATCATGAAGAGCGAGAAGATCCAAATCGCTGTCAGGACTGGCCCCTTGAACAAGGGGAAGAGGCCTGATATCTCATAATAGAGAACTGACAGGGAGTAGGCAGAGATGGCGAAGATGGCGGAGATGGCGAAGATCCTCCTGCCTGTCTCCATGGCCGTCCTCTCCGTCAAATGGGTGGAGGCGTCCAGGGCGATGTAACCTAACAGGGCGAGGACGGCTATCGGCGTCAGATATTGGTCCACCGTTCACCTCCTCCCCTTGACCACTTGACCCGGCTGGCTCGGAACTCTCCTGACCCTGAAGGTCCCATCGTCCAGCCTGATGAGCGCAACCTGCTCCGCCAGCCTCAGCGAGGACTTCAGGGTCCCGAGCACATCCCCGTCGAGTTCGATCTCGAACCTCCTGGTGCACTTGAGGGTGATCGAATTCGGGCCGATTTCCACCAGGGTCCCTATCAACTCATCCCAGGGCCCAAGGGCTTGGCTTCTTCGATTCGTCTCACTCATCGGGCTGTCCTTGCGATGTATCGAGGTCACCTCCGACCTGGGCCATGTGGACAGGGTGGGCTTGGCGCCCTTGGGGTGGTCACTCGTGGGGGTCACCGTTAAACGCTTCAAATCTCCCGCTCTTATACCGAACTCGGTACCTATTAAATTTAACCGAATTCGGTAAGTTTATAACTCCAAGCCAGCCCCTAACGACGTATGCCCAAGGAAGGATACTACAGCCTGACGATAAAGAAGGAGACGGCAGAGAAACTGCAGGCTCTCGCTAAGGAGAGAGGGCTCGGATTGGTTGAGTTCTTCGAGGACATTACGGAGAGCCTAAGTGAGGTGAGCGTAAAGGAGAAGATCAGGCTCAACATCCTCAAGGAGCTCTTCACTAGCGTCCTCGGCATCCTGGCGACGCTTGAATTCAGGGCGAGGGAGCTGGAAGAGACTCGGATCAGAAAGGCGGGGCTGACGGAGCTCAGGATCAAGGACCTCGCATCCGACAGCCAACCTCTGCGCAGGACCCTGGCCAACGCTCGCTTCAGCCTCGATTTTGAAAGGTCCGTCCTCGGGGCGACGGACGCTCTCTCGAAGATATCAAGCCTGTTCCGGCCCATCTTCAAGGAGTGCTTTGAGGACGACTACGAGCTGGCTGAGCGTGCGGATTCGATGTACATAGCCAAGCTAAGGGAGCTCGGAGCATGGGGGAGGGTCGACGAGAGAGGGTGGGCACTCAATCCATTTGAAGAGTTCGAGCGAGATGCCAAGAGGCTTGGGATGGAGCTCGACAGGCTCAGGGACCTCTTCGGTGATGATAGGGAAGTGAGGAGGCTAGTGGATGCGATCGATCCTTGGTACAAGTTGCTTGCCGAGGAGAGCAGGAAGTTCGGCAGAGAGAGCCTTCCAGTGGAGTATGCTTTGCGTCAGGCGACTTCTCGCGGGAAGGCGCGGCCTGAGCGGAAAGCGGCCGGCGATTCGAGTGGTTGCGAAGCGAGGCCAGGACGCACGCAAGCGGAAAGGTACCGAAAACCTTTAAACTATACCAACTAGAATATATTCTGAGTGGAATATGGTCCTCGCAAAGGCCCCGGACCGGATAGTTGACAGGGAGCGCGAGATAAGGACCCTGGTCTCCGACCTGGCTGGGAGTTCGAAGAACATCAACTACGCCTTGATAGGCTTCCGAAGGATCGGCAAGACGACCATCCTTCAGGAAGTCGCGAAGGAGTTGACGGCCAAAGGTTTGATCGTCGTCAGCATCGATTTCTCGCTCAGGAAGTACGACCCGGCCGGGTTCTTCAAGGACATGCTGAACGAGGCCAGCACGAGCTACTATCGCGCCGCGGGCAAAAAGGAGGAGGTCCTCGACAACATTCGCGCAGGCCTCAACAAGCTCAGGGACCTCGCGCGCGCCAGGGTGCGCTTCGAGATATCGGTCGACCCATCGACCGGCGCCCCGACCATCACGCCGACGCCCTATCTCAAGGAGGTCGAGCGCGACTACTCCGTCATGTTCAGGTCGACCTTCGAATACATCGATCAGATAGCGGAGCGGAGCGGGCGCCGCGTGGTGGTGATGCTGGACGAGTTCCAATCGATGACCGAGTGGAAGAGGTACGCCGGCCTCGAGGCGATCACGGAACATCTCAAGCACGTGGTAGAGGCGCGAGGGAACGTCTGCTACGTGGTGAGCGGCTCGCGCGCGCACTTCATGAGGAACATGCTCTCGTCGGGCAGGAGCCCGCTCTTCGGGCTCTTCAACATCATGGAGATCTCCTACCTGGACGAAGGGCCATCCAAGGAGCTGTTCAAGATGAACGATCCTTCGGCAAGCGAGGGGGAAGCCAAGGAAGCCTACGATCTGGTTTCGGGCCATCCCTTCTATCTCATCGCCCTGGCCACATCGCGGAGGAAGGGAGAGACCGTGAGGGACACGTATCTTCGCTCCCTTACGTCGGCCGCCGGCTCTCTCAATCTCTACGTGAAGTACGTGCTCACCGAAGACATAGGAACCTACGCAAGGGGGCCGATAATGTCGCAGGTGCTCAGGGCGCTGGCGAGCGAGCCGATGAGCGCCGGACGGATAGCTCGTGCCGCAGAGGTGAGACTGACGTCTCTGCCAAAGTTCCTGAACCAGCTGGTGGAGATGGACCTTGTGAAGAAGGAGGGGAAATCATACTCCCTGGTGGACCGAGTGGTCGCAGATTACCTGAAGCTGAACCCATAGCAGTATGATGCCGGGAATATATTCTAGAGAGAATACGTCTGGATCGAGGCGGCAAGATCATCGAACGCCGTTACAATGCAGCCTTTCGAGCCGATTTCTGGGGCGCAGGGGACCATGCTGGAAATAGGGCATGCCTGCCCATCCGGTATCAGGGGGCATCTTTCATAAGGTCAGTAACTTGTGCTACCACAAGTTGCTTGCCCTCCCACAAGTCAAGCATCGTGGAACCAACGCCCTTCAGAAGATTCTTTCGAGCGAAGAGGCGTACGATCCCTTCTAAATTCCAAGCTTCGGCACGCAGGCCAGGTACGATTTCCGCAGCTCCTGCCTGTCGACGTGGTCGTAGATGTCGATCGCCTCGCGCCGCCTGTCCCCCCTCAGGACCTGGATGAACTCCCTCGGCATCCCTGCCCGTCTCAAATGGGTCGTGAAGAAATGGCGGAAACAGTGGGTCGAGAAACGGTCTTCCATGTCCTCGGAATTCGGATCGTTCAGACCGACAAGCGTGGAGTACTTGACTATCATGTTGTAGACGCCGCTCCTCATCAGCCTCCCTCCCTGGTCGCCTATGAAAAGGGCGTCGATGGTCGGGTGCGCCATCTCCCTGATCGCGAGCCACCTCCGGAGGGCCCTGGCGCATTCGTCGTCGAAGAATACCGTCCTCCCGCTCCTCTTCTTGAACTTCTTCCTCTGGAGGGTGATGGAGCCCTCCGCCCAGTCGACGTCGGAGACGTTGAGGGAGACGAGCTCGTTCCTTCGAAGGCCGGTCTTCGCCAGGAGGACGAGGATGGCCCTGTCCCTCGGGTTCAGGACCGAACCGATCAGGTGGGACATCTCCTCGACGGAGATGAGCTTCCTCGGCGGGTCGTCCTGGTCGTCCTCCTTGTACTCCCTCAGGAAGCGCTTCCTCACCGCTAGGACGGGGTTCCCCGGGACGTAGCCCTCGAAGGAGAGGAAGCCGTAGAAGGTGGAGAGGGCCGTGAAGTTGTGATCAAGCGTCTTGTGATCCAGGCCCAGCCCCCTGCGGTAGTGGAGGTACTCCCTGAAGACGAACCGGTCGGCGTCGAAGGGATAGATACCTCTCCCCGAGAGGAACTCCAGGAAGTCCTTCACGGTGTGCCTGTACCCGACGATGGTCGAGTCGGCCAGGTTCCTGTCTTTGCAGTCCTGGATGAAGCCCTCCAGGAGCTTCGAGAGGTCGACCCTCTTCTTTACGGCGGACTGCTCCTGGGTCAACCCCTCCACCTCCAGCCCCTCGCCGTGGCCTCGAGGAGGCCGTACGCCTCCAGCCCCGCCAGCTGGGCGTCGATCGCCTTGACGGCGTCCGTCTCCCTGGGGTCGATCCCCAGCTTCTGGAGGAGGCGGTCGCTGTCGACGACACCCTCCCGCTTGAAGAGCTCTACGATGCTCCGGTCATAAGAACGGATTCCCTGGAACCCAGCCTGACCGAAGGGCTGGAGCCTGTAGCTCCTCAGCTCCTTGTCCAGGCGCTCCGCCAGCTCCTTCATCAGCCTGTTCTCACCCTGTAGCTTGGATACCTCTTCGTCCTTCTCCCTCAGGAGCCTGATGAGCTCCGCCCTAGACTTGTACTCAGCCCCTTCCTCCTCCTGCTTCAGGGAGTTCTCCACGTGCTCCGCCACGAACTTGGAAATTGTCCTCCCCGACTTGTCAGCCAGCTCCTTCCATCGATCGGCCATGCCCACTGAAGGCAAATAGACGTAGATGGACCTCTCCTTCAGCCTCCCCTTTGCGACGACCAAGTTCTCCGCAGCCGTAGCATGGAGGCGGGCATAGATAAACCTATACTGGTAAAATGGCGCCGGGAGAGGGATTCGAACCCTCGCGGCCCATGAAGGGCCACGGGCTCTCATTCCGACCGGCGGAAGGAGCTCCGCCTTCGGCCTCAAGGCCCGCGCGTTAATCCACTTCGCTACCCCGGCGAGAACAGACCTTGTAAGCAAAGCGCGCGGTTTCCTTTAAAACGTTTCCCGATCGCCCATTCCAACTTTTTAAGGGCTTAAGTCCAGCCATGTGTAAGGGTAAGCTGAGGCTCTTGCGGACCGGGAAGTCTTTCAGGAAATTCCGTCTTCTGGACTACATGTCCGACGCCCTCGTCCAGAGCTACGGCCGGACCCTGGAGGACGCCTTCTCCAACGCCGCATCGGCGATGACCGCTGTGATGGTCGACCTGCGCAGGGTCTCCCCCGCTCCACTGACGAGGGAGGTCGTCGCAGAGGGTTTCGACGAAGAAAGCCTTCTCTACAACTGGCTGGAGGCGGTCCTCGTTAAGAAGGACATAGACCAGGAGATCTTCAGGTCGTCACATGTAAGGATCAAGACAACACCCAAGGGCCTCTCCCTTCGAGGCACCCTCCACGGTGAAGCCGTGGACGCGAAACGCCACGTGTTCAAGCGCGACGTCAAGGCCATCACCTACCACGAAATGTCAATCACGAGGAAGGACGGGAGATACACCCTCAGGTTCCTCCTGGACCTCTGACATAGGGGCAGGGGAGATCGAGCCAGCCTGCCAGCCGGACAACTACTTTTCAGCCGCGGGTCGACTTAATTGACGCTATCCCTATTTCTTCCCGGGAGGCACTCTCCGGCATCGGGATGAGCGACAAGCCCGAGCCGGGCGACGACCTCATGTCGATGAGCACAATCTCCAAATACGCTAAGATGATCGAAGACCTACGCTCCGGTCTGGACCCGGAGATCATCAAGACATGGTACGAGAAGGTCGAGCATGACGCCCGTGAGCTGGCCCCCGCGAACGTGAAGGACACGATCGATGTCATACAGGACGACCTCCTCCCCATGAAGTACAACTTCAAGGCTTCCAAACGCGCGGTCCCATTCGTCGTGGAGGCCATCGAGAAGAACCTCCAGGGGATGCCCTTCGCCACCAAGCTCTACTTCCAGAAGGTTGAGGAGTCCATCTGGGAGGAGTACGAGCGATACATCAAGCAGACCCCGACGCCATAGCCCAGTTACCTTTTATAGCCGTCTCATGGATTCTCAAGACATCGTCATCCAAAGGTGCCTGCATAACATGGATTCATATTATGGTGAAAAGTGCGCCAGTTCCGCCCTGAAGTCCTTCGTTACTCCCTTCTCCAAGCCGCACTTCACGCCTGACCGGCCTCTGAACCTCGAACACATCGTCTTGAACGTGGTCCCCGATTTCGAGCAGCAGAGCATCGAGTGCACCGCGACCCTCAGCCTCAAGGCCCTCGCCGACAGGGTGGAATCGGTCTGCCTCGACATGGCGGACCTCAAGGTGAAGTCGATAAGCCTGAAGGACAAGGGGCTCCTGCTCTTTCACAGCGAGGACGGCAAGGTCGTGGCCCAGCTCCCAGACGAAGTGTCTTACGGCTCAACGATCGAAATCGCCGTGGAATACGCCGGAAAGCCACGGAAGGGCCTGTACTTCAGGAAGCCCGACAAGGACTACCCCAGCAGGCCCGTCCAACTCTGGACGCAGGGGGAGGACGAAGACAGCCATTATTGGTTCCCTTGCATAGACACGCCCGCACAGAAGGCCACAAGCGAAGTCCTGGCCACCGTCCCGGCGAGCTTCACCGTCATCTCCAACGGCAAGCTGGCTGAAGTGAAGGAGGACGCCGCCAAGGGTCTGAAGACCTACCACTATGTCCAGGACAAGCCTCATTCCATTTACCTGATCACCCTCGTGGCCGGCGAATTCGTGGAGCTGAAGGATGAGGCGAACGGAATCCCGCTCCTCTACTACGTACCCAAGGGTAGAGAAGATGATGCCAAGCGCAGCTTCTCGGAAACCCCCAAGATGGTGGAGTTTTTAGCCGAGAAGACGGGGATGCCCTATCCCTGGGACAAGTATGCGCAGACCTGCGTCAGTGAATACATCTTCGGGGGGATGGAGAACACCTCCGCCACAACGCTGACAGACACGACGTTGCACGACGAAAGAGCCCATCTAGACTTCTCGAGCGTGCCTCTTGTTTCGCACGAGCTGGCTCATATGTGGTTCGGCGACCTCCTCACCTGCCGGTACTGGAAGCATGCATGGCTCAACGAGGGGTTCGCGACCTTTTGCGAGGCCCTGTACACGCAGTTCAGCAAGGGGGACGACGAATACCTGTTCGAGATGCTCCAGAACCAGGACATCTACCTCGGCGAACTGGACCGCTACGCGCGCCCGATAGTCACAAACGTCTTCGAGACGGCCTCAGAGCTCTTCGACAGGCACCTCTACGAGAAGGGCTCCGTCGTGCTTCATATGCTTAGGTCGATGGTGGGTCAGGAGACCTTCTGGCGAGGCATCCAACTCTATGTCAAGGACAACGCTTTCAAGAACGTGGAGACCTCCGATCTGAGGGCCGCTTTCGAGAAGGCTTCCGGGATAAACCTGGACGCCTTCTTCGCCCAGTGGACGGGTCGGCCCGGTCACCCCGACCTGTCTGTGAATTATGAATCGAAGGCTGAAGACGTGGCCGTACTGAGGGTCGTCCAGAAGCAGGCTGAGGACGCATTCAACTTTAGGTTGAGGGTCAAGGTCCAATATCAGGGCTCCGCGGAGGAGACCTGCAGCGACATCACCTCCAAGGACCAGAGCATAGCCCTGCATTTGGCCAGGAGGCCGCTCTACGTCTCTGTGGACCCCAAGTTCGAGGTCCTGAAGACCATCGAATATGTCCGGCCGAGGGAGATGATGCTGGCCCAGTTGTCGTCCGACACCGTGCCTGGTCGGATACAGGCCGCGAAGGGTCTGGCGAAGGATGCCTCGCCTGACGCGGTGGAAGCTCTCAGGAAGGCCCTGGGCAGCGACCCCTTCTGGGGTGTGCAGGCTGAGGCAGCAAAGGCGTTGGGTGAAGTCGGGAACGAGTCCTCCCTTAAGGCTCTAATCGGAAGCCTTTCCGTCAGCCATCCTAAGGTGAGGCGGGCAGTGGTCTCCGCCCTCGGACAGTTCAAGAAGGAGGAGGCAGCCGACGCGTTGATCTCTCTCTTCGCAAAGGGAGACCCGAGCTACTTTGTTGAGGCCGAATGCCTGCGCAGCATCGGAAAGACGAAGTCGGAGAAGGCATATGAGTTCATCGTTAAGGGGATGGAGAGGCCGTCATGGCAGGAGGTCGTCAAGATCGGTGGGGTCGACGGCCTGGGCAGCCTCGGCGACCCGAAGGCCGTTCCCGTGTTGCTAGAGAAGGTCAAGCTGGGGAATCACCTTCGCGTGAGGGAGTTTTCCACTGTCGCCCTGGGCAAGGTCGGAAGGGATAACGTCGAAGTCATCGGTCGGCTCACGGACCTACTAAGCGACTACTGGTTCAGGGTCAGGGGTTCCGCGGCGTCTGCGCTGGCAGAGCTGAAGGCCACCGATGCAATGCCGGCCCTTACTAAGGCAGCCGAGAAAGAGCTGGACGGAAGGGTGAGGCGTTTGATGCGAGAATCGATTATCCGGCTGAGGGCGAGCAGGACGCCGGATGACGAGCTCAAGCGCGTCTCGGATGACCTTGACAAGCTTCGAGAGGAGAACCGCCTCCTCAAGGAACGCGTTGATCGGCTAGAGCTGGCAGGAAAGCAGAAGGGTTAGAGGCGCGGATGCCGTCGGCGGTCAACGGCATCTATGCTCTGAGCGGTTAGACGTGTCCATGACCAAAGAATATCGTAAAGTTAGCACCTACCGGACACTGTTGTTGAGCGTCATCAGGAGGGCTCTACGGTTCAGAATGCACAAACAATTCGCACGCACGTCATTCCACTCCGCTAATCAGAGGCCTACGTGAAGGTCGAACCCATTCGAGAGGGCGTTGTCGACGGTCAAAGCTTTGTTCAGTACAGCCAAATTGGTCCAGAAGGCGAGGAAATGGTTTAGCGCATCTCCACAGAACCTCTGAAGCGGGTGCCCCAATGGACCTAAATACTCATACAGTATAGAATCCATGGAGTGACGGCACTGAGAACTCCCATTGTTCTAGGAGCAATCGCAATCGCCATAGTTGCGGCAGCCGGTATAGTATCAATGGCAGGCCAGTCAGGCTCGAAGCCTGCATGTACATCAACAAGCACATCCTCCAAAGTGATGATCAATGTGGTGTCGGCAAAAATGGTCCAGCCGCTTACGGGAGCAGGTCCAACGGTCGAACTGACCCTCCAAAACCAATGGGGATGCCCTGTGACTAGCCTTTCAGCGATACTTGAGCTGTACAAGAATTACACCTACTATTTCAACGACGTGAATAGCTCACACCCGCTTGGCCAAGGACAAACGGTCACAGCCAATCAAACCCTTTTTGAAGGCGAATTCGATTCCACGGTAAGTTATCCTCTCGTTATCGAAGGAACAATTCAAGACACATTATTCACTGAGACGGTCATGATACAGATTCTTCCCGTATAAGTTAACGGATAAGACGGGAGTTCACACGTGTGGAGCACAAGAAGAGGACAGAGGACGTAGGGTGAAAGCCCGGTGATGCGAAGGTATCACGCCGGGTTCGGGAGGTAGGGCGCGTGCTTCCTGCCCTACGTTTTGGACGGGCTTCGGCCTCCTTCAGATGATCAACGGGATATGTGACTTCGTCGAGCTTCGTCGTAGGCATCCTTTGGACGCTGGTGTCGTCGACTCCGCCGACCAGCGAGTCCCCTCCTGTTAAAGGCCTCAGGAGAAGATGGGCCTAGTGCCGCCTCGATGGACGCTCTGAAATGGCCGGTATCTCAAGAACAAGTGATGGCCACCGAAGATCCATTGGTGGTCAAAGGCGCCGCGAGACAAGCCGTTCTGGAGGGTAAAACACGCATAACACTTGAGTTACTCAAACAATCGACGTTCGGCACTCAGCGCCATGTTCTAAACGCAATCCCGAATCTCGTTACGTCATAGGCACAGAATCTATACATTGAAGAAGGGTTTGGCCGAATTGAAGCTCACTTTGGCCGATTGAAAAATACTTTAACCATCGACAGGCGTCTACCCTCTCTGCCCGAGAGTCTCTCTCTGTGCGATGAAATGATATGGGGCCGGCCGGATTTGAACCGGCGATCTCTAGCGCCCTTGGCCTCGCACGGCGGCAGCCGCGCGATCAGGCTAGTATCCTAGTCCAAGCTATCCACCGAACAATTCGAAAGCACTGGTTCGGCTCTGGACGACGGCCCCACACTCACTCGAAAGGCTCGAAGCTCTGTTCTATATATGTATTGGAAGGAGGCGCCCTCATCGCCGCCTTCCTGACTCAGGGTCAAGTAGATACTCACCCCTTCATGCGCGATGACCTCGTCATAGAGCGCCTAGCTCACGGACGCTCTGCCAGCTTCATCGACCGCAGAATCGTCCGATATGAATCATCATCAGGAGATCTCCTGTAAGCCCTCAACGCGGCCAGCACTTCCTCTCGTTCCGCTCCCAACCTGGACAAGACGATGGGGCCATATGGCCTTGATAACGTCAGGTACTGAAGGAGGTCGTTGACGTTCCTCCTCCTCCCGCCTGTTGCCGCGGTCTCGAAATCCAGCACACGCGCTCGGCCGTCCAGCTGAATTATGACGTGGCGGCGTGGGTCCGAGAGCTCCTTGTGGTCGACACCGGCGACGTCCAGGAGGCGGGCCAGCCCGCAGATGTCGGTCAGGATGCTCCTGAAAGCGCCGTCGGCAAGGTCCTTCGACCCTTTCAACCAGTCGACTAGATTGTTGCCCACCAGTTCCTCCATCACGATGAAATCTCGTGACGCGGCGAACAGGACAGGTCCTATCTTCGACCTGTTCGATTCCTTGAGGATCTCCCCCTCTCTTTCTAGGCTTTCTCTGTCCGCGTCCGTCCGCCTGATTTTCAAAGCAGCCCTCTTCCCCTTCCAGAGGCATTCGACCACCACTCCCACATGTCCCTTGCCGAGCACCTTGAGGCCACCGACCTCGATACTTCCGACGAAGACCAGAGCCTCCACTCCCATTTCCTTAAGAGAGATAATGCGCCGCTGAGCTTCAGACTGCGAGCCCGAAGGGTAGCAGAGCACACTCACGAAGGGAGGAACGCAGAGCCCGTCGACGTCCACCTTCCTAGAAACGGAAGCCGGCAAGCTCCGACAACGCCATCCTGTCGACGACCCGCCTGCTGGAGTATGCTTCTCGGCCGACTAGCACCTCATGCGTCTCCTTGGCCTCGGCCGCCAGGCCCTTCGCGAATCCGACCCTCGTCACGGGATCCTCCATATACTTCAGCAGGAGGTCGGCAGGCCTGGACATGTCGTTCTTTGAGAGGGCGTGGCTCCTCATATCGTCGCCTAGCCACCATGAGTCAGACCGACCATTCGACTTGGCCAGGAACCTTTCATTCGCATCCTTCATGAAGATCTCAGGCCCAATCCTTTCGAGCGTTCTCGGCAGCACCTCGACCGAAACGAGGAAGGCCATCGAGACGCGCCCTCTTTCTGCGGCCACCCTGTGCCTCAAGACTCGAACCCCGTCCTTGGCCAGGTGCTCGGCGACGCCGTTGGCGCTCTTCCATAGCTCGCCCCACAGGATGTCCTCGCTTCGATCCTTGAAGGCGAACCTCAGCATGAGCGTGTGACTCTTGATGTGGCCCGGTGGGGCGCTCACGGGCTGCAACTGCCTGGCGCCAAAGAACTCTAAGCTGGGCTTCTTCAGGAAGAGCCTTGACAAGTGAACGAACTCCGCCAGCTTGGCCGGAGAGACGGCTAGCCCGAGGTTTCTGGTCGTGTCGACGGGGTCCAAGAGTATGAACGCTTCCCCTTCGAAGAGGGACCTGGCATTTTCTTCGCCTCCCTCCAGGCTGATGACTACGCCTTTCTTCCAGGAAGATGCTGAGCGAAGGAGCTCGACAAACGATCTGTACTTCAGGACGAGCACCTCGCAGGCGTAACCGCTAAAGCCTCGCACGCGGATTTCGGCGCCGTAGAGCGCTTGTGCCTTGAGGAATCTCTTCAGCATCCTGACTTCGGATCTCAGACCTTCGTTCAAATGGGCCTCCAGGTACTTCGTGTGAAAGGGCGAACGGTCAGCGGCGCTCTTCCACTCTCCCTTCGTTACCCCATAGCACGGGACTACGTTGACGGTCACAGAGTCCACGTCGGCTTCGACGTAGGGGTGCTCGGCGTACCTCCTCCTGGGCGAGCGCCCTTCCAGGGCGGCCTCGGCCAGGGAGAGCCCCAGCCCCTCGAACTGCGTCCGATTCACCTCCTTCGGGTAGACAAGGAAGAAGTCCACGTCCGTCTCAGTTTCCAGCCAGGTGTCGTGCGCGTAGGAGCCTCCTATCTCGATTCGCGGCGAGATCTTGGCCCCCTTTGAGGCTTCTTCGAGGAGCTGGATGACGTTCTCCACAGCTAGTGCGACGGCCCTCCGTCGTTTCAGGCTCGGCATCGATTCCTTCTTCGCCTCGGCCAAGACTTGATCTAGATTCAAGGGCTCACCCCAGGGGGAAGACGGCCAGGTCGCTGTAGAGCGGCCCCGAAGACGTTAGCACGCTCTTCTTCAGCTGGAACTCCCTGAACTCGACAGTCCCTCCATCCTCCTCGCCAAGCTTCCGCACCGACTCGGACAGCTTGGTAACGTTGCGCTCGCCCTTGACACGCAAGATGGTCAAGTGAGCCCGAAAAGCCTCAGGCTTGCCGTAGGACGCGAGCTTCTCGTTTACGATCGAACTAAGGGCCTTCATCGTCTCCCCGCCTTCGGCGACGCCCAACCAGACCACGTTGATCTTCGAATTCGAGGGGAATACACCCAAGCCCTTGAAGTGAGCGGAAAAGGGGGGAATCCTGATCGTCTTCAGTGATTCGACGACAGTCTCCACGGAAGCTTCGGGGAGGTCCCCAATGAACTTCAGCGTAATGTGGAGATTCTCCGTCTCCACAGCCTTCAGTTGCGCTCCGGTGGCTATGAGGACCCTCTGGAGCTCGGCTATCTTCCTCTTGAGCGCCTGTTCTTTCAGCTCCAGGGCCACGAACGTCCGCAAACTCACGAGTTGTGTATGTCTTGTCGAGGTAGATATGTGTATTCTGATGAAGACGCACGAAACGCCTTTGCTCCCCCGTCCTCCTTAATACCAAGTCGATGAGACCCTCTATCCAGAGGAACGACCTTTGAACGGCGGAGACGTCTTCATAGTCTGCGTGACGGGCATGCCCGGAGCTGGGAAGACCACCGCCACGAAGGCCTTGGTGGGTTCCGGCTTCACCGTCTTGAGCATGGGTGACGTCGTCAGGCGTGAAGCCAAGAAGAGAGGGCTGGGAGTGGGCAAGGAGGGGCAGAAGCAGATGATGTTCGCTCTCAGGGCTGAAGGAGGGCCCGCGGCCGTAGCGAAGCTGTGCGTGGAGGAGATAAGGTCGAAAAGCCTTCAGAGGGTCGTAATAGACGGCGCACGTTCCGTGGACGAAGTGAATGCATTCAGGGGCGTGGGTGAAGTCAAGGTACTGGGAATCCACGCCTCCCCATCGCGTCGTTACGAGCTCCTCAGTTCGCGCGGACGCGACGACGATCCCTTGTCCCGTGCCGAGTTCGAAGTCAGGGACCAGAGGGAGCTGGACCTCGGCCTGGGCAAGGTAATAGCGCTGGCCGACCGGATAATCGAAAACGAGAGCACCTCCATTGAGATGCTCGATGACAGGGTCAGAGGGGTCGTGGTGGAATGGCAGGAGAACGCCTGAAGAGCCGTTTCGGCTTCGGGTGCCAAGTCACGGTCAGGGCACCGGTCAACCCGTCCGAAGACCCGGTGAAGGTCCTGAGTGCTGTGGACCAGCTCTTCGGGTCCTCCTCCAGAACGGGCCTCTCGTCCTCGGCTGAGTTCGTCGTTGCGGAGTACGCGGGGGATCAGGCGCTCACCAAGGTCTACGAACAGGCGAGGTCCAGGATGACGATCAGCGTCCTGAGGCGGCTCCTGAGGCAGCGCCAAGAGGAAGGTTCCACGAGCTTCATGCTTAACAAGCAGGTGGCCGCAGGAGGGATCGTCGTCTTCTGTGAAAGCGAAGCGGAGTCCCCTCTAGGTCCGATTACCGTCTACATCGAGACGCCGGAACTGGAGCACTTCATCGACTGGATAGCGCCCGACCTGCGGGGCCCCAGACGTTCATTCAGGAAGCGCTAACTCGTAGCTGCTGAAGTCTTCGCCTATCGTGACGTTCTGGAAATGTTTCGAAGCTTGTTTCAATAACAGCGCAGAATCGTTAATGCGAGCGCTGACGTGAGTTATGACCAGGCGTCCCACCTCCGCTTCTGAGGCGAGTTGCGCGGCCTCCCCTACCGTCGAATGGAGGTATTCCTTTGCCTTATCCACGAACTCTTCGCTGTAGGTCCCGTCGAAGACCAGGAGGTCGACCTTTCGGAAGAACCTCACCAGGTCCTTCGTGGGCCTGGTGTCCCCCGAATAGCCGAAGCTCCTCCCTTTCCTCCTGGGGCCTGACACCTCGTCAGGCCGGATGGCTCGCCCATCCAGCTTTACGGTACAGCCGTCCTGGAGCCTCTTCCAGAGAGGGCCCTGCGGAACCCCTAAGGCCCGTGCCTTTTCAGGGAAGAACCTGCCGGGCCTGGTCGATTCGTCGACGCGGTACGCGTAGCTGTCGCCTATGTGAAGGGTTCTTTCCGCTCTCAACTTGAACTCCCTCTCCTTCAGCACGATACCGGGGGAGACTCGGTGAAAGGAGATTTTGTAGGGAACGTAAACGTGAAGGGCGGAGATGTTGAATTTGATGATCTTATCTAGATCTCGGGGGCCGTATACGTTGAGAGGCTCCTTTCTGTTCTGGAGTGCGAGGCTTTGGATGAGGCCGAGGAGCCCGAGGAGATGGTCGCCGTGGAGGTGCGTTACGAAAATATGCTGGGGGTTGGAGATCGGAGGCTTGGCCAGCATCATCTGCCGCTGGGTCCCTTCGCCGCAATCGAACAGCAGCAGCTTGCCCTCTCTCTGCAGCGCCACGGCTGGGAGCCCCC
>Ga0187857_10002180_pt1 | contig 17945 bp, 16 predicted proteins | sample June2016WEW_8_10_FD_132984 | JGI IMG/M metagenome (GOLD analysis project Ga0187857, IMG submission 132984) | Peatland microbial communities from SPRUCE experiment site at the Marcell Experimental Forest, Minnesota, USA - June2016WEW_8_100 | ecosystem: Environmental > Terrestrial > Soil >...
ACAGGGTGTAACGAATAAGAGCTCGCCGAAAACAACGGCGAAGACAAGTGTGTGACGGAGCCGAAAAATCGTAGACCACAAATGCTCTTCCCAGAATCCAAAACGGTTTCCCATGCTCACCTCGCGAATGAAGAGTGTACCGATGGATTGCGTTTGGAACAACTGGCGTAGTTATAGCGAACGCAGGAGTAAGGAGAAAGAAAATGGACGCGGTAATTTCCGATCGCCTATTCGTAATCACCGGTGGCCCGGGTTCGGGAAAGAGTGCGCTGATTGAAGCGCTGGCGGGACAGGGCATCTGCACCATGCCGGAGGCCGGGCGAGCAATCATTCAGGATCAGGTTGCCATCGGCGGCGAGGCCTTGCCTTGGTCGGATCGGCGCGCGTTCGCGGAACTGATGCTCAGTTGGGAAATGCGATCGTATCGGGCGGGGATGAGGTTGACTGGCCCTGTGATTTTCGATCGCAGCGTGCCCGATGTGCTCGGCTACCTGCGTTTGTGTAACCTGCCCATCCCTTCCCATGTAGAGCGGGCGGCGCAGATATTTCGCTATCATTCCCGGTTGTTTATCGCGCCGCCTTGGCGGGAAATCTTCGGGTTCGATGAGGAACGGAAGCAAACTTTCGAGGAAGCGGAAGCGACGTACGCAAGTGATGAGAGAGATTTACTCCGGCTTGGGCTACGAACTTGTTCTGCTCCCTTTAGGGTCGGTTGAGGAGCGTGCCCGGTTCGTCTTGGCGGCGGTCGACAGAATTCTGTGACTTAGGGTTTCGAGCTTTAGGGTGAAATTCGGATTGCGTGACGTGAGTCTTGACGAACCTCTATCCGCTGTGTAGGATCATGAAGACAAGTCTTCCCTTCGGGGTAGACCGGAATTTCATGCAGAGTGGCTGAGGGACGAGCCCTGTGACGCCACGGCAACCGGATCGGGATCATATATCTCGACCGCCAGGTGCCAACTCCCGCCCGGAAACGGGGAACATGAGATTCGGATGCGAGCTTAGTTTATTTGCATTCCGATAACCTCTTTTCCTATTTCCTGGAAAAGAGGCCTTTCAGTTTTAGGGCGTTTTTTCCCGGCTCGTCCCCAGCTATTCGCTGTAGCAGAAAGCGAGTAGCAAATGGCTCACTACGAATTGCGCTGCCGGGAATGCGGGCGAAGCTGGGGAAACCAGCCCCGCTCGATCTGCGACGAGTGCTTCTCTCCTCTCGAAATCACTTACGACTACGATGCGATCCGGGCTTCGATGGCTCAGGGAGCGTTCGGCCGTGAGCGAATTTCGCAACGGCCGCCGAACATGTGGCGCTATTCCGATTTGCTTCCGTTGCCGGCGGGCTATGAGCCCCGGCTGCCGGTTGGGTTCACGCCGCTCTTTCAGGCGCCGCGGCTCGCTGCGCGCCTGGCGGGCAATCAGCGTGACGGGAGCGCTGCCGCGCAGAATCTCTACATCAAGAATGATGCCGTCTGCCTGCCCACACTCAGCTTTAAGGACCGCGTTGTGGCCGTGGCTTTGGCGCAGGCGCAGGCTTTCGGCTTTGACACGGTTGCGTGCTCTTCGACGGGAAACCTGGCCAATGCTGTGGCAGCCCACGCCGCGCGCCTGGGGCTGACAGCGTGGATCTTTATTCCTTCCGATCTGGAGCCCGCGAAGATTCTGGGTACGCAAGTTTTCGGTGCCAATGTTGTGCGCATCGCCGGCAACTACGATCAGGTGAACCGCCTATGCTCACAGATTGCTGAAGAACGCCGCTGGGGCTTCGTCAACGTCAACTTGCGGCCTTATTACGCTGAAGGATCGAAGACCGTGGGCTTCGAAATCGCGGAGCAACTGGGCTGGCGCTTGCCGGACAATGTTGTGATTCCGATGGCCGGCGGCTCGCTCATCACTAAGGTCAAGAAGGCGTTCGACGAACTGATCAAACTCGGGTTGGTTGAAGAAAAGCCCGTGAAGTTCTTTGGCGCGCAGGCTACCGGGTGCTCTCCGATTTCGACTGCGGTGAAAACCGGCAGTGCAGAAATCGAGCCGCAAAAACCGTCGACGATTGCGCGTTCGCTCGCGATCGGCAATCCGGCCGACGGGCATTATGCCATCAAGACCATCAAGCAGAGCGGCGGATGGAGCGAAGACGTGAGCGATCCGGAAGTGATCGATTCGATCCGCCTGCTGGCGGAAACGGAAGGCATCTTTACTGAGACCGCCGGTGGAGTGACCGTGGGCACCGCGGGCAAGCTCTATCGCCAGGACCGCATTCTGCCCGAGGAAACGACGGTGTTGTGCATCACCGGAAACGGGCTGAAGACGACCGATGTGCTCGCTGGAGTGTATGAGTTTGAGAGACCGATTGCACCGAAGCTGGCCGAATTTGAAAAGTATCTGAACGAAACGCTGGATACGGTCGAAGTTGCGAACCAAACGGCGGACGCGGCCAGCGCATAAGTGGAGGTTCAGATGGCGATTACAGTACAAATTCCGACCGCACTGCGGCGGCACACGGCGGGAGTAAGCTCGATCGCGTGTACCGCCACGAACCTGGGAGAGCTTTTCTCGGCCCTGGATGAAAAGTTTCCAGATCTGAAACCGCATCTCCGCGACGAGGCCGGACAGGTGCGGCGCTTCCTCAATATTTATGTGAATGAGGAAGATATCCGGTTTCTGGGCGGCCCTAGCTATGCTTTTCAAGAGGGCGATGAAGTGCTGCTGGTGCCTTCGATCGCGGGCGGAGCGCGGTAAGAATCCACCAGCCGACACGACCCTGCTAAGGCTGGCGCGTGACCAGGTCAACTGTCTGCTGCAGCGGTCCAGCGCTTCTCCCCCGCGTCGGGTGGACTCCGACTTCCATGTGACTTTGCTGTGACGCCGAAGATGGCGCCGTGAATATACTCCTCGGCTGCCGAGCCTGCTCTTGTGCTTTGGGGGCAAAACGTTGACTTCACCGCTACTACTCTCGTCAGCAGCGGTGGATTTCCCCACACGCCGGCTCGAGCAGCGGCAACTTTACCAACTACACGGTATCGCTCGCGTCCTAAGACCTGTTTCCGACACTGGCAGTACAAACAGGGGCAGACTGCGCTTCTCAGCAATCCCAGCCAGGTGGAAGTGTGGGTAGACAGTAACACGCAGAAGCTCAACACGCAGCCACTCGCCGCAGGCAGCACGGTGCGCTTCTATGGATTGGTGTTCAACCGCAACGGCACTCTGCGCATGGACTGCGCGCAGGTCAACGACGGCGTGGCATAGCAACGGCCAATCTGCACCTGTACCGCTAACGGATCTTCCACCGCAATGCGCGTGGCCAGCAGCGAACCGTCTGATTGAATAGCGCCGTCCATATCCACGAATGTGCCCGCGGCCAGTGCCGAAAAACGGCTGACGCCCTGATACACCGTGGCACTGCTGGTGGCGACCGCAAGGCTCCGCGGCAAGCCGAAACCATCGGACAGCGCGAGTGTGCCGCCAGTGGCCCCTAACGCTGGCGCGGATTAGGGCTGAAGCGACGAAATGCAGGCGCAACGCGGAGTCGCGGCGCAGAAACGGCGCGAGTGTACTCATAACGTCCACGATTTACGGCGCGCCGGTTAACCATGGGCGCGCCAAAATCGTGGCCCGGGACATCACCTAAAACACGAAGGGCTGGTGTGGAGCAGCCCGCGGCAATCGCATGCCACGAACGAAACGAGCAGAATCGTAATCTTTGGTAGTGTTCTGGCGTCGGAATCCTTTCAGTGTTCGGAACCTTGTGCTAGGATATAACTAACCGGTTAATTAACTATGGCACGTCGGCCTCAGCGTCATCTTCATCCCCGCATGGGATCGCGCGGGCAGCCGGAGGAAAGCCGTGCGGCCATTCTGCAGGCGGCGGCGCAAGAGTTTGCCGAACACGGCATTGCCGGAGCTCGTACCGACGCCATTGCGCGCGAGGCGCGCGTCAATAAGGCTCTCCTCTACTACTACTTTAAGGACAAGGAAACCCTCTATGGCGCAGTCCTCAACCATGCGTTTTCCGGGATGAAGGCTAGGGTTTTCCAGGTGCTCGATAGCGACTTGCCGCCGCGCGACAAAATCATGGCTTACGTGGGCGCATATTTCGATTTCATCGCCTCCGACCAGATTTATCCCAAGCTGATGCAGCGCGAGATGATGCGCGCGCGCGAGGGAGATTCGGTGCACATCGACCGGTTGGTCAAGACTTACTTCCGGCCAATCTATCGGCGGGTGGGAGCGTTGTTGCACAAGGGAATTGCGGAAGGAGACTTCCGCAAGGTAGATCCGGCGCACTTCGTTCCTTCTATGGTTTCCATAATCGTTTTCTACTTCAGCAGTGCACCGGTCATGCGGCGGATCGTACGCTTCAATCCCCTCACACCGGAGCGTATCGCCGAGCGGCGAGCCGCGGTTATGGATTTTATTTCCGCGGCGCTTTTTCTACCTAATACAAATGCGACGCCGTCGTTTCGCAAATCGGGAGCTCGCCAATGAGTGCTCGTAACAAGTTTTTCATTCTACTCAGCATCATCTTTGTGATCGCCGTGATCTACTACATTTTCTCTGCCGACCATTCTAGAGACCTGGTGCTGATCGGTACGGTCGACTCGAATCAGGTGATCGTCAGTGCACAGGTGGAAGGGCGCATCCAGAGGTTGCTGGTGGACGAAGGTACTCCGGTGAAGGCCGGAGACCTGATCGCGGTGCTCGATCCCTCGGAGCTGCAGACGCAGGAAGCCGCGGCCGCGGCCAATATTGCGAGCTTGCAGCACAAAGTGGCGGAGATGCAACACACCGAACGTTCCACCTCTGGCTCGACCTCCAGCGACGTGGCGAATGCGCGGGCCAAGCTGGACTCGGCCAAGGCGCAACTGCTGCAGGCAAAGGCTGCGCTCGATCGCACGGAGAGCGACAGTCGACGCATGATCGAATTGGCCAAGGCCGGAGTCCAGTCGGATCAGGATCGGGTTCAGGCTGAAACCAACCTGCAGGCCGCTCAGGCGACAGTGCAGGCGCAACGGGAATTGGTAAAGGCGGCGGAGGCGGACTTGGCTTCGGCCATCGCGCGTACGCAGCAAGCCAATGCAGCGAAGAGCACGGTGCAATCGACTGAGGCTGATCTCAAAAATGCCATCGCGCAGAAGAATCAGGCGGCGGTGCGGCTGGGCTATACCGATGTCTATGCGCCGGTCACCGGCACAGTCTCGGTGCGGGCAGCGCGGCAGGGAGAAGTGGTGAACATTGGCGCGCCGATTGCCACGATCGTTGATCTCACGGACACGTGGGTGAGAGCCGCGATTCCGGAAACCTATGCGGACCACATCGGTTATGGCGATGTGATGCGCGTGCGCCTCCCCGGCGGAACCATCACTAGCGGCAAAGTATTTTTCAAAGGAGTGGAAGGCGATTTTGCCACGCAACGCGATGTGAGCCGCCGCAAACGGGATATCAAAACCATCGTCTTGAAAGTTCGGCTCGACAATCCGAAAGGTGCATTCGTGCCAGGAATGACGGCCGAAGTACTGGTTTCACCCGCCCAGATGAAGGGTGAGAGCAATCCGCAGAGCGCGATAGCGGCGGAACAGCCATGACGGCCGAAGTAAGCACCCAGACGAACGACTCTGCAACGGCTGCGAACCATACGCCCTTTGCGATCGAGGTGCAGCACATCGTCAAGAAATACGGCGACTTCACGGCCGTGGACGATGTTTCGTTCAATGTGAAAGAAGGCGAGATCTTCGGCCTGCTAGGCCCCAATGGGGCGGGAAAGTCGACGCTGATCCGCATGATGACGACGCTGATTCCGATCACTTCGGGGACCGCTTGCATCGCCGGGAAAGATGTGGCGAAAGACCCGAACGCGGCGCGCCGCATGATTGGTGTGATCCCACAGGCACTGACTAGCGATCTCGACCTCACGGTGGAAGAGAATCTGAATATCTACGCCAAGCTCTACGACGTGCCGGCGAAAGAGAGAAAACGCTCGATCGAAGAGCTACTCGGCCTGGTAGATCTAACCAAGTGGCGCGACGCGCAGACCAAGACGCTGTCGGGAGGAATGCGAAGGCGACTGGAGATCGCGCGCGGACTTGTGCATCATCCGAAAATCTTCTTCCTCGATGAGCCCACCACCGGATTGGATCCGGTGTCACGCGTGGCTGTATGGGAGATGCTAGGAAATATCAAAAGCCATCGGCGACTTACGATTCTGATTACCACGCACTACATGGATGAGGCCGACCGACTCTGCGACCGGATCGCGATTGTCGATCACGGAAAACTTGTCGCGCTGGACTCGCCCATGGCCTTGAAGGCTAGCGTGCCGGGGTCGAATGTGATCGAAGTGCAGTTTGAAAATCCTCCCGACGACTGGGAGCGGCGTTTGCATACGCTTGACGAGGTCACGTCGGTGCAACACGAGGGAGCCGGCATGTATCGAGTGCTTACTGGCAATGGTTCGCGCACCACGACGGAACTGGTTGAAATGGCCGTTGAAGCCGGCGTTGCGGTGAAGTCGCTTTCAGTGCAAAACACGACATTGGACGACGTATTCGTGCATTACACCGGCAGGCAGTTGCGCGACGAGCTGCAGAAGGCCTACGCGTTCGTGATGCCTCAGAGCCCGGGCCTGAGACCATGAGCACTGCGGGGTTGAACCGATGAACCGGATGATGGCGATTGTTGAGCGCGAAATGCGGAAGTTCTTTCGTTCGCCGGCGCTCATGATGGCGTCAATGATCATGCCCCTAGTGCAGTTGATCATTTTGGGCAATGCGTTCGGGGGCAAGATCCGTGACGCCAAGGTTGCCATTGTCGACCAGGACGGAGGCACGCAGGCGCTGCGGATTCGCGAAGCTTTCGACTCCGTACGGGCCAACATTCGTACTTTCGTGCCGGTTTACTACGACAACGAGAAACACGCGATGGAGGACGTTCGCAACGGGAAGCTCGATGGTGCTTTGATCATTCCACCCCAGTTCTCGCGACGAGTTTACGAGGAAAACCATCCACAGATCGCGCTGGTAGTGGATAACAGCGATAACTTCATGAGCTCAGCGGTGGAGTCGGAACTCACCGACCTGGTTGGTTCGCTGAATCAACCCACGGTTGAGCCACGCATCCTGCAGCAGACCGCGCTTGAGATTGTAGAACTGTACCCCTACATCGAATACATGAAATATCTGCTGCCAGGCTCGCTCACATTGGCCATGTTTGTTTCGGTCATGATCGGCGGAGGCATGTTGTACATCGATGACAAGGCCCGCGGAGTCCACGAAGGCTACCTCGTTACCCCCATCACCAAACTCGAACTTGTTTTGGGCCTCAATCTGGCGGGTGCAATCAAAGCCGTGATGACGGGCGTGATCATCTGCGTGATCGGGGCGCTCATTGCAGGCGTGAACACAATCTTTAATCCGGTCACGATGTTTGGCCTGCTGGTGATGATTGTGTTGACCTCGCTCGCCTTCAACACCATGATGTTTCTGCTCATGGTGCGCATCGACGACCCGCTAGTGCCGCGGGCGATGTTTGGCATCCTGAACACGCTGCTGTTCTTTCCTAGTGGGGCCATCTATCCCATCCAGGCGTTTCCTCCGTGGTTAAAGGCGATTGCCAAGGTTGACCCCTTCACCTACGCGGTGGATGGTTTCAAATGTTTACTGCTAAAAGAAACGAGCTTGGCTGCGGTGAGGACTGACATGCTGTTCCTTTCGATCTTTGCGGCCGTTACCCTGGGCATCGCTATACCGCTGTTCAAGCGCACGCTGTAGTTCAGCAATTACCGCCGAGAGCGCCGAAGCCGCTGAGGAAATCTGGGTCAAGCCATTCAGTTTTCTTGTGCGTATTTCTCCCTGCTCTTGGCGTATTCGGCGGTAAATTAATTCCGGCAATTTTTGACTTGCTGGCGGCGTCCGTTATTCTAATAAGTCATGACTCTACTGGACGCCAAAGAGTACCATCCCGAAAAAGAGCGGAAGAAAAAGATCCGCATCGTTTCGGCGACCATCTTGATTCTGATCCTGGCCTTGGTGGGCTGGTGGAATCGCTTCTGGCCGGAAAAACACGTTGCCGACAAATTTTTCTCGGCGTTGCAGAAACAGGACTTTGAAACCGCTTACGGCATCTACTACGCCGATCCCGGGTGGAGGCAGCATCCGCAGAATCACTCGCAGTATCCATTCCATGAGTTCATGCAAGACTGGGGAGCTGGAGGCCAGTGGGGGATCGTAAAGAATTTCCAGATTTACGGCGACAGCAACTGTCCGGGTGGCGGGAGTGGAGTCGTGGTCGACGTGGTCGTGAATGATCGCGCGCAACACGCCCAGTTGTACGTGGACAAAACGGACAAGACGATCAGTTCGCCGCCCTGCGACCTGGAGTTCCACGAGAACAATTTGTAGGACGGCCCGACGAAGTGGCGAGAGGTACGGAAGTTCCGAATTTTAGGCTTCGAACTGTTGCAACGTTTTGGTCACAGACGCTTCGTCGGCGACATTGAGGCAGGCCTTCGAGCGGTCAATCTGCCGCATTAAACCGCATAGCACTTTACCCGGGCCGATCTCCACGAAGGTTTGAACGCCCTTTGCAATCAGCAGGCGCATGCTCGGCTCCCACTTTACTGAGCCGGTCACCTGGGCGACCAGGGTTTCGCGGGCACGAATTTCATCACTGACCAACGATGCTTCTACGTTGCAAACGACCGGATAAACCGGCTTCTGTGTCTTCAGCGCGTTCAGGTCCGCTTCCAGACGGTCCTGTGCAGGCTTCATCAGCGAACAATGGAAGGGTGCGCTCACCGGCAGCAATTTCGCGCGTTTGGCACCGCGCTCGTCGGCAAGTTTTGTTCCTCTTTCCACGGCGGCCGTATTGCCGGAGATCACAATCTGCTCCGGCGAATTGATATTTGCGGGCGAGCAGACTTCTCCCTGTGCCGCTTCCTGACAGATCGCGGCAACCTTTTCCAACTCCATGCCCAGAATTGCCGCCATGGCTCCAACGCCGACCGGCACAGCCTCCTGCATATACTTGCCGCGGTTGCGCACGGTGCGCACAGCGTCGGCAAAAGTCATCGTGCCCGAAGCCACGTGTGCCGAATACTCCCCCAAGCTGTGGCCGGCCACAAAGCCGGGCCTGGGAACCTTGCCCTCAAGAACTCTCAAGGCCGCAATCGACACTGTAAGTATCGCCGGTTGGGTGATCTCGGTGAGGCGCAACTGTTCTTCCGGCCCGTCGAAGCAAACCTGCGACAATTTGTAGCCGAGAGCCTCGTCGGCTTCTTCGAACGTCTGCCGCGCGACGGGGAACTTTTCGAAGAGCTCTTTTCCCATGCCCACAGCTTGCGAACCTTGGCCAGGGAAAATGAATGCAAGCCGTTGGGCTGCTATGTTGTGCAGGTCTCTGGATTCGGTCATCGTCTCGATCTTGCCGGGAACTATTGAGCCGGGGCAGCTTCCACTGCTGCGAGAGCGGGACGAATCTCGGCCAGTCCGCGCTCGATCGACTCGTTGATGCGCCGGCCAGCGAACTCGGCCGCTACTCTCACCGCATTCTTGATGGCGTTGGCGTTGGATGATCCGTGGGTGATGATGCAAACGCCTTTGACTCCCAGTAGTGGTGCCCCTCCATATTCCGTGTGATCAATGCGTTTTTTGAAATCCGAAAATGCGCTACGCGAAAGCATGTAACCAACCTGCCGCGTGATCGTCGATTTCAGCGATTCTTTTAAAACCGTACGCACCAGGTTCGCTACACCTTCGGAAATTTTAAGTGCTACGTTGCCCACGAACCCGTCGGCCACGATCACGTCGACGTGGCCGTTAAAGAGGTCGAGTCCCTCGACATTGCCCACAAAGTTCAAGGGCAGGCGCTTCAGCAACTGGAACGACTCTCGCGTCAGTTCGTTGCCTTTGGTCTCTTCTTCGCCAATGGAAAGCAAGCCTACGCGCGGCCGCTTTGCGCCGCCGAAGCCCGACCGGCCTACTTTGAGATCGCCAAACATGGAGCGGAAATAAATCTCTCCCATCACCGCGAACTGTTCAAGATTGTGCGGCTTGCAATCGACGTTCGCGCCGACATCGAGCAAAATTGCCGCCGTCCCGGGAGCTGTGGGAAAAACGGCAGCCAGCGCTGGACGATCTACGCCCTGCAGCGCCCCCAGCACCATCTTGGCGGAGGCCATGGCAGCGCCGGTGTTGCCGGCGGTGACAAAGCCGGCAGCTTGTCCCTCGCGAACCAGCCGCAGACCGACTCGCATTGAGGAGTCGCGCTTGGCGCGCACCGCCTGCACGGCTTTGTCTTCCATGGTGATAACTTCGCTGGCCTGGACGATCTCGATGGGAAGGCGGAATACCGACGGATGACGGTCAAGCTCGGCTTTGATGGTGTCTTCCGGGCCGATGAGCAGAACTCGGACGTCATAATTGCGGGCAGCATGAATCGCGCCTTCGATTTCAGGCTTGGGCGCCCGGTCCGAACCCATCGCATCCAGCGCGATCACGCTAGGCATGTTGGCAGGGAGTTAGCTGGCTTCCTCGACTTGCAGTACTTCGCGGCCCTTGTAGTAGCCACACTTGGTGCAAGCGCGGTGCGGCATCTTCTTTTCGTGGCAGTTCGGACACTCGGAGAGCGAGTGGCTCTTCAAGGCGTCATGCGCGCGCCGGGTGGAGGTGCGCTTTTGGGAGTGTCGTCGTTTCGGATTTGGCATGGTCTAGATTCCTCTCGCTGAGGTCATTCGGCCTCGCTTGCATCGATATCGATCGTGAATTCTTAGTGCGCCAATTTGCTGCGAATTTCCTTGAGCGCGGCCCACCGAGGTTCTTCCTGGGCCACTGCGCACGAACATTTTTCCTGGTTCAGGTTCTTGCCGCAGTGCGGGCACAGACCCTTGCAATCTTCGCGGCAGGTGACCTTCAACGGAACGGCCAGCAGGATCTGCTCGCGGACTACATCGTCCAGCAGAATCCCCTCCCCTTCATAATAGCTGATCTCGGCCTCGGCGTCGGTAACCGACATCTCGTCGCGCCCGGCGTCAGCTCCTTGCGGACGATACAGCAGGTCGAATTCGCGGTTCACGTCCTGAGTCAGCGGCTCCAGACAACGCGCGCAATTCATTTCCAGAGTGGTGCTCAACCGACCCTGAATGCGAATGTCTTGTATGATCTTGTGCTTGCCGTGATGCTCTTCGACCAGATCCGCCCGACCACTGCTGCTCACCGGCGAAATCTGGCGGTAATCCGATCCCAGGTCGATCGCGCCAGGCTCAAACTTCTCCGCGAACTCGATCGGATGAAGTTCTAAGTCTTTGATTTCGAAGAACATCGGCAACCTCCGCGACGCGTTCAGTGGCCGCGCCCAAAAAGCCCGCGGAAGCACGTCAAAAAGGACGAAGTACCGCAAGGATCAAGAATCAAGGATAAAGGCGGGGGGAAAGGAGTGTCAAGGCGGCTAAACTACGGGTGGTGGCGGCGCTGGAGCGCCGGAAGACGTATCTCTTAACCTCGGCTGTCATAGGGGCTAGAGAAGGCGGAAAGAGCGGCGTAGTTTGCGATCTAAACTCGGTTCGAGCGGCCTAGCCCAAAGGAGCTCGGCGAAACTGCTCGGGGTAGGTAGTTGTCTCATTGAAGTGCACCATACCCACCCATGAAGAGCTAAGAAAAAGGCGCCGTGACTTCTATTGAACCAACGGCGGAGCTCCGAGCTGGTCAGCCGGAGGGCGCCGAAGCCCTTGCCAACACTGAAGATTTAATCCGCGAGGATAGGGATCGTTGACGGAAAATAAGAATCAGTGGTTTCACGGTCGCTTCCCTCAAGCCGCAGTTGCCGTGACCCTGCTAGGATTCCTGGCGCGGCTGTGGGCGGCTTCCGGAACGTACCTCAATCCTGACGAGGCACTGCATTTTCGCTTGGCCAATCAACCCTCGCTAGCTCTGGCCTACAGAGCGAGCCTCACCGCTTCTCATCCTCCGCTGCTCACTTTGTTGCTTTACTTCTGGCGCGCTTTCGGCACATCGGAGCTCTGGTTGCGACTGCCTCTGATTCTGGCGAGCGTGGCTTTTTGTTGGATGTTCTATAAATGGTCAAGAAATGCTGCCGGAAGTCTTGCCAGCTTCATCGGTCTGCTATTCGTAGCATTCCTTCCACCGATCGTCCTGCTTTCGGCGGAAATCCGACAGTATCCTTTGCTGCTGGCGTTTCTCGCTGGCGCTCTGTACTTTCTCGATGATTCCTTCGCGAAAAAATCTACAGTCAAAATAGCGGCCCTCACGCTGTGCCTTTACCTCGCGATGCTGTCCCATTACTCGGCCTTTCTGTTCGCCGCGGCTCTCGGTATTTATGCCCTGCTCAGAATTTTCCAGGAGCGGCCGCCCGCCCGCCTGGCGCTGGTCTGGATAATCGGACAGCTTGGGGCACTGGCGCTCGCGATTTTTCTGTATAAGACGCACATTTCGAAGCTGGGAGTGGGCGAATCAAGAACGGCTCTACAAGGCTGGATGAGCGACTTTTTTCTGCGCCGCTCCTATTTCGATCCCGCTCACGATAGCCCTCTGCTGTTCCTGGTCGGTCACTCCTTCGGAGTGTTTCAATATTTTTTCGGGCAACTTGCCGTGGGCGATGTCGCCGGGCTGCTGTTTGTGGTGGGCCTCGCGCTGCTTTTGCGCGGGAAAAGCTTTCCGTACGACCGAACTTCCTCGCGCCGCTTGGGAATGTTCTTGTTATTCCCGTTTGTGGTAGCCAGCATCGCCAGCCTGGCGCATGTTTATCCCTACGGCGGCACGCGACACGTGGCGTTCCTCGTCATCCCGGGCGTGGCCGGTGTCAGTGTTGCGGTTGCGCGGCTAGCGGGTCAAAACTGGCTTCGTGCGGTTGCTGTTGCGGGTCTTATGCTTGTGCTGTGCGTGCTGTTCGGTAAAGAACGTCAACCCTACATTCAGCGCCACGACCAGAGCCGTGCCCGCATGAACGAAGCCATAGACTTTTTGCACCAGAAGGCCAGCCCTCCTGATCTGGTCTTTACCGATTACGAAAGCGAACTGGTTCTGGGTCATTACTTGTGCGGGCAGAAGCCGATCACGTTCGAGGCACCCGCCCTGGATTTCGAGGGATTTTCCTGCGACGGAGTTCGAGTCGTCTCCGCGAGTTACAAGGCTGCCACGCTCTTCGATGCCAACCGTTTTTTCAACTCGTGGAACCGTCTGATAGAGACTTACCGCCTCAAGCCGGGGGCTACCGTCTGGATTGCTCAGGCAGGATGGGGTGTGGATCTGCCCGAAGACTTGCAACGACAGTTTGCGGAGTTCCGCGACCTGCGCTTCGAGTCGTTCGGCAACAACATCAAAATCTTTAAGCTGACGGTGGGCCAGCCGATGCCAGCAGTTAACTCAAAATCGGCAGCGCCCTGATCCTCTTCTTCGTCGCCGAATAGATCGCGTTGCAAAGCGCTGGTGCGAGTGGCGGCACGGAGGGTTCGCCAATGCCTGTCGGCGATTCTGTACTGGGCACGGCATAGACTTCCACAACCGGAGCTTCGTCCATGCGCACGGGCGCGTAGTCGTCGAAATTCCCTTGCACGACGTGTCCCTTCTCAATCGTGATCTTGGCGCGCAAAGCGTTGCTAAGGGCGTAAATCACTCCGCCCGGAATCTGTTGCTCCAGAATGCTCGGATTGACGACCTGCCCGCAATCCACGGCGGCCACCACCCGATGAACTCGCGGCACATCGTTTTCCATGCTGATTTCCACCACTTCAGCCACGTAAGAAGAAAAACATCCGAAGCAGGCGATGCCGCGAAAACGTCCCGCAGGTAGCGGCTTGCCCCACGCCGCTTTATCCGCCGCCAGTTGCAGAACGCCACGCATGCGTGCGGTTTTCCATGTCGTCGCGAAGAATGGAATGTCCTGATCTTTATTCTTTGCCAACATGTGCAGCCGGTATTCCAGAGGATTTTTCCCAGCCGCCGTCGCCAGTTCATCGATAAAACTTTCGCTGGCAAACCCCGCCTGCAGCGCATATACCGAGCGCATCCACCCTAGGGGCACGGGCGTTTCGGCGAGCACATATTCCAAGGAAACATTCGGCAAGCCGTAGATAAACGCCGCTTCGTCCGGCAAATCCGGATCGATTCCATTCGCTCCGGGCTGGCCCTTTTGTCCGCTGATCGAGGGCGCGATAATCCGGTGCGTGAATGCCACGGGCCAGCCTGCGCTATCGAGCACAGCACTCAATTGATGGAGGCTCGCGGGACGATACGTGGAAGAGCGCATATCATCCTCGCGGGTCCACAGAACCTTTACCGGACCCCCAATCGCCTTCGAAACCAGAGCCGCTTCCACGGCATAATCGTGCTCAAGCCGCCGCCCAAAGCCGCCGCCCATCAATGTGACATTCACCTTCACCTGGTCAGGATCCAAGCCGATAGCCTGCGCCACCGAGTCGCGGCAATCTTGCGGCACCTGCGTCGGAGCCCACAACTCGCAGGTGGCTCCTTGATAATTTGCGGTGCAATTTCCCGGCTCCATCGGGGCGTGGGCCATGAAGGGCAGTTGATACTCTGCCGAAACTTTTCTACCCCCGGCTTTCGAAACGTCGCCCACCGAATATAAGCTCGCACCTTTCTTTGCTGCGGCCCGCTTCAGGGACGCGATCACCATCGCCGTATTCAATTCTTTATTCGGACCGTCATCCCAATTCACATTCAGCAGGCGACGCCCTTCCATTCCGCCCCAAACACTATCGGCCACCACGGCCAAGGCTGAATCGCTGATCTTGCCCACGTAGCTCACACCAGAAATCTTTTTCGACTCTTTATCATCGAAGCTCAAGACTTTCCCGCCGATGGTCGGACAGCGCGACAGCACGGCGTATTTCATCCCCGGCATGCGAAAGTCGATGCCGAAGACCGCCTCGCCTTTCACCTTCGAAGGCGTGTCCACGCGCGCCAGCCTTTGTCCCACAAGCTTGTAATCTTTACTTTGCTTTAACGTGACATCGGTAGGAATCGGCAACGTGGCGGCCCTCTCCGCAAGCTCGCCGTAGCTGAGTTGCCGCTTGGACGCCGCGTGAACAATGGTGCCATTCTGCGCAGCGCAGGAGGATCGTGGTACGGTCCATGTCAGGGCTGCCGCCGAAATCAGCATCTCCCGCGCGGCCGCGCCGGCCTTGCGCATGGGATCCCAGGTGGTTCGTACGCTCGCGCTGCCGCCCGTCGTCTGGTCGCCGTACAGTGTGCTGGCTCCAGCCTGTTCAATCTCAATCTGCTTCCAGTCGGCTTCCAGTTCCTCCGCAAGAATCATGGGCAATGCCGTGCGAATGCCTTGCCCCATTTCCGAGCGCGCTACGACAATAGTGATTTTGTTATCTGCCGTGATCCTCACATAAGCATTCGGCGAGAAAGCCCGCGATTTCCTTCCATGCGGCAGATAGAAACCGACCACCAGGCCGGCGCCAGCGGCAACTCCGGCGACGACGAACTCGCGCCGATTCAAGCCGGAAGCTTTTTTGGTCACGCTCGTCGTGGTCATTGCGCGCCTCCCGCGGCCACGGAGCGGGCGCCCGCAGCCCGGCGGATCGCCTTGCGAATCCGTTCATAGGTTCCGCAGCGGCAGAGATTTCCGCTCATGGCTTGTGTAATCTGCTCATCGCTGGGGTTTGGCGTTTTCGCCAGCAACGCGGCTGCCGTCATGATCTGTCCAGTCTGGCAATAGCCGCATTGCGGCACTTCTTCGGCGATCCACGCTTGCTGCAAAATATGCAAACCGTTCGCGCCCAGCCCTTCGATCGTCGTGATCGCTTTTCCTGCAACCTGCGACACCGGAGTCGAGCAGGACCGAATCGCCTCGCCCTCCACCTGAACCGTGCACGCGCCGCAGAGCCCGGCGCCACATCCAAACTTTGTCCCCGTAAGTTCCAACGTATCGCGCAAGACCCACAACAGCGGGGTCTCCGGGGGAACGCTGACCTGCTTCTCGCTTCCGTTAACGCGCAGTGTGATCTCTGCCATATTTTTCCAAGCGTGGTTTGGACAACATCCTATCGAACCTGCCGGGAAAGTGGAATGGGCGCGTACGAAAGCCCGCGACGATAAAGCTTCGCCACCATCCCGCCGGTGGGAAAGATAAGCCTTGCCAGCCGAAACCGGAAGGCCAACCGTGCGCTGCTCTCATGAGCCAGCCCCGTTGAGCAGGGATTCGAGGAGTAAAAATGGAATCCCAGAATCGGCCTGGACCCGGCTTCACTCAAGTATGACCGACGCTCGGCGCCATCCCCGATTCAGGCTGGGCGTTGACGTCAGAATTGATTCTCGAACAGCGGGAGTGCTGAAGGACCGTACCGTCGACCTCAGCGAGTCTGGCATTTAGCCATGCTGAAGCTGGAGGTTCCTGTAGGCGAGTTCGTGGAGTTGCCGTTTATGCTTGCGTTTGGTCCGGTGAGGGTCTATGCCACAGTTCGGCAGCGAAACGCCTTTCGATACGGTTTTCGGTTTATTGCATCACATTCCGCCCACAAAGTAATCCAGGCAACCTGCCCTTGGCTTAGCGTTACGCAGTCGCTCGGACGTGTGCGGTAAATCACTGCGCAGAAATCTGGCTAGCGGGCGGGCTCTCGGCTCATGCTCTCGGCGATCCGTTCCCCGATCTGCTGAGCAAAAATTTGAAAGGCCGGAAGCTCGAGGAGTCTTGATCCAAGCTCTTCCTGAGGCAGACTTTCGGCTTGCACCGCGGTCGTTGCATTCTGCAGCGCCGCGCGCAGCTTCGCCGCTGTCGCTGCATCGAAGCTTTCCGAGACGACTACACTGTTGTCCTTCCGGTGCTCCACGATCACCAGGCCTTCCTCGGTCGCAATCTGGACAATCGACACCGCACAGTTCGTCCCCGAACATGCTGGAACTGCCTGCACCGTAGCGCTGTGATAGCGCTGGGATACGGCGCGGGCATAGAAGCCGGCAAACCATTCGGCCACTTGGGGCGTCTTCCAGCGCGAAACGTACAACAACGCCAGGTCTCCCGTGCCCGTCGCAACCTCGCCGACCGCCTTGTCCTTGCGGTGGAAGGTCGTGTATGCTCCGCCGTTCCACTCGGAAGAAACTTCGTTCGCAATCTTCCGCTCGCCGTACTGCTTCAATAATGCGCGCACATCCAGTTCACCGATTCCACCCGAGTCGTATACGTCGTACTCGTTATTCAAAACTTCCCGCATGTCCGGAATGTTTACGGAGGGAAGTTCTTCGCCGCGCATGTAAGCTTCCGGCTGCAATACTTCGTGCGAGTTCCGCGGGGGGCGCGCAAACGCTCCCGCAAATGCCATCTTCTTTCCGCCCTTGTGCAGGAGCTCGCCTTCAAAAATCAGGCCGCCTTGATAAGCAAACGTTCCCATTTCGCGTAGGATCATGGGCGCATCGTGCATGAGCTGGGAATCGGTCACCGCTTTCACTGCTGGGTCTTCCATCTGGTAGATCAGCCCGGGGGTGTCTTCCAGGCTTCGCCCCGCAGGCTTGAGTATGTAATCCAGGTAGACCACCATGGCTTGGTCTTCTACCACGGCCTTACGCGCAATCTGGCTGTCGCCGTCAATTGTCGAGGTAGAGCTCGGATGATTTTCTTCAGGCTTTCGCGCAGCTTTCATCCATTTTGCCAAATTGTAATTCTGGTCTTGCAGTGCGTGGGTCAACTCGTGGGCCAGGATCGGCTCTTGCTGCTCCGGAGGCACCCAGTTCAGCATCGAGATCACCTTCGTTTCCGGGTCGTAATACGCTGCGATTTCCTGGCCGGTAGACCTCACCAAGAATTCTTTCAGGTTGAAATCCCGCGGCAGGAAGCCAAGCTTTTTCATGCTCAGCTCTTCCTGCGCGAAGCTCTGGGCGAATTCTTGTTTCGCCAATTGGCGGGTGGCGTCGTTCTCGACATCGCCCTTGCTCACGAGTCGGCGCTTCACGGCAGCGTGCTTCGGCATGCCCGTATCTTCA
>Ga0187857_10002186_pt1 | contig 17934 bp, 33 predicted proteins | sample June2016WEW_8_10_FD_132984 | JGI IMG/M metagenome (GOLD analysis project Ga0187857, IMG submission 132984) | Peatland microbial communities from SPRUCE experiment site at the Marcell Experimental Forest, Minnesota, USA - June2016WEW_8_100 | ecosystem: Environmental > Terrestrial > Soil >...
ATAACGGCAAAGGGGCATTATGACAATCACACTGAAGCAGTTGAGACTCAAGGGCGCGTGCTGGGAGCAAGCGGATCTTTTCAAGGCCGCCTTCGGCGAGGCGGTCGAGGTCACGATGGATAACGCCGTGCAGTACGCGGACAAATTCGACTGGCAGTGGGCGGCCGAACATCTGCTACCAGCGCCCGCAGAGAAGGCGTACTGGGAGGCCACGGCGCCCGCACGGGAGGCGAACTGGGAGGCCACGGCGCCCGCACGGAAGGCGGACCAGGAGGCCAAGGCGACCGCGTTGAAGGCGTACCGGGAGGCCGTGGCGACCGCAGGGAAGGCGTACTGGAAGGCCACGGCGACCGCAGGGAAGGCGTACCAGGAGGCCGTGGCGACCGCATTGAAGGCGTACCAGGAGGCCGTGGCGACCGCGTTTGTCAACGCTGCATTGGGGGAAATATGACCCGCTATGAGGAGCTAACCCACAAAGCGAATTTATGCTCGATGGCAGCTCTGCTCTGTGGGCTTGATAATTTACATGAGTCAAAACCATTGGGCTTAATGTATAAAATGTGGAAGGGGAAAAGAGACGAAATCGAAACAATGCGTAATGCTTTGACAATCGAAGAAGCCACAAAGGAACTCGGAGACGAGTATAATCGTTATCTCGATGAACAAAGGAGCAGACTATGATCGTAAAGGATTCAGGCGGAGGAGATTGGGAAGCTGCACCGGTTGGAGTGCAACCGGCAGTATGCGTCAACGTTTTCGATATCGGGCTCCATCCTGGGTATCAAGGTGGACCACCGAGCCATAAGGTAGTCATATTGTGGGAATTGACGGGACAGTCCCGCAGACAGGATGGAAAGCGTTTCCTCCTCACGAAAACCTATACAGCCAGCCTTGCCGAGAAGGCCAATCTGCGCCACGACCTTGAGGCGTGGCGATCCCGCCAGTTTACTCCGGACGAACTCGAGGGATTCGAGCTCGACAATATCAAGGCCAAGGCCTGCCAACTCGTGCTAGTTTCAAAACCCAGTAACGGAAAAACCTTCATCAATATCGAGACCGTCCTACCCAGGCAAGGCGGCGAAACCCCCGAAGTGGAAACACAATCGGATTTCATTCCGGAGTGGATCAAGAAAAAGATCACCGAGCAAATCCAACCCAAGCAGCCCGAGAATCCGATGCCATTCGATGACGATATCCCTTTTTGAGTATATCACAAAATAACCCATACAGGCAGGCTAAAGAACAAGGACTTTTCCCTGATGGGACGAGAGGCGACGATCTTAGCGCCATCGCGGAAGACCGATACAAGCGATCAATGGGGGTATTAGCGCGATGAAGTTATACGAAATATCCGACCAATACCAGCAGGCTATCTCTCGCGCCCTCGACAATGAAGCCGATGCCGATGCATTGACCCGCGATCTCGAGATTATAACCGATAGTTTCGCGGTCAAAGCGGAAGCGGTCGTCGGGTATCTGCGCAATATCGAAGCAGACGCGACCGCCTATAGAGCCGAAGCAGATCGCCTTGCGGCCGAAGGCAAAGCAATTCAGGCAAAGGCCGATAAGCTGAAGGATTACTTGGCCTATGAAATGCGGCGATGCAACCTGACCGAAATTCAGGCTGGCGTAAACAAGCTGAAGTTCGTCAAAAATCCGTGGAGCGTCGAGGTAGATTGCGATATCAATCAACTGTCCCCCGAGTTCAAGCGCATCAAAGAAGAACCGGATAGGGTAGCATTGAAGAAGGCATTAGAGGCTGGCGAAGAAATCAATAATGTTCGCCTCATCCAAACGGAACGGCTCCGAATATCATGAAGCAATTGCGCGGCCAGAAACCGTCATCGTATTCCGAAACTAAAGCCAAGCGGGAATATCGAGAAGCGCATTCGACTTGTGAAGCCTGCGGAATACGGAGGACGGAGGAGGCCGCGCACATTGTCTCCAAGGGCTCGGGCGGTCCGGCCGAGGACTGGAATCTTTTAGGCCTTTGCTGGACCTGCCACGAAGGAACGTTTCACCGGCTAGGGTGGCTGTCCTTTTGCCATATCTACCCACACCTGGCGGGGAAAATCACGGCTGCACGGATACGATGCGGAAGGAAGGTCAAATGATTTGCCGATACTGGATAGACGCTAGTCATAAGTGCAATAAAAAAGCAGATGTATGGTATTTGCATGATGGTGATAAAATTTATATGTGCAACACACATATAGAAAAAATGCAACCTTGGTTCAAAGACATAGAACCACATCCGATTAAGAAAGCAAAATGATACAGCTCATGACGCATATTTACGACCGTGGTGATAACCTGGAAGTAGCGATCCCGCCACAAGCTGCGGCCCTCGCGCACAATTTCACTGCGAAACTCAAGGATGGGCTAGCGCGAGTGGAATTGTACAAGTGGTACAATGCCCGGAGCACTGGTCCAGGATCACAGTCGCACCATATAAATGGTCATGTCGCACAGATCAGCATGGAGACCGGCCAGGATTTCGACAGCGTGAAAACCTACTGCAAAATGGAAGCGATCCCGGCCGGGTACCCCTTCGACACGGTGCGCGATACGGTTGTCCCATGGTCCGAGGCGAGAATCGATACCCGCGCTGCGTCGATCCTCATCGATACAATCCATCGAGTCGCCGCCGAAATGGGAATTTCCCTGAAGGAGGTATGATGACAGGTAATTCCATCCGATTTTTGCGCTACAGCATGGGCCTGTCCCGGACGGAGTTTGCGTCGATACTAGGATGCTCTCGATGGACCGTGCGGTACTGGGAACTCGGGCATCGTAGCCCTAACGAGGAATCGGAAGCCAAGCTGAAAAAGCTTGAGCGCAAAGTTAAGAGCCTAAAAGGAGGCACAAGGTGAAAGCTGTTCTGGAGATTGTCTTGTATTTTTTATGTTGTGGTCTAGTTTTTTCTTGGTTTATGCTTTTCCGATGTCATTGTGCGGGAAAATGGATCAATGATCTTTATGAAATTGCCATAAGGGAAAAAGGACGTTCTGAATGGTATCTCACTTGGGATGTTGATAAAGCCATTCGTTCGCCCAAACATTGGAACAAATGGACTTCCCCGCAATGGCTCGATTATTTGAAAAAGCTTGACAAAAGGGCGCGGGGTTAGTAATGTATATACGTCAAGCGTTGGCAGCACTTGACGAACGCCTTACACGAGGCGAATCTTGAGACCGGTTCTTGCATCTAGGCACGGCGCGTGTACGCCCGCCGAACCCCGCCAGGGAGATGCAAGGGCCGGTTTTTTATTTGGGAGTAGGGAGAGCTAATGCCCCGCATCCGAACGATCAAGCCAGAATTCCCTCAATCAGAAAGTATGGGAAAAATATCGAGAGAAGCCAGGCTTTGTTTTATTCAACTATGGACCCTCGCCGACGATTCGGGGAGGCTTCGAGGAGTTTCGCGAATGCTCGCGAGCCTTCTTTACCCCTACGATAACGACGCTCCGAAGCTTATCGATGCATGGCTAGCCGAACTCAGCAAAGAAGAATGCATAATCCGCTATGAAGTAGACAATCAACACTATATCCAAATATGCAATTGGTGTCTACATCAGAAAATAGATAAACCATCAGCTTCTAAATTACCACCACTCGCGAATGGTATCGAGGATTCGTCGAATGGTATCGAGGATTCGTCGGAGGATCAAGGATCAAGGATCAAGGATCAAGGAAGGGATCAAGGACCAAAGGAGGCGGCGCGAGCGCCTTTTGTGCATCCGACTCTTGAAGAGGTTTCGGCTTATTGTAAAGAGAGAGGAGGCATTATCAATCCCGAAGCATGGTTGGCTCATTACGAATCTAATGGGTGGATGGTTGGGAAGAACCACATGAAGGATTGGAAAAAGGCTGTCATAACATGGGAGCATTCCGAGTTTAACAAGCAGGCTGCTAAACAAGAGACCGAAGCAGAGAAGATCGAGCGGATGTGCGAAGAAGGCCGAAGGCTGACGGGGAGATAGCATGGACGTTAATACCTGTATCCATTCGATCATAGATTACTTCGGCGGCGCGGATAAATTCACGGCCCCGATTATCTCCGAGATTAAGTACGTCCTTGAGCCGTTGACGAACGAGGAACGGGCCAGGGTTTACGAGCGCATGACCGAAGATGAATCGCCACGGTTCAAGATTGGGAAGAAGGAAGTTGTCGCGGCCTGTCGGGCTTTGGGTATTGGTTTCAAGAAAGGCCATTCCGTTCCATGGCATCTTTTCTACTGCGATTGCTGCGGATTTGAATTCAGATACGCCCAGGTCGTAAGCGACGACGAGCAGATAGACGACGACATACACGATGTATGCCCGATGTGCGGATTCCAGCCGAATTGGACGATTACAAAGCATCGATACGTCGAAATTGGGAAACTATCGGAATCACCTGCGGAATGGTATGAACAACAGAAAAAGAAATGCCTTCAGAAGTACGGCCGCTCCAATCCATTTTTCAATCGAGCGCTGAAAATAAAAGAGCGGAATGATGATCTATTGAAACCTATTCCTGATTTCAAGCTTGCGCGAAATGCGTGAATGCGACGCATGGTCAGCCGAACAAGGAGGTGTGCGATGCATGCCGGGAGGCGCATGATGTTAGGAACAATTGAAGAAGAACTCGCCGCATGTCGAAAGCGTTTCGAGGGCGTCGAAGTCGGCGCGTTTGTCTGGTGCTGCCATCATGAAATAGAGCTCGAAGTGCTTACGGAGCCGCCGGAGAAGCGTATCGACTATATCATGCATGAAAACTCGAGCATCGAGCGGGCGCGCAGGCTCTACGAGTTTCGCCCTGTGCTAGGGAAACTCCCCGCCGAGTTGGGCAAGGCCCGCGTCGAGTGGGGCAAGGCCTACGCCGAGTGGGACAAGGCCTACGACGAGTGGGACAAGGCCTACGACGAGTGGGACAAGGCCTGTGCCGAGTGGGACAAGGCCTACGACGAGTGGAACAATGCCTACGCCGAGTTGGGCAAGGCCCGCGTCGAGTGGGGCAAGGCCTACGCCGAGTGGGGCAAGGCCTGTGCCGAGTGGGACAATGCCTCCGCCGAGTTGGGCAAGGCCTGTGCCGAGTGGAACAAGGCCTACGCCGAGTTGGACAAGGCCCGCGCCGAGTGGGGCAAGGCCTGTGCCGAGTGGGACAAGGCCTGTGCCGAGTGGGACAAGGCCTACGACGAGTTGGGCAAGGCCTGTGCCGAGTGGAACAAGGCCTACGCCGAGTTGGGCAAGGCCCGCGTCGAGTGGGACAAGGCCTACGCCGAGTGGAACAAGGCCCGCGCCGAGTGGGACAAGGCCCGCGCCGAGTGGGACAAGGCCTGCGACGAGTTGGACAAGGCCCGCGACGAGTGGGACAAGGCCCGCGACGAGTTGGCCAAGGCCTACGACGAGTACCACGTTGAGATCCACGCTCTGCATGTCGCCGAGGTACCGGATACGGCATGGAATGGCACGTCGATACTTGGAGGTAGCGCCGCGATCACCGGGCGCAAGGAGGATTGATATGCGTAATTCATCCTCCCAAGACAATCGCCTTATTATCAGCGATGCCCTGTTCTACTCAAGGACATTCCGAGATAACCCAGAGCAGTTGGACGAAATTTGCAAAGCCTATTATCGCTGGCTGAAAATGGATACTTGCACGTGGAGCGAAGATGCTGATAGCGTCTGGACTTCAGATTGTGGTCAAGATTTTGAGCTTGTGTGGGGAACGCCCACGGAAAACGAATTCACCTATTGCTGCTTTTGCGGCAAGAAGCTCGTGGAGAAGCAGTATAGCGAGGAGAATGAGGAATGAACTGCCCAGAATGCTCCGAATGGTTTGAGGTTTGGACTAATATCGGCAGCCCTGGACTAAATTTTTGTCCACTATGCGGATACGAATTTACTGAAGAGGACCTTAGAAAAATGCGCGAGGAGGCCCCCGATGCCGACGAATGAGGAAATCAAAGAGGCGCAGAGGATGGTTTATATAGTGCAGTCCTCGGAATACTTAAGCGAAGTCGATAAAGCGTTACTGGTTTTCGCCGCCGCCTATCGCGAGCTTCTCTCCCGCGCTGAATCCGCCGAGGAGCAATTGCGACTTGCCAACGTCGACGCACTTACTGAGACGGCACGAGCAAATGATGCCGAGACGCGAGCCGCAGAAACGAAGACCCAGGCCGCGAAGATTTGGGATAGGCGCGTCGAGCCAGCCTCCAGCGCGGAGCCGGAAGCGCTACGGGAGGCACTTATCAATGTGCTTGCTTGTTTTGACGCTTCAGCCTCATTGGCTGGACCAGAACCATTTGCCTCCGATCTTCACGCGGCATACGAGATAGCACGGAAGTGGCCGGAAGTTATAGCACAAGCCCGCGCGGCCCTGGGGAAGGAGTAAATATGGACAAATACGAATCGGTCGCCCGCGTGATCCTCGATGGCCCGCTAGCGCAGGGTGAGGCGGCGGTCGAGAAGCTCGCGCAAGTCCTGCGGGAGAAGTTCCCCGAGAAGCCTAATGTCTCGATGATCATAAACGAAATTATTCGAGATACGCTCGAGACCGACGGCGTGCAGATAAGCGAGGAGTGAATATGCTTTACAAGAAAACTTACACCCCTGGACCATGGATTCCCGTAACTGGATCAAGAACAAATATGATCAAAGGCATTAGGTCGAAAGGATATCGGAATGTCATAAACTTCGGCGGGATATCGTCTCCCTGTTCTGAGGAGGGCCGAGCTAATGCTCATTTGTTACTAGCCGCTCCCGATTTACTCGAAGCGCTGAAGGAAATGATCCGGCCTAGAAACGAAGGCGCGGGAAGTGTCGAGCGGCGGCAAATGGCGAAAGACGCGATAGCCAAGGCAGAAGAGAGGGTGGAGGAATGACATTTGCTGCTTTTAACCAAAAGATCAATTATGAGAAAAACCGCCAATATGCCAAAAACTCTGCCGAGAACTATGCTCGCATCAAAACCGATTTCCAAAGGGCAGATTATTCGATTGAAACCTTGCCCAGGTTCGCTCGGGATATGCCCGCCCTCATTCTCGGGTCGGGGCCGAGTTTGGACGCAGCCTTGCCCTTCCTAGGGGCCTTCCAGGGCATTTTATTCGCCTCGCCTTCGCAACTTGATATTCTTGAAAAGTGGGAAATCATTCCACAGCGGGGACGGCAACTAAACTACGTCTGCGCGGTCGATACTTCGGACTCGGTAGGGGATGAACAGATTAGGTCAGACCGGGATACCTATGGCATGACGCTTCTCACCCATCCCTATATCAGCCCCCGAGTACTGGATGTTTGGCATGGGAATAAACGGTACTTCCAGCTTATCGCCAATGATCCTTATTTTTTAGATGTGTACCCCTGGATACGCCAGGGATGGAGCATAGCAGGATCGGTCAACAATCTGGAAGTGATGATCGCAAACTGGATGGGGTGCTCTCCGATAGTCCTTTGTGGGGTGGACTACTGTTTCCCGAACGGGAGGGCTCGTGCCCAGGATTGGAAGAAGCGCGGTCCTTACGTATGGGAGCCAAAGCCATTGCAGTACGTGCAAGAAACTGTACCCGAAGGGAAAACCGCGGCAAGCCAAGAAGTCTTGTTTTATGCGAACCTTCTCCTGGGAATCTGGAAAATGTTCAAAATTCCCTTGATTCAGGTCGGCGATCAAGGTTCATGCCACGAGATACCCTTCATTCAAGCTGAAGATATTGGGAAAACCATTACGGTCCCCGAGATTACGGAGGCTACATGGGCTGAGGTAGACAAGAACATGGCTGAATTTGACATGCACGCCTTTGTTGATGAAAGCGGAGTAGGCCATTTCCGATACCGAGAAGAGGATATCGAAGGCAGAAAGACCGCACGTCTTGCCTTGGATGAGGCGATACGACGAGAGAAATTCTGGGAGGGGAAATGAATTTTCAACAGCAGATCAAAGACCAGACACGGAAACAGTTACTTCCGGCCTTGGCCTGGAACTCAACGGTCAACCATGCTCGGATATGGGATATGTTCCGACAGCGGGATGTATGTTTTTCTGCACTACCCCATTATGTTCCTGGGACTCCGGCGATCATCTTGGGATCGGGGCCTAGCCTCGATTCGGTGATTCCTCACCTTGCGGGATTTCAGGGTGTCGTTTTCGCTTCGGCCTCTCAACTCAATATCTGCCGGCACTGGGGAGTTAAGCCGGAATTTGTAGTCGTCATCGATTCTCGCGATAGCGTATCGCCACAGATTCAAGGATACATGGATATCCGAGCTATCCTTCTCACCCATCCCGGAGTCTCCCCAAAGGTCCTAGATTCATGGGGGAATAGAGTCGCGTTCTTCAACCTGTCATTCGAGGGTGAATGGTCCGAAATGCAAGCTAAGGTCTATCCATGGATCAGATCAGCTATTCAGCCCTTCGGATGCGTTGTTACCGCTTCGATTCAACTCGCCGACCTTTTAGGCTGCTCTCCGATCATCCTGGCCGGCGTAGACTTTGCGATAGTCGAAGGCCGGAACCGGGCAACGGATTACCGGGGGAATGGGTATGAAATCGACGAAGAGCTCCCCCCCGACCTTCGGCCGCACGAGCTCCATGCCCCAGAAATGCAGTTCTATCATACCATGCTGCTCGCCCTCTGGAAGACGAAGAAGTATCATCTATTCGAGGTCGAGCCTCACCCGGAAGCGCTTCTCCGGGAACTTCCCCAGGTGAAAATAGAAAACCTCGGGGCTGTTCCCCGAGGCTACCTAGACGGGAAGGACATAGACGAAATCGTTGACCGAAGCCTGGAACGGGTGAACGTCTATGTCCGTGCTCCGGTCGATGGCTATGCGCAGATCGAGTACCGGGAACCGGTAGCAAAACAGCCACGGAAGAAGAAGAGCTAGTGGCGGATGATTTCGTACCATGCCAGGCCGACCGCCCCTAGGTCAATTACCACTTCCACCCCGCAGACGATGCAAAGCGTCGTTACCTGCCTGGATTGCTGACTGATCTTGTCGGATGACGCTTGCAGCGCTGCCTGCATTGTCCGGATGTCCGAAGAGATTGCCGCTCGATCGTCCGGCGATAAAGCCTGCGACGAGTCCGATGATGACGCAGGCGAGGCAGACAGCGACGCGACGCCAAGGGAAAGAAGCGCTAGGCTTAGGACTAGGGCTCGCAGTAGACGACACATCATTCCTCCGTTTTCGGCTCCTGTTCGGGGCCGTGTTTATGTTGGATGGCTTGGTCACCACCCACGTATGCCAGGACTATACTCCCGCACAGTCCAGCAATCACCTGAATAACCCCCGCGAATGCGGCCGCGCCCGAGGGCATCGTCGAGAAATCGCCAAGGGTGCGGACGACTATGAAGGTGAGTATCCCCCCGGCCCAAAATGTAACCCAGAAAGTATGTCTCTTCCACCATTTTTTTCTCACGGTCCCTCCGTACAAGGGCCGCGGGGGCCTAGATAGTTTGGCTGACTACCAGGATGGCCCGCGGCCCTCTATGCCTGTTACGGCGAAGTATTGCTAGTACTTCTTGTGCTTGCGCCGGCGGTTCATGGCCATGCAGTATTCCTTTCGGCGAGTTTTGCGGGTTCGCCGCCCTAGCCAGGGTAAAATCGGGAGACAGCCAGTATCCCGAATCCGAAGCCCTTTCAAGACAAATCCTCCGAATCCCACAAAAAATCAAAAACTTGTGCAGTATATGGATTTCCATGAGAGTCCATAAGTTTGCATATTCCTTTGTCATTTTCTTTTATTCTACTTTCCAATACCCTTGCTTCGGGTTCGTTTTTCTCTATCCACTTTTTAAATTCCGATCTGGCTCTGTATTTCTCCCATTTTATCCATTCATTAGGATTTTTTCTAGCAATGAAACACCTTTCGTCAATGTTGAGAGTATTCATAGCAATCATGATTGCATCACCTGTTCCGCCGGGGAGCCCTCTTCCGGGGCCCCGGTCGCCTTGTGGTAGGCGTCAGCCGCCTTGTTCATGGAGTCCAGTTTCTGTTGCTGCTGAACCTGTTTCAGCCTTATTTGCCTGATCTGGGCAACAACCTTTGGATCGCGACTTATCATCGACGGCCCCCCGCCGTTGTCCATGATGTACCGGTACATTTCATCGGGGTCTATGTTGTCGAGCATGGACCCCATCTGAGGATACTTCTCCGCCATTTCGAGGATTTCCGGGATAGTGGCATTGAAACCCTGCATCCCGATATACCGCTTCGCGAGCATCGCCACCGGACCGGAAAACGAGATATCGACTGGTGTCATCCTCGTTCTCGGGTCCATAAGACTCATCGGGGGAGGCGGAAGCCTGCCGGCCCGCTGAAGCACCTTGAAGGTTTTCTTGACCAAAGGAGTAAGGTTTTCGTTTTGGTCCCGCGTCACGATAGGCTGAAGAAGCGTAGCCTTCTCTCCCTGCATCGCCATGACCTGTTGAGCCGTGACCTTGGTTTTCATTTCCGACATGAGGGAGAAGATTTCCGCCTTGAACATCTTCCCGAGTGCCGCCCGGGTGTCGGCAATTTCGGCGATCCCTGCCTGAAGAGCCGCAGGGAACTCCAACGGTTTCACGTTGTCATTCGGATTATCGAGCACCGACTGTCCACCTGGAACAATCTTGAGTTTCCCCTTCATGGTCGAAGGAATGAGATATGGCGGTTCAACCATGAGCTGAGCCGATTTCAGTACGGATCGGGACATCTGATTGACGGTCATCGTCGCATACAGGGTATCAATGGCTATCGACCGGGGATACGGGGCAGACGTGATCCGCCACCGGGCGCACGTAGGAACCTCGTCCCGGTCCATCCCCGACTCTTCAAGAAGAAGCTTTTCGGTGTCGAGCATGTAACACGAGGCGTATTCCTTGTTTTCCGCGGTGATCTTGGTTATGTCTCGTTCATCCCTGGGGAATACAGCATGGATACAGGTATAGGTCTTGTAAGGGTCTTGCTCCAACGATCTTCGGAAAGTCGTGGAGTAGGAAGCATCCGGCCAGAGGTCTAGGAGCTCGCGGCCCGTAATCTGGAACTTTCGATGCCAGAGGTCCGGGTCTCCCTCCGCATTGAGAGCGAAAAAAACCTCTCGCGGGTGACGAAGATAGTAAATAAGGCAATTTCGACGTGCCGACCATTCGGGACCGTATATAGTCGAATATCCATACGTGGCCCGGTCCCAGGTACCCTCGGATAGTTGTGAGTAGAAATTGCTATTATTGATTTCCGTGGTAATCGCATCCTTAACGTCATCGAGCCAGTCCCTTGCGTCCTTTTGCTTCATGAGGGCTTTCGACCTGAAGATCGGCGACCACCAATTGATAGTCGGGGCGGCGCTATTCCCCTGGTATCCATCTACGAAATCCTGCAATGCCATCGCAGCCGTCAGATCGAATATCCGTGATCCCTGTTTCCCGGTCGCGTCCCGCCCTTTCGTAGTCCCAAGATCATAGTCCGACCGTCTCCCTGTGACGAAATCGTCTATATCGTCATAGAGAAGATCAAAGTCTTTCCTGATCTTCTCCAAACGGTTTTGACGCTGGGAGATTTCTTCGCAGAGTTTTCGGTCCTGTTGTGCGAAAAGGGCGGTGTCGCTCAAGCCTTAACCTTCTTCGGCGTAGGCTTCGGCTTCCCTTTCTGAACCTCTTTCTTTGCCATTTCCGTACTCCTTCAACTGTGAAGATATCAACTCCTGGTATTCTATCCTAGAACCCAGTGAATTGCAAAATACAGGAGCAGAACACTTGTTCACCTTGTATCGACACGGCCCCATGGATTCCGCGGCGCCCAAAGAGGCTGAAGTCCTAGACGATGAACTGATGTAGAACTTACTCAAGACGTAGCCTCATTCACGAATCCCCCAACTCAAGCCGGACCGCTTATCTTTCTTGGAATAAATTTCATGGTAATAATCTTTTGAATAGAAACACTTGAATCCGTTGTTCTTGAAAAACACTTCCCCATGAATCCCTGAACCCGTATAGGCCTGGGAGCAGGTCTTGCAGACGGCCTGTTCGGGGATTTTCGCGAAGGTTTCCAACAATGGTTCCGTTCTCATGTCGGCGATGAAGGTATTCGAGCCCGGCATGTAGCGGTCGCAAAGCCGCATCATGCCGTTAGCATCAACGGAAACAATCTGAGTCCGATACCGGCACCCGCTTTTGTATGTCGCTTCCTTTTGGGGTGTCGCATCGAGTTTGGTCCTAATAAGGACCATGTCTGCGCCGGCCATGAGCCAATGGCGGATGAAATGCTCGATTTCCGCATAGTCTTGGTCTGACCGCATGAGGCTGACCGTCACGTCGAAATCATCGGGAAGCAGCCCACTATTCTTCATCCCGATAAGGCGATTGATGAAATCGATGGGATAATCGATCAATTTCCCCAGATGTCGTTTTGCTTCCCTCGTATCGGCGTAGAGTCCATCGAGACTCACGACGACTCGATGGAGCTCCCGCGGGTAATCCTGAAGCGCTTGGAAAAACTCGTCCTTGAAAATGGTCCCGTTGGTGGTGAAGTCGCACCGGATACCCTTCTCCCCGAGATATCGAAGTTTCTCGACGAAGGTGGGATCGAGCATGACTTCGCCATGGGAAGCGAGGCAAGCGGTCTGGTCGGTCATCTGATCGACGATTTTCTTGAAGAGGTCAAGGTCCATTACAGTGTTTGAGACTTCGCCCAAGTCACGGTAACAGCCCTCACATGAAAGATTGCAGCGGGAACAGGTTTCAATAATGACTTGTTTCGGGATCATTTCTTCTTCTTTTTTGCGTGTTCCGGGAGCTTCTTCCCCTTGGGCGTTTCCTTCTCGAATTTCTTTGCCAGTTTCGGGTCGGTCGCCCAGAGATACCGCCTCTGCGCTTTCGACTTCAGAGGCATACTAGGCCCCGGTAGCCGGAGCCGCGGGAGCGGCCGGAGCCGCGGCCGGAGCATTCGGATCGGTTGTCTGCAGGCAGGCCGCCGGGTACGTCTGTACGACCTGGAATCCGTTCGGATCGTGCGCGTAGACCTGGACGCTCGTGTCGGGATTGATCGCCTTCACGACGAGTTTCGCCGAGTCGTTCTTGAGAAATACCAGATCGCCTACGGTCATTGTGTCCCTCCTGGGGCGGTCGCCCCCTTCGTACCGATAACATGGTCCTTTTTCGGGAGCCATTGTTTCCTAAGTTCATCCCATTCGTAGGGAGTGCCCGTCGCCTTTTCCGACTGCTTGACCCAGTCCGGTTTCTCGGGGCCTTTCTCGTCCCCCGTACTTGTCGCACCGGGGGCTTTGGCCGAGGGCTGTGACTTGTTGAAGTCCATTTCATCGAGAGCCGAAGTCATGTCGGGGTTGCCCCCGGCCATGGTCGGGCCTGCATCGAGCCGGGCCGCTGCCTTGATCGCGTCTTCCATCGTATCGTACTCCTGATCGTCGCCGTCAACGACGAACTTTCCGCCCTTCTTCTTGACCTTGGGCATGTCCTTGTCGGCGGCACCCAGGAGAGAACTGATGGAATCGCTCATGAAGCCTTCTTTTTTCGCCCCGGTTTCCCCGAATTCGGAGACCCGATGGCAACGATATCGAGGGCCTTCTGGATGGTCTTCTCGGTGTTTTTCACATCGAGGGCGGTCTCTAGGGCCTCGACCCGGCGAAGAATCTCTTCCAGGGCGCGGGCTGTCGAGGTATCGATGGGCTCCCACACATCCTCGATCCGCTGTTTCCCATCCTTGTCCTTCATGGGAATATTGCTCATGGGATTGGTCATCCCCCGAGTCTCGAAGGAAATCCGAGCGAGCTTGTTGATGCCGTACTCGATTTTCACGAAGCCACCCCCGGTTTCCCGACAGCAGGATCGACCCACAACTTGTCGAGCTCGCCCTGGAAAACGGTCTTCAGGGCGTTGAGGGGCGAAAGCGCCATGTCTTCGAGGCCGAGGCCGGCATCCTTCATTTCAGTCTCGAAGTGATTCAGGTCAAAAAGGACATCCTGAAGAATCTTGGTCTTGATCCCGACGACTTCCTTGTGGACTTCTGCGGGCAAATCCTTGATCTTCTCGGCGACTCGCTCTTCCTCGGTTTTCAGGTCTTTGAACATAGCGTCTCCTTGTATTCTGACATGGCTGCGTACCAAGCTACTCACCAACTGCCCCCGTATCTCTTCGGATCATACTCCTCTTCGTTGGATTCCGCAACCATTTCTCTAATCTTGTCCATGGTATAGAGATTCCGCATCGTCATTTCCTGTTCCTGACGTTTCGGAGTGGAAAAGAGCTTGGCACAAAGATACTGCAATGCGTCATGAACGTGGGAAAATTGGTTTTTTATGGGAGACTGAAGAAACTCATTCTGTGATCCTACCTTCTCAGGATACACGTAACCGCCAATAAATCCATTAATAAGGCGAGTACAGCGAGGATCAATGAGTATCCCATCAATTCTCGAAAGCATCTGATCCACCGAACTAATCCGGGCCTGAAGTCCTTGCTCGGATGGAACGACAACAATTCCAAACTCTTCGTACTGTAGTTGCGCATTGGACGTCATCCCCCCCGTTCCCTTGGAATAGCGGGCGCCTCCGGCAGGATCGCCGTAATGAGTGGCCTGGACAAACCCAGGGAACATTTCTTCGAGTTGAGACAACACGTTCCGGGTGAAATCGACGATCCCCTCCCGGTCGGCATAGAACTCGGCAATAATCTGAAGAGAAAGTGGGGATCGGAACTGTGCAACAATACACGCAGGGGAATTACCGGAGTTGTCCCACCCGAAATAAAACGGCGTCCCATTGGAATGAAGGAATGGATCACGCAAGGGTCCGCGGTACACATGGGCGGAGTCCTTGAAGTTCGCGTAAACGACTCGACCTAAGACTCTCACTCCTGGTTTCCCCTCGACGTACATTTTAAGCCATTCCGGGTTATTACCATAGTCCTCCATGAGAGCATCATAATACCCCGGCCTGAGATTAGCGTCGTTCTCATGGGGAGGCTGCCACCACCCTAAGTATTTCCCGGTTGGCTTTTTCTTAGGATTCGGATGGGGTCCCGGAACCGTGAACGGAGCGAACCGACCATACACATCCTTTTCCAGCAAATCGGGATTGGCTACGACCGGATACTGTCGTTCCGCTTCCTCCTTGGACACACCTTCCCGGACAAGATCATTAATCCGAGACGTGCGATAAATAGCCCATGACGGACCAGTAGGAACCCAATTGTGCTCCCAATAGATCGTGTGTTCCGCGTCGCAGGGATTCGTAGTTTCAATTCCAAAGCGAACTGAAGAACGCTGCGGATATCGGCCAATTCTTCCTCGAAGCATTCGCTTGATTTCTTCATGGACTTCAACCGACTCCTCTATCCAATAACCGGTAACTTCCAGCGACTTGAATTTCTCCATGTCCTCTGGACGGTTGCAGGATCGGAACACCAATTCGACCCGTAAGGGATAATTACAAGCAACCGAAGGGGGATAATTCAAGACCATGGTCATTTTCGCCGCATGCCATTCCCCGAACGGAAGCCAATCCTGGACCGAGGCGAACGTGGTATCCATGAGCTCACGATAGGTTTTCCTGACGATGACCCATCGGGTGTCAGTGATTCCATACGTTCTTGCTAAGTGTCTGGGGAGAAGAAGCCCCACTTCCATGATCGCCGCCGTGGTTTTCCCCGATCCGACCGGACCAACAAGGCAGCGCATTTCCGCGTCCGACTTATGGAACCCGATCATCGTCGGAAGCGGGGTGTATGGTTTAAGGCTTACTCCGGGCAATTACCAACCCCTATTACACTGAGGATGCCACAGAAGCGGACCCGATCCCCGCTCGATCCGGGGAAACGAGCGAACTTCCCGTTGTAGTTCTTCGACCCTTTCCCTAACCGGCATTTCTCCGCCTTCGATGACATGACCGTGCAGCGTCCACCCGTTGCGGATGGCCCGGCAGACATCAGGAGGCCGGACCAAGTGTTTGTCGGTCGAGAGAGCGGCGGCCGCCTCGCCCGATGAGTTGTATTCCACGCCATCAACATAAATCTTCCGGTACGCTATCATTGCCCCCCCCAGGTCATTGATTCCCGCGTTGGCTTGTGTTTGTCCTCGGATACCTCCTCCAGGGCCTTCGTGAAATCAATCTTCTGCAACGTAGACTGTTCCTCTGCGTCGGGAACTTTCGGACCTATTATTTCAAAGTCCATCATTCCTCCACGGCGAATACATCGCCGAATCTCAAAGAGTTATCAAGAAGAAGCGGGACTTTCCGCTCCCCCTCCCCGATTGCCGTCAACTGATCCCCCGTCATCCTCCACTTGTTTGCGTAGTTCAACCAATGGACGGCTGCGTCGCGGCTTGCGTCGCTTATCAGAAGACTTTTCACCCCCAGAAGGTTTATCCCCTCCAATCCCTCCACTATCATCCTGCCCAGAAACAGGGCATTCAACTCCGTCTGGTCCAGTGGTATCCGGCAAACGAGCTTGATCCCCTTTGGATAGCTGTCCCTCGGCCTCCTCTCGTTCAGCATCGACTTGCTCCTTCCATGCGACCGCGGCCGGGACGTCCTGCGTGACCGTCCTTTCCAATTCCTGCGGTTGAATGATGACGAGCTCCGATCCATCCTCGGAATCGCCATATAATTCCGGGACGCGATGACTGGCCGCCCAGTGTACTTCGATAGACAACCGGTCAAACGCCCGAAGATATCGTTTCTCGATTTTCTCAGGAAGTGTTCGTCCATTGAGCTTCAAGCCCTCCATGAGTTTTTCCGCCCTGGGTACCAATTCCTCCGCGACGTTCAGAACGTACTGAGAATAGCAGTCATTCCACTGTTGGGAAAACTCGGGGAACTCGGAAAGCCAATGGCGGATTTTTGCCTGGGTATGCCCTGTCTCCTCGGAAATCATGCGCATCGACTTTCCCTCGCGCCGCATGATGGCAAGATCGGCTCCGATATTCGGGGTGTAACTGGGGTGAGCCTTGGCAGTCAAATGGTTTTGGGGAATGTGACTATTCCGAAGGGTGTTCCTGATTCGTTCCTGCTCTTCCCAATCAACGGTAGGCGGAAGGTCGTTTGGTTTCTCGTTATGCGAGAGTTTTTGCTTTTGGCTTTTCTTGGCTTGGATTTCCTGCTTGTAGCCCATCACGCACGTCCTAGCTGTTTGTTCCTTTGGCTATCGTTCTGATAGGCGACCGCATCACGCTTATTGTGGAGGGCCCATACCCCACCATCAGGATACTCGGTCCACTTCCACCCCATAGCGACAAGAATCCGTTCAGCGTCCCGTTGCCGCTTCTCGTCATTCCGCACCAACTGAACGTGGACTATCTGATCGTCTTCGTCGTTCACACCCTGACCCCCGGAAACTCTCTGTCCAGATCATCCCGGATTTTTCGGCTATCGGCAAGCTCTTCCTCTATCTGCTTCAGCGCGAGGGCAACGTAATCGATTTTCCGGCCCGATTGAAATACGGGAACGTCCGGTTCAGAAACTACCGGCCCAGGGGTCCCCTCCGACCTCCTATCGTACAACTCCGCGACTTCAGGGTTTTCATCCATCAACCTCAATTTCTCTTCGGCTTCCTCTCGGGTCTCCGCATTGATATTCCGAACCTTCACTTGCCCACCGACAAGTTTCCCGTCCTCGACCGCCCCACCCTCGATCCTGCGGAACTGGAAAATCATTACTCCTCCTCCCCCCGAAGCCATTCCTTCCACGCCCGTACCTTCTCGTTCCGCTCGTCCTTGTCCATGTCCATGTCCGCCGTCAGTTGACTAACCCGCTGCCGGCTGATCCCCAGAGACCGGGCAATATCCGACTTCTTCTCCCCGGCAAAGTACCGCCGCCGCGTTTCTTCTCGGCTATTCATACCCACACCTTACTACACACCTAGTCAATAGTCAAGCGTATACATCGCCAATTCTACCCGGAAATACAGCAAAATGGGACCCTTGACAAAAGCTTGACAAATTGTATACATGGCAAAATAG
>Ga0187857_10002191_pt1 | contig 17921 bp, 14 predicted proteins | sample June2016WEW_8_10_FD_132984 | JGI IMG/M metagenome (GOLD analysis project Ga0187857, IMG submission 132984) | Peatland microbial communities from SPRUCE experiment site at the Marcell Experimental Forest, Minnesota, USA - June2016WEW_8_100 | ecosystem: Environmental > Terrestrial > Soil >...
CCCTCGTGGCGGAGGTGGACCGAGCCGAGGCCCAGGCCATCTTCATCAGTTGCACGAATTTCCGGACGTTGGAGATCATCGAGCCACTGGAGCAGAAGCTGAGGAAGCCCGTGGTGACCAGCACCTCCGCCTCCATGTGGAGGATGCTGCGCCGCATAAACGATCCCCGGCCGGTCCCGGGTGCCGGCCGGCTGCTGCGGGAGGCCTGATCCTGAATGAGTCCTGACAACCGTTTCTGCGCCGTTCTCTTCTGGTCCATTTGTGGCTAGAGGCAGCACGGCGGGGCCATCCCATCATCAGCCCTACGCCTGTCAGAAGCCGTATGGGAGGTGAGGGAACTCATGCAAATCGGGGCACACGCGCAGATCTGGGTTGCACCGTTTACCGGGGATACCCTTGACTTGCTTGGCCACGTCCGGGATCTGGGTTTTGACGCCATCGATATTAACGTGGGGGAGCTGCCACCGCCCTTTCCGGCGGCTGCATTGCGACGGCGGTTGGCCGAAGCGGGCCTGCACGCGTCGTTGGGCGCGTTCTTGAATGCCAGTCGGGACATCACCAGCGCTGACGCGGAGGTCCGTCATGCCGGCATCGCCTTCTTGGTGGGGGTGGCCCGCCTCTGCGGCGAGGTTGGGGCCAAGACCTTTATTGGTCCGATGCACTCCGAGATACGCCGCCAGCGGGTGGACCCTCCGGCTGTCCGGGAGGAACGGTGGAAACGCTGCGTGGAGGGCTTGGCAGCGGTGGCCAGAGAGGCGGAGCGGGTCGGGATCCGGGTGGCGGTGGAGATCTTGAATCGGTACGAGAGCGACTTCCTGACAACCACGGCCGATGGGGTCCGCCTCTGCCGGGCGATAGGGAACCCTCGTCTCGGCCTTCTGCTCGACACCTTCCATATGAACATCGAGGAACGACGGATCGGAGATGCCTTCCGGTCCGCCGCAGGGCACATCCACCACATCCACACCTGCGAGAATGATCGGGGAGCCCCCGGGAGCGGCCATCTGAACTGGATCGAGGTCCGCGACGCCTTGCGGGAGGTCGGCTACGACGGGATCTGCACCATCGAATCCTACAACCCGGACCTGCCTGCTCTCGTGGAGCGGACCTCCTTTTGGCGGCGCGTGGCGCCCAGCCAGGACGAGTTGGCGCGCGAGGGACTGGTCTTCCTACGAGGCCTCTTCGGACCCTCGAAAGAGTAGCCCCCAATTCCCCCAACTGCATGCACCACGACCGTGCTGGGCGCGGGTCCAGCGAGCAAAGCCATGGACATGCCGGCTGGCGCTCTGCTATGGTAACGCGCGCTTCGACGGGTTCCAGTCCAATCACCCGCAGTCGGGAAGGAGGGGATCGAATGGCCGATCAGTTGCACGTAGGCCTGACATTTGAGAAGACCATCACCGTCACCGAGAATCACGCGGCACGTCATCTGGCCGGCAAAGGAATCCGGGTCTTCTCGACGCCGGAGATGGTGCGGCTGATGGAGGAGTGCGCCCTGGAAGCGGTATTGCCGTACTTGCAGCCGAATCAAGACACCGTGGGGATCCGGGTGGAGATGCGTCACCTGGCGGCCACGCCCACGGGTATGAAGGTGACGGCCCGCTGCACCTTGGTCGAGATTGACCGACGCCGCCTGGTATTCAAGGCGGAGATCCACGACGGGATGGAGAAGGTGGGCGAAGGATCGAACGAGCGCTTCATCGTGGACAAGGAGAAGCACGAGCAGCGCATCGCCGAGAAGGTGGCCCGCTGGAAGCCCCCGGCCTGACGGGGCGCCATGTTCAGGGATCAGGATCCTGATCCCGCATGCCGCCACCCGATTCGGACATCCAAATATCCAGTGCCTGGCACCAGATTTACAGACAGAGGGTGGCATCGTCCAACCATCCAGTCAAAGGAGTCCGTCATGCATCTCGCCCGATTTCCACGACGCAGGTACACGGAGGGGTGGACACCGCTGCACAAGCTGGAGCGGCTCTCCCGGCTCCTGGCTGGCCCGGACATCTACATCAAGCGAGACGACCTCCTCGGCCTGACGTCTGGAGGCAACAAGACGAGAAAGTTGGAGTTCCTGGTGGCGGATGCCCTGGCGCAGGGGGCGGACACGCTCATCACCTGCGGCGCGGTGCAGTCGAACCATGCCCGCCTGACGCTGGCCGCCGCGGTGGTCGAGGGCCTGAAGTGCCGTCTGGTCCTGGAGGAACGCGTTGCGGGGAGCTACAAGGCGGATGCCAGCGGCAACAACTTCCTTTTCCGCCTCCTCGGAGTGGAGCAGGTCACAGTGGTGCCGGGTGGGAGCGACCTGCTCCAGGTCATGCAGGGGGTCGCCGACGAACTGCAGCGGGTCGGACGAAAGGGGTACGTCATTCCGACGGGAGGCTCCAACCCCATCGGGGCGACCGGCTACGTCGCCTGCGCCGAGGAGATCATCGCCCAGGCATTCGAGCTTGGCATCCGCATCGACCGGATCGTCTGTGCCAGCGGGAGCGCGGGCACGCATGCGGGTCTCGTGGCGGGCTTCTACGGGAACAACAGCGGAATCCCGGTGGTCGGGATCGACGTGAGCCGCAAGAAGCAGCCGCAGGAAGAGCTGGTCCACGGCCTGGCCACGAGGACCGCCGCCCGCGTGGGGATCCCGGGCGGCATTCCCAGGGACGCCGTCATGTGCTTCGACGACTACGTCGGCCCGGGCTATTCGCTGCCGACCGCGTCCATGGTGGAGGCCGTCCAGATGCTCGCCCGCACCGAGGCGATTCTCCTCGACCCGGTGTACACGGGAAAAGCCATGGCGGGCCTCATTGACCTCGTCCGCAAAGGGTACTTCAAGAAAGGGGAGCACGTGCTCTTCGTGCACACCGGAGGCTCGCCGGCGCTTTACGCCTACGAGAAAGTCATCCTGGAGGGAATCCAGTAACTCTATCTATCGCAGGAGGCCACACCATGATTTACGAGCTGCGCACGTACACGGCGATGGCTGGTCGCCTCCCCGATCTGCACAAACGCTTTGCCGAGATCGCGATGGGCTTTTTCAAGAAGCACGGGATCCAGGTCGTCGGTTTCTGGACCAACGAAATCGGGGGGTCGTCGGGCCGAGTGATCTACCTCCTGGCGTATGAGAGCCTGGCGGATCGGGAGAAGAAGTTCGGCGCGTTCGCCGCCGATCAGGAACGGGTGGCGAAGTTCGCCGAAACCGAGAAGAACGGGCCACTGGTCCGGAGGCTCACGGCGCAGATCCTTCGCCCGACGCCGTACTCGCCGATGCAGTAGGGATCCAGCAGCGCCTCGCCGTGCCCTCCTTGGGACGCAACACGCACCGGTCAAACGGAAACGACCCGGGGCGCCCGCCCTCTCGTGATAGGTGAGGAGGCGGCGCCCCGGAGGGCCTATGGAGCGATCAGAGGAAATCCCGCGAGATCGCCCGCCAGTTGCCTGCTCTTATTTCTGTTCGCCGTACCGCTCCCGGTAGAACTCCTGGATCTTCTGCAACTGCTCCTTGGTCATTCCTTCCTTCAGCCAGCGGTGTCCCGGCTGGGAGAAGACGTACTTGTCCAGGAGCTGCGTGGCCAGCGGCTCGCCGGCGACCTGCTTCACCTCAGGGATGAAGGACAGGTAGAACGTCTTGGCCACGTCGTACATGCCGTGCCACCAGGCGTAGTCCGGCCCGGACATCGAGGCACCGTGTCGCGCCCGCCGCCCCTCGTGGTGCCACAGCTCGTAATAAGTCCACTCCAGCTTCTCGTCCATGGGGGCCGGCGTCAGCTTGTTGGCCTTGTACAGCTCGCTCATGATGGCCGTCGCTGGTTTGGCGAACTTCTCGTTGTACAGGTCCACGAGATTGTCGAACTGCTTGTAGAAGTCGGTCACCTGGCCGCTGGCGTGGCACTGGCTGCACACGTCCTGCATCTTCTCCCGGCGCTGCTGCCAGGTGAGGACGTGAATCACCTTGCGAACCTTGCCATCCTTGGCCTTGAAGCTGTCGCCCACCTTGGGCAGCGGTGTGCCGTCGGGGTAATCTTCCTTCCAGAGGTCCTCGTACACCACCATGTTCAGCCTGGTGGAGATGGCGGGCCGGAGCGTCCAGCTGATCCGCTCGCCCACATCGTGCGTCACCCCCTGGGACGGGGTAGCGCTCATGTGGCAGGTCGAGCAACTCGGTGCCGCTGTGTAGTCCACGCCCACAGTCCACATGTCCCGCTCGATGTTGAGGTTGCGCTTGTTGGCCTCCCAGAGGATCCCGTGCTTGGACTCCTGGTAGACCTCGATCTGCGGGTGGTCCGGCCCGAGATGGCACTTCCCGCACGTCTGGGGTTCACGCGCCTGCGCTTTCGAGAAGCGATGCCGGGTGTGGCAGGCGCTGCAGCTCCCCCAACTGCCATCCGGGTTGATGCGGCCGATGCCGGTGTTGGGCCAGGTCGCCGGATCGAACTTGCCTCCCGGCAGGACCCGGATGGTGGAGCCGTGACATTGGAAACATCCGACCGCAACCGCGGGCGGGCCCCCGACCACCTCGCCCAGGAAATTGTCCAGGGAGGCCAGGATCTGACCGGCCTTGGCGTGGTGGCTGCCTTTCTGCTCGTCGACCTCCTTCTGATGGCACTGCCCGCAGTCCTTGGGAGACACGATCACGTGGATCGAGAATCCGTTGTGCTCGAAGGCATCCGGCGCGCCCTTTTCGGCCCGGTGACAGTCGAAGCAGTTCACTCCTTTCTGTCCGTGAGCTCCCAACCGCCATTCCTCCACCAGGGCCGGATGCTGCGAGCTGTGGCACTGGATGCAGGTCTGGCCCTCCTTAGCGCCCCAGCCGGCCTGAGGTGCCTGGGCGCCGGCATCTGCTTCCCACCGGAGGGGCAGGGCAAGCGCCCCCGAGAGGAGGACCGACCACACCGTGAGATAAAGCCATCGTCTCCTCATGACCCACCTCCACGCTGGATGAGCCTCCTCCCATGCGGAAGACCAGTTCTCTGGCAATGGATTCTGCCACAACCTGTCTCTGGAATGCCAGGCGGAAAATACACGCTGGGGGAGGAGGGGGCGGCAAGCAAGGCGGGAGCGGATCCCTGCCCGTTATGCCGCGGTGTGGGGGGTCTCTTCGAGGAGTTTCACGAGGGCGTGGAGTGTCTGATTGACCGGCGTGGCAATCTTGAGCTCCGCGCCGCGACGCGCCACGTATCCGTTCAGCGAATCGATTTCGGTACGCCTTCCCCGCAGGATGTCCTGGGCGGTCGAGGAGATGGCGGCAGGCATGGTCCCCGCAAGCTTCCACGCCGCCTCGACGAGGCCGGTGTTCGCCACCCGGACGCCGGCCGCGCGGGCGACGGCCAGGGTTTCTTCTACCACCTGCCGCATGACGTCGCGCAACGGAGGATCGGCGGCAATCCGGCCGTAGCGCGCACGGGTCAACGCCGAGATCGCGTTATAGGCGCAGTTCATGATCAGCTTGGTCCACAGATCGGCCTCGACATCCTCCGAGATACGGCAGGGAACGCCGGCCCGGGTGAAGAGCGCCGCGACGTGCTCGAGCGTCTGCCGGCGACTGCTGTCGCTTCGATGGTTCCGCCGGAGATCGCCGATGATCAGGTCGCCACGACCGCTGTGTTTGACGCATCCCGGAGCCGTCATCTCGGCGGCCACATAAACGACGGCCGCTATGGCCTCGATGCGGGCGGCGGCGCGCATCCGCTCGACGTTGTCCACGCCGTTTTGCAGGCTGAGGACGATGGCCCCGCTTGCGAGGTGTGGGGCGAGAGATCGCGCGGCCTCTTCCGTGTCGGGCGTCTTCACAGAGAGGAGGACGATCTCCGCGCTCCGGACGGCGGCGACATCGGTGGATGCCGAGACCGGAATGTGCTCCCGAAAATGGATGCTCTCGAGCAGCAGCCCGTTTCGGGCTATGGCCTCGGCGTGCTGCGGGCGGGCGATGAGCGTGACCGGGGCGCCGGCCCTCGCCAGCATTCCCCCGAAATAGCAACCGACGGCGCCCGCACCCATGACGGCAATCGGCGGCCACTTGCCTTCTATCATGCTGCCTCCGGCGGTCGGACAGGGAGTATTGCGATCGGAGCCGCGGCGGGACCTCTCTCGCGGAGACTATCACTCGACGAAAGGAGACGTCAACCTGCGTTTCGATCCATGGCGTGCCACAGCCCGGATCGAGACATTCGACCCGGTCCGCGCCCGTGATCGGGCATGTTGTTTCTGCGCCTACGTCTTTCTATCCCTTGAAGGGCTTTTCGGATGCCGCTTGTTTTCCTGCAATGCGGCCGAATGCCCATGCCTCCGGATAATTGGTCCCCTGCTGGTAGAGGAAGCCGAAGAACGACCCGAGCTCACCTGCCGCATACAGCCTCGGGATGGGCTCGTTGTCGGGGTCCACAACCTGGCCGTGCTTGTTGTGCTTGGGCCCCCCTTGCGTGTTGACAATCACGAGTCCCATTTCGAGTGCATAGTAGGGGGGTTTCGCTAGGGGCGCCATGGAATCCTTGCCTCGATTGAATTCGAGGTCTTGGCCGGCGGTGCAGTAGCCATTGAATTTTCTGATCGTTTCGTCCAGCCCCCTGGAATCTACTTTGATCTTCCCGGCCAACTCCGAGATCGTGTCCGCCTTGATGATCCAGCCCTTCTCGAGCTCCGCGCTGTTATCGTCGCTCCAATCATAAATCTTGTGGACGATTGCATATCCGAAGGGGCCTCCAATTGCTTGCACCAGCGCTTTCCGGGTCGGGGCAATGGGGCCGCTCGCGCGATACCCTTCATCAAAAATCAGATACGCCGGCAGGTTGGGGTATTCCGCCCGGTCATGGTCAAAATCGAGGATGTCCAGGGGTCCCTTGAAGTGCACGAAGCTTTTCGTTTCTCTCATGAATCGCTTGCCGTACTTGTTGACGAAGACGAAATTCTTTGCCCGTGCCATCCGTGGAATCCCGACACCGACCCCCACACCGAACTGCTTGCTCGGCGCTTTGGCGCAGAAGCCGCCCCATTGTAACGCGGCCGTATGCCAGAGATACGCGCCGGCTGCGGCCGCCATCTTCAGCCCGTCTCCGGTGTTGCCGGGGTTCCCGTACGGGAAAATGAACTCTCGTACTCCCGGGAAATTGTAGTCGCTGAACATCTCAGGGTTGTTTTCGTACCCGCCACAGGACAAGACGACGCCCCTCTCGGCCTTGATGAAGATCTCTCTCCCGTCGCTCTCCGCCTTGACACCCACCACCTCACCTGTTTCGGGAACTTGAACGAGGCTCTTAGCAAACGTCTTGAGCATTACTTTGATGCCCCGCTTCTCGACGACCTCGGAAAGAAATTGGAATCCCCTTTCCCCGGTGGGATTAAAGCGGAAAGCCGGAAGGGCCGAGCTCCGAAAGGTGGGGAAGGCCGGAGTCCGTGTCCCGAGTCGAGAGGGGAGGGCGGCGCCGAGTCCGTACTTGAGCAGGTCGGGTATCCCGACGATTGCCTCCGCAAAGCCCCGAAGCGTGTCTTCATCAACGGTGCCGAAAGACAGGCTCCGGTAATATTCCATCGCTTCGGGGACGTTGCTGGGGATGACCATGCCTCCCAGACACACACCGCTGTTTCCCCCAGCCATGGGCATCTTTTCCAGGACGAGGACCTTTGCGCCAGCATCGTGGGCTGCAACGGCAGCATTTCCGCCCGCGGCCCCGTACCCGACGACCACGACGTCCGCCGTATAATCCCATTCCGGGACCTGTCGCAGGCTTACCGTCTTGGCATCCGCGGCGCTCGCTTGTGCCATGCCGAGAGCCCCGACGCCCGCCACAGCACTCTTGAGAAACGCTCTGCGGTTCACTGTTTTCCCGGCCGCTTTCTTCTTCATCTCGCACCTTTCCTTTACAGACAGCCTCGGACGGATAGGTCTAAACAGGGCGGGTGGAAAGCTTGATCCCGACGACACTGCACACGGATCCATCATACGGCTCCGCCATATCGCGTCAAGGACATAGGGGGTTACTGAGAAGCGCGGAGGCAGGAGGTATGCTGCAGCGGACATTCGGAAAGTCTCTCGAAGTCGCAGCCCGGATCGGTTTGATCTTGCGGTTCACCGAGGGGTCGTCAGAGGGGTGCCGCGATGGAAGCAAGTCCCCGGCCCGTCCCGTGCGCCTCATCTCGCAAGTTGTTCTTGCACCCGCGTCTCCTATTACGTCGCGCCTGGCAAACGCCCCGGACGCACGAACCGCGCGGGTCGCGCCAAAGGGACCCGCGCGGTCTTGGCGTGCGCCGTGATGTCAACGGCTAGAGAAGCAGACTGTTCTTTTGCGCGTACTGGCTCCCCACGAAGGACGCCTTGGGAATCATGGCATGAATGCCGAGCGTGTAATCCACTAGCTGGGTCACGTGCAGGTCCACCGCCATGCTGCAGAAGGCGTAGCCCTCCTCCGCGGTGAGGCCGTAGCGCTTGTTCAGGAATGTGATCGCCTTCCGGACGGCCATCTTGCACGACTCCAGCAGGTTGGTGTGGAAGCCCATGATAATCCAGTGGCTAGGCGAGGACCCCATGGGCCAGTCCACAACCTCCTTCAGGTCCTTCCGAACCGTCACGCGCAGCGTGATGTTGCGGAAGGCCCCCTCCAGGGCGTTCAGGCTGACCTCGCCATGCCCCTGAGCCAGGTGCGAGTCGCCTGTCTTGAGGCCGGCTCCCTTCACCCACACCGGGAGGTACAGGACTGTCCCCGCTACCAGATCCTTGTTGTCTATGTTGCCGCCGTGCTTCCCCGGCGGGACGTTGCTCCACATGCCGGGCTCCGGCAGCTCCACCCCGATGGTCCCCGGGAAGGGGCGCACGGGGATCTCGATGCCCGGTAAGAACTCGAACTTCATGTTCTTGAGATCCACGCGATACCACGTCACCTTTCCGTGCGGGTAATCCTCGGGCAAAAGGCCCAGTCGCTGGAAGGAGGTCTCCGGAAACAGGTTGAAGCCGTAGGCGGTCGGGACGATGTCCAGGATCTCAATCTGGAGGACGTCCCCCGGCTCTGCCCCGTTGACGTAGATCGGCCCGGTCAGGTGATGATGGCCCGGCCCGCGCTTGTTCTTCGTGGCCCCGGTCACGGTATCCGGTAAGGTGTAGACCTCGGGGGTCTTGTCGATGATCTCCTTGTACCACTTCATCCAATCGTTGATGTCCGCCCCGGGGACCATCCGGCCCATGAGATGCATGCCTGTCTCGATCTCGACCACGTCCCCGGAGTTGATCTCGAGGACGGGCGGGATCGAGTTGTCCCAGAAGCTGTCGGTCGAGGTCATGGGGTTGCAGCCGAGGACCCGGAAATGCCCGGCCGCGTCCTTGCGCTGCAGGTCCACGGCGCTGGCCTCCCGGGCCGCGACGCCGCTGACGGCCGCCGCCCCTCCCAGTACCACTCCGTAGCCAAGGAACGCCCGCCGGCTCAAGCCTTCCGATGACTCGTGATCTTCCTTTGGCCCTTTCGTCCACACCGAATGTACTGCCCCAACGCCTCCCTATGGTCCGGTCCAAAGTAGGGCGGTAAGACCCTCCAGGGAGATGAGTCGCCGAGATCGTCCAACATCAACCGGAGTAAGCGAACCACCCACCACCAAGCCGGGTGACTCCCGGCCGACGCCACGACGCCTGCATCCTGGAGCTGTTGGTCGGCAAGCGAGAGAGATTCCGGGCGGCCGGTGAAGATGAACTCAAGCGCGATGGCGACCGCTCGTGAGATCGCAACAGTTATGACCCATTGATCGAGATCCACCTGATCATCCAACGGGGGCGAATCCCGCAAGAGTACTTCGTTGAGTCGCTGAATCAGGAGAACGACGTCTTTGCGCAGAAACGCCGCAATGATTCTTGCGGCTGCCGTTTCTGCCTCGATTGCACGGATTGTTACGAATGCCCGCGAATAGTGGCCAGCCGCATAGAAAGCCATGGCAGCCACGAGCACATGGAATCTGCTTTCGGATGATTCGCTTGAATGAGGCCCATGCACAAACTGGAGGAGTGATGCGGCTCGTTCTAAGGGAGCAACGCCGCCCGCTCGGTCTTCTTGTTCGACCAGGCTGCATCCAGCCGCCAACAGCCCGTAGGCTGCGAAGGTCAGCTTGTCATCGAGGTTCGGGTCGAAAGCAGGAAAGTTCTCTGGTGCTTCTCCCACCTCTTGGAGGACGTGCTTTGCGTGGCCCTGCGCATAGAGATTCGTGACCTGCGGGGCCCCAAGGCCGACTAGCGCCGCTCGTGCTTGCTCAATGGGAATGGGCATGTGCTATCCCAGTCCGCTATAGCAGCCCTCAATAAGGGAATCGGGGTCAGGGATCCCGAGCGAAACCATAGCGAGGCGCGGAACCGTAGAGGGGGTCGCCTGGTCGACGTGATCCGCGCTCTTCGTGTCGCTCATGAGCAGTCCCACGTAGTCGAGCCGGAGCGAGCCTGATGCGAACAGTTCCGCGCACTTGAGCACTTGTTCCCCCACATTCACCTGCCCTGACTCGAAGAGCCGGTCGGCAACAAACTGAAGCGACATCGGAAGACCGCTCTTATAAGAGCGAACAAGTCCACCGACGATCTCTCCTACTGCGGTGATCGACGATGTCCCGCGGAACTTGGCTTCACCGACGATCACCTTTACCGGACTCGCCTCAAGATCGAAGGCAAGAACGTCATCCCCTTTCATGGATTGCTCGACGTTCGGATTGTATCGAAGGCGATATATTGGGAGCGTGACACCGTTGGCTGCGACGACATATTCTGCAAGCAATACCTCCGCTAGATTTCCCTTTCGCGTCAGGTCGTTTGTCGGAAATCGTCCGAGTCTTGCCTGCTCTGCTTCAAACCCAAGCCGTTTCATCGCCTCGCAACGCGTACGGCTTCGCTCCAATGCCTCCGGACTGGCATGATGCCTGACCAGCATCTTCTTGATGGTCGCCATCATGACTGCTCTCTTCCCAGCCTTCTCGGCGAGAGCGCGGTGCGGCACGTTGCTTTTCGTCTGCCCATCCTTCGCTACGAAAACCTCGGCGAAGGGGTGAGGCGGAACCGGATGATCGCCAAGAATCCGATCGCTTGCTTTACTACCCCCGGGGGATACGGCCACTTTGCCTCCCACTTGCAACGGAGACATATTACGTTGTTGCCTTCATTAACTTTCCCCTGCCCGCAAGGAGAGGTGGCAGCCCCCGCTGTCACCCCTACGGCGAGGCGCATGCTACACCACGCGCACCGCCGTCAGGGGCGCCAGATACCACGTCGCCAATTTCAGCGAGTTATCCTGGCTCGGGCCGCAACTCGGAACAGCTTGACCAATATAGCAACGACCACTATCCCCCTTGGTCGTGCCGACCTCGCTAGAACCGGGCTGCTCCTGAGCGAGTCAGATGCCGTGCCCGCCCTGAAGACAGATGGGTGCGATGGCAAAGGTGAACGCCGCAGCGGCTTCCGTCATGCGGGTAGCGACCCCGCTGGGTGATGGTGGTCGAGGGAATGGGTGGTGGGGGTACCTGGAATAGATGCTAGCCCCAACGCGAGCCGGGAATCAAGGGTTATTTGCAGACGCTGAGGGGGGTGGGAGAAAGGGAGACGAGGACTCGTGTGGGAGGGACGAAGGCATCACGAGAGTGGATCGCCGGCCACGAGGGTCGGATGCTGCTTCGTGACTCTTTCTCGGGTCCAGGCGGCGTTCCGCGCGATGTGCTGCTCGATCTCGTCAGGGTAGGCGGCGTAGTAGCCCAGGGCCGCCCGAAGCTGAGGTTCGGTGAGCCAGTGATAGGCGGCCTGGAGGCGCTCGCGATCTCGTTTGAGGCTCTGGTAAGTGGCGATGACCTCCCAGACGTCCAGCCCGGTGCCAGCCAGCCGGGCCCGCCGACCCGTGGGCCTATCGGCGAAGACGATCCCAGGGCAGCGCCGCATTTTCACGGATTCGGCGAGGAACTCGTTGGCGACGGCCGAGAAGTCACGCCCGGCCGCCTCGGCTGCCTCTTGGATCGCGGTTGCGATCTCTTCAGGGATCCGGAGACTTTTCTGAACTCTCCCCATCGAGGCTCTCACCTGTCTGCGTGATAGAGAATGCGCTGGGTGACAATAGAAGGTCACGTGGATAACTTACCGGTCTTCCTCGGATGGTTGTTCAGGCGGATGAGGTGACGCTGCGCCACGGCCTTCCAGAAGTCCTTCTGCGTCAGCCCCTTGCCCAACTGAATACTCCGCCGCGACTCTTCCAGTAATGCTTGAAAACGCGGTGTTCTGGCCAACAGTAGTCCTTCCAAGTCGTCACCCTCCACGCGAGCAAACGGTACCGCCACAGGTCCGGGGACCCTTCTCGCATCAGCCGCGCGCGTTCCGGCGGCCGGCTGAAGCGCGCCGCTTCTCACGGGTCGGCTGCATGCGCGTGCGAGCCGGCGCGTCACTACGCGCCGGGCGGACTCTTGCTGCAGCGGTAGCGGATCTTGGGCGACGCGCCGGGATGCCATGAAGCATCCCCTCGGCGCTGATGTCCTCGTCGATGTCGGGCCAGTGGACTCCTTGCCCGCTCCCGACGAGGCGAAAGTTTTCTCGCTGCGCAGGCGTCGCATCAGACAACCGCCAGGACCAGGCGAGGGGCACACTGATAACTCGGCCGTCCACCAGATGCGCGATAATCTCGTCATCGGTGACGCGCACCTCTTGAATGCGGGGATCGCTGCTAGCCGCAGTGTTCATTCCATGCCTCCAAGATGGCCCTGAAATGGGTTTGGATGATCTATCCCGCAAACCGCTATCACAGAATAAGCGCCGCAGTTCTTATCTGGCTTTCTGCCACATATTACCCAGAGCAGTTAATAGGTGACATCTTCACAGCGCAGCAGACTGCACGCTGGGTGCCTGGAAGTAACTCTGCACGATTGCCGGCTGCCGCTGGGTGCTCCAGAGGTAGGAGCGAAGCGAAGCGGTCAGTTCCGCCTCCTCCCGGGGCCGGCGGCGCCCGAGGGCGGTGGCCTTGACGTCGTTGTTCAGGAACTCATCCGGGTTGCGCTCGGGGCTGTAGCCAGGGAGGAAGAACAGCCGGAGGCGGTCGGCGCGGTGCGCGACCCAGCGCGCCACCGCGGCCGCGATGTGCACGGGGTGCCGGTCGAGGATGAGGAACACCCGGCCCCGGGCGTGCCGAAGCAGGCGCCGGAGGAACCGGAGGAAGACCGGGGTCGTGAAGCGGCCCCGGAACACCAGGAAGGCCACTTGCCCCCGGTTGGTGCTGGTCGAGATGACGTGGCCCCGGAAGCGCTGCCCCGTCCCCGGGATCACCGGGGTCTGCCCCTTCCGCCCGTAGGAGGTGCCGGTCTGGTGGGCGGAGCGAAGCCCCCTCGCATCGCCCCAGTGGATCAGGGCCCCGGCCTGTTTCGCGGCCCGGCGGAGGGCCGGGTACGCCTCGGCCAGCCACCGGCGCACCGCCGCCGGGTCCTGCTCGAAGGCTCGACGCCGGGGCGTCTGCGGCGTGAGGCCCCAGCGCTGGAGGTACCGGCCGACGGTCCAGACCGAGACGTGCCGCGCGACCTTCTCGGCCACGAGCTGCTGGACGGCCTCCCGGGTCCAGAGGGCGAAGGGCAGGCGGAGCTGGTCGGGACAGCGGCCCACGATCCACCGGACGATCACCGCCGCCTCATGCGGCGCCAGGCGTGGCGCCGGGGGCCGGCCACGCCGCTTCGCCTTGAGCGCCCGGCTCCCCCCGGCCTCCCAGGCCTGCCGCCATTTCCCGATGGTCTGACGGGTCACGCCGAAGACCTGGGCGGCTTCCGTGTGCGTCATCCCGGTCCGCACCGCCGCGACGGCGCGTTTCCGCAGCGCTTCCTGGGCGGCGGCAGGGAGCGAGCGGGCATCGGTGAGTTCCATGCCCGCAAGACGACCACACGACCTAACATACTGTCAACTATTTTATGCTCTGATTAGTAAGCCCGCCGATGTCAATACGCATCCAGTTCGATGATGGCCGTGAATTACCGCGATGCTGGTTCCGCCCCGCAAGACCGGAAGCGAACCAAGGGCTGTTTGCACATCATGGGTGGGGCTGGACGTGGCGCGAGATGGTGGTGAAGTGTCTACGGCCGGGTCGCGTGCTCCAGGAGGTAAATGTACGAGCGGTAGATCTGGCCGGTGGCGCGAGTCATGCCGATCTCGCAGGTGCGGCTGCTGGAGAAGTGGCCGTCGAGCCGGTTGCCTTGCAGTTCCGCCGCCTCGCGCCGGGTGGCGGATGCGGTGAGTTCGGGAAACAGGAACCCCCGGTCGCCCGCGAAGCCGCAGCAGCCGGCGAAAAGCGGCACCGTGACCGCGTCGCTGCACGCGCGGGCGATCCCCTCCAGCTTCGGCGAGAGGTTCATCTTGACGATGGAGCAAACCGGATGCAACGCAACGGACCCGACCCTCCGCGTGATGGTCAGCCGGGGCAAGAGCCGGTCGTGGACGAAGGCCGTGCTGTCGAGAATGTTAAGCCGGTCGAACCGCTCCTGGTTCTCCGGCGTGAGGTACGGCCGGGCCGTCGTGAGGCCGTACGTGCAGGGGCTCGTGTCGATCACGACCGGCAATCGCCCCTGATCGGACCACTCCCAGAATCGCGCGATCGCCCGGTTTACCGCGATGCCGTGTCCGTCTTCGTATCCCTTGGACGAGAACGGGACACCGCAGCAGGTCCCCTCGACGTCGGCGGGAATCCAGACGGGAACCCCGGCCCGCTGGGCGACGGTGACGAATGCCTCCATGAGGGACATGGCATCCGGCTCGCCGGGGAGATGACCCATCACGCGGGAGATGCAGCTCGGGAAGTAGATGGCTTGTACGCTGGCTCTCTGGGTGATCGGCCGCCGACCCCGTGCGGCGCGCGGCATCTCGCGGCTCCACTGCGGGAACGGGCGGCGAAGGATCGCCCGCATCGCGCGCGTAATGCCCATCATCGTGCCGGCGCCGAAAAGCGATTGAACCAGGTGCCCCGCGCGCAGGCCAAAGCGAGCCACAGGCTCCAGGAGGGCGAAGTTTCCCGCGAGCCATTTCGCCAGGGACTGGGCCCAGGCCGGATGGCGAAGCCGGCGGAACCGCTTGGTGAGCTGGCCGGTGTCGATCGCGACCGGGCAGGCGGTGGCGCAGAGGCCGTCCACGGCGCAGGTGTCCAGCGCCATGTACGGGAAGTCGGCTTCAAGGGCAGCCAGGAGGGCGCGATCAGCCCCTCCTTGTTGCTGCCGCACCATCTCCCGACGCACCACGATCCGCTGGCGCGGGCTGAGCGTGAGATCGAGGCTCGGGCACTTCGACTCGCAGTAGCCGCACTCGATGCACTTGTCCACCTCGTCCTCCACCGCGGGGAGGGGCTTGAGGTCGGCGAGGTGCGCCTTGGGATCCGGGTTGATGATCACCCCGGGGTTGAGCAATCCCTCGGGGTCCACCAGGCTCTTCAGCTGCCGCATGATGGCGGTGGCCTCGGGCCCCCACTCGGTCTCCAGGAAGGGGGCGATGTTCCTGCCGGTGCCGTGCTCGCCCTTGAGGGCGCCGCCGTACCGCTCCGCCACCAGGCGGACCATGTCGTCCATGAAGCGGGCGTACCGATCCACCTCGGCCTGCGTGTTGAACGACTGGGTGATGGTGAGATGCAGGTTTCCGTCCTTGGCGTGGCCGAAAATGATCGCCTCTTCGTAACCGTGGCGGAGCGCCGTCCGGATCAGCTCTACCGTGCCGTCGGCCAGCGTCTCGATGGGGAAGACCACGTCCTCGATGATCACCGTGGTTCCCCGCTTCGCACGGCCCCCACGGAGGGGTAGAGCCCCTGACGGATCTTCCAGAGCAGTGCTTGCTCGTCCGGATCGTGGGTGAAGCGGGCCGGCTCGAGGAGCTGGAGCCCGCCCACCGCCTCGCGGGCCTCGATCTCCAGGCTGGAGCGCTGCGCCTCGTCGGCGTCCTGGAACTCGGCCAGGAGGGCAGCAGCGCTCTCGGGGAGGATCTTGAACGACGGCGGGATCCCGGGCTGGTCCTGGACGGAGCGGAGCGAGGCCCGGTCCATCAACTCCAGGGCCTTGGCCCCCGCGTCGCGCAAGGGGGCGATGGCGGCGCAGGCGGCATGGACCGTCGGAAAGAGCAGGAGCCCCGTGTACTTCACGGGCAGATCAGGAACTGTATTGAGCACGGCCTCGGCGATGAAGGCCAGCGTCCCCTCCGAGCCGATGAGCAGGTTCCGCATGATCTCCACCGGCTTTTCGAAATCGAGGAAGGCGTTCAGCGAGTAGCCGGTGGTGTTCTTCATCTTGTATTTCGACCGAATCCGCTCGGCGAGAAGCGGGCTGGCCAGGATCTCGCGCCGCAGGTCCAGGAGGCCCTGGTTGAGCCGCGGCTCCTTCTCGCGGAAGATCCGGTCGGCCTCCGGGTCGGCTGTGTCGATCACCGTGCCCGAGGGAAGGACGAAGGCCAGCGAGTGCAGGGTGTGGTAGGCGTTCTGGACGACGCCGCAGCACATCCCGCTGCTGTTGTTGGCCAGGATCCCGCCCATCATGCAGGCGTTGATCGAGGCCGGGTCCGGCCCCATCTTGGCGCAGTACGCCTTGAGGACCTGGTTCACGTGGGCGCCGATCACCCCGGGCTGCACGCGGACGCGCTTGCCGTTCTCCTCCACCGCGACGCGGCGCCAGTGCTTGGCGACCTCGGCCAGGATCCCGTCGGTGACGGCCTGGCCGGAGAGGCTCGTGCCGGCGGCGCGGAAGGTGAGGGGAATGCGGTGTTCATGGCTCACGCGGAAGAGCGCCCGCACCTCCTCGATGGAGCGGGTCAGGACCACCGCCCGGGGGATGAGGCGATAGAAGCTGGCGTCGGACGCGTAGGCGATGCGATCGATGGGTCGGGTGAGGACCCGCTCGCGGTCGATGATGCGAGCGAGTTGATCCACGAGGATAGGCGGCGCCGCGGTGGCGGTCATATGTGGTTCTCCGGGAAGTGACACCTTAGACGGGAAGAATCCCGTCCCGTTGGAGTCACCCCTGCGGACACGGAGCCGCGACGGCACCCCGCGACTTGCGGGGTGGGGCGCTCTTGCTCCGGGTCGTCCGGCGGCAAGGGATGATATGCGCGCGTACTCTCGGATGTCAACCGGACCTGGACGCCGACATATTGGAGGGTGGCACCCGGGCCAATCGGGTTGCGTGGGCAGGCGGGACGGGGGACAGGGTGTCGTGAGAACGGAGGGGCCACGCAGGGCTGGTGGCCCCACTGGCGCTGGCGAGTCTAGTACTACTGCGTTAAGTAATCACGATCCCCGAAAGCGCGGAATCGTTGCCCGGCAATAGGCACAGACGGCGGTCCACGAGAGGAGCAGGTACTGCAGCTCACGGCGCGTCTGTGGCAGGGTCCACCCAGAAGTTTTTTTTTCGCCGCAGCGTTTCGAGCGTGAGAAACGCGTGCGCCAGCATGACGAGCGTGACGTGGTGATGCCACCCGACCCAGCCGCGCCCCTCGTAGTGATCCAGGCCCAACTCATCCTTCAGCTGCAGGTAGTCCTGCTCGATCGCCCAGCGGGACTTGGCCACCTGCACCAAGCGGCGCAAGGTGGTGCTCGCCGGCAGCGCGCAGAGCCAGTACTTGGTGGGTTCTCTCTCCGACGCCGGCCATTCCACCAGCAGCCAGACCTCCCTATGCGGCGGCGCCCCGTCGACGAACCCATGCGAGGGTTGCACCCGAAGCGCCACGAAGCGCGATGCCAGCCAGCCCTGCGTGCCTTGCCGCCAGCGCACCGCCTTCCAGCCTTTGGCCTTCGCCGCCGCCGCCTTCGCCGAGAGCGGCCGCTGGGTGCCGTAGGCGTAGCGCGTGGGGGGCTGGCCGCGACCCTGGTACGAGGGCACGGTGGCTTGGGGGGGCCGGGTCCACACGCCCACCGTCGCGGAGATCCCCACGACGTACGCCAGGTGGCGGGCTGCCAGGCCGTCCCGGAACTTGGTCGCGTCCCCGTACGCGGCATCGG
>Ga0187857_10002200_pt1 | contig 17872 bp, 20 predicted proteins | sample June2016WEW_8_10_FD_132984 | JGI IMG/M metagenome (GOLD analysis project Ga0187857, IMG submission 132984) | Peatland microbial communities from SPRUCE experiment site at the Marcell Experimental Forest, Minnesota, USA - June2016WEW_8_100 | ecosystem: Environmental > Terrestrial > Soil >...
CAATGACCAATTCTCAATACTCAATTCTCAATGGGCCTGACCCAGCACATTCCATCGCAGAGACGGTCTGGGGCGGAGCCTCGTTAACCAAGCGGAGAAGTGGGGTAAGAGCAGGCGAGACCCTCGGTCTGGGGGCGCGCCTCCGCATTCCTGAGGGATGCCACAAGGCGGCTCACGCAGGCACGTATGGTTCTGGCACCCGGTCTCCAGGTGCATGACCCCCATCACCATCGACCGGGGGTCGCCGCGACACCGCGACCTCCGGCTTGCCTTCTGACGACCCTCCGGGTTGCGTCCCTTGTCCGCCGGGTGGATTTTGTTTTGCAGCAGAACGCGGACCTGGGAACGACGAACTGGACAGACGTGCCGGGCACGCCGGCGCTCGATTACTCGACCCTCCGAAACCAGGTCGCTGTGCCAGCGCCGGCAGGACCGATGTTCTACCGTCCGGGGTCGCCGTAGCGTGGCCAGGCGCCGGGGGACGGGTGCGATTGAAAGCGTGGGGCATGCGCCGCGGGAGTTTTGTCCCGGAGGGACATCCGGCGTTTCAACGCCGGGGAGGCCAGAGCCGAGACCCGCGTCCCGAAGGGACGACTGAAAATACTCGTTGCCCTCAGCCGTCCCTTCGGGACGGACCTCTCTTTCGGTTCGCTGACCCGGCGTTGAAACGCCAGGCTATTGTCGGGAGCCCCTCCGGGGCAAAGAGGCGCCGTGAGCTGACCGACGGCTTTAGTCGCACCTCCAGCGGACGAGCCCTGACAAAAATAAAAAATAACGAAAATAAAGATAATTATTGACGTTGCCCTGATGTTGTGTGCCATCGCGCACAGCGAGTTGAGTTTTTGGAGGAGCGACATGAGACTTCCACCTATGAACAATCTATGGATTCTCGTGGCGGCCCTTGGCGGCCTGTCCGCTGCCCTGGGCCCGTTGCCGGCCCAGAGCTGGGTGCAGATGACTGCGCCAAGCACCAACATTGGACCCGTTGCCTGCTCGGCCGATGGAGACACGCTGGTTGCGGGCGAGGGCGCCAATGTCTGGGTCTCGACCAATTCCGGCGCCACCTTTGGGCTCGCTTACACGCTCGGCCCCGCGTACGTAGCGGGGGGGGGAGACAGGTTGCGCCAGCGTCGCCTGCTCCGCCGACGACACCAGGATGGCGGCGGGGAGCGGTGAGGGGGGCCAGTGGGCGGGAATAGCCACCTCGGCGGACTCGGGGGCAACATGGAAACTCAGCGTGAGCGCCGTGGATCAGCCTTCTATACGGCTGGTCGCCTACTCTGCCGACGGGAGCAGAATGGTGGCCGTGGGCGGCGGATTCGCTGGCCCTATTGGCGGGGTTCAGGCGTCGGAGATTTTTCTGTCGGGCGATTCCGGCGCCTCGTGTGACCCCGCACCCGCAGCCTCGGCGTCCTGCATCGGCGCCGCCATGTCTGCGGACGGTTGCAAGCTGGTCGGAGTTTACGTGGACGGCCTTGACTTTAGTCTCGACGCCGTTGTCGCTGACCTGCAATCCACGCCGGCACCGGCTCTGGCGGTTGCCAGTTCCGGTGGCAGTCTTTTCCTTTCCTGGGTTGTGCCCTCAATCGATTTTGTTTTGGAGCAGAACGCGGACCTGGGAACGACGAACTGGACAGACGTGCCGGGCACTCCGGTGCTGGATTACTCGACGCTGCGAAACCAAGTCACTGTTCCAGCGCCGGCAGGACCGATGTTCTACCGCCTCATATCGCAATAGGGGATCCAATTTGACGGGGAGCGAGGACCGCGCGGTCGCGGCCCGCCCCGCCGCCCGCGCTGAACCACAAGGACGCGCACGGTTAAACCAGAAGAAAGATAGAGCCCGTCCCAGAAGCCCGGCGAACGGAAGACTTTGTCCCAAACTTTGCCGCAACCTTTGTCGGCCCGATTCCGAACCGGGATCGAATTGGCCATTTTTCGACAAAGGTGGCGGCAAAGGTGGCTACAAAGGTATGGGATCGGAGCTCTTGGGACAGGGTCTAAGATAAACACCTGCAATCCTTTTTTCAAATGCGCCCGGATTTTCACTCGCCCTCCCACAGGGCATATTGTATATGGCTGCCCGGTCATGAGCATGAATATGGGAAATGCATTCCAAGACGGCCCGGCAGGCTCCGGCACTGGCCTGGTGTCCGCCAAGTCCATTCCGGCGGCGGAGCGCCTGATTTTCGCCCTGGACGTGGCAACGGTGGAGGAGGCAAAGCACTGGGTGGAGTTGCTGGGGGAGAGCGTGGTGTTTTACAAATTGGGTCTTCAGATCTGGATGGCCGGGGGCTATTGGGAACTGGTCGAATGGCTCGTCGGCAGGAAGAAGCAGGTCATGGTCGACCTGAAGTTTTTCGATGTCCCTGAAACGGTCAAGTTGGCCGTCAAACAGTTGCAGGGCAGGGGAGTTCGTTTCACCACGGTGCATGGCAACGACGGGATGCTCAAGGCGGCCGTCGAGGGTCAAACGGGCGTGCAGGTCCTGGCCGTTACGGTCCTCACCAGCCTGGACCAGGCCGACCTGGAGGCCCTTGGGTTTCAATGCAAGGTTGAGGAACTGGTGCTCTCGAGGGCCAAACGAGCGCTGGAGATTGGCTGCGCGGGCGTCGTGTCCTCCGGGCTGGAGGTCCCGAGGTTGAGAAAGGAGATCCGCAGTCAGTTTCTCATCGTCACGCCCGGCATCCGGCCAGTGCAAAACCGGGAACATCCCGACGACCAAAAGCGGACGGCGGACGTCGAACAGGCCTTCTTGAACGGGGCCGATTACATCGTGGTTGGAAGGCCGATTCGCACTGCTCCCGACCCCAGGGCCAGGGCGGAAGAATTTCAGCACCGAATCGCAAGGTGGTTCGGGGCTTAGACCCAGGTTCATGAGCAGTCCGAGGGGCGGGTGTCGAGTGACGAGGGGCGGCGGTTCCTGCGCTGCGCTCCGGCGGGCCTTGTCCTTATAGTCTGGGCTATTATCCTGCTGCCCCTGCGGGCCGCCGGACGATGATCCTGTCGAGGCACTCAAGCCGGAAGCGGTTGGGTTTGGCAATGGCCTATCAGTGGCGCGAAGCGGTGGGGCGTTGGGAATGGGATGGATTCGTAACTGGAGATCACCGAGCAAAGAGAAAGCTCCAGGCTAAGCCGACGCTTCCAATCTGCCGCGATAGGTCTCGAGATCAGCGTCGGTCACGTCCTTGGGCGCAACGAGTTTGTAATGCTTTTCGGAGGAAATGGTGACCCCGTTCTCGCCGGACTCAAACTCAAAAAGCGCTATGGCCCCCTCCTCCAAAAACAGAGAAGTTTTCACGGCGAGGGCGAGAATCGCTATTAGACTTCGGCAGGGTAAACGTACGCGTCGGGCAGTGTGAATCGCTCCCCTTTGATCAATCCGGTTATGCGGACGTTCTTGTCATCCCGCATCGATTCGATTTTTTTCAACTGCCCGTCAATCTCCTCAAAGGCGCAGAAACCGCAATGCGCAATCAATGTGTGGAAAGAAGGACGGATCAACTGGTTGAAAACTGAAAGGCCTCTGTCTCCAGGAGGCACCCAAACAGAACAACCCTCAGCCCGTCCCAAATCAATCAGCGCCGATTGAAACTTCACATGAGCCCGGTCGGTCTTGACGGTACTTTGATCTGCAGGGCCAGAATTCTCGGGGACTGGGTAATCTTTCGGAAATGCATTTAGATATTCTGTTACATCGAGCTTCGGGTGCTTCGTCGTTTGGAGGATGTAGCTTCCGGCTTCCCGGAAAACATCCAACTTTCGGGTCGGGACTTCTTCCAACATTTGGAGAACCAAAAGTCGCGGCAAGACCAATACTTCCTGGGCGGAGCCGCAAATAAGCACAACGAAGTCGCCAAGATCAGTGGGTGGATAGGCAAAGCACTTGTCTGCGGCCTCTTGCGACAGTCCGAAGAAAAACTTCTCGCCCCGCAAAAGCTTTGAATAATTGACGGAGCAACTGATACGTTTTCCGAAATTCCACAGACGCCCGCTACGGCCCAACTGCACCGACTTTCCATAGCGATTCCGAAGCATAATGACTGCCTCTTCTACGATTAGCGATGTGTTCATTTTTTGGTTGCGGTTGGTTCCTCAATTCTGGCTCCGCAGCTATCGCAAAGGTAGTGATCGGGAATTCCGTCGAGCAGCCTGATGTAGTCCTTATGGCCATTTACCAAGTGGATTTCCACATCCATGAACTCAACGAATCGGTCTTTGTTTCCGCACACGGTGCAGGTTAGCCCGTCGTCGGCTTTTGCAGTGCGGTTTCTTTTCATGGCGTCTGGGTTTCTAGCGCCTTCAGGAATGAGGCGGGCCACGGGCTTCCCATGTCGCGTGATGGTAATCTCCTCGCCCCCAATCACGCGGTCAACGAGTTTGCCAAACCTGGTCTTTGCTTCAAATGCTGGAACGGTCGCCATAAAAGATGCTAAATCAATCGCTTGACGACTGGTCTAACACAATCGCGACCTCTTGAGAAGCCGAGATTTGTTGGGAAATGCCTCAGAAAGCAGACATTTCCAATCCGCCGGTTCTCCTTGCACCCCGAGCGCCAGAACGGCGAATTCCCGACCCTATTTGCTGGACAGCGCCGGCGCGCCGGCCGGCGGAACTGCGTGCATCTGGGCGACCGAAGTGGAGATGGCATCCAGGAATCGGGCAGGGGCGACGCCCAGGGCCAGGATGCCGCCGATGAGCAGGATACACAGGGCCCGCGTGGGCCAGTCCAGGCGGATGGGAGGCAGGTCGCCCGGGTCGCGGAACCAGGCCTCGCGCACGACGCCCAGGTAGTAGTAGATGGCAATGGCGGCGTTGACCATGGCGATGATGACGAGGGCGAGATGGCCCTTGTGGAGGGCGGCAGTGAGCAGGCTCAGTTTGCCCATGAACCCGACAAAAGGGGGGATGCCGGCCAGGGCGAATACGCCCACGGCCAACGTCACGGCCAGCAAGGGGGCGCGGCGATGAAGACCGGCCAGTTCCTCGATGGCCACATTGGAGCCGTCGCGCGAAACCTGGCAGATGACCACAAAACAGGCCAGCACCATCAGGAGGTAGCCCACGATATAATAGAGGGCGGCGGAGTAACCCAGCTCGTCCAGCGCGACGAACCCGATCAAGGCATAGCCGGCATGGGCGATGCCCGAGAATCCCAAAAGCCGTTTGAAGTCTTTCTGGATGAGAGCGATGAGGTTGCCGTAAAACATGGACCCGGCGGCCAGAATCGTGAGCAGGAGGGCCAGGGCCGGGTTGTCGGGCGACGCCAGCGAGACAAACCGCACCAGCACGGCTACGGCGCCGATCTTCGGCAGGGAGGCGATAAGGCCGGCGGTTTCATTGGAGGCGCCTTGGTAAACGTCCGGGGTCCAGAAATGGAACGGAAACACGGCCAGCTTGTAGAAGAGGCCGCAAAGCGTCATGGCCAGCCCCGCAATGGCTGCCGGGGAATGGATGACCGGCTGGAGCCTGGGCAGCAGCCTCGGCAGGGAGGTCGTGCCGGTCAGGCCAAAAAGGTAGCTCAAGCCAAAGAACATAATGCCGTTGGCGGCGATGCCGAACATCATGTATTTGATGGCCGATTCCATCTGGCTGCGCTGGCCCGGGCGCTCGCGGCGCATCGGCACCAGCAGGTAAAGTGGAAAGGCCGACACCTCCAGTGCCACGACCAGCGTGATGATGTCCACACAACTCACCAGCATGGTCAGGCCGCACACGCTGATGGTGAGAAAGAAGTAACACTCCGGTTTCACCTCCGCGCGAATGTCCTCGAGGCCGCCGCCCAGCAGCAGGATGAGTGCGAGGCCGCAGGCGAAGATCAGCTTGAGCACCTGCGAAAACAAGTCAACGGAATAGGCCTGGTTGAAGAGAGTCGCCTTCTGCCCCAGACAAAGGGCGGCGGCCAGGACGGCGGCCAGGGAGGTCACCAGCGCGACGGTCCTGGCCTGGCGGACACGAGACTGGCCCAGAGTAGTCACAAACAACGCCAGTGCCCCCGCCAGCAACACCAGTTCCGGCAAAAAGGCTGTGAGAGTGGAGGTCGGCATGACTTAGAGCGGTGATGGGCCGTTATTGAGTGGGGGTAAAGTGCCAGGAGACACCTCACGAGATCCGAAATCCGAAATCCGAAGGCCGAAGGCCGAGGTCGCAAAGCTTTCGGGCATTGGCTCAGCACTCCATATTGAGGCCACAGGCGCCTCGGCGTCACGCAACGACCGCACCGAATGAGGGATCGGATGCGGACTTCGGATTTCGGATTTCGGATTTCGGCCTTCGGCTTTCATTGCGAGCGCGACCGTCGTTCCGCTCCCGGGCTCGCCGGTGCTCTGCGCGAGCAAATGCTGGACGCTGGCGTGCATGACGCGCGTGAAGGGCTCCGGGTGCAGGCCGATCCAGAAGACAAAGACCAGCAGTGGGGCCAGGGCCAGGACCTCGCGCCCGCAGAGGTCTTTCACTTTGGAATGGTCCGGGTTGCGCGTGCTGCCGTAGGCAACCTTCTGGAGCATGCGGAGCATGTAAGCGGCAGCCAGGACCACGCCCGGCACGACGCAGACCATCATCAGTTTGGAGACCGCAAAGCCGCCGCCCATGACCAGGAACTCGCCGATAAAGCTGTTGGTGCCCGGGAAAGCCAACGAGGAGAGGGCAAAGACGCCGGCAAACGCGGCAAAGACGGGCATCGCTTTGCCCAGGCCCGAGGCCAGGGTGAGGTCGCGGGTGTGAAGGCGCTCGTAAATGATTCCGACGATGATGAACAAAGCGCCGGTGGTCACTCCGTGGTTGATCATCACCAGCAGGGCGCCCTCGACCCCCATCTGGTTCAAGGCGAAAATGCCCAGCGTCGCAAACCCCATGTGCGCCACGCTCGAATAGGCAACCAGTTTCTTGAGGTCGGTCTGCGCCAGGGCGGTTAGGCCGCCGTAGATGATCGCCACCACCGAGAGGCCCAGGACATAGGGCGTGAAAAGGCGCGTGGCATCCGGAGTGATCGGAAGCGAAAAACGGAGGAATCCGTAGGTGCCCATCTTCAGCAGGACGCTGGCCAGCAGCACGCTGCCGGCGGTCGGGGCTTCGACGTGTGCGGCCGGAAGCCAGGTGTGGAAGGGAAACATCGGGACCTTGATGGCGAACGAGATGAAGAATGCCAGGAAGACCCAGTATTGGAAGGCGGGCGAGTAGGGCCGGCCCATAAGGTCGGGGATGTAAAAGGTGTGCCGCTGGGTGTAGAGGGCAATAATTGCCACCAGCAGAAAGACCGAGCCTGCCATGGTATAAATGAAGAACTTGAGCGAGGCGTAGATCCTGCGGGGCCCGCCCCAGATGCCGATGAGCAGGGCCATGGGGATGAGCATGGCTTCCCAAAACACGAAGAACAGGATGAAATCCAGCGCGCAGAAGACGCCGATCATCGCCGTTTCCATGACGAGCAGGCAGATCATGAATTCCTTGACGCGCGCCTGGATGTAGCGCCAGGAGGCGAGCACGCACAACGGCATGATCAGGGTCGTCAACAGGACCAGCAGCAGGCTGATGCCGTCCACCCCCAGGCTGTAGCGGATGCGCAGGGCGGGAATCCACCGGGCGTCTTCTTTGAACTGGAACAGGTGGGTGCCAGGCTCAAAGTTCCAATACAGGGCCAGGGAGAAAACAGCCAGGATGGTGGTCGCCGCCAGGGTCCACCAGCGCAGGAGGTTCTCGCGCTTGATAACGGCCGCCAGAGCCGCCGCTGCCAGCGGACCGAAGATCAGCAGACTCAGGACGTTATGGGTAAGGCCAGTCATCGAGGGTCGGGTGTCGAGGGTCGAGGGGCAAGGGGCGAGGGGCAAGGGGCGAGGGGCAAGGGGCGAGGGGCGAGGGAGCGAGGCGCCGTCCCTCGACATTCGACACTCGGCCCTTGGATGCCGGATTGCTTATGGAGCGGGTTCTCATTAGGGCAAACCTCATCACCTGTTTGCAAACAGCACAAACGCCACAATCAGGATAGCAGCCACCGCAAAGGCGAAAGCCAGGTTCTGCTGCATCTGGCCGCGCTGGGCCAGGCGGAGACGCCGGCCAAGGCTGCGCACACTGTCAGCCAGGCCGTCCACAGCGCCGTCGATAATCGTATTGTCGAACCGTCCCGCCAGGACCGCCGCGAACATCAGCGGAACCAGGCCGGCCAGACGGTAGAGTTCGCCAACCAACGTGTCGGCCGCCTGGATCGGCTTTTGGGCCAGCCAGAGGAAGGCGCGCCCGCCTTTCCGGTAAAACCAGTCCAGGTCCAGGCTGATCAGGGCCTCGGGCTTGAGTTTCTGGATGAGCCAGAAGAAGCCCAGGCCGGTAAAGAGCAGGACTTGGAGGGTCTCGAAGACGTGATAGGAGGTGTAAGGCTGGTATTTGAGGGCCTCTTGCGGGTAGGGCAGCATGTGGTAAAGGTAAGGCGTGTAGCAGCCGATGAAGATGCAAAGGAAAGACGCGATAATCATCGCGGCCATCATGTTGCCAGGCGGTTCGGCGGCGCGAAGGGAGACCTCTTTCCTGGGCTGGTTTTTGCCGAACCAGATGAAATACGGGACCTTGAGCCCGGTGTGAAGGAAGGTGCCGGAGGAGGCCAGCATGAGCAGGAAACCAGCCCACAATTTGTGCTCCTCGAAGCCGGCCGAGACAATCATCGATTTGCTGACAAAGCCGCTGAACAACGGGAAGGCCGAGATCGACAACCCGCCGATAAGCGTGAACACAAAAGTCCAGGGCATCTTTTTCCAAAGCCCGCCCAACTCCGTGAATTTGCTCTCGCCGGTCATGTAAAGAACCGAGCCGCAGCCCATGAAGAGGAGGCCCTTGTAGAGGATGTGGGCGAAGGCATGGGCGCAGGTGCCGTTGATGGCCATCTCCGTGCCGAGGCCCACGCCCGCGACCATGTAACCAACCTGGCTGATGATGTGGTAGGCCAGAAGGCGGCGGCAGTCGTTCTCCAACACGGCATAGACCACGCCGTAAAGGGCCATGGCCACGCCCAGGTAGATAAGCAGGTCCATCCCCGCAAAGCTCCGGCACAGGGCGTACACCGCCGTCTTGGTCGTGAAGGCGCAGAGGAAGACGGAGCCGTTGAAGGTGGCCTCGCCATAAGCATCGGGCAGCCAGGCATGGAGTGGCGGGACAGCGGCATTGAGGAGGAAGCCGGTCAGGATGAGATAAATGGCGGGCGTCGGGTGGAGCACATCCAGTTGTCCGAAGGCCCAACTGCCCTGTGCCTTGCAGTGCAGGACCATCCCGGCAAGCAAGGCCAGGCCCCCGAAGACGTGAACCAACAAATACCGATAGCCCGCCCCGAGGGATTCTGGCCGGCGGCGGAACCAGACGAGAAACACCGACGAAAACGCCATCACCTCCCAGAACAGGAACAGCGTAATGAAATCTCCGGCGTAAATGGCCCCGAGCGACCCGGCCACATAGATCCAGGCTGCGGCATGCTGGGCGTTCTCCTTGACGTGCAGTCCGTAGAGCGTCCCGAGGATGCACATCAGTCCCATGATGTAGCCAAAGACGGAACTGAGGGCATCCACGCGGCCAAAGGTCAGGTCCGTCTCGAAGAACGTCACGGCCCCGTAGGTCCCTTTGGCCATCGTGATGATGCGGATGAAAACCAGAATCGGCACGAGCAGCAGGCAACCCTTCCTGAGGCGCGCCGGCACCAGGAACAGCAGCAGGCTGCCCAGCAGCAGGATCAGTGAAGGATGAAGCCAAAAAGTGTTCATAGGTGGAAATCCACGAGAAGAGGTCGTGAACATAAATGGTGCGCGGCTTCAACCGCAACGCGGTTGTGTAACAAAGCCCAGGGTTGGACCGAAGGGACAACCCTGGGCAGCGGCGATGGAGGGGCCATCAACCCCAACGGGGTTGTGGCCGGCGGGGAACGCAAGCGACTGGTTTTCCGGCCACCGGGCTGCAACCCCGTTGGGGTTGATGGGCCTTGCCGCGCGATTACCCAGGGTTGGCGCCGCGCCAACCCTGGGCTTTGCTGCACAACCCCTTTGGGGTTGGAGCGGGGAGGCTTCATCTCAGCCTGACGCGTCTGGGCTGCGCCGCGACCTCCGGCTACCTTCTGGCAACCCTCCGGGTTGCACGTTTGAGAGCTCACAACAGGCCAAAGTCCAGGTGAACTATCCTTCGCGGGAAGGGTGCTATAAACATGGCGCTCCTGACGGAGCTTTGCCGGGGCGGCGGCTCGACTAACGACATCGGCCCATGAAAAGCCCAAACCCCGGCGTCCCTCCGGGACTTGCCCCTCACCGCCGCAAAACCTCTTTCCCATCAGCTCACTCATGACGCTCCTCCTTCCTCCCGTTCCTCCCCGTCTTCTTCTCTGCAGGCTCTTCGTAGTAATCCTCGCGGGTCATGATGCCGGCATGGCCGTACCACTTCGAGAGAATGACGATGAGCGCGCAGCCGATGAAACCGAAGGCGGCCCAGAACGCCGGGAGGCGCTCGAGGCCGGTGTGGGCGCCGGACTTGTCCACCAGGGTGGCGTCACACAGGACCAGGAGCGCAAGCACTGCCACGCAGACCCAGACCACCCGCTTGAGGCGGTTGCGGAGAAACTCGATGAGCTTGACCAGTTTCATGAAAAGAGGCGTTGCACCAAGCTCATGAAGAAGCCCGGATAGAGGCCGATGGCCACGGAAATCAGGGCGGTCACGACCAGCGGGACGACCAGGGCGGGATGAGCTTCGCTGAATTGATGCTGGCTGTCGGCTGCCGGAGGTTTGCCGAAAAAGCCCTGATAAACGACCGGGGCGAAGTAGGCGGCGTTAAGCAGGGTGCTGGCCAGCAGCACGACCATGATGCCGATGGCATGGGCATCGACGGCCCCGTTGAGCAGGTACCACTTGGTGACGAACCCGGCGACGGGCGGGGCGCCGATCATGCTGAGCGAGGCCAGGGCAAAGGCGCCGAAGGTGAAGGGCATGGCCCGGCCCAGGCCGCTCATTTCCGAGATGTTCTTTTTGTGCGTCGCCACATAGATGGCCCCAGCGCAGAAGAAGAGCGTGATTTTCGAGAAGGCGTGGTTGGCGATGTGGATGAGGCCGCCCTGGATGCCGGCGTCGCTCAACAGCGCCACGCCCAGGATGATGTAGGAAAGCTGGCTGACGGTCGAATAGGCCAGCCGCGCCTTGAGGTTGTCCTTGCTCAAGGCGATGACCGAGGCGACGAGGATGGTGAAGGAGACGAAATAGGCAGTCGGGAGGCCAAGATTGCAGGCGCCCATGAGGTCGGTGCCGAAGATGCAAAGCATCACGCGCACGGTCGAAAAGACGCCGACCTTCACGACGGCGACCGCGTGGAGGAGGGCGCTGACCGGGGTGGGGGCGACCATCGCGGTGGGCAGCCAATTATGGAAAGGCATGACGGCGTTCTTGGCGAAGCCCAGGATGCAGCAGGCATAGAGGGCGGTGACGACCCAGCGATCGACGCCCTCGGGAAAGATGCCCGTATGGGTGTTGGCGGCAAAGTCCAGCGTGCCGGTCAGGACATAGATAAGCACCATGGCCGGGAGCACCAATCCCTTGGCGGTGCCGGTCAGGTAGGTCAGGTATTTCCGGCCCCCTTCATAGCTCTCCTGGTCCTGGTGGTGGGCAACCAGCGGGTAGGTGCAGATGCTGACAATCTCGTAAAACAGATAGAGGGTCAGCAGGTTGTCCGAGAAGGCGCAACCGATCGCCCCGAAGAGGGCCAGCGCAAAGCAGGTGTTGAAGCGGGTCTGCTCGCGTTCATGCAGCCCCCGCATATAACCGGCCGAATAAAACACCGTCACCACCCACAGAAAGGAGGCGGACACCGCAAAAACCATCGAAAGGGCATCCGCCCGCAGCGCCACCTGGAGCCCGCTCCTGCCCTCGGCCCCGGGCAGCAAGTGAAAAACGACCCAGTGCGGGTTGGCTCCGTGGAGCACGTCGGGAACCATGGAGGCGACGATGCCAAACAGAGTGGCGGCCGCCAGGAACGAGCAACTCTCGCGCACGTTGGGCCGTTTGCCGGTGGCCATGACCAGGCCCGCGCCGGCCAGCGGCGCCAGAATTGCCAGGAGAAGCCGAATGTCGCGCATGATGAGTTGGACCTAACCGTTGAGTTCGGAGAGTTGCTTGGTTTTGACCGAGCGGTAATTGCGATATACCGCGACGACGATGCTCAAGGCGATGGCCACCTCCGCGGCGGCCAACCCCATGATGAAGAGCACGAAGATCTGCCCGATCCCCTGGTCGCGCACCGTAAAGCGGTTCAAGGCCATGAGGTTCAACGAGGCGGCCGCAAAGATGAGCTCCCCCGAAATCAGCATCCCGATGAGTGTGCGACGCCGGATAAAACCATAGATGCCGACCGCCAGCAGAAACGCCGCCGCCATCAGATAGACCTGCAATTGATCGTAAAGAGGCCCCGGGTTCATAAGAATTCAACCATTCTGCCTGTTCCGCGGTTCATGCGGGTAGAAATCGGTGTTTGCGCACCGTTCGCCCCGGCAGTCTGTCCCGGAGGGACATCCGAGAATAGCCCGGCGTTTCAACGCTGGGTTCTGAAGTTTGGACATTCCTGTTTCGATCCGGTTCTCGCATGAGCACGCGCGGAAAGCGCGCCAGCATATCAGCCCAGGGTAACACCCTGGGAAAGACGGCCCCTCACTACACTCCGGCGCCCTGAAAGGGCGCAGGCCACGGAAGCTGCCCCCGCCCTTGCAGGGCGGGTTCTGCCATTGGAGGCCGGTTTCCCAGGGCGTTGCCCTGGGCTGATGTGCCGGCACGCCGTTGGCGTGCAGAATGTCCAAACTCCAGAGCCCAGCGTTGAAACGCCGGGCTATCTCCAAATGTCCCTTCGGGACAGAGGCTCGACTGCAAGGCGTGTTCGGAAGCTGGTTTCCGCCCGGTCCGTTCTCTGGCCTAAGCCTTGGTCCTTGGCCCCTGGCCCTGCGACGTTTTTCTCTCACGCCCGCCCCCTTCCCAGTCTGGCAATGGCCAGGGCGCCGATGATGGCGACCAGCAACAGGAGCGAGATGAGTTCGAAGGCCAGGCTATAGGTGGTGAGCAAGGAGATGCCGATGGCCTTGAGCGACCCGCTCTGGGAGAGGGTCTCAGGGGCCGGCCAGTTGGCGCGGGCGCCCAGCCGCGTCAGAGCCCAGAAAATCCCGCCCGCTGCCCCCAGGGCAATCCCCCCCCAGACAACAACCGCCCCCGGCTTCTCGTCGTTGTCCGGTTCGTCGGGTTCGGCAAGCATGACGGCAAAAACGATCGTCACACAGACCGCGCCGACATAAATGAGAATCTCCATCAAGGCCAGAAACGGGCTGTGGAGAAAGTAGTAGAGTCCGGCCAGGCCGATGGCGCAAACGGCCAGTCCGCATACGCTGCGAATGAGCCTGCTGGTGAGGACCGCAAGCAGCGCGCCGGCGGCCATGGTTGCCAGACAAAGAACGAAAATCGCCGTGACGATCAGGTTTGTCGCAGGAAAAGGATTCATGGCGTTGGGTTGAGAGACACGTTGGCCGTTTCACGCTTCTGTTCCGCCAAAACTTCGGGCTTCGCACTTCGGACCTCGGGCTTCGCTTCCGCCTGCTGAGCCTGGAAACGTTGGACCAGGTCCATGAGGAACTCCTCCTTGGCCAGCCCGGCGAGGTTGTAATCGCGCGAGAAGCGGATCGCTCCTTCACGGCAGGCCTCGACGCAGGAGCCGCAGAGACTGCACCTGGTGAAATCGAGCTTGTAGGAGGTGACACTCTTGCGCTTGTCGCCTTCCAATTTGACGCCATCGACGCTGATGCAGTCGCTGGGGCAGGCCCTTTCACAGAGCTTGCAGACAAAGCAGAGCGGTTTGCCGCTGGCAGGGTTGCCCACCAGCTCGATGTGCCCCCGGTAACGCAGGGGAATCTTAAGGGTCTGATGCGGGTAGCGGACGGTCACGGCCGGTTTGAAGAACTGGCCGATGGTGACCCGCATGCCGATGAGCAGGCTCTTGAATCCGGTATAGATTTCCGTGACAGCGTTCATAATAGCGCCCTTAGAAGTTTGATCATCGCGGGAAGTTTGATCATCGCGGCCGAGAGGATGAGGGTGAAAAGGGAGACCGGAATGAGGATCTTCCAGGAGAGGTTGAGCAGGCGGTAAAACTGGGTGCGCGGAAAGGTCCACCGGACCCAGACGACCGAGAAGACCAGGAAATACATCTTGAGCAGGAACCAGCCCACGCCGGGCAGAAGGCCGAACGGGCTCTGCCAGCCGCCCAGGAACAGGACGGTCGCCAGGCTGCACCCCAGGACGATGTTGGCGTATTCGGCCATGAAGAAAACGCCAAAACCCATGCCCGCATATTCGGTGTAGGCGCCGGCCACCAACTCGCTCTCCGCCTCCGCCATATCGAAGGGGGCGCGGTTGGTTTCCTCCAACATGCAGATGTAGAAGATGAGGAACGTGACCGGCATCAGCGGGTTGACCCAGACGCGGAAAAGGTTCCAGTGCCAGAAGCCCCCGGCTTGCTGCAGGACGATCTGGTTGAGGTCCATCGTCCCGGTCACCATCGCCAGGGTGATGACCACCAGGAGCATGGGGATTTCGTAGGCGACGTTCTGCGAAACGACCCGGGCGGCCGACATCATGGCGTATTTGTTGCGCGACGCCCAGCCGCCCAGCATGAGCGCCATTACGTTGATGGAGCCCAGCGCGAAGATCATCAACAAACCGACGTTGAGGTTCCGGGCCGCCAGGCCCCGGCCGAAGGGAATCACCGCCAGGCTCATCAGCACGGGCGCCATGACCATCAGCGGAGCGGCGCGGAAGAGCGTGGAGTCCGCGCCGGCCGGCACGATCAATTGCTTGGACATTAGCTTGAGACCGTCGGCGACGGGCTGGAGCAGCCCGGCGGGGCCAACCTCAGTGGGTCCGGGGCGACGCTGAAACCGGCCGGCGCCTTTGCGCTCGACCCAGACCAGGTAGGCGGCGTTGAGGGCCACAAAGCTCACGATGACCACCACTGCGACCACCAACCGGTACGGCTCGGTATCCAGCAAAGAGACGAGCTTGGAAAAGAGCGCGCTCATCGGTCAATATCCGGGATAACCAGGTCCAGGCTGCCCATGAGGGCCAGGGCGTCGGCCAGGAGCATGCCGCGGCTGGCTTCTTCGAACAGGCTTAAATTCGAGAGGCAGGGAGTGCGCAGTTTGACGCGATAGGGGATTTCCTTGTTGTCGCTCACCAGGCGCACCATGAACCGCCCGCGCGCCGCCTCGACCGCGTAGCAGTAATCGCCCGCAGGAAGCTTGAGGACGCGCGGGACTTTTTCGGCCATCACCGGACCGGCCGGCAGCTTGTCGAGGGCCTGCTCGATGAGGCGCAGGCTCTGGGCGATTTCTTCCATCCGCACCAGGTAGCGCGCCATCGAGTCGCCCTCCGGGAAGGCCGGGATGTCAAAGTCCAATTCCGGATAGACCGAATAAGGCTCGGCCTTGCGGACATCGTAGGCCACGCCGGAGCCGCGGATGACGGGCCCGGTAGCCCCGTATTTCCGGCACAATTCCGGGCTGATGGGGCCGATTCCGATAAGCCGCTTGCGGAGTATCACATTGTCGGTGACCAGGGCGCGGTACATTTTGAGGCGCGGGCGCATGTGGAGGACGAACTGGCGGGTGCCCTTGAGAAACGTTTCATCGACGTCGTTGTAAAGCCCCCCGAAGCGATAATAGCAGTAGGTGAGCCGGGCGCCCGTGATGCCTTCGAGGAGGTCCAGAATCATCTCGCGATCATCGAAGGCGTAGAGCAAAGGGGTAAAACCCCCGAGGTCCAGCAGGAAGGCGCCCCACCAGACCAGGTGGCTGGAAATCCGGTTGAGTTCCGAGGTGATGACCCGGATGTATTCGGCTCGGGGCGGGACCTGAATCCTGGCAGCCCGCTCGACCGCCCCGACAAATGCATGGGTATAGGTCATCGCCGAGAGGTAATCGATGCGGCTGGTGTTGGGCAGGTATTGGGCGTAAGTCCGGTTCTCGCCCATCTTCTCCTGCATCCGATGGATGTAGCCGCAGACCGGTTCGGCGCGCAGGACGCATTCGCCGTCCATCGTCATCTTGACGCGCAAGACTCCATGGGTGGCCGGGTGCTGCGGCCCGAGGTTCAGGACAAACGTCTCGTTGGGAGCAGTCGCCGCCGAACCTGGAGGATTAGGTTCGTTAACGATCACGCCGTGAAATCCTTCCTAAGCGGGTGATAATCGGCGTCTTCGGGCAGCAGAAACGGCGAAAGATCGGGGTGCCCCAAAAAGCGGATGCCGAAGAAATCATGCGTCTCCCGCTCGTGCCAGTTGGCGCCGGGAAAGACCTGGGAGAGGGTGGGGATTTCCGGGTTTTCACGCGGGATGCGCGCCCGCACAACCGCCCTGAACCCCCGGCCCGGGTGGAAGTAATCATAAACGACTTCCATCTGCCCTTGCGCCAGCCAGTCCACGCCGGTAATCGTGTCCAGGGAAAAGCCTTCGCGATCCATAAGTTGCGCTGCCAGAACTACTTGGCCGGGCTGGACGGTGGCGTCCAGATGATAGCCCTTGAGGCTGTAGTCTGCCGTTTGAAAGGGAAGGGGCAGGTGCGCCAAGGGATTGGGCCTGGGTTCCGGGGCAGGCGCCGCCGGAGCGGGTGTGGCCGGCGCCGCCGGGGCCGGCGCGAGGGGTGTGTCCTTCCCGTTCATGACTCGATTAGTCCATCGGCTTTCACTCCGGCTTGACCCTCGGCCAACGGCGTTTGCCGGTGAGTTTCTCCTCAAGCTTGAGAATGCCGTCGATGAGCGCCTCGGGGCGGGGAGGACAGCCGGGAATGAACACATCCACCGGGAAGAGTTTGTCCACCCCTTCCACCACGGCGTATTGGCCGGGGAAGACGAAGGGGCCGCCGGAGATGGCGCAATTGCCCATGGCGATGACCCATTTGGGCTCGGGCATCTGGTCGTAGAGGGTTTTGACGGCCCCGGCCATTTTCTTGTTGATGGTGCCCGCCACAATCATGACGTCGGCCTGGCGGGGCGAGGGGCGAAACACCTCGGCGCCGAACCGGGCAAGGTCGAAGCGGGAAGCCCCGGCGGCCATCATTTCGATGGCGCAGCAGGCCAACCCGAAGGTCAAAGGCCACAAGGAATTGGCCCGGGCAAGGGCCAGCCAGTCGTCCAGCAGGCCGAACCTGACGATGGGAGAGCAGTCCTTTACGAGTTGGCAGAGGTCTGGTTGCGTTTCCATTCGAAGATTCCTTTCTTCCAGGCATAGACGATTACCAGGGAGAGGATGCCCACGAAGAGGGCCACCTCGATAAAGTCCCGGATCACGAATTGCGGGTCGTTATAGACCAGGGCGACGGGAATGAGATAAAGGACATCCACGGCGAAAGCGACGAAGACCAGGGCATAAAGGTAGTACACGGCGCTGTAGCGAATCCAGGCATCGCCAATGGGGTCCATCCCGCACTCGATGGCCTGGCGGGTCTTGTTGGCCGCCTGGCGCGTCCCGCGCGGGGAAAGCAGATAGACAACCGCGAACGGGCCGAGCGCGAAGCCCAGGCCCGCCAGAGCGAAGGCGAACAGATATATCAGGTCGCCATAGAAAGCATCGTCCATAGTGGCCTAATTTGAGAATAAGCCCCGATTCGGGTCAACACATAAGGTGCCAATTCCTCAACATTTCTTGCTGTGGGCATAACATAAGAATACCGAAATGCGAAAAATGAAGGCAGGCAGGCGCGCTAATCCGAAATCCGAAGGCCGAAATCCTCACCTGGCGTAGCCAGAACCAAAGGACCGGGCTATGGTGAATTCTATGATACTGCCGCCCAAAGCCACTGAGACTGAATCCGTTCCGGAACGATGCGGGTTTGGCC
>Ga0187857_10002207_pt1 | contig 17817 bp, 16 predicted proteins | sample June2016WEW_8_10_FD_132984 | JGI IMG/M metagenome (GOLD analysis project Ga0187857, IMG submission 132984) | Peatland microbial communities from SPRUCE experiment site at the Marcell Experimental Forest, Minnesota, USA - June2016WEW_8_100 | ecosystem: Environmental > Terrestrial > Soil >...
AGAGGGACGAAGAATCCGACCCAGGCGAGAACCAAGAGGCCGGTCTCTAGCGGAGTTTTATAGCTTGTGGCGACCTTGACAATTCGACTCCGGTGCCCGTGCGGCGCACGAATGGCGATCATCGCCACTGTACCTATGAGCACCAGCGCTTTCGCGATCCAGGGATTCATGGCCACGTACCGTCCCTTTCACACCGTACTGCGACTGTCGCCAAAGTGCTTCTGTCCTAATAACTCGCAGTAATACCGGACTCGCAGAACCTCCACCACGCGGGTCCTGTAGTCTGGGAGTCGGCCCGGCATATGAGGGATGCAGTTCAGTTTATCCGATCAGGAAACGGTTTGCGCCTGAGTTACGGGCAACCCGGAAGTTAATGCTCTTAATAGGCGCTTACGAGCCGCTGTTGCTGCAATCGCGGTACTACGCCAGTTTGCCCCTGTCGAGCGCGCCAAAATTGACTGAGGTGGTTAAAATCAAGTCTATGGCCAGTTCGTTGAATACGACGGACCCTGCAGGACCAAAGCCACCCTCGTTCGGAATTGGACACTTCCTGTTTGTAGTCTTCCTGGCAGTCATCTTTTTGTTGCTTGGCCATAGCATGGTGCGACACCGCTTCTTTCAAGGCCAACGCTTCCACCGCAACGGCTCCGTCGGACAATAGCAGGCCATTGCGCTCGCGACCTTGATTGTGAGGGAGTCCTGAACCGAGAACTGAGAACCGATAGCTGAGAACTGAGAACTGAGAACCGAGAACTGACAGTTCTTACCCTACCTCAACCCCGTAACCACATACGCCTCCGACAGCACCCGATCGTAGAGATAAGCGTACGCCGTCCCGTCGCTCGAAAGGTGAGGCGCCACCACGGTCGCGCCTCCCGCTCCCGTTTCTTCCCCGAAAGTTTTCCACGGCTCCATTTTCCCGCTCTGTACATTTGCCCGGTAGACTTTCACGGATTTCGCGGCCATCGCGCCATGTGGGATGGGAGCCACATAGACCGACTCCCCGTCCGGCGTCCAGCCAATAATGCCATAACCCGATTCGAGCCCCGGTATGGGGTGAAACTCGCCACTCTCCAGAGCCCAGATCCCTCGCTTTCCCTCGGGTCCACGCACCGCCACGCTCTTGCCGTCGGGCGATAGTTGCGTGCCGCCGATGCCCTCCGGAGTGATGGGCTTGGAATCTCCACTGCTCAGGTCAATCAAATAGTCGCGCCCGCCGTGTCCGGCTTCAATACCGTAGGCCAGCAACCGCTTGCCGTCTGGAAAAAACCGCGCCCCATCGTAGCTCACCGCATCATGCGTAAGCTGCCTGGCTTCGCCCGCTCCCGTCGGCACCAGGCTCAGCGGTCCGCCCTTCGCAGGTTTCGTGATCACCCATTTTCCGTCGGGCGAGATGGCCATCGAGTCTCCCTCGCCAATGCGCGCCGGAGGCGACCCATCGGTGTCGCGCAGATACACGGTGTAGTTCGGTCCCCCGCCATCGCCTTCTTCGTCGAAGATAATCTTCCGTCCGTCGCGGCTGATATCGCGCAACTCCGACCATCCGAACCATCCCAGTTCATGCTCCTCTTTCCCGCCCGGCGCCATCCCTCGGATTCCCAGGCGAGTGTGATTCGACACAGTCAGCACCGTTCCATTGCGCCGGTCTTCCAGCCACGTGCCGCCGGGGACGTTCGTGATCGCCCGCTGCTTGCCGGAGAGAGTCACCGCGCGCGGGTTCGCGCTGCCCGTTATGCTGCACGTAAACCAGATCTCATCGCCCGATGGAGACCAGAGAATCCCCTGCAGCGAACTCCAGCCCGACGAAAGTTTCTTCTCCGGTTCCTTGCCATCCGCGCCAATCACCGCCAGCGAACCCTCGTCATCGCCGCCGGGATTCTCATGGTCGGCAAAGGCGATCCACTTGCCGTCCGGAGAAATCTTCGGGTGACTGATCCAGTTGATGCCGTCGAACAGCACCTTGCCGATGGGATACTCCAGACGCCAGTGATTATTTTCCGGCACGTAACGGACAATCGCCATGCTTTCGCCGTTCGCGGAAAAATCGGCGTCTCCCACATTGTCCAGCACTTCTCGCGGCGTTCCTCCGCTCAGCGGGACCCGCGCCAGCGTCCCGCTGCGCGAGTAGCCGCCGTGATACTGCGTGTTGAGCCGGATCGCCATCTCGCCGCTCTTGGAGATCGAAAGCAGCTCCGCATCCTTGATGCCCAGTTCGCGCGACCCCGGATCATCCGTGCGCGACATGTAGAGCTGGTCCTCGCCGCCCTCCCACGACGCGCTGTAAACAATGCTTCCGTCGGGCGTAAACCGCGCGTTCCCGATACGGCCTGTACGGAACGTGATCTGCTGATACTCGACCAGAGGCGCACGCGCGCTCGACTTCCCCGTCCACCAACCGAGACCATACACCACGCACGCGAGCGCCAGACCCGCAGCGAGCGCCATCACAAGCCTGCGACTCGGCTGGATTTTCCCCATGCCAGTTTCAGCGCCAGCGCCAGTCGTCGCCACCCTGGCCGCGCTGCCGGAAAGCCCGGAAAGATGTTCGAGATCAAAGGCAATGTCGCTCGCGGAATGGAAGCGCGCCTCGGGATTTTTCTCCAGGCAGTGATGCACAATGCGCTCGAGCGCCGGAGAAATGTTGCGGTTGGTTTCGCTCAAATCCGGAGGATCTTCCTTCAAAATCGAACTCATCGTGTCCGCGGGAGTGTCGCCATGAAACGCCCGTTTGCCGGAAAGCATCTCGTAGAGGATTGCCCCAAAGCTGAAAATGTCGGAGCGTGGATCGAGCGTCATGCCGCGCACCTGCTCGGGCGACATGTATCCCGCCGTGCCCATCACCACTCCCGCCTCAGTCGCGCCATGCGTGACGGTTGGCATGGCTGTGTGAGATCCTGCACCTGCACCAGGATCGGGCTGCGTCAGTTTGGCGAGGCCGAAGTCCAGAATCTTGACTCGTCCATCTTTTGTGACGAACAGATTCTCCGGCTTGAGATCGCGATGAATGATTCCTTTCTCATGCGCCGCGGCCAGCCCATGTGCGATCTGCAAGGCATAGTCCAGGGTCTTCCGCGTGGCAATCGATCCGCTGCGCAGCCGTTCCCGCAGCGTCTCTCCTTCCAGCAGTTCGGAGACGACGTAAGGCGAGCCGTCGCTCGTGCCAATGTCGAATACGGCCAGAATGTTGGGATGATTCAGGGCAGCGGTAGCGAGCGCCTCCTGTTCAAAACGGCGCATGCGGTCGGCGTCCAGCGAAAGTTCCTGCGGCAAAACTTTGATCGCCACGTCGCGCCGAAGACGAGAATCACGGGCACGATAGACCTCGCCCATGCCCCCCGCGCCCAGAAGGGAGACAATTTCATACGGGCCAAGTTTGGTGCCAGGGGTCAGATTCATCAGTGGGCGAGATTATAACCTAAAGGGAAAAGCGCCTCGTCAAGGGAAAGGCGGCTCATCCCGGAAAAACTCGTGTAGAGACGGGGCTTGCCCCGTCTCGGGTCCATCCGAGAACGATGGGCGAGCACGAACGGGAAGACGCGGCTTCAGAGCCTGCGGAAAAACTACATCTTGCCCTTGTTTTTGGGTGGCGCAGCGCTTCAGCGCTGCGGCAAAAGCTTTGTTTTGATTGCGCCTTCAGGCGCTGAGGTCGGACTCTCTGTCGGCAAATGACTTTTTCCGCAACCTTTTCAGCCGTGCCGTAACTGCCGCAAATAGCGGCTTTGGGCCGCTGGGGATAACTGAGTTGTTCGGTCAGATATTCTGATCCCAGGTGGCACGAATCGTTTTCAGCATGGCCGGATAGATAATCCATCTTCGGAACGGATCGATTAAGCCCATGTACAACGGCGTAATCCACGTTCTCTGGCGCACGTAGACCGCAAAGTAAAATCGATAGCTATCGGCCTTTTCAGCGAGGGCACTGAGGGCCGCAGCATGGACCGTGCGATTCTGAACTTCAAGTAGCTGTTCGTTTTCGAAACGGTAGACAGCGCGGAACAGTCCTTCTGGCGTTCCCGACACGACCAGAGAACGAGCCCGATCCTCTGGGGTCAGGCGACTTCCAAACGAGGCTGCCAAGGCATCCTTCGGTTCGGCCTCAAGTCGAAAAATGCGTCCCAGAAAAAACCGAAGACGGAAAAGCGCGCGGGCCACTGGCGGAAGTCCGTTGATTCGGCGCTGACCCGCCCGGCGAAGAAATTCAGAAAGGGTAACGCCGTCGCGGCGTGTAGGTAAGTCAACCGCCCAGACGTCGTGCAGCGGAACGTCGGCGAGAAACGTATGCACGCGAAGCGGTAGCGCGTAAAACTCGGTTGGAGAAATCTGCGGCATCTTTTATTCTTAGTCCCTATTCCTAAAGAAGAGGGTCGTTAGCTGCGGTTGAATGAACGCCGATTAGCCCCGACTAGCGTTGTCTAACGCTAATTCGCGCTCATTCAGCAATTTCGCCAGGCGTGGCCGCGGCGGTGGCGGTCGGCTCTCCCTCAACCGCAGCGAGCATGATTGACGACGGCGAGGGCGAGAGCGAGGGCGCTTCGATCGCCGGCAAAGGTTCGTCCTTGTGCATCGACGGGAACTTGCCATACGTCATGCCGCGCCACAACCACTCCATGGGGCCAAACCGGTAGCGCTTCAGCCACCAGTTGCTGAACACGACCTGTGCCCCATATAGAATGACCGTGGGTATCAGTCCGATCGCGGGTCCGATGCGTCCATAGAGACCGGTTGTGTAGTGGTAGAAGAACAAGGTGCACACCACGGATTGCATCAAGTAATCCGTCAATGCCATCCGCCCAACCGCGGCAAAAGGAGACAACCGGCGGCGCCAATCTTCGTGCATGAAGAGAAGCGCCAGGCCCGAAACATAACCTGCGCTCAAAATATGCGATCCCGGCAGAAAAAGAACTCCAGCAGACCAACCCCACAGGGTGACGGTGCCCGGAGGAAAAACTGCCTTCACCGTCGTCACGTAAACATTGACGATCAGGCCTACCGGGATACACCACGCGCACACGCGCTTCAACAAAGGTCTGTATTCATCGAGCCGTTGTACGACGCCCGCCCGCCATACCCACATGCCCAGCAGAAACAGCGCCGTCGCATAGATCGCGAAGAGCGCCCAGGGCAACTCCTGCTTCCATTCCACCCAGTTCTGCGCCATGATCTGCCGCACCGTTCCATGCGCATAGATATTGATGATGGCGTAGAGCTTCGCCATGTCCGGCGGCTTGGGTACCATCCAGGGCCGGCGGAAGCGGCTGAAATAGAGGCCCAGGAAAACTGAGCTGAGTACGATGGGCAGCGCGAACAAACCTCCCGCCCACCACAGCAATGTCTTCTGTTGGCGTTTGCGGAAGAGCAACAAAATTGCGCCCGCCAACGCATAGGTCAGCAGGATGTCTCCCGCCCAGATCAATATCCCATGGATCAGCCCGAATAGTGCGAGCGCAAGAAGCCGCCGTGGATAGAAGCCCATGAAGCGCACGCCGCGCGCTTCCGCGCGGCTCATCTGCATGGCAAAACCCAGCCCGAACAGGAAGGAGAAAATCGTGATGAATTTCCCCTGAATGAACGTATCGATAAAAGCCTGGGCCAGCACGTCGGCGCGGCTGTGAAAGAGGACCCCTATGTTCCCGTAAGCATCGAGGGGCGCGAAGAAGGCGCGCATGTTCGCAGCCAGAATTCCGAACAGCGCCATGCCGCGCAGAACGTCGATAAAAAGGATGCGCTCCGAAAGGCTGACCGGCCCAACCGGCTGCGCTTCTAGTTGCATGCGCCACTCCCGCCGCAAGCAATCATGACACAAGCAACCGGAATGAAGTCAAGCGCAATCCGGCGATCGCGCTCACTGAGAGTTGTTGGTGAAATGGGGATATTACGACGACCATCTTCTCGCTAAGAGTGGTGATCGGCTTCCCGTCTGGACCGGGATGGATCAAAGAGGGCAACCAGGTGGTGAAGATGACCCGCCTGTCCGTCATTGTTTTCGCTCGATCCACAGCGAGTCCGAGTCAGCAGGCAAAAGTGGGTCGCAAATGATCCAATTTCGACTGTGCTGCTTCGGAATCTCGGGCGGTGGCGGCAGACCGGGTTTCGCATTGACACGAACAGCGGTGGAGGCGGACAATCGCAGCCGTTCTTTCGGGGTCAAAAAAGAGATCCCAGTTGATGTTTCTAGATCACAAACCAGACTGCGCCTTGCACTTGACTACCGCTTTTCGATCGGCCATACTCTGGTCGCCTTGTCCGCGGCGTTCTTCCCCCGATTCGAGGCGAGTAAGCTCATCCTCACAAATCAGGCCCGAAACGACCGGGCGACGGGAGGCTCCATGAAGTCTCTTCGCTGCATGACCCCCATCCTTACGATTCTCCTTGTGTTGGCCACGGCCCAACTGGCCGCCTCGCAGCAACAACTCGTGGACTTCAAACACCTGGCCACAATCACCGCGGGTGGCGCCGGAGCCAATATCATCCAAATCGGTGATCTGAACGGCGACGGCGTACCCGACCTCGTGGTCAGCGTGACCGATGATGGCGTTGGCGTATTGCTCGGCAATGGCAATGGCACCTTCCAGGCTCCTGTATTTTACGCATCTGGGGGAGGCTTTCCGTTTTCGGTTGCCATCGCAGATGTAAATAATGACGGCATCCCCGATATCCTGGTCGCGAATGAAGACGGAAGCGTTGGTGTGCTGCTGGGAAATGGCGATGGAACCTTTCAGCCGGTAGTGACGTACGCCCTAGGCACGGGATCTGCCCAGTCCATCGCGGTCTCGGACCTGAATGGTGACGGCAATCCCGATCTGATCGTAGCCGGTTGTTGTGGCGCTGGAGGCCTCGGCGTGGTAAGTCTGCTGTTCGGCAACGGGGACGGCACCTTCCAGCCGGCTGTTGCCCTCAGTTCGGGTGCCTACGGCGCGGACTTCGTGGCGGTCGCTGACGTGAATGGCGATGGCGTTCCCGATCTGCTGGTGTCGAACTCGTGCACAATCGGTAGTTGCGGAAGCGGCAGTGCCGGGGCTGTGAGCGTGTTCCTCGGCAACGGCGACGGCACGTTTCAATCGCCTGTAATCTACAACTCCGGCGGAGTGTGGGCCTCGTCGGTCGCGGTTGGCGACGTGAATGGCGATGGCGCACCGGATCTGGTAGTAACGAACGCGTATTCTGGAAGCGTGGGCGTGCTCCTCGGCAACGGGAATGGAACATTCCAAGACGCCGTGAGCTATCCTTCAGGTGGAATCAATCCCCGGCCCAATTTTGTGACCATTGCCGACGTAAACGGCGACGGCAATCTTGATCTCGAGGTCGCCAACTCCTGTCAGGGGCTCCACCACTGCGGCAGACCGGGACCTGTGAGCGTGTTGCTTGGCAATGGAAACGGAACATTTCAGTCGCCGGTCGACTACAAGCCAGCGGGGGCCGGCCCCAACTCCGTCGCGGTCGGTGATCTCAACGGAGATGGCAGACCCGACATGGTTGCCGCCAATGGTTGCGGCAACGAAAGCTGCCTCACGTTCTCGCTCGCTGTGCTGCTGAATATCCTCAAGGTCCCGACGACGTTGAGCCTTTCATCCTCGCTCAATCCATCGCAAGTCAATCAGACGGTAACTTTCACGGCTGCGATCACGTCCAGCTTGCCCATCTCCAACGGTAACATCGTTACGTTCTTTAGCGGCGCAACTAAGCTCGGAACCGGTACCACGAACAATGGTTCGGCGACCTTGACGACTTCCTTCTCCCAAGCCAAGACCTACAACATCAAAGCCAAATTCGCAGGAGGCGGATTTCTCAAAGGCAGCTCGGGGACCCTAGCCCAGGTTGTAAATGCCAACTAAATGCCCGATCACTGACAGCCGACAGCTCTCGGCCTAATTCTCGCTCTCCACCGGCGCCGCCTTCGGAGCCGGCAGCGCTTTTGCGGGCTTCCCCGATTTCGCCGGCGGAGCTGGCGGAATTGGCGGGGTCGGTTCAACCGGTGCGGCGGCTGCAACCGTCCCTTTGCGGATCTCAATGTCTCCGTGATCGCAGTTCATCGCCAGGCGCGGGCCATTGCTTCCGATCGAACCGCTGGCGCTTGACTGCTTGTCGTGACTCTCGACTTTGATTTCCGCGAACTCGCTCTGGATCTCGCCTTCCCGCGTACGCGCCTCAATCTTGATCGGGGTATTCGGAGGAATCGAAACCTGCACGTCGCCCTTGCGGTTATCGATCTGTATATTCCCCGGCTTGCGCAGCCCAACTTCGACCGTTCCATTGGAATCTTCCAGGCGCAGATCGCCCGACAACCCTTCCAGTGAAATGTCCTTCGACCGCGTCGTCAGGTGCATCGGTCCAGTCAGCGAATCGGCGCGCAGGTCGCCCGAATCCAGATCCAGCCTGCCATCCAGCCGCGAAAATTCCATGTCGGTGCGCGAGGAATGGAAACTGACCGTCTTGCTGATGCGCACCAGACGCGTGCTCTCGTAAAACTCGCCGTTCAGGTGCACCGCGCCGTCGACGTCTTCGAGGTCGACTTCATTGGCGCGGCCTTGAATCGTGATATCGCCCTTCACATGTTGAGCGCGAGCGGCGCTATGGTCCAGATTAAGCACGGCGTTTCCGGTGTGATCGTTCAGACTGACTTCGCCGTTATGATTGCTTACCTCGACCGCGCCGCTCATGCCGTTGATGGTCACTCCGCCGCGCCGGGAAACGATGACCAGGTCGGTATTGCGCGGCACGTAGATGTCCATGTCGGTGGTCACGCTCTTCTCGCCCGCGCCTTGGGTATTGGCATTCAGCGTGAGCACTTTGCCTTCACTGCCAATCGTAGGATTAGTCTTGGCGTTGTAGCCGTCGGCGTCCCGCTGATTTTCGGCGCGCACTTTCTTGCGCCAGGAGATCTTCACCTTCTTGTCATCCGACACGTTGACCGTAACCGCGCCATGATCATCATTGATGTGCAGGCTCCCGCCCGCGCCCGGCAAGTCGTTGCTGAGTTCGCCGTTGTAGTTGAACGTGGACCCACCGAAGATCTCGTCGAGTCCTTCGTCGTCGCCAATCTGGATATGGTCCCCGAGATTCTTCCAGTCCACGTGTGACGCCTGGGTTGCAATCAGTCCGGCTCCGATAAGGAACAGCATCAGGAACACGCCACCGACGCCGATGCCGCGCGCCGGCTGGCCGTAGCGCTTAGCCTGTTCGTATTCGATCAGCTTGAGCACGCCCCACAGAATCAGCAGGGCCGGCCAGAAGCGCGCGAAAAGCGAGCCTAGGTGGTGGATGTCCATGATCCCCATCGTCCCCAGCAGGAACAGCACGCCCATCAGGATGAGTACGACCGGCCCGGCGATCGAACGGTGCGGAGGACGCGGCGTCGGTATCGGCGGCGGCATCGGCGGAGGCATGATTGGGCTAGCCACGGTTCACCTCACTTGTCGGCGGAACTGGAGGAATGGGTGGAGTCGGCGGCGCCGGAGGAATTGGCCCTCCCGGCGGGTTCGTGCGCAGTCCCTTGAAAGGAATGTGTCCCTCCACCGATGCGCTTCCCTGCAGCAATTTAAGCGCGCCCACCACCAGCAGAATGACCGGCCAGGTGCGGCCAAAGTGCAGATTCGACCCGCCCAGGTTTTGCAGCAAGAACAGGACGCCGATGGTGAATACAATCGCCGGCCCCGTGATCCGCCGGATGCGGCATCGCGCACATTGGCACATCGTAAGAGCCGCCAGCCCGGGGCCGATCATCCGCCGGGTGCGGCAGCGCGAACAATCACAGTCCGGAGCATGCGAACCGAGCGTGCACCAGTTGCGCGCGAACATCCAGCCGCCGAGAAAGATCAAAATCACCGGCCAGAAGCGATCCAGGCCGAATTCGGTCAGGCCCATGGTGTGCAGCAGGAAGAGCACACCGACCAAAATGAGCACGATCGCACCCATCGGAATTTTGCTGGTCTCGATCGGCGCCCCACCCCCAAATGTTGCCGCCAGACCGTAAGGATCGGGCGGGGGCAGACCGGCTTGGATGGCGCGGGCCGAGCGCACGGAGTCGATGATTCCGTATAAGACCAGGAACGCGATTCCGAACCCGCTAATAGTGGGCACCAGATCCCCGCTGGTGTTACAGCCTGCTACAAGCAAAGCAAAAATGCCCATGAGCGCGAGGCCCTTAGCATACTGCCCGTTGTACACGGCACCGATGCCTAATGGAATCGCACCAAGAATCCCCGCGACCGTCGGGTTGGGTCCGCTGCTGCTCACCGGCAGCGGCGGTGGGGGAATCTGCCCCGGAGGTGCCGAGCCGACCGTTGGCGGAGCGAAGCCGCCAGAAACGAAACCTGAACTACCTGCGGCAGCCCCCGTGGGAACGCCTTCCATCTTCGCTCCCAGGCAGTCCTCGCAATAGATCACGCCCCGCACGGGACGGGTACAATTCGCGCACAGTGCCTTTCCACAAGTGCGGCAATAGGCCACTGCTGACGCATCAGCATGATTGGCGCAATTCATACCAACCTCCGATTCATAGTCGCGGCAAACGTCGCGGTCGACGTCGCGGTCAACGCCACCGTCGCCGCAGGTGGAGCACTTGCCACCGCATCCCGCAAAACCGGCGTGATGGGAGCCCCGTCCCGCAGCGCAGCTAAAACCGGCTGGTTGTATTCCTGGGAGTAGTTACGATCCTGTCTCTCTTCTGGTTGCCCACTGGTGTCGTTCTTGCGATTTTCTTTGGGTTCATTGTTCTGATACTCGGGGCCGGGCGCGGCGGGAGTGTTGGCCCGCTTCAGTTCGCGCAGCTTCGATTCGATCTCGTACACGAAGTGAATATTATCGTAGTACTTCACGACTTTGATCTGGGCATCGTTGTAAGCATGACGCAATGCTGCCGGCCGCAGGTCGACCTTCGCCACATCCTTTGGCTTCACGCCCGCCACGTTCAGCGCCAGCGAAAACGAGAAGAAGATCATCCCAAACGACATCACAAACTGCGGCTGCCGCACGAAGGCCGCCACCGGTCTGAAGAAAGAAGATGCGAAGGAGTCCCATCCTTCGCGCAGCCGTTCACCGAACGGTGTCGTCCTGCCGCCGCGCGCTGCCGCCCCAGTCGCGGAGAAAGACCGCGTACTCACGATTCCGCTCGTGGCCGCCAGAATGTTCTGCATCAGATGAGCCGGAGGCTCGACCGCCTCGAGCGACCGCAGCCATTTCTGCCCCGCCTGCACATCCGCGAACAGCGGACCACAAACTCCGCAGACACGCCGATGGGCGTCGAAGCCTTCCATCCGTGCCGCGCTCAACTGACCTTCACCGTCCAAGGCCTCGCTGAGCAGCGCTTCGAATTCGGAGCATTCGACCCCGTGTTTGGTTTCCTCTGCCATCACATCACCTGCCTATAGGTACGTTGTAGGAGCCGCGCAAGTTCCGCTCGTCCCCGGTTAATTCGTGACTTGACGGTCCCCTCCGGAACCCTCAAAGCCGTGGCAATCTCCCGATAGTCCATATCCTGTAAATCCCGCAGAATCACAGCCTCCCGCAGCTCCGGAGACAGTTTCTGCAAAGCCAAATGCACCATTTCCCGCGTTTCCCGGCTCTGCACCGCGGCATCCGGAGGCAGCCCCCGGTCCGCGATCTGCCCGCTAAGCGGCTGTGCATCCTCATGCTCCGAGGGCACGGAATCCAAAGAATCTGTCATTCGATCGCCTTTGCTCTTCCTAAAATGATCGACCAGCAGATTGCGAGTAATGGTGGTTACCCAGGTCATGAACGCGCCCTTACCGGAGTCATAGGTGTTCAACGTCCGATACATCTTGATAAAGACCTCCTGCGTGAGGTCCTGCGCGTTCTCGGAATCCCCGGCAAACCGGTAGCAGACGTTGTAAATCCGCCGGTGATAGCGCTGCACAATCTCTTCCCAGGCCGCAGCATCGCCCCCCACGCAGCGACGGACCAGCAATCCGACAACCTGGGCTTCTTCCAAAACTGGACTCCGAAGAACTGCGCCTAATCTAGCTTGTCAGCACCTAATCTAGCTTGTCATCCTGACCCTGAGCTAGCCGAAGGGGAAGGACCTATGCATTTGCCGCGAGCTGTCCAGAACCTTAACAGCACATGAGAGCTACGTTTCTGTCGGGCGTGAAGTTCCCTTGAATCATAAAGCTAGCGATTGTAGCAGGAGGGCGCTCTGCGAAAGGACCCAGCCCCGGAGGGGTGTCCGCGGATAGCCCGGCGCTTCAGCGCCGGGAAATGTGCAAGAGATTATTCAAGTCCCGGAGGGACGACTGAGAACTCAGAAAGGGTTGTCACTCCCCGCGCGCCGACGCGCCTCGGCCAACTGTTCCGGAGTCATTTTCGCCTCCAGATCTTTCAGCTTTTGGTCGCTCTCTTTATAGTGCTTTTTCTGAGCGAGCGCGTACCAGACATAAGCCGTCACCCAATCATTCTTGCGCGAAGAAAAATATTCCCCCATCGCGAACTGGGCCTTGGGTAGGCCCTGGTTGGCCGCCTTCTCAAGAAAGGCGAATCCTTTGGAGTCATCCTTGGCAAGATAGGGATCGGCCAGCAGGATCTGAGCAATCTCCAACTGCGCCTTGGCATCTCCCGCGTTGGCCTTGTCGAATAAAGCTGGCTTCTTAGGAGCGTAGAGATGGAAGCTCGTTTCCACGTTGATTTGAACCGCCACCGGCGCGCCGTCTTTCAGCGCGGGTGAGAATCTCCACTGCTGAACCGCCTCAATGGCCTTTTCGTCGAGTCCCATGCCCACCGGCCGCGTCACCTTGATATTCTGCGGCATCCCTTCGGCATCCACTACCAGCTCCAGAACGCAAGTGCCTTCATATCCCGCCAAGCGCGCCTGTTCGGAGAATTCGGGACTGGGAGAGTAAGTAGCACGGGGCGCCTTGACATCGCGTCCTACGCGATACACCCCATCAGGGAGAGGTTCCTGTGGGTTCGAGTCCCCGTGACTGTGCCAGGACTGAAGCTGCGCGCAGATCGGCACTGTTACCACCACGAAAGAAAGCAGCAGCAGTACGATCCATGCAACCTGAGGACCTCTCGAACCCATAATGGAGACGAGTGTAGCAGAACTCTTATAGCCCGTAGGATTTTCCCGGAAGCTGAGCCGGGCTTGCAGCCGGTCAATCTGCGCGTCAACTCTAGATATTTTTCTGTGCAGGTGGTGCGACGTACACATCGGCAGCCATTGGCGGCAAGACTGTAGAATCCCAGATACACTTTTCTGTTTCTACACTCTGGACGCCAATTTGACCCGCTCTTTGGCCGTCTCCCGCCCAAGTGATTCGGAACCGGGCTCGACTGGTCTTGTAAGTAATAGCGACAATCTGTCCAACCTTCAACCCGCCTTGAATGCCCTCTAACGAAGCCCCTTGACGGCTGATGTTGCGCGTTGCAGCCATGAGCAGAATCGAACGTCCGCTGTCATCGCTCCCGGCGATTCGGACGTGCAGTTTCGCTTGCATCCGAGGCTCTCGGCGTTTTCCCAACATCGTACTTCTCCTCTCAATGCTCTGCGTGAAGATGATCTGCGTCAAAATGACCTGCATCAAGATGACCTGCATCAAGATGACCTGCATCAACCGCGGTGCTCGATGACCTCACGTTGGCTCTGACTCTGGTTACCTGACTCCAGGTTGGCCATGCCAGGTTCGCCATTCCAGGTTTGCCATACCAGGCCTGCCATACTAGGGTCGCCTCTTCTTCTCGACCCTATCGAACAGGAGCTTGATTCCGCCCAGCAAGCCGCCGAACAGTAGGACAACACCCAGCGCTTTCCATGAGATCATTTTGTGCATCTGGTTGTGCATCTAGTCCGGACTCTACGCCCCGTGGCGACCCCGCGAAAGATTACACACCACTGGTTACCGTGGCATTACCTACCCCAACGGGCCACCTGGCCGCGTGCCCCACCTCTCGCGTTTTTTGCGAGGGGAGGCAAAACTCAGTGATTTTGGGTGGCGCAGCGGTTTACCGCTGCGATCCCTGCGCTCAATTCCGACGGCTTTAGCCGCTGAGGGAGCGACCCGGCGTGCAGCCGAGTTTTTCAGCAAACTGTTTAGCCGCTGGGGGACTGTGTCGTTCGAACTGACCCACTACCCGCCGCCGCCCACCCTTGCAAGAGACGCAAGAGCCTGCCCTGAGCGGAGTCGAAGGGATGGGGCACCCTCAGTGGGAATGGTGCATGCAACGATTGTTAAAGGTGGGCCACCCGCCACGTCATCAGGCCAGGTTAGACATTCTCCGCCCAATCCTGCAAAATATTCAGTCTCATATTTCGGAACCCCGGTTACCTTTTCCAGGCCGTTGAGCGCGGTTAATGGGGCCGACGCAGAAGTAGGAGATCCCTGCCGTGTTGCTAAGAGTCCTCTGTCGACTGGTTGGCTATCGGTTCCATGATTATCTCTCCCCGATGTGTCTTCCCTACCGGCAGGACGAATTGAGTCCGGAGGAGGTCCGAAATAAGGCACGAGCCAGCGCCGGCGTCGTGGGGATTTTTTTGGCATTCGTCGTCGGCCTCATTGCGGCATTCGTCGCCATTGCAGCGGAGCACCCAGAAGTATCAGGCGCGCTGCTACCACGCAATCCGTCTCAGGTTTTCGGCATTGTTGCTGGGACCGTCCTTCCATATCTGATTCTATGGAGCGAGCGCAAGATCGGTGCGGCATCCCACGAGGCCAAGGCATACTGTCAGCGGATTGCGAAGCTGGCGAAGTCCGCAGCCGCAGCAAACCCCGGCGCGGCGATTGCCCAACCCGCCGATGGGGAAATGGCGGGCGAGGCAAACGAAGTGAGCAACGAGGAAATCAGGCAGGAGAAAGCAAGACGCCGGGACCTTTACGTCACCGTGCAGGTATGCCTGATTCTGTTCTCGTTTTCATTACTTATAACCTGCACATCCCGAGAACTGCTCGCCCATGCCCTGGCACCAGCGGGGCTCGTCCTTGTTTTCTGCTCGCTCCTACTGTTGGTGCTCTCGGTAGAATTCTACGATACTGCTGGCGGATGGCTGCGACTCCAGGACGCTCCATACCATTTTCATATGGCAAGTGTTGCTAGCCACTGCTACCTGATGGGGCTACCGTTGGCTTTGATAGGTTCCTCGCTCCTGCTTTGTTTGCCATTTCCCATCATGGGTTTCGTCGTAACCGCGATCACTTTGGCTGTGCTTGTCGCGATGACAAAGATTGAGCGGGAGCTTTTCGACCTGTCACAGCAATCATCCGCCCCCAGTCTCTAGCCAAGCCTCTGCGCTGCGGCGGCGTTGAAGACCGTTGGCCTCAAGTACAAATAGGGTGGGTGGCCCAGGCCCTTGATCTCCCTGGCATCACCAACATAGTGGGGTGCCACGTCCCTCGCGTTCTTGGCGAAGGGCAGGTACCACAATCGCATACGCAACGGCGTTCGTGCAGGACGGACAAAAGTTGCGTCGGCAGGATCGCCACCCGCCTGCGCCAGCCGTATAATTGGAAAAATTTAGCTCATGCTTATCACCAAAAAGCTGTCACAGGGGAGTATCTATCCACAGATAACGCAAGCTCCGATCAGCACCTATCCTGATTTCTTGAACTTTTTCCGTGGTGGTCAAACCATTGATGACAACCTCGGCGCTCATACCATTCAAAACACGATGCAGTACACCATGTTCACGACCGCTGTCGCCAGTGGGCACCTCACGAAGTTGAAGAATATGGCGATACCTGACGAATTTCTTGCGGATATTTTTCTGACGGAAACTGGATCGGAACTTACCCAGACGGTCTTGGATCGGAGATTCTGCGAAATAGCGGTCGCTGAAGCGAGAAAGAGCGTTGCGGAAGATGATGGCGAACAACACCCGTTTGTTGGTGCGGTAGTCGTAAGAGACGGCAACGTTCTGGCGGCAGGGTACCGAGGCGAAACGGGAGGGGGAAGACACGCTGAGTTCTGTGCTCTTAAGAAGATCAACGATGATGTGGATAACGTCGATCTGAGCGGCTGCACTGTATACACGACACTGGAGCCGTGTTCCAAAAGAACCTCACCGAACAAAACGGCTTGCGCTACCCGCCTGATCAATGCCAAAGCCGCAAGAGTTGTTTACGGTATGGCAGATAAAGACGAGTCGGTGTACGGACATGTCTCACTCGTGGAGGCAGACATCGACGTTGGTCTTTTTCCGAGAGACCTAATTCAAGGACTTGTCGCTCTGAATAAAAAATGGTCCGATACACGCAGAAAGCCTGACGTTGCACCACCTCCAAACGACACCAGTCCCCTAGCCAATGTCTCGTACTACAAGCCGGGAACTCCGATGACGGATAACATCCATCTGTTTGTTCGACCACCAAAAGACGCCGGTGGTTTCTTCACCATAGAGGACGCCATTAGAACTGTTTTGGCTTGGGGTCGAACGCTGCAAGAGATCGCTGTTAAGTGGCATCAAATTGACGACCAGAAGGTCATCGTCGAAGGACTGCAACGTCAAAGTTCAGGCAGCAGCCATCGGCTTTTGACCCTGCTCTAGGCATTGAACGCACCGTCACTTTCTATTTCCCCTGTGCAGATAATGGCGGGAGGCCCACTTCTCCCAGTGGATCGGAAACGGCAAGCTGTTTGCAAATTCGGATCGCGGTAGGGTTCTTGACCTCACGATGTCTCGGTACTGTGCTGGTGCGTTGTGCGATGGGATTATGGTAGACGCTATGGCTAGCACCCTAGCGAAGCAGCACGCAGCCATGGGATTCCAAATGGCCGATCAAATCAATGCGCTTTACAAATCACGTCACGGGAACCGTGATCTTTTCACGGGCAACTTTTTTCCCGCGATGTGACTGACTGGCCAGTTCCCGATTAGCCTCCAGCAAGATCTCGATAGCATCGCGGAGATTTCTACGCGCCTCGTCCAGCGTGTCACCCTCTGAAATCGCACCCGGCAGTTCCTCCGTGTAGGCAACATAACCGCCACCCTCAGATTCCGGGACTTCCTCGTAGACCGCGCTCAGAGTCAAGTTCATGAAAGTATTTTACGTGGAAATCAGCTCGAAAAGGCAGGCATCCCATTTTCCTTGCTCGCGTGGACGATTGCCTAAGCGGACCCTCGACCGAGATGCCGCCCCCACCAAACAACCACCTATGTAATAAGTACCGTGTAATAATTACTCGCATGTGGCTTTCTAACCACATCAACGCCTGAGCGTTATCAAAGACTTACAAGCGCCGCCGGCTAACCGGGATCTCGCGGTTTTCAATCTTTCGCCTGTTCTTCGCCTTATTCCATACACATTTGTACGCACAATTAATCCTGCATAGTGTTTCACGTGAAACACTTTGTACATACATCTGCCCTACGAGAATCTCACTTTGACATCCGGCCCCTTATCCAAATGGATGCTCTCAATAAACCGCACCCGTCCCGTCCGCAACGTCAGAATCACCGAAGAAGTCCGCGTCCCTTCGCCGAAGAAGCGGACGCCTTTCAGCAGCGCGCCTTCGGTCACGCCGGTTGCGGCGAAGATCATCTGTTTCCCCGGAGCCAGGTCTTCCGCTTCATAAATTTTCTTCTTGTCTTTAATCCCCATCTTCGCAATGCGCTCTTCGAGTTCCGGCTTGTCGATCACGAGGCGCCCCTGCATGTATCCGTTCAGGCAGCGGATCGCAGCCGCTGTAATCACGCCTTCCGGAGCGCCGCCCGATCCCATGACCGCGTGCACCCCGGTTCCGATCACCGCCGCGGCAATGCCCGCCGACAGATCGCCGTCGCCAATCAGCCTGATGCGCGCGCCCGCCTTCCGGATATCGGCGATCAGCTTCTCGTGCCGCGGACGGTCGAGCACGACCACCACCAGATCCTCC
>Ga0187857_10002213_pt1 | contig 17794 bp, 9 predicted proteins | sample June2016WEW_8_10_FD_132984 | JGI IMG/M metagenome (GOLD analysis project Ga0187857, IMG submission 132984) | Peatland microbial communities from SPRUCE experiment site at the Marcell Experimental Forest, Minnesota, USA - June2016WEW_8_100 | ecosystem: Environmental > Terrestrial > Soil >...
CTCGACACTCGCCCCTCGACACTCGCCCCTCGACACTCGCCCCCCGCCCCTCGCCCCTCGCCCCTCGAACCTTGGATATTCAGGTGCGATTATGATTGTCACGCGGCTCGGGTTATCGTAAATTGTCCTCATGCAGACAACATATGTAAGGTGTCCTTCAGAGGCCAGAAGCCAAATTAATGGTCTGGAGACCGAACAGGCTGCCGCTTCGCGCGCCCGGCGCCGTGCCGGCGCCGCCCCCGGCGCCTTGGGCCGGCCATCGAAACCCGCTGCCTGCAAGCCGCGCATTGGCCCCGCCCCGAACGGCGACCGGGGCCTGGTCGAGGCCCTGGTCACCTCGAAGATCTTCCAGGACTACGAACGGGCTTTCGCGGAGGCGACCGGGATGCCGGTGGCCCTGCGCCCGGTGGAAAGCTGGCAGCTTCCCCATCACGGCAGGCGCAACGAAGGCCCTTTTTGCGCCCTGATTTCGGAGAAGAGCCGCGCCTGCGCCTCGTGCCTGCAGGTCCAGGAGAGATTGTCTGAGGTGGCGGCCTGCGAGCCCGGCACCTTGTGCTGCCCCAACGGCCTGAGCGAAACCGCCGTGCCCGTGCGCCTGGGCGACCGTTTGGTGGGGTTCCTGCAGACCGGCCAGGTCTTTCGCAAAAAACCGACCCCGGCCCAGTTCGACCGCTCCGCCAAACTCCTGGCCCACTGGGGTGTCAGCCTGGACCTCCAAGAATTGCGGAATGCCTATTTTTCGACCCGGGTCGTGGCGGCCAAACAGCACGAAGCCATTATCAAGCTGTTGAGCATTTTCGCCCAACACCTGGCCATGCTCAGCAACCAGGTCCTCGTCCAGAACGCCAACGCCGAACCGCCCATCATCGCCCGCGCCAAGGACTATATCCACGAGCACCAGACCGACAACCTCCGCCTCGGCCACGTGGCCAAGCACGTCAACACCAGCACCTTTTACTTCTGCAAGATCTTCAGGAAAGCCACCGGCATCAACTTCACCGACTACCTCTCCCGCGTCCGCATCGAGAAATCCAAAAACCTCCTCCTCAACCCCAACCTGCGCGTGAGCGAAATCGCCTTCGAAGTCGGCTTCCAGTCCCTGACCCACTTCAACCGCGTATTCAAGAAAATCCTCGGCGAGTCCCCCACCGAATACCGCGGCCAGTTGCTCGGCCCCAATAGCAAGCCCGGCACCGGCTCGGGCCTGCATTGACAGACGCCGCAAAAACCCTGAAAGGGGAATGGCGCTAAGTTAAGACCATCCGGCGTTAGAATCATTGGGGTTTTCTCATGCTTTTCGACCCCAAACAAGCTTAACTTAGCACCATTCCCCTGAAAGGGTGACAGATACCAGCCCAGGGCAAGCGAGGAACGAGCGCCGCCCTGGGTTACGCCCCCAATAGGTCTCCCCCTCTCCCATCCGATGGGAGAGGGGCAGGGGTGAGGGCCCGCAGAACACCCCCGCCGCCGCAAGCCGCCCCTCTCAGGCCCCGCGCCCCGCCGCAGCGGGGTCAGAACAAAGTTTCTCCACAATTGTCCACCGGTGCGGCCGGCGAAGGCTTGACATCGGCCGCCTTTAGGGGGCACCCTCGGGCCAGGATGATGCCTCCCCAGGGAGCGCGGCAATTCTCGCCACTCAGCCGGCGAAACCAACGGCTCCGGGTCTGACGACTGTCGGCCATCGCTGTCCCCTCTCCCTGGGCAGAAGGCTAGGGCGAGGGGCGATGGAACGCCCCTGCGCAAACCTCCTGGCGCCGTCCCGGGCCACAGTGCTCGGGCGCCTGAACGGTGAGCATTTTTTCCATTGACAAGATGTACAGCAATGCTATATATTCGCCCAATGAAACGACGCCCTTCCGCCAGACTCGCCAGCCCCGCGCCCGCCGCCGGGGTTCGCGGCCGTGGCCGCTGGAAAATCGAGACCAAAAGTTTCTGCCGCCGGGAGAGCCTGGCCGACCGTCGGCCGCAGACCAACCCACCCCCTTTGGGTCAGTCCCAATCCAACCGAATCCGACCTAATCCGACTGAATCCGACCAAATCAAGGTGAAAATTAAAAAATGCTCTCGAGTTTCAATGCAGCGCCAGCGACAAAGTCGCCGCAACGGCCCCCAACGCCCTCAAGAGCAGCTCAAAAGGGCCGGAACGTGAGATCATGGGCGCATTTCAATGAGCTGCTGCAACCGGCGGCTGCCACGTCGCGGAGCGCCGACTTCAGTCGGCTTAGCGCGTCCGGAGGCCGACTCGGCTCGGGCGTGCTCACGTGCTGGCCTTGCCTCCGGGGTTTTGGATGCGTCAGCCCTATGCAGCACGGGCTCGTCGCCGGCCGGTTTAAGCCGACTAAAGTCGGCGCTCCGTGCGGCCCCGGCTTGCGTTGCCGGTCCTAATCGTAATCCTAATCCTGCTCTTAATCTCCTCCGTGGAGCCGGTAATTCATTCGGATTAGGAGCAAGATTAGGATTAGGATTAGGACCAGGAGCCAGAAACCGCCACCCAAAAAACTGAAACGCGCCCAAGCCATCAGGAAATGTCGTTGCCAACCCTGCGTCCAATTGCCATACTCGGCCCCGGTCCGCTTTTGGTTGTCATTCCCCGCTGGTGGGGGCGGGAAGGAGTCCTGAGCCGACGTTTCTTGATTACCGTATGCATGTCAAGTTGTGGGACGGTTGTGAGTTGCCTTCAGTGAGCCCGGGACTGATTTTTAGATGTGTCAAACCTCGCTTGGTCCGACGAATGGCGCAGCTTTGCGCGTTGTTTGCCGGCTTGGGCCTGGCCCGGGCCCAGGTGGCCATCCCGCCGACCACGATTCCGCCCAGCCTGGTGAGCACCAACGACCCGGGCTTCCTGGTCAGGACCGTAGGCATTGATTGGCCGGGCGCGGGCAGCAGCGCCTGGATGAACAGCGTCGCCAACATGGAGCAGGCCCTCGGACCGGTTACGACCAACACCGGTCCCAGGGGATGGCCCTCGGCCGGCACTGCCATTGACCCGGCCACCGGGCGCTACGCGACCAACTGCGCCAACTTCCTGGGCGGCCTGAACCCGCGCATCACCACCATGCTCGCCGAGCAGGCCACGGGCACGACCGGCAGCACTGTGCCTGCGGACTCGAACGGCTTCTGGATCTTGGACGCCGCGAACTTCGGCCATCCCTACATCAACTGCGACGCCAACGGACCTCCCACCGTCAACAACGGCGTGTTCAACTCCCCGCAGTACCCGCACAACTATTTCCCCGGCGTGCCCACCTGCGCCAATCCCAGCCAAGGCAATAATTGGGAAAGCATCGCCTGCTCGTTCATGGGCTATCTCAACCTGCCCGCCGGCCTGACCACCCTCAACGTGAACAGCGACGATGGCTTCCTGCTGATGCTCTCTCCCCTGCCCAACCCGTACGACGCCCGGGGCCTGGTCGCGGTTGGCCAGTACGACGGAGGACGGGGGGCGGCCACTTCGACGATGGCCGTGGACGTCACCCGGGCCGGTTGCTACGCCTTCCGCCTGGATTTCGAGCAAGGGACCGGGGGAATCCTTTGCGAATTCTTCTCCACGGACAGCAGCGGCAAGAACTGGCTGGTCAACGACATGACCTCGGCAAAGGCCCTCCGCGCCTACCCGTTGCCGGAGACCTTTGCCGACGCTTACCCGCTCTCGATTTCCCCGACCAACGGCGCCCAATTCCTGCCGGATGCTCCGCCCCGGACCGTCACTGTGACGCTGCAGGATGGCACCCAAGACCTGATCACCAATATCCTCGCCCTCAAGGTCAACGGCCTGGCCATGACGGCCCTAAGCGTTACCAATACGCCCAGCTTCACTCCCAACGGCCAACCCCTGGGGCGCATCACCTGGGTCCGCGCCACTTCTGCGGTCCCGGCCATCCTGCCAATCAGCCAGACCGTCCCTGTCGAAGTGGATTATCGGAACTCCCAGGGCGTAACCAACAACCTGGTTTGGAATATCGTCACCGCGGGCACCAACGGCGTTTATCGCGAGCTCTGGCCCAATCTGAGCCAGGCCCTGGGCGATACCCTCGAGATCCTGACCAACACGGCTTACAACCCGGACTGGCCCAACTCTCCGCAGCCATCTTACACCGCCGTTCTTTCCAGCTTCCAAACCGCCGCCGACACCGGCATGGATTGGTATGGCCAGCGTCTCCGGGCCTACCTTGTCCCCCCGGCGACCGGGGCCTACACCTTCTGGATTGCCAGCGACGACACCTCGGCACTCTTCCTGAGCAGCGACCAAAACCCCGCCAACCGGCAACTCATCGCCTGCGTGACCTCCGCCACTGGCGCCGCCCAGTATAATGCCCAGGCCAACCAGCAGTCCGCTCCCGTGAATCTGGTGGCCGGACGCCGCTATTACCTCGAGGCCCTGATGCAGCAAGGGGCCGGAGCGGACAATTTATCCGTCCAGTGGTCCCTGCCCGGCGGGGTGCTCGAGTCGCCTATCCCCGGCAACCGCATGGAGGTTGATTTCGTCCCCGCGATCATCGTCCAACCGGCCAATACCACCGTCACCGAGCAGACCGCGGCCACGTTCGCCCTGACCGTCTCGACCTTTCATCTCCCGGGCTTTCAGTGGCGGTCGGCGGGAACCAACCTGGCCGGTGCCACTAACGAAACGCTCACCCTGACCAACGTCCCGCTCACGGCCTCGGGCTCGACTTTTGATTGCGTGGTCAGCAATTTCCTGGGCAGCGTCACCAGCACGGTCGCGACGCTGACCGTAATTCGAGACACCACCCCCCCGACCCTCGTTCAGGCCTACAACATAAGCCAAACCAACGTCACGATTCGCTTCTCGAAACCAGTCAGCCCCGCCACCGCCGCCCACCTGGCCAACTACGCGATTAGCCCCGCGGCGCCGGTCAGCGCAGCCGCCATGGTCGACAGCCAGACCGTGGCCCTGAGCGTTTCCAGCCTGTCGATGGGCGCCAGTTACGTGGTGACGGTCAGCGGCGTCCAGGACCTGGCCTTCTCGCCTAACACGATTGCTCCCGACTCTCAAATCGGGTTTGTGGCCAGCCTCTTTGAGCCGGGAACCATCGGCCAACCCACGCCAGGTGGCTCCACCGCCCTGCTGACCAATGGCGTTGCCCTCACCGCCGGGGGCGCCATCGGCGGAACGGCCGATGCCGCCCCATTCGATTATTTCGTGCAGTCCGGCAATTTTGATTTCAGTGTCCGCGTGCAGAGTTTGACCCTCACCAGCCCTTGGGCAGAGGCGGGTTTGATGGCTCGGGCGAGTTTGGACCCCGCCGGCGCGTTCGCCGCAGTGTTTGCCACGCCGAGCATCGCCAACTGCCATTTCGATTCGCGCTCCGTCCCGGGAGCCGCCGATGCCACTTCCGGGGCTTTCCCCGTGAACTATCCTAACACGTGGCTGCGATTGCAGCGCTCCGGCAACACGTTCAACGGCTACGCCGGCTTCGACGGGAGCAACTGGGTGCAGTTGGGAACGGTGTCGCTGGCTGCCAATCCGGTCTGCGTGGGCCTGGTTGCCGCCAGCCAGAACAGCAGCGTGGCGACCTTGGCGCAGTTCCGGGATTTTGGGAAGGCGGCGAGTGCCGTCGTCGGGACCTTCGGTTTGCCCGGCGAACCGCTCGGGCCCTCGTCGCGGCGCACCCAGTTTGCATTCTCCGAGATCATGTACGCCCCGGCCCCGCGGGCCGACGGCTTGAATACCGAGTACCTCGAGCTCTACAACTCGAACCCGTGGTGGGACGACCTGGGGGGCTGCCAATTGGCCGGCCAGATCCAATATACTTTTCCGGCCAACACCATCGTTCCTGGAGGGGGGTTCCTGGTCGTCGCGGCCGCGCCGGCGGATGTGGAGTCCGCTTACGGCATCACCAACGTCATCGGCCCTTATGCCAATTCGCTCGGCGAGGGTGGCGAGCTCCAGCTCCTCAACGCCGCCCAGGGGGTGGTCCTGGACATGACCTACACCAATGCCTTGCCCTGGCCCGCCGGGGCGTCTTATACCGGACATTCGATTGTGTTGGCCCGCCCCACTTACGGCGAGGCGGACCCGCGCGCCTGGGCCGTCAGCGACGTGGCCGGCGGTTCGCCTGGCGGTCCCGAGGCCTACCGCCCCAGCCCCCTGCGCAACGTGATGATTAACGAACTCCTGGCCAACCCCGATGACGGCCAGACGGCCTGCGTCGAACTCTACAACCACAGCTCCGCAGCGGTGAATCTGAGCGGCTGCGTCCTCACGGACGACCCGGCGACCAATTGGTGTGCCTTCCCGAGCAACACCGTCATCGCCGCCGGCGGCTTTTTGGCGGTGCCGCAAACTCAACTCGGCTTCGAGCTCAATCCGGCGGGCGGCCTCGTGCTCTTCAGGAACCCCGATGGGAGCCGGGTTTTGGATGCCGTGACATACGAGGCTCAGGGCCTCGGAGTCTCCTCGGGACGCTGGCCGGACGGGGGAGAGGAGTTTTATCCGCTGGCCCAAACCACACCGGGCGCGCCCAATGGCCAGGTCCGGCTCGACGACATCGCGATCAACGAGATCATGTACCGGCCCATTTCGGGCAACGACGATGACCAGTACGTCGAGTTGTTCAATAAGGGAACCAACACGATAGACCTGGGCGGGTGGCAGTTTGTGGCCGGAATTGACTTTGCGATTCCGGCCGGGACGACGCTCCCGCCCGACGCGTTCCTTGTGGTGGCCCGAAACCAAACCAATCTCTTGGCCCATTATCCCAACCTGAGCGCCGCGAACACCGTAGGCAATTATTCGGGCAAGCTGCCCCACAAGGGCGGGCGGCTGGCGTTGGCCCGCCCGGACTGCTTTGTGAGCACGGTCGGCGGGGCGCCCGCCACCAACGCGCTGCTCGTGGTGGCCGATGAAGTCACTTACCAGACCGGGGGCCGGTGGGGGCAGTGGGCCCACGGGGGTGGCAGCAGCCTCGAGTTGATCGACCCCAACACCAACCACCGTTTGGCCTCCAACTGGGCCGACAGCGACGAAACCGCGAAGTCCTCATGGACGAACCTGACGGTCACCGAGCTGTTGGACAACGGGGCCAATTACAACGGCGGCTCGATCGACATCGTGCAAGCCGGCCTTTTGGACGTGGGCGAAGCCCTGGTGGACAACCTGGTATTCCAGGCCGGCACGACCGGCCCGAACCTGATCCAGAACCCGGGCTTCGAGAGTGGAATGCAGGGCTGGCAGGCCAACGGCGACCATGTCACCTCCGGCTTGGAGACGGCCGCCGGATTGGGAGGTTGCCAGAGCGCCCAATCGCTCCACCTCCGCTCCGGCGACGGTATGTGGACCGGGCTCAATTCGGTCGAGTCGCTGCTGGCGGCCAACTCGCTCGGCTCGGGCTCGACGGCTACCCTGAAGCTGGCCGGGCGGTGGCTGCGCGGCTCGCCCTTCGTATTGCTGCGCGTGCGGGGCAATTGGCTCGAACTGACCGCCGCCCTGCCGATTCCCGTGAACCTGGGAACCCCGGGCCTGCCTAACAGCCAGGCCGTGACCAACCCGCCCCCCGCCATTTTCCAAGTGAGCCACTCCCCGGCCATCCCCGCCGCCAACCAGCCGGTCCGTGTGACGGCGCGCTTCCATGGCTTGAACGGCTTCCAGCCCAGCTTGCTCTATCGAGTGGACACGCAGCCCACCTCGACTCCGAGCTACACGACCCTCGTGATGAACGATAGCGGCCTGGCCGGCGATGCCCTGGCCGGCGACGGCCTCTACACCGCGACCATCCCGGCCAAGCCTGCCGGCACCGTCGTGGCCTTCCTGGTCCAGGCACTGGACCCGACGACCGGGGCCAAGGCCCTGTTTCCCAAGGTCCTCAACGACAACTCCGGCCTGCCCCGCGAGGGTGTCGTGGTCTTCGGCGACACCATCCCCGGCGGCACCTTCGGCCATTGGCACCTCTGGCTGACGCACAACTGGATAAACCACTGGAACAACCAGGCCGGCGTCGGCAACGGATTCAGCGATGCGACCCTGGTGGATGGCGGTGGGCGCATCATCTATAATGTCGGCGGCCGTTACTCCGGCAGTCCCTACCATCAATACACCGGCTCGCCGGTCTCCACCGTGGGCGGAATGGACTGGACGGTGCCCGACGACGACCTCATGTTGGGCTCACACACCTTGAACAAGCAGCACGTGCCGGGCAACAACGAGCTGGACGACAACACCCTGCAGCGCGAGCAGACGTCCTTCTGGATGGCGCGCCAGCTCGGGATGAAGTGGAATTATCGCCGGTATTACGTCCTCTACGTCAACGGCAACCGTCATGGCCCCCTTATGGAGGATTCGCAAACCCCCGATGGCGGCATGATCAACGAGTACTTCCCCAACGACAATAACGGGTTTCTTTACAAGAACCACATCTGGTTCGAGTTCCAGCCCATGCCGCCCCAAGGTCAAGGCTTGAGCTTCGACCCCCAGTCCGGGTGTACGCTCGACAAGTTCACGACCACGATCCAGGGCCTGTCAGGACAGCCCAAGCTGGCGCGCTATCGCTGGAACTACTGGATGAAGCAGTACGCTGACTCGCCCAACAACTATACCAACGTCTATGCCCTCATCAACGCCGCCAACCTCTCTCAATCCAGCCCCGCCTATTACCAGTCCATGGAAGCGTTGGTGGATACCGAGCAGTGGATGCGCTGGTCCGCCCTCGAGCATGCCACCGGCGACTGGGACTCTTACCTCACCCAAAGCGAATGGAACATGTATTGCTACAAGCCCCAGAGCGGCAAATGGACGCTCCTCAAGTGGGATTGGAACATTACCCTGGGCAACAGCGGTTCCTGGGGCCCCGATGGAGGCAACCTCTTCGCGGTCTCCGACTCGGTGATGAACTCCTTCCAGACCTATCCCCCCTGCCGGCGCGCGATGCTCCGCGCATTTCTGGACCTGGCTAACGGCCCAGTGAACAACGCCAATGCCGACCCGGTCGTGGACGCGAAATACGCCGCCTTTGCCGCCAACGGCCTGCCGGCCTCTTATGGCGTGACCGACCCGGGCTCTGCCGGCCTCAAAGCCTGGATCGGAACCATGCGCGCATCACTCCTGGCCGCCATCTCCAGCGCGGGCATGACCAGCGTGCCCTTCACCGTGAGCGGCCCCGCCAACCTGGTTACCGCGCAGAACTATGTCACTCTGACTGGAACCGCCCCCCTGGAGGTCAGAACCATCACCGTCAACGGCCAGCAGTTTTCCCTCACCTGGACTTCCGTGCGGAACTGGAGCGTTAAGGCCAGCTTGTGTGGTTACTCCAACACCTTGTTGATCCAAGGCATCGATTCCCACGGCCAACCCGTGGCCGGCGCTTCTGCCGTTGTCACGGTCACCGACACCAGCGCCCCCAAGGATTTTACCTATATTCCCTACACGCAGCCCGGACAGGTTTATGCGCCAGACTTCAATTCCCTGCCCAATCCTGGCTCGACGACGGTCAATGCTGACAACCCCGTTACCATCAACGGGCTGATCTACTGTTTGGCCAACCCGTTTGCCTTCGGCGCTCCTCTTGCCGCCTCCGGGAATGGCGGGCTCGGGCTGCCCTTCACGCTTTCCGGCTGGTACGGTTGGGCAGCCTCCCAAGCCAAGTTCGGCGCCAGCGCGGGCGACCAGACCACCGGCGGAGTCATCAGCTTCGGCCCGACCAACTCAGCCAGCGCAACTCGCGCCCTGGGCTTGCTGGCCACCTCGACCACCGGGCCGACAGCCTTCGCCGCCAAATTCCTCAACCTCAGCGGCGCACCGCTCAACGTGTTGAGCTTGAGCTACACCGGGGAGCTGTGGCGCCAAAACGCCCAGGCCAAGACGATTGCCTTCGGATATTACCTCGACCCGGCCGCCACCAACGCCTGCTCGACGAATGTCACCGCCCGGCTAACCAACCTGGACCTGAACTTCCCCGCCGGCGCCGCAGGGGCCATGGACGGCACGGCGCAGGCAAACCAGGTCTTCCTTTCGATCACCAACCAACCCATTGCCCAATGGGCCCCCGGGGCGGCACTCTGGCTGGTCTGGCTGATGGCCGACCCGGCCGGAAAGGGGCAAGGCTTGGCCATTGGCAACCTCTCCTTCGCCGCATCGGCGCTTCCCGCCCTGGCAGCGCAACCGACCGGAGGCGGCCTCGAGCTGCTCTGGCCCCTGACCTTTGGCGGCTTTACCCTCCAGCAAAACTCCGGCTTGGCCCAGCCCGGGGGTTGGACCGACCTCGGGCTCCCGGTCATTACCAACGGCGGATGGCATTCGGTAACGCTGCCCCTGACCAACGCCGCCCAATTCTTCCGGCTGAGACACTAAATATTGCGGTCACAAGGACTCTTGCGGTGACCGTTCGTATTTGATGAATTCTTTCGGGGTGATCCGTTCAACGGAGGTGACCTTCAGGCCCGGCACCTTGGCAAGACTGGCCTTAAGCTGGTCCGGATAATTACTGAGAAAGGAGCCGACCAGTTTGTCCCCTTGCTTTGTCGTTCTGAAGAAGCTGGCTGCTCCGATGTTGGTCCGGCCTGAATGCGGCGAAGCATGCTGATCTATTCTTCCCAAAAACTCCCCCGGGTTTGTCGGTGCGAAGTCACCCACGGGTTCAAATCTGACCACCCACACGTCTTGGACTAATTCCCCGAGCCATTTGTGCGCCTGGGCTGGGTCGGGTTGAATCCCGTGGTTGCCACGATGATACGCGTCCCAGAGATCATAGACGGCCCATTTGTTGCCGGCTTCGGCCATTTTCAGCTTTTGCTGTAAGTCCCACCTCGCCGCTAAGGACTCCTGCGGTGATTTTTCGTATTTGATGAATTCCTCCGGGGTGATGCGCTCGAGGGAGGTGACCTTCAGGCCCGGCACCTTGGCAAGACTGGCCTTAAGCCGATCAGGATAATTGCTGAGAAAGGAGCCGACCAGTTTGTCGCCTTGCTTTGTCGTTCTGAAAAAGCTGGCCTCTCCAATGTCGGTCCGACCTGAATAAGACGAAGCATGTTCATTTATTCTTCCCAAAAACTCCCCCGGGTTTGCCGGCGCGAAGTCACCCACGGGTTCAAATCTGACCACCCACACGTCTTGGACAAGTTCCTGGAGCCATTTAGCCGCCTGGGCTGGGTCGGGTTGGATTCCGTGGTTGCCACGATAATACGCGTCCCAGAGGTCGTAGGCGGCCCATCGGTTGCGGGCTTCGGCCATTTTCAGCTTTTGCCGTAAATGAGGCTGGCCACGGAAACTGAGGCGAAAACGGCCATTTCCTTTCAAGCAAAACGAGGGACGGCCCTCTTTCTCCCTCATTTATCGTGAAAGCGATTTCTGGCACGGCTGCTGCTCCAAGGCCGGATTTTCAGGGGTTCTCAGCTTGGCCTCCGCAGCACCACCCGCACGGCGCTGGAACATCGCCTAGAATCCCCGTTTCCCGTTTCCCGCCCTATAGGCCCCCAGGGAAACGGAAACGGGAAACGCTCCTGCGGCTTCCGGTCTCTTCAACACCTTGCTGGAGCAGGCATAAAGCGATAAATCCCAGGGGGTCCGGGGGACTGGTCCCCCGGCGCCAACCACTTTGACCAGGCCCGGGAGTGCCCCAGACCCGGCTCCATCAAATAGCTCGAAAAGACCACCATCAAATACCGCGTTCCCGCTCAATTCGTTGCACTGGAAGCCCCCGAACACAGCGGGATGATCCAGCGGGTGCTGGCCCAGCCAAAAAAATGTTTCCACTTTGTAATAATTCTTCTTGCCGCTGCGACTAATCAGATAAAGGTCCGAAATTGAATTCGACGCCGACAGACGAACACAAGCTCTTGGAGCCGGTGATTGAGAATCAAACAGAATTCTCAAGGTCTGCCGTGTTTATTCATGGAATCCGCCCGACCAGGAAGATTTGTATCAGGAAATCCTGTTCAAATCTGGCGGGCGTTGCCCGGACTGAAAAGACAACACTTATGCAAACATCTAGTTCTATTGAATCGCGATCAACACCTCGACCAGCTTCACTCGCAAACGCGCGGCCCGCGGCGGGCGCGCCTTGTAACTCAATCACGCGGAACTCGACCGCCACATCGAAGCGCAGCCAACATACGGCGGGCAACACAGTGACAACCTCACGAACCTTTACGAGTCAAACGCGCAGATTGAGGCCGTGGAACAGGCGCTTACCACTTTGTTTTTGGACCACCTCTTCTATGCGCGCATTTTTGCCGATCTTCGCGGTTTTCGCGGCGGCGTTTTTCTCCACCGAGGCTGCGTCGGGACAAGAGACGGATCGTTACACAAAAGTGGCCAACCAACTCGTGGAGTTGGTGAACGCGGGCGATTACGCGGGCATTCAGACCAAATTCAACAGCCGGATGGACGCGGCGTTGCCGCTGGCCAAATCGAGCACGTTCTTCAATGGACTGACGCAGCAGATGGGAAAAATCCAAAACCTCGGCGAACCGCGGCCCCTCGGCGCGTGGATGGTTTTTCCCGCGAAGTTTGAAAAGGGCACGGTCGACATGCAGCTTGCGCTGGACGGGAGTGGCCTGATCGCCGGGCTTGCCTTTAAGCCGCACGCGGCGACGAAACCCGAGGGGGAAAAGCACCAGGCACAGTTGTCGCAGGCGGATCGTTACACGAAAGTGGCCAACCAACTCAAGGAGTTGATCAACGCGGGCGACTACGCTGGCATCCAGACTAATTTCAACAAGGAGATGGACGCAGCGTTGCCGTTGGACAAATCGAGCGAGTTCTTCAACGGGCTGACGCAACAGGCGGGAAAAATCCAGAAAGTCGGCAAGCCGCAGCCCGACGGCGAGGCGATGGTTTTCCCCACGGAGTTTGAAAAGGGCACGCTCGACATGCAAATCGCGCTGGATGGTCGTGGCCTGATCGCCGGGCTTACCTTCACGCCGCACGCGGCGACAAAACCCGAGCCAGAAAAGCACCCGGCACTATTGTCGGAGGCGGATCGCTACACAAAAGTGGCCAACCAGCTCAAGGATTTGATCAACGCGGGCGATTATGCCGCCATCCAGATAAAATTCAGCAAGGAGATGGACGCGGCGTTGCCGCTGGCCAAATCGAGCGAGTTCTTTAAAGGGATCACACAGCAGGCGGGAAAAATCCAGAAGCTCGGCAGACCGCAGCCCGACGGCGAGGTGATGGTTTTCCCCACGGAGTTTGAAAAGGGCACGCTCGACATGCAGATCACGCTGGATGATCGTGGCCTGATCGCCGGGCTTAACTTCACGCCGCACGCAGCGACGAAACCCGAGCCGGAAAAGCAACAGTTACAGTTGTCGCAGGCGGATCGTTACACAAAAGTGGCCAACCAACTCAAGGATTTGATAAACGCGGGCGATTACGCCGGTATCCAGACCAAATTCAGCAAGCAGATGGACGCGGCGTTGCCGCTGGACAAATCGAGCGAGTTCTTCAAGGGGCTGACGCAGCAGGCGGGAAAAATCCAGAAGCTCGGCAAGCCACAGCCCGTCGGTGAAGCGATGGTTATTCCAACGGAGTTTGAAAAGGGCACGCTCGACATGCAGATCGCGCTGGACGGTCGTGGCCTGATTGCCGGGCTTACCTTCACGCCGCACGCGGCGGCGAACTGACGCCCAGCCAAAAATTCTTCCACTGCGTAATAATTCTTCTTCCCGTTGCGACTAATTAGTTAAAGGCTTAGGACATTGAATCCGCCCCCAGATGAACAACAGTTTTTGGATCTGATCAACGGGAATCGGCCCAGGATTCTCAAGGTCTGCCGGGTCTATGCGTGGAACGCTGCCGACCGGGACGACTTGTATCAGGAAATCCTGTTTCAAATCTGGCGGGGATTGCCGGGCCTCAAACAAGACGCTTATGCAAACACCTGGCTTTACCGAATTGCCATCAACACTTCGATCAGCTTCGTCCGCAGGCGCGCGGCCCACGGCGGTCCGGCCGTGCTGCTCGATCACGAACGGCTCACACACCACATTGAATCGCGCCAGACGCGCGACGACGGCGCGGAGGAACATCTCGCGCGACTTTACGACGCCATCGCACAACTCAACGAAGTGGAGAAGGCGTTGGTCACGCTTTTTCTGGAGGACCTTTCCTACGAAGAAATGGCCCAGGTGCTCGGCCTCAGCGCGAGCAACGTGGGCGTGATGCTACATCGCGCGAAGAAGAGACTTTTAACCTTGATGCAGGAGACCTCACATGAATGACCAGGAAGAAAAGAACCTTTGGCAGGGACTAAACTGCCTTTGGCAGGGGCAGAAGCCCTCAGGCGGACCAACGCTGACGGCCGACGAGCAGATCGCTGCGATGCGAAAGAAGATGGCGAAACTGCACCGGGGATTGAATAAGAATGATTTCTGGTGGCTGGCGACAGAAGCTGTGATTATCGTCGTGTTCACGATCTACTTCTTTACGACTCCGCATTTCGTAACGCGGATTGGCGATTTGACCATCATTGGCGGCGGGCTTCTTGCGTCATGGAAAATCATTCAGAGCCGGCGCTCCACACCGCAACCGATTGCGGACGCGCCGGTCATGGAATGGTTGAAATACGACCTGGCAAGGGTTCGCCAGCAAGCCGAACTGCGCGGCACGTTGATGTGGTGGTTTCTGCTGCCGTTCCTGATTGGAACGAATTTGTTTTTCTGGGGCATGCCGGTGTCGTTGTCAATCAAGATTGGACCTTCCGTCCTTACGGTCCTGATTACAGCCGTTACCTATTGGCTGAACCAAAGGGTGCGGCGCAAACAATGGCTTCCGCTGCAACAGGAATTGGAAGCGATCCTCAATTTCGATTAACAGGTCTTACAACCTGAACCACCAAAGAAAAACATTATGACGAAAACAATCCTCATTGGAATTGTGCTGATCTCGCTGGGCGCGATTATGTTCGTTCGCGGGAGAGATACTGAAACGCCTGCAATTGAATATTCCGATCCCGTTTCGGAAATGCTCGAAGACATTCGCGAGAAACACAACTTCCCCGCGCTGGCCGCCGCCGTGGTCGTCGATGGGAAAATTGTGGTGACCAAGGCGGTTGGCTTTCGCAAAAACGGCGGCACGGAAAAAGTCATGGTTAACGACAAGTTCCACCTTGGTTCCGTCACGAAATCAATGACGGCCACGGTCGCTGCTATGCTAGTCGAGCAGGGGAAAAGTTCCTGGACGACGACTATTGGAGAAGCCTTTCCAGAATTGAAAAGTGAGATCCATCCCGACTATCTGGCCGTCACTTTGGAGCAACTTCTGTCTCAACGCAGCGGCGCTCCGGGCGATGCTCCACCCGATTTATGGCGTAAAGCCTGGGCAGCGAACGGCACGGCGGCGGAGCAACGACTGGCTTTTATCAAAGATATTTTAGCGCGCAAACCGGAAGCGGAACCTGGGTCGAAATTTATTTATTCCAATCAGGGCTACACCATCGCTGGTGTGATGTTGGAGAAAGCCACCGGCAAAACGTGGGAAGATTTGCTGCGCTCGATGTTGTTTGAACCGCTCGCTATGACCACTGCCGGACTCGGTGCGCCCGCCTCGGTTGACAAAGTCGATCAGCCGTGGGGCCACACAAAAACGCTGTTGTCAGGAGTCGAGGCTGTTCCGCCCGGCCCAGGTGCGGACAATCCAGTGGCGATCAGTCCAGCGGGGGCGGTGCATTGCTCGGTGGGCGATCTGGCGAAATATGCTGCGTTCCAGATGGCCGGAGAACGAGGCGAAAGCAAATTGCTGAAAGCGGAATCTTTTAAAAAACTGCACACTGCTGTCGCCGACAACCATGATTACGCCCTCGGCTGGATGGTGCTGAAACGCCCATGGGCCAATGGGCGCGCGCTGATGCACAATGGCTCAAATACGATGTTTTACGTCATCGTCTGGATGGCCCCTGAAAAAAACTGCGCCGTGATTGTCGCATCAAACATTGGGGTGAATGAGGCATTTGAGGGCTGTGATGAAGTAGCGGGAAAACTGATCGAGCAATATTTTGGGAAGTAATGGTTTTTTACTTCAAAGCGGCAGTGGGACGGAGTTTGATTGGGCAATACAATAGCTCCAAAATACAATTGCCATCGTTACTGGCGGCGCTCATGGCATTGGCAAAGCCATCGCGGAAATGTTCGCCGGAGCGTTCGCTGCTGTTACCGCACGGTCAATTCATCTTCGGAATGTTTGGGCGGAGCGGGCGTGGACTTGTGGTTATCCAGAGCGGTTTTCTACCTCGTTTCGGAAGCGCATCGCGTCCGGCTGGGCTCACCATCATCGTTGGCTAACCAAGCGTGATCGTTTCAAGAGCAGTTACGCGATTGTTCGTGAAACTAACGATGGTCAAGTCTTCGACCGTGCCTTGAATCTCAAGTCCGTCGGCATTCAGTAGGAGAGCGCCAGCGCGTCGCACGCCAGCTCCCGGTCCGCGCGCAGGCGGTGAAAGGCCACCCACACCAGCGGGTTGAACCAGTGAACTGTCTGCAACCCCAGGGTGACCCAGCCGGCCAGAACGTCGTGGCGCTTGATATGCGCCAATTCGTGCAGAAACACGTGCCGCAGTTCTTCGCGCGTAAACCTGGACGCAAGCCCCGCCGGCAACAGCAGACGCGGACGCACAAAGCCAAACAGCGCCGGGCTTTCGATTGCCTCCGTCTCGATAAGCGTCACCGGCGTGCCGACACCCATCAGCGCCTTGCAATCTTCCAGCAAATTGAGCGTCGGCCCGTCGATCAACGGACGCCGCCGCGTCACCCGCCGATGGATTTTGTAATGGTTGACCGCGGCGCAGCCCGCCAGACAGAGCGCGCCCGCCGCCCACACCCACGCCGGCCAGTGTGCGCCTGCCGAAGACACTCCGATGGCCACCCCCTCGGCCTTCGGAATGGGCGCGTCCAGGATTGGGGCGGGAGCCGTTTCCGGCTGCGCCTGCGGCGGGGCGGCGGGTAATTTCAAAACATTGAAAAGGCTGGCCGGAGAGGGGATTGTCCACGGCAACGCCAGGCGCAGCAGGACCAGCAGCCAGAGGGCGCAGCGCCAGCGCGGTTGCAGACGCCGTCCGCAAACCCATGGCGCCGCCAGCACCAGCACAATGAGAATCGATGCCTGCCCCGACATTTTCAGCAGGCTGGGAAGATGGGAGAAGAGGGCGTGCATAGAATCGGTTCAATCGGTGTTCTTGACCAGCCGGCTGACAAAGGCCTTGGCGGGGCGGGAATGCCACGAGGGGTCGTTTCGCCTCAGGGCTTCGATGATTCCAGCGGCGGCGGCGGGGGCTTGGGACCAGGCCCCTCTCATGACTTCCCACTCGGTGTCCGAGATTCGAGGCATTTTTCTCATGGCGCGATTCTCATGATTACCTTTGTAATCATACAAAGATTACATTAATAATCAATAACGTCAACAAAATTCTTTCGTTCTTTTCCGGTTGCACCCCAGCAAAGCCCCGACTTGGCTCAACCCCGGGGCTGGAGCGACCTCGGGCTCGCGGTCATCACCAACGGCGGATGGCATTCGGTAACGCTGCCCCTGACCAACCCCGCCCAATTCTTCCGGTTGAGGCAGTAGCTGTTTTCATTGTATTGCCCTCAAAACGCCGTTGGTGAAGCAAAGGGTGTTTGTCCCGCCGCCCGGGACCAGCACGGCCAGGTTGGTTGTGAGCCCGCCTACGATGGCGTTGGCAGAAAGATTTGTCAGTCCCGCGGCGCTGCCCGTGGTGAGGTTATACCCGGCCTGATACCCCAGCCCGATGTTATAGCTGCCGGTGCTGTTCAAGAGCAGCGACTGGTGGCCGCTTCCTGTATTGTAGCTGCCGCCCGTGTCGTAGTAAAGCGCCTGAACGCCGTTGGC
>Ga0187857_10002216_pt1 | contig 17784 bp, 35 predicted proteins | sample June2016WEW_8_10_FD_132984 | JGI IMG/M metagenome (GOLD analysis project Ga0187857, IMG submission 132984) | Peatland microbial communities from SPRUCE experiment site at the Marcell Experimental Forest, Minnesota, USA - June2016WEW_8_100 | ecosystem: Environmental > Terrestrial > Soil >...
CCCTTTCACCGCTTTGGCTTCCCTGTTCCCTCCGCCTAGCTTGTGGTTCACCTGGAGAACGCGCAGGTCATCGCATCCGCAACGGACACATACGACCGGGCCGTATCCCGCGATCCGCGTCATCGCCTCTATCCGGTAGTGCTCGTACCTCGTGTGCTGCTTGGACTTGTACCGTGCCCCGTGCCTCGCCCTCATCAGGCGAGCCCGGAGACTCCCCGGCTTGGGGTTCGCGATTGACGGACGACCTCGTTTCTTCACTGGGGGAGTCGGGGCCGTTGGCGAGAGTGCTACGTCCACGCCGTTCGACCCCGACTCTTTCCCCGACTCGGCGGGCGCATGCTCAAAAATGTCCTGCGGCATGGACGTAGCAACCGGGTCACGGCCCGGCTCGATTTAACAGTGCCGTTCCGGGCTCGGCCCACCGTCGCGCCTGCGTCCTCGCCTTCCGGAATCGAAGGGGTCCGCCCCTGCCCGGCGCCCAGGGGGCCGCCACCGTCGAAACGGGTCGGAGCCCTGCTCTAGTTCGACGGGCCGGCCTTCGCTCCGCGGTGGAAGAGCGCCTTCCACCAGGAGACGAAGCGCTCCCACAGGCTCGGGGCCGACGCCGGAGGCGGCGGGGTCGGAGGCGTCGGCGCAGGATTCGGGGGCGGCGTCACCGGCCCAGGCGGACTCGGCGGCGGCGTCGGAGAAGGCGCCGGTGCGGGGGCAGGGCCCTGGGTGATCGCGGTGAGGTCCGCCTGGAGCTGCGCCATGTTCAGCCCGGAGGGACTCTCTCCCGCCGGGTCAACCCAGTCGGGGGAAACGACCGCGAACGCCTCGTCCGCGTAGGCGTCGAAGAAGCCCCACGCCATCTGCTTGACCTCGCCCCACGTCACCACGTAGAGCCAGTCCGCGTCGTAGCCCACGATCGCAATGCAGTGCCCGTTGTTCGGGTCCGGGGGCGGGTACGACGTCGACCCAGCGGGGAGCGCCCACGGGGTCGTCAGCATGTCGCCCTGGACGGCAAAATCGGGGAGCTCGACGCCCAGGTAGACGCCGCCGAGCTCGTCGACGGCGTACATCACCTCGTCGTGGTTCGCCTGGTCGATCTCGAGGTAGGGGCCGATCTTGTCCGACCCGATACCCGTCTGCTGCCAGTACTGGAGGACCGTGAGCATGTCCGCGCCCTGGTCCACCCCGCCGTCGACGACATTGTACGCGGCGAGGATCTGGGCGAGCGTCGGCTGGGCGCCGGGCGGGTTCGCGTTCGCCGACCACTCGAGCGCCATGTGCGCCGCCGCCGCACAGGTGCAGTCCCCGTACTGGTCGTTCCCGTCCATCCCCCATGCCGAGGACGCGACCAGCGTGTAGCGGGTGGAGCTCGCAGGTGGGGCCGGCAGTTCCGTGAGGTACGTCCGGAGCTCGAGGGTGCGGGGGTCCTCGCGGCGCGGCTTGCGGCCCAGACGGAACTTCCTCGGCCTCGCATTTTCGGGAGTCGGAGTCGCCATGGTACGTCCCAATCTGTCGCCGGGTTAAACGTCTACCGACTCGGACGCAACTCGTTAAGACCCGCCACGGCATTCGGTGGTGCCAATGCCGGATTCCCCCTCGGACCATGACCTTCTAGTCCGGATTGACGAACGCGTCACGACGATGAACGCGACCCTCGTCGACGCCGTTCGGCGCCTCGACGCCCATCTGGCCGAGTCGTCCCTGGTCTGGAGAACCTTCGCCGAGAGGGTCAGCGTGGTCGAGACGACCGCGACCACCGCCGCGCATCGCATGGACGATCACATCTCGGAAGGTCACAAGGCCATCGGAAAACGTCTCGATACCGACGAGGGACGGATCAAGAGCGTCGAGGATGGGGTCTCGAGTCGCGACCTCGTCATCATCAGCGCACTCGTGACGGGGGTCATCGGCGTCATCGGCACCGTTCTCTTCTACGTGGTCCGGTAGCCGCGATGCCCGCCTCAGAGCGGGAAGCCCGCCCCGAAGTGAAGGAGCAGGAGCGCCAGAACGACCCCCGGAAGGTAGAACGCCCAGTCCTCGGCACCGGATGGCCACGGTGGCTCGTTCGGCTCCGTTCTCGGGTCGATGAAGACCTCCTTGACCGCGACGACCGCGAGCAGCACGAGGATGCCCCACCAGAGGTAGACCCTCTCGAACAGGTACAGCGCTAGGACGTACCCGAAGGCGATCGCCGCGTGAGTCTCCTGGGCGCAAATCTCGTAGAGCTGCTCGAGGGTCAGCGTCACTAGCTCGTTCCCTCGTAGACCTCGTAGGTCGCGAAGAGGAACAGCGCCACGACCGAGACGAGCCCCACGATGAAGAGCGCGATTTCGAAGCCCGCGTAGGGACCGTCCGTGAATGGTGGATGCTACCCGGAGGCCACGCCTCAACGTGGATCTGGGTCGCCACGATCGTGGTGAACCCGTTCGTGAAGAGGGCGACAGCGAAGAGCAACCACGTCCTCGGACTCCAAACGAGCTTCGGGGTTCCGGGGGCTCGCTTCGGACCGATTCCGAGACGGTGGTTCCAACGCATGGAGACCCATCTAGGCCTTGGGTCTTAGACCCTTCGGAACGAATCCACTCCCACGGTGCTGTTGAGCGCCGTAAGGATGGGGACGCCGCCCAGGTAGATGCTCTCGAACTCGTCGCCCCAGTGCTCGTCCGCCTCGCGCCGGGTCATCCCTCTCCGACCGCACACGAAGCATCGGTACCGGAACTCCAACGCCATCCAATTCACGCCGGGGTTGGCCACCGTCAGACCCCAGGTGCGAACACCGAACCCGAGCTGGGCCAGAGGACTCGGTTTAGGCCAACGAACCAACCTACCGGTAGGACAATGAACAGGACCCAGAGCCATGGCCAGAGGAGGGGGCCCAGTGCCAGAACGAGGACCACGTAGCTCAGGGCTTCGCCCGCCCCCATGATTCGGAGGCGCTTCGGGCGGTCGAAGGGCCCAGAGTGCATCAGAATGACCTGGTAGACCCAGAGGACCGGCAGGGAGACGAGGAGCGTGACCCACGTCCAGACGAGCCCACCAGCCGCCATCCCCACGGCCATGAGGGCGCCCACCTTGGCGAATGTCAGCCCAGTAGCGAAGAGTATCGCGTCCGGGTCCGAAACCAACCAGTCCCCCTCGACCCGCATCCCGAGCCGACGGAGCAAGTTCTTCTCGTTCGCCTGCGCCAGTTCTTTTTCTTCCCCTGCGATGGCGATCTGGAAGGCCACCATCGCGAACGCATACGCCCCGACCAGAGCGACGAGCTCCGAGATGTGGCCCGTCCAGACCGTCGCCATCGCCAGGAACGCGAGCGCGAATGCACCACTGATCTCCAGCACCGCGAGGGGCTTGTTCCGCTTCCCCCACACGTTGTAGACGGTTCCGAGGAGGATGTACCCGCCCATCAGCGCCAGCGGGAGGAGCCAACCCGACGAGGGGCGCGCCACCTCAACGAGCGCGATGAACGTGAGGAGCGCCACGACCTGACACGCCGCCACGAACATGACCGCCTTGGACCGCTTGACCCGTCCGGTCACGAGTGGGTGGTCCGCCTTGCTCGGGTCCAGCCGGTCGAACTCGAGGTCGGTGATACCGTTCTGTCCGAACCCGCCCAGGTGCGCGAGGACCCCGATGAACGCGAAGACCGGTAGGGACCAGAGTGGAGCTCCGCCGACCCACGCGGCGAGCGGGAACCCGGCGCCCTCGACCGCCGCCGTTTGGGCGCGGCCGATCCGAAGGTAATCCGTGACCGTCACGGTGTTTCCGCCGGCAGGAGAAGGACCGGGACCTGAGGGCCGATTGGCGGGACGCTCATCGTCGTGGAGACCCGCCCGCTCGCCGTCGAGCTCACCTGCACCGTCGCCGTCGCGGTCGCCTCGATCCAACGGTCCGTCCCGGGCCGCCGCAACGGCCAGGGAAAGTCGTACCCTTCCAGCGGCTTGCCGTCGAGGGTACAACGCCCCACCTCGACCCAACCCGTGCTCAGGCCGAAGCGCTCCTCGACCCGGATGTGCCGGCCGTCCTTGTAGGTCTCCCCGTACCCCCAAATCTGGGGAGCGAGGTGGCCAAGGATCTCCTCTCCCTTCGAGAGGACGTCCTTCATCAGCTCGTCGACCTGGGCTCGCTTGTTGCTCATCATCCCGATCGTCCCGACCTGGGGGGCGAGAACCCGCGCGTCGAATCGGACCGCCAGCGAATCGAATACCCCGAAGATGTCCTGCGCCCGAAACTTCGCCGGGGGCGGCTTCCACCAGCGCCACTCGGCGTCCTCGAGGAGCTTGAAGATCCGGTTCTCCATCGTGTCGCCGAGTTTCCGATTCGACGGTGGCTTCGGAGACTTCGCCATCGGACCCGTCACCACCGTGCGTTAATTAAGTCCTTTCGGCTACAAGAAGGGCAGAGTCGCCAGGATCACGAGACAACCGAGCGTCAGGTAGAACCAGGCCCACACCCTCTGGGCCGGCCATCTCGGACAGCCCCACGTCCCGACGAGGCCGAACACCGGCACGAGGAAGAGGAACGGGTCCCATCGCCACATCGAGAACCCAAAGACCGCCGCCGTCGGCCACCACAGGCCGACCATCGTCACCGTCCGTGCGGCTCGATCGCCGTAGAGCGTCGCCACGGTCTGAGCCCCCGTCTCGAGGTCGCTCTCCCGGTCTCCGATGTCCTTCGACGACTGCGCCAGGAGGATGAACGGAACGAGCACCGCGATCAGCGCCCAGAGCCTCCAGTCCCAGATGCTCCCGAAGACCGTCCAGGCCGCAGCGATGCCGAACGCTCCTCGAGGCGAGCTCAGGAACATCAGGTTCAACGGGAATCGGTCCTTCGCCCGGACCGGCGGCATCGAGTAGCCCCAGCTCGCGAGGATCACGAGGAGTAGGAGGACGACCGTGATCGCCGGCAGCAAGAGCGCCGCGACCACGAGCGCAATGCACCAGCCCGTGACGACGCCCGACAGCAAGTTCTCCGGCGAGATCTCCCCGTTCGGCACCGGTCGGGTGTCCTTCTTGTTCTGCCAGTTCAGCAGGTCTTGGTGCATGTCGCCGACCTGGTTGAGCGAATCTGCCCCCAGCGATACGCCGACGAGGATGCCCGCGAACAGCAGGATCTTCAGCGTACCGGGCCACGGTGGGAACCCCCCGGCTCCCGCCACGCCCAGTAGGAACGCGATGACCCCGACCGGTACCAACGCCACCGGGCGAATCAGCCCCGCGTAGCCCGCCGCCATTTATCGACCATCAGCGACAATCTACTTAAGGGGCGGGTTCCTCAGGTCGTCCATGCCCGCTACCCCCGATCCGATCGCCTCGAAGCCCGCTGCGTCCGACGTCCGCGAGATCCTCGGTGTCCTTGACGGGCCCATGGAGCAGGAACTCCAGAGGCAGGCCAAGGAGCTCGCGCACCGGATCCGCGCGTTCTACAATGCCCTCCTCGACGAGGGATTCTCGGAGGAGGCCACGGGTCGCATGATCGAGGGGATGATCCTCGCCGATGCGAAAGCCATCCTCGAGGAGCTCTACAAGCGAAAGGACGTCGTCACGATTCCGTTCAATCCCGGTCAGCCGCTGCCGTACACCCCGCCCCAACTCCCCGCGGTGGCCCCCTATCCGCCGATGGTGCCGTTCATCCAGGAGGAGAGTGTCAACATCTCGGACCCGAACGGAGGCGGTTCTATCTCCATCACTAACCCGATGAGTCCCTTCGGTACGGCTGCTCGCAAGATCTACCCGCCTGGGCTCACAGGGAACGCCCACGTCTAGGTTGGCCCGTGGACGAGGTCCCTCCGGAGACCCGGCAAATCCTCGACCAGCTCGCCCGAGACGTCTGCCGGATCTGCCGTCACCCCAAGGAAAGGCACCCCGGGGCGAACTCCATCTACGCGCCGACGGTGCCGGGTTCGGCGCCGGAGACGCACGCCTTCGCGCAGTAGCTCAGTTCGTCCGGTGCTCTAGGACGTACGAGGTCAGCTTCTCCGACCTCGCCACGTAGCCCTCGCCGAAGATCTGGTTGAGGAGCTCCCTCGAGTTCGGCTCGTCGAACAGGTTCATGCAAAGGTTCGGCTTGCGCTGGGTCGTGATGCCCAGGATCGTGCAGAACAGTTCCCGTCGCCCCGGCACCCCTTCTTCCGCCATCTTCTTCCTCTGGACCCTACGGCCCAATCCCTACCTCGGCCCGGTACTTACGCGCTTGCGGGCTCTCGAACGTCCGGATGAGCTCGGGTGTCTTCGCCAGCACCTTCGCCTCCTGGACGATCTGCCCGCAGAGACGGTCATTGATCGCCTCGCGCGTCTCGAGGTCAACGTCCTTCGGGTCGAGCCCGTACCCGCGAAGCACCTCGGGCACGAGGTACTTCTGCAACGCCGCGCAGAGTAGCTCCTGTCGGAAGGTACCCTTGGCGATACGACGCGCGGCGTTTTTCGTCCAGGGGTCGAGACGTTGGTACGCCAGCTGGTCGTTCGACTCGACTGATATGAGGACGTCGTCAACGAGCGCAGTGTCGACTGAGTCGCCCACGCTGCCGGATGCCCTCCCGGGGTTATGGACTTTGCCTTCGCGTCTGGCCCTACAGGATCTCCAGATTCGGAGGGCAGACCTTCGGTCGAGGTCCCTGGTCCGTGAATGCGATGCCCCACTCGTCCAGCTGGGTCCGCCCAACGATCAGGTGACCGGGACGCAGGTCGGGAGATACCTCGAATGGCGTGCTGGGAACCTCGCATCCCGGAAGAACCACCCTTGCTCGGACCTGGCCCTCGATGCGGACCTGCCCACCCTTCTCTCCGGTTTGCAGTACGTATCGCTGGTCCTCCGGGAGGCGCATCAAGCACCCCGAGAGACGGCGTGCCAAGTCCTCTGACATGACCGAACGAGAGGTCCCCGTGTCGAATAGGGCGTCCACTTCCACGGAGCCCTCTCCGCAAATGAGGCGGACCTTGGCGTAGGCGTGCTCCGTCTCCATGCCCTGCAATAGCCCACTTAAGGCATAAGACTGACGGCGCTCAGCCCGCCCCGGACTTCGCCTCGGCGATGACCTGCTCCGCGATGCGCGTCGCGCGCTCCACCAGCTCCGGGTCGAAGTGGTCGTTCAGCTCCTCGTCGTCCGGCAGCGAGGTGCACTCCGCCAGCGGCCTGCCCGAGAGGTAGCTCAGGATGCTGCAATAGAGCTCGCGCTCGGAGCCGGGGTCCGACACCTACTCTCCCCGCTTCTTCCCCGTGAGCTCGTGGTCGACCATCTGGTAGACCGCGCGATGGAAATTATGCGCGCGCGTGGCGAGGTCGGACAACGAGGCCGAGGTTTCCCAGTCCTCCAGCCGCCCGAACTCGCCGCCGAGGCGTCCGCTCGGGTCGAGTCCGCAGGCCTCCGCCTTCTTGAGCAGCTCATCGATGGCCTTCGCCTCGGCGGTCACTCGCCCGCGACCGATGAGGCCCATCCGTGGGAACACGGAGGCCGCGAGCTCGAGCTCCTCTCCCTGGATGGCGGCGTCGCGGGCATCGCGGTCGAGGTCCGTAGCCGAACGGCCGAGGAGCACGCCGATCGCGAGGCACTTGAGCCGCTGGTCCTCGTCAATCGCCATCTACTTCCTCTCCTCGGGCCTCGGCCGGTTCACGAAGTCCCTCGCCCTCCGAAGGTTCCGAAGGCCAGGGGGATCGCCGAGCTTCACGGATAGGGCGTAGAGCTTCTCGCGGACCTGCCGCATGTCGCTGCCCCTCGGACCGAGACCCGGAATCCCGACGTAGAGCTCCTCAACCTCAGTCGGAAGGCACCCGTTGACCTTCGCCTGCCCGATCTCCTGGTCCAGCTTGAACTCGAGCTGCTCGTACGACGTCCGGGCCGTGGTCGCCATCTGGCGCTCGTCGTCCTTCGCCTCGTCCATCTCCTCGATCTCGTCGAGGAGGTCGACGACGTGGTCGTGGATCCGGGCCCCGAGCTCGAAACACTGGACCAGCTTCTCTGCGTCGCCCGTCATTGTCTTCTCTCCCCCTTGACCCAAAACCTCGGTGACCCGCATGACCGGCACTCGATCGACGCCCCGTAGTCGACCACGTTGTGCCCGTGATGGGTATACTCGAACTGCTCGCGGTCCACCACGTCACCAGCGATGGTGTCGAGTACGTCCTTCATTGGAATCGCTGGGCTCTCTCCCTTTCGGACGAACCCCTGCCCGCCACAGGTGGTGCATCCCGCCCGCTTGTGGCTCGGTGGGTTCTTGAAAGTCCCTGGCTCGCGACCGCACCCCGGGCATGGTTCGTAGGTGACCTCGACCGGCTCGGTCTCGATCCCGCGGACGACCTCCGTATGGGTCCCCTCGGGGCCGGTATGGGTCCGCTCCTCGACGTAGGCGCGAACGAGGGGCGCAACCATCAGCTGCTGGTTGAGTGGGGTCGAATCGATTGGCGCGTTCTCCCCCATGAACGCTTCCTCGTTCAGTCGTGTAGCCTCGTTCTCGGCCTCTTCGGGATGCACGAATTCGCGGCTGACCTCTTTCCCGTCCCTTCGCACTTCCCATCCCGTGATGGGGCTCGTAATGGACTGGCCTGGTCGGGGCATCGCCCCTGCCACGTAGTACGGGCCGGAGCGCCGGAACGGGTGGCTCTGTAGGGTTTGCGCGAACCCGTACCGGGTTCCGTGCACCTCCAGCATTGCTCGGTGTGCCGGCGCGGAACGCGGCGACTGGCACCCCGGGTAGGCGCAAGGTTCCCCACCAACAGCCATCGTATCCAAGGCGCGACGCACATCAATCGGCGGGTACCTCACCCGGTCCGCCGCCGCCTCCGCCTCCTCGAGGGTGTCGAAAAACCCGTAGGTCAGCGTCTCCCCCGTCGCGATGTCGCGGAGGACGTAGTCGCCCTTTTCGGTCCGAAACGGCTCGGCCTGGTTCCGACAGAGCTTGGTCACTACCGCAACCGCCTCGTCGTAGCCTTCTCCGTGCTTGAACGAACGAAGATGACCAATCGGCTTCTCTTCGAGTGTACTCAAGAGGAGGCGACAGAAGTCGGCGACCGGCTTGTCCTTGCTGTAGTCCGGTGCCGCCATCTCGCACCCCTACGGTCTCAGGCCCTTATGGATTTACCCATCCACGGTCACTCCGTCTCCGGCGGTCCGCCCGGGAAGAAGCACTTCGAGCACCGCGGGTCGTCCAGCGCGATGTGCCCCGTGCAGCGCGGGCAGATGATGTAGTTCTCCTCATCCGTCAGCTCCTCGGTCGGCTCGGGCTCCACCTTCACCGGGACCACCTCGGGACCGGCCTCGCCCTTCGGCTTCGCCGTCTCCTTCGCGTGCTCCCGAACGCGCCGCTGGCGTTCCTCCTTCGTCGGGGCTGGCGGACCCTGCCTCAGCTGGTCGGTCGGCACGGGAGCCTCACGGAATCCGGCCCGCAGCGGAAGGTCGTGCCGCACGATGTGGTCCAGCCGAACCTGCGCGAGCGCGAGCTCCGCGAAATTGTAGTTCTCCGCCGCCTTGCGAACCTCGTCCGCGACCTCCATGAGGTCCTCGTTCGGAGCTCCGCAGATGCGGCCGTACTCCACGACCGCCTTCAGCCGCTTCGACTGGTCGACGGAGACGTTCGTGGGCCACCGGGCCTCCCGCATGAACCGCGACGCGACCGACTCGAACTCCTGGCGCAGCGGGGTCTCGGCCTGCTCGAGACGACCGGCCGCGACCTCCTGCTCCGCATAGTCCCGAACCGTGTTCAGGACCCGGCCCAGGTCCGCCTTGACCTCCACCAGCAGGGAGCCGGCGAGGAGGCAGCGGTGGAGAGCTTCCGCCGAGACCTCGCGATTCTCGGCCATCGGCTCACGTCTTGCCGGGGATCATGTCGCTCAGCCGGGGGCGCTCCTTGAACATCTGACGGAGACCGAGCCCGCCGCCACTCATCAGCCCGAGAGGACCGCCGCTTCCCTCCGTCGGCTTCGGCACCGGCGTCGGCTCGACCCGCGCGACCATCGACCGCGAGCTCGCTACGGCCTTCTCCAGCGGGGCCCGTCGCGCGACGACCTGCTCGACGTTCTTCAGGAGCTCGCTCGTGTCCTTCAGGTCCTGCGCCCGGTCGTTGAGGAGGTTCTGGCAGACCCCGCAGGCCTCCGCCTTGGCCGCCGCGGCGATGGCCTGCTGCGCTTGCTCCAATGCGGTGTAGGTTTCGGGGTTCGGCATCGGCCGGCTCTCGACCAGTAATCGCGCTACGGCCATATACCACCTCCGCTTTCACCCGGGTCGTGGGGAAAACCGGCCGGCCTCTTCTCGACGCGATCATCGGTGACGGTCTCGTGGACCGAGATTCCCTCGCGAGCAAGCTGCTCGACGGGGGACGACGAACGGCGCGCCACCACGTCGCCGATGCCGTCACCGAGAACCTTCGGGGTGTCGTCGACGCCCGGTTGAGAGACCTCAGGAAGCGGTAGGGTGCCCGTCCCGGCCACGGCCGCAGCCGCCCATTCCCGGGTCACGTCTGCTCTCCAGGCGAGCGAGTCTGCCGTCGCGTTTTTGCAGATGAAGAGAGTCTTCCAGGGGCGCCAGTCGATTCAGACCGTCATCTTCAACCTCGACCGCGCCCGAGGCTACCTCAAGGTCGCCGGGGACGCCGATCGCGTCGCGCTCGCCGACCAGCTCCTCTCCTTCTACCAAGGCTCCGTCCAGAAGGTCTTCCGCCCGGCCAATGCCCCGCAGCTCGCCGCGGAGCTCATGGCCCAAGAAGGAAACCTCGCCGCGGTTGACCCGCTGCTCCCCACTGGATAGTGACGCAATCCTTATTAGTAGTGGTGCTATCACCAGCACCATGCCCCAAATCTACCTCGAGAAGAAGCTCTACGATGAGCTCGTGCGCCAGCGGAAAGACCCGGCCGAATTCGTCAACGACACCGTCCGCAAGGCTCTCGGCGTCAAGAAGGATGAGTAAATGCCGAAGTCCGCGCCCCGTAAGATGTGGCAGAACGACATCACTCTCACCGTCGAGGACCTCACCTTCGCCGCGCAGTACGAGGAGGGCAAGGGCTCCGCGCCCCGTGTCCTCCGCGACACCGGGTGGCTCGACGAGACTCGGAACCCGGGTCGCGACGCAGCACGGCATGCCGTGGGGATTGTGGCGCACCCGGGTGCTGGTGCATCGGCGCTACTCCAACTCGTGGGCGGAGTTCCGGTAGATGGGGACGGTTCACCCGAACAACTACCCTGAGGTAGAGGGTTGGATGTTCGACGGGGATTTGGATCATCTGCGGGAGTTGGCGTTCGGAGGTTACTTTTCCGCACCACACACTCCGATACTGGAGATCGGGTCGTATTGCGGGCTATCGACTCTGGTGCTGAGCGAGTTCGCACACGTCGACTGCGTAGACCCGTTCCGAGGCGGGGGCGATTTGCCGATCCGCGACACGTACGACGACTTCGTCCGGAACCTCGCCACGCACTACCGGCTCAACCGCGTGGAGGCATACCGGGAGCGTAGCGCGTCGTTCTTTGCGAACCGTCCTACGCGGGACCGATACCGGATGGCGTTTATCGACGGGTCGCACGTGTACGAGGACGTGGTCGCGGATATATACGGCTGCCTTGAGGCAGTCGTAGCTGGTGGCGTGGTCGTGCTGGACGACTACGCTTGGCTTGATCAGTGGGGGGACTGCCCGGTCCGACGCGCCGCGGACCGATTCGGCTTTGCACCAGTCCGTGGTACGAAAATGGCGGAGCGCTTTGCATGAACTCGATGGAAGTGCAGGGCATTCGCATCAAGCCCGGCGAGCACGTGACCACGATGGGCATCGTCGGGTCGGGCAAGACGATACGAACCGCGACGTCCTTCTCGACTTCTATGGTTGGAAGGCGGGTAACCCGCCCGAAATCGTCTGGGTCGAGGCCAAGGGGGACGTCGGGATCAGCGACCTGCTCGAGGGGTTCATCCGAACCGAGTTCGCGTGCCATCAGGGAGGGGGGCACGGTATCCTCGCCGTGCCCCGAGAACAGGCCGAGCGTCTCGCTAAGTACTCCGATTTCCTCTCCCAAGCGCCGCACGTCAAGGTCCAACCATTTCCCATCGACGACAAAACAACTCCGTAGTGACGAGCCAATCCCGTTAAATCTGACCGAGCTCCGTCAGACCATGTCGGAACGCGTCAATTCCACTCTGTAGTGACGGACCCCTTAAATCGGGTTGGCTCAGATTGACTCGAATCGTATCACTTCATTTCCATTCTGTAGTGACGACTCGATCGTCTCGCTTCTATTTTGCCCGGCTCGAGTCTGGTCAGTTCGGACCAATTCGATCCGGACCATCTTCCCTCAGGTCATCTCAGTAGTGACGACTCTGACCAGACCCCTTCCTGCCGGTCCGTTTCTGGCCGGGTCAATCCGAATCAAATCCACCTCTGTTCAAACCAATTCTTCTCTTCCCATTGACTCGGTCTGTTGCTCACGGGCTTGGAATCGGCCCGCTCAGGCTGGGTCCCAACGCGAAAGTCCACCAACCTTGCCGGATGATGACTGTGTTACGCTGAAGGAGAGCTCCACCGACGAGCCAGATATTCATCACCGGCGATCCTTGGAGTCCCGGCGCGACGTAGACGCCCTCCCAAAACGCGACCCGCCCGGGCACCTTCCACGTAATGGTTCCGCCGCGGCCGTTCGCGGCCAGCCACTTCGCCGCTGCTATGACCCGGTTGATTCCGACGTGGACGCTTACCGTCCCCAGCTGCCGGTAGAAGATCTGGTCAGCCTGAGTATCCACGACCGCCTGGTCGGCGTTCTGGTATGGAACCGAGACTCCGAGGCTCATCGGGGGTAGGTATGCTGTGCGAACCCTTAAAGGCCCCGGGGCTAGTCCTGAGACAATGGCGAACCCGAGCGGCGCGGCGCTGGTCCTGAGCCAGTACGAACTCTATCTCGTGCTCGTTGTCGTGGGGGCCCTGTCCGCCATCCTCGGGTTTGGGACGCACACCATCCCCTCATGGGTCGGCTACACGGGCATCGCCGCCGCGCTCGTCGTACTCTTCGGGTACCTCGCCGACATGTTCATCGCCGCGTCCGCCGGCGAGTACCTCGTCATCACCGTTGCCGCCGCCATCGTCGGCGAGGTCGCGACGCTCCAGGGCGTCCAGAACGCGACGCTCGCGATCGTGCTCGTCTGGGCGGTCGCGATCCTCGCGGCCGTGTACCATTCCGTCAGCCAGAACGGCTCGCAGTTCCTGAATAGCCAGCAGGAGACGTGGGCCATCGCCATCACGGGCGCTGGGCTGTCCTTCTTCACGTGGTGGTCGAACAACCCGACCGCGACCGAGGCCGCGATCATCGCGACCCTCATCACGACCATCGGGCAGTTCGTGAGGGCGTCCGTAAGCGTGGCGCCGTCCTCCTCGTCCAAGCCGGGGGTCCCACCCGCCCCGGTCGTCTAGAGGAACATCCTCTTGGCTTCCGGGCTCTCCGGCCGCACCGACGGGTTGCCCCTCAGGTCGTCCAGGTAGTCCGCGAAGCACCCCACGTGGTGCTCCTCCGCCCACCATCCCCCGTAGTGGTCCTTCTCGTCCGGAGCCCCGTCCTTCTTGGGCACCCCGAAGATGATCAGCACCCCGCTCAGCGCCTCGGGGTCCTCGGTCAGCTTCCTGATTAGGAGCTCCGAGACCGCCCGCGCCCCCTTCGCCGTCGCCTCTCGCCACTCCGCCCGTTGTTTTTCCTCGTCCAGCACCGGCATCCTCTTCACCCCAATTCCTCTGCGAAGGATTCGAGCGTGATGGGTTCGCGGACCGTACGGCCATCCCAGTGGAACGTGAGGTAGTAGACGGCGGACGCCGATTTTCCCGCGTTCACGTTCGCTTGGGCCATCGGCCCCCGCGCCAGCTTCCGTTCGGACCGTTCCAAGACGAACCCGATCGAACCGAACCGGTTCAGAACGTCTCGGACCAGGATCATCCGCCCGTGGGACAGGCTCCCGTCGGGCACCTTGTAGAAGACCCGCCCGTCCGGTTTGAGGACCCGTCGGAACTCGAGACTCGAACGGCCCAGAAAATCCAGCCAGGCCTTCCGGTTCGGCCAGAAACTGAACCGGGCGAAGTCTTCCCCAGCCCAGTGAAAGTCCTTCGGCCATCGGACGTCCCCGTCGAACGAGACGAGGTGAGGGGGGTCGCACCAGATCTCGCCGATCGAGACGTCCTTGAACGGAAGCATACGCGCATCCGCACGTACATCCGGACGCGCCAACGCACGCACATCCATACGAACGTCGGCCTGGGGAGGCCAGGCTCGCTTGATCGAACAGGTGACGTCGAGGACGGGCTTCAAAGGATGACCACTTTCTGGCACCGGTGCTGGTCCGCGAGCTCCACGACGACCGTGCCGCGACATACCGGGCACACCACTGTGGGGTGCCAGTCAAAGAACCCGCCGGGGGATGTCGCGGAGGGCGGGTCGAACGGGCCCGTCATCCCGAGCTCCCCGACCGAACGAAGTCGTGCTGAAACCCGATGAGGTGGATGTCCCACATCAATCGCCCGTCGACCGGGGACCGTCCCGTGGGCTCGATGACGATGGTCCGATGGATCCACTTCCCGTTGTCGAACCTCGGGAAGCCGGGCGCCCCGCACGCGGCGCACAACTCGACCGGTGTCATCAACGGGCGGGAGGCTTCGACCCCTTGGCTGGGTACCGGTCCGTCGCGGCGAAGACCGTTTCGGCCCCGGCCTTGAGGGCGTCCTCGGCCCCGAACCCGCCGATGATGTAGTCGCGGACCACCTTCGACTGGGATACCGGTGGCCGGACCTCGGTCATCTTCCGCCGGATCCGCTCGTAGTCTTCCTTCGCCAAGTAGGCCGTCACGGAGTAGGTCGTTTGGCGTCCCATACCGTATCACATGATACGACACTATATGAGGGTGCAGGTGCATGGGGTTTGTGATGAGAGCCCGCCCGAAGTATGAATTCATCCAGCCCAAGTGGCTTCGCGGGCACACGCTCGTTGACGCTGGGAACGCCCTGCGCCGCGACATGGAACTCTCGGTCGCGTCGTACGATTGGGTTCGCTCCGATGCGGAGCGGCGTCACCTGGTCCAGAGAGAGCTCGTCGAGCTCGGGTCCTCCATCCTCGAGGCGGCGATCCGTGAACTCCGCGAGGATGCACGGTACGCCCACCGGAGAAGATCACCCTCCGCGCCAAAACGGGTCGCGCCCTCTTCGCCGAAGGATGACCTGTCGGATGCGATATGGGGGTCGGTATGGAGCAGGCAAAATGCGAAGCCGAGGGATGCGGGCACCCACAATTCTGTGATCCTGACGCACCGCTTCACTCGGGCCACGGTATCCACGGGAACTCATGGTGCCACGTCCCAAATTGTCGGTGCGGCAAGTTTGTCGTTCGACGGGCGAGGCCGTAAGGGAGCGGTTGAACATGGGAGAACGAATCGACGATGAAATCGAATATCAACGGCGCCAGCCGTGGAGCCATCGCTGCGCCGCCATCGAGGTCTTGTTTCAGGGCAACGTCGAGCCCGGTCGGCAGGTCCGCATCACGCTCGCCCCGGGGCAAGCCTGTCCCCTCTGCGGCGGTGGCCGATACGGAACTCGTCCATGAACGCGCGCGACCTTTTTCGGCGACCGCCCCACCGAACCGTCCGCTCCTGGTGGTGGTTCACGACGGTCGAGTTGTTCCTTATCTGCCTGATCATTGGTCTCTCCGCCTGCGTGTATGGGTGAGGGCAATGGAGGGACCTTGACCGACGGCGCAACCTTCTCTGCCCGCGATATCGTCCGACAGGCGGGACTACCCGCCTCAACGGGATGGAGGAAGCTCCGTCGCCTCGAGGAGAACGGCGTCATCCGGTACGACCGAAGAATCGGAGGCTCCTGCGGCTCGCGGTCGGTCATCCTCTTCTCGGGTACGCGGGAAGAACTCGTCGAGCTCCTTCTTCGGCCTTGGAAACGCCCACCCAAACCCCCCGTGCCGCAGGAATCGCCGACCCACTCGCGCCTCCGGGCGGAGGCTCTCGCGATCGAGAAAGGGCTCCGACGCCTGACTGGGGTGACCTGACCGCGATGACGACACCGTCGACCGGCCTCCTGGTTCAGGTTATCGCCGGGCGGAAGCCTGGGGAACACGAAGGGGACCGGGTCCATTTTTACATCGTCAAGGATTCCCACGGCGGTCGGATCGAATTCACCGGTACTGTCCTCCATACCCCTGACAAGACTGGTTTCGACATCGTGGAAATCCTCTCGGACCGTAGGTCCAATCGCTATCGGTCTCGGGTCTGGTACGTTCCCACCGAGAACGTGACGAGCTTCTGCGAGGACATGAAGTTCCCCGAGGAGGGCTGATGCTCTTCAAGGAACGGCACGTCGGGCCCATCGAGCGGGGCGAGAAGACCCAAACGCGGAGGGTCTGGAAGCGGTGGCACGTTCGGGTCGGAGGGACCTATCCCGTCCAGCTTCGGATGTTCGCCAAGAACGCCGATGCTCTCGGTTGGATCCGGGTTCTCGAGCTCCGCGATGAGCGGCTCGGAGACATCTCCAGAGGGGATGCCATGGCCGAGGGTGGGTACTCGCAGATGGAGTTCTACGACGTCTGGGCTGCTATCAACGGGCGTTTTGATGAGAATGCCACGGTTACCGTGGTCACGTTCGAGTACGTCGGGAAGGTCCGACCGTGACCGTCCGCCAGCCCGTACGAGCAGGCGATTACAGGTACCTCGGAGACTTTCCCTCTCCCGAGGCCGGACCCGTACCACGGCTGACCGCCGTCTCCCTATTCTCTGGAGCTTTGGGCCTCGACCTCGGGTTCGAACTGGCTAGTTACGACATCAGATTCGCGTGCGACAATCTGCCCGCCGCAGTCGAGACGATTCGAGCCAATCGGCCGAACCTCCCCGTCTACGATGGGGACATTCGTTCCCTCTCGGGCGAGGAAATACTGAGGTTGGCTGGCCTAAGAAAGAGCGAGCTCGATGTCGTGATTGGTGGGCCGCCCTGCCAGAGCTTCAGCACGGCCGGGCTTCGCCGTGGGCTAGACGATGCCGATCGCGGCACTCTGGTATTTGAGTACGCCCGAATCCTGAAGGAACTCCGACCCCGGGCCTTCGTAATGGAGAATGTCAAGGGCCTACTGTCTTCCCCCAAGCACTACATGAAGATGCCCCGGGAGAATAACGGGAGATGGATTCCAGGCGTTCACGGGATTCTGCTCAAGGAACTTCTTGCCGAGATATCGGGCCTCGGCTACTCGATCCAGCACCGACTGCTGAACTCGGCTGACTTCGGCGTTCCTCAGGTGAGGAACCGGGTTTTCTTCATCGGGTTTCTTGACGGTAGGGAAGCGTCCTTCCCCCAGCCGACCCACTCTCAGCACGGACGGGGCGGCCTCCCGAGATGGGTTACGGTCGGGTCGGTCCTTCGCAACCTTCGAGGCGATGACTCGTTCCGTAATTCCTTCAGCCAACGCAAGCTGAAGTACCTACGACTCGTCCCAGAGGGCGGAAACTGGCGGTCCCTCCCTCGACACCTACAGAAGGAGTCGATGGGGCGTGCGTTCTACGCCAAGGGGGGACGGACTGGGTGGTGGAGGCGACTATCCTTCGATGAACTCGCCCCGACCCTACTCTCCGAGCCCCAGAACTCGGGCACGGCTCTCTGCCATCCCCGCGAGAACCGGCCACTCACGGTGAGGGAGTATGCGAGAATTCAGACCTTCCCAGATGATTGGGAACTTAGGGGGAAGGGGATGGATCAGTACCGTATGCTCGGGAACGCCGTGCCCGTGCGCCTTTCGATGCACGTAGCTAGGCGGGTTAGGGACGATTTCGCCCGTAGGAGAAAGAGGGTCCGGGTCGC